>Ga0172369_10000044_pt1 | contig 156145 bp, 131 predicted proteins | sample LakKiv25m_FD_114539 | JGI IMG/M metagenome (GOLD analysis project Ga0172369, IMG submission 114539) | Freshwater microbial communities from Kabuno Bay, South-Kivu, Congo - kab_022012_11.25m | ecosystem: Environmental > Aquatic > Freshwater > Lake | place: Democratic Republic of the Congo... | reverse complement strand
TTTTTATCCACTAGCTTTTATTTTGTTTTCAGTTTACTTTCAAAACTTCTTGCGTGATATCATACATATCTACAAAATACTATTAACGGATTTCCTAACTCACCGCCATCTTTGATGTTTGAATTAAATTAATCCAGAATTGGGAATAAAATGTTTTATTATATATATAAAGTCTTACGACAAATAATTCGCGAGTGTTTACATGAAGAGAAAATTTTAATTTGTTTCCCCATTGCGGGTATTCCTTTGTTGCAATAGCAACTTAAAATAAAAAATTAAGCTAGTCAAATAGTGAGAGGCTAGAAGCTAAAGGCGAGAAAAATCAATAATCATAAACAGATTAACTTAAAAATATTATCACAACCGTTTCAAAATTACCAGCGTCATATCGTCGTGCTGAGGATAATTATCTACAAACTTTTTCACTTCTTTAAGAATTAGATTTAATAAATCTTTTGCAGAAATATTTCTATTGTTCTCTATCAGTTTAATTAATCTTTCTTCTCCGTACAATTCATGTTTTTCATTCATTGCTTCGGTAAAGCCGTCTGTGTATAGAACAAAAATATCTCCGTTGTTCAATGTAATTTCTTCTTCTAAAAGTGTTGAGCTAAATACACTACCTTCTTCAAGACCGAGCGCCATACCTTTGCTAAAAAGTAATTTTGTTTTACCGCCACTTTCACTGCAAAGAATTCCAGGATTATGTCCTGCGCGTGAATAAATTATATGATTATTGCTTGTATCAAGAATTGCATAGAACATACTAACAAAAGAATTTTTCTCAATAGTTTTATAAAGAAGTCGGTTAACTTTTCCTAAAACATTTTTTGGAGAAACATCTTCTTCAGCATGTGCTTGAAGAATTCCTTTTGTTAATGTCATATAAATTGCGGCTCCTACACCTTTACCCGAAACATCGCCGATTGCAATTCCTAATTTATTTCCGCTAAGCTTTACAAAATCAAAATAGTCTCCTCCTGCTTCAATTGCAGGAATGCTGATTGCAGAAACTTCATATCCGGGAATTTTAGGTTCTTCTTTAGGAAGCAAACTCAACTGAACTTTAGCTGCTATCTCTAATTCTTTCTTTAACCGTTCTCTTTCAGAAATTCTTTTTATGTGTGAAGGCATGCCGTAATTTTCAAGAACAAATTCTTCATTCTTAAATCTGCTGACGAGATAAATAATTGGCGGAATGAAAAAGACAATTACAACCAAAACAAAATTTATTGTGAAGGAGGAATTATTTGTAGCATATAGTGTAAAAGAATGTGTTGTAAGCGCAGTATAGAATAAAGCACTTGCAATTGTTAAAAGATCAAAACGGAAATAGAGATAAGCTAAAAAGGAACCGAACAGAAAATATGAGATTAGATCCACAGCAAAATTATTAAGTGATGGCGGAGTAGAAGCAATTGCAATTCCCAAAACTGTTACTAATCCGGAAAGTAAAATGGAAATCCATTTCTTTTTCCAGCGCTGATAGGAAATATTTACTATAAAAAAAGTTATTGCAATACTTGCAAGCGAAGCGTTTATGAAAGCACCAAAGATTACACTAACAGCCGGGAACCATCCGATAAATATTTCCATTGAATGGCTTGGTACAATATAAAGATTGCCATCGGGTCTGTTAAGAATAATTCCACCTAAAAGAAAACTGAGCGCAATCGCCAATCCTATAACCATACCTTTCATTAATCCGTCTCCGGAATGGACCGAAAAGATATGCCCCTTTATGAGCGAATCAACACCTTTAAGTTTTTCCGGCCAGAGTGATCTTGCATAAGATTCACCAACCGACCAGCTTGCAAAGACAAGCAATGCAATAAAAAACTGAAGAATTAATCCGTTGATTAATAGAACAATAATTTTTGTGAAGAGAAATGAAATATTACCAATAGTAGCCCCTTGCCCTAAACCGGGCCACATATTTATTACTTCAACCAATGATAATAGAAAAAATAGAATAAAAATAGAACGACCGACATTTACCCAAATTTCGCCTTGATGATATTTTTTTAGAAAAAGATAATATGCGATCATCATTAGAAAAACTACAAAGACAACCGAGATTGTTCCGAAGATTGCGTCGGCGGCGCGGAAATATTCTCTATCAGCCTGCGGTACTTCAAAATAATAACTGTACGAACCAACCTGATCTCCCTGAACTTTTGCAGTTAAAACTGTTTTTGCATTTACATCGGCTTCTTCTTTTTCCCATCGGAAAGAAAAATCAGTTCTGTTTCTATATTGTTCTTCTTTTGATTCAACTAATTTAAAACTGTTAAATTCATTTCCATATTTTTTTGTCATGAATGAATAAATAAGATTAGTTGCATCTGCCTTAGCTAAAGATTTTATTTCAATTGAATCCGGAATTTCTCGCCTGTAGCCAAATATTGAACCATCTTGAGCAACATCTATATAGTATGTAGTCTGTTGAATTTGTTTGGATAAATTTTGATGAAACATTACAGTCCAACTTAGATTAGTCGGGTGAGTTTTCAAGTATTCTTTAAAACCTTTACCGCCTAATTTTTTGATAAGGTAACGCATTTCAATAGGCGAGTTATCTAAGAAAGCTTCAGTTGAAAATCCATCTATATTTGTTTTTTGTTCAGTAAGAAATTTAGTTGCAATATTAATTGCTTCGGGGCGGGTAATCTTCATACTTAAACTGTTATAAACACCGTACGGATATAAAACTAATATTACTATAAAAAGAGCAATCCCTGAGATCAGCCAAAATTTGTGGTCTTTAAATGATGCTTTCATTTTATATCCGTTAATGTTCTTATTCTCGTTTGTTAAGACGGCTTAAAAATAGAAATGTTTGTAGAGAGTATCAATTAACACTTTTTCTAAGAGAGAATGAAAAATGTTATATTGCATATTCATAAGAGAAAATTTTCTTTACAAATGAAAGAACCCGAAGTAAACATAAACATAGCCACTGAGCATGGATTAACCGATGAAGAGTACGGCTGGATCTGTGAAAGACTTGGCAGAATTCCAACCTTTACAGAACTTGGTATTTTTAGTGTTATGTGGAGTGAACATTGCAGTTACAAAAATTCGATTGCACTACTTAAAACTTTACCACGCAGCGGTGGCAAATTACTTGTAAATGCCGGAGAAGAAAATGCAGGATTAGTTGATATTGGTGAAGGACTTGCAATAGCTTTTAAAATAGAAAGTCACAATCATCCGTCTGCTGTTGAACCATACCAAGGAGCGGCTACGGGTGTAGGCGGTATTCTAAGAGATATTTTTACTATGGGCGCTCGTCCGATAGCATGTTTAAATTCATTAAGATTTGGTCCTCTAACCGATCCTCGAACGAGATATCTTTTTGAAGGAGTTGTAAAAGGAATTGGAGATTACGGAAATTGTTTTGGTGTTCCTACCGTAGCCGGAGAAGTTTATTTTGATGAATCTTATAAAGGTAATCCGCTTATAAATGCAATGGCAATCGGGGTTGTAGATACGAAGCATGTAATATCTGCGACTGCAAAAGGAAATGGTAATCCTGTAATGATAGTTGGTTCATCAACAGGCCGCGATGGAATTCACGGCGCAACATTTGCATCGGAAGAAATTTCAGAAAAATCTGAAGCAAAGCGCCCGTCGGTTCAAGTTGGTGATCCGTTTACAGAAAAACTTTTGCTTGAAGCTACACTTGAGATTATCAAAGAAGATTTAGTTGTTGGAATACAAGATATGGGTGCTGCGGGAATTTCATGCTCAACTTCCGAAATGAGTGCTAAAGGTGAATCCGGAATGGTAATAGATCTGAACAAAGTTCCTCTTCGCGAAGATTCAATGTCAGCTTATGAGATTATGCTTTCGGAAAGTCAGGAAAGAATGCTTGTTGTTGCAAAGAAAGGGTGTGAAGAAAGAATTAGAGAAATTTTTGATAAGTGGGATTTGCACTGCGAAATAATAGGGCAAGTTACAGACAAGGAAAAAGTAATTATCAATTATTATGGTGAGAAGAAAGCAGAAATTTCTCCGGTTGAGCTTGTACTTGGCGGTAATGCACCTGTTTATATTAGAGAAACAGCAAAACCAAAATATCTTGAAGAAACAAAAAAATTTAATTGCAGAGCATTACCTGAGCCGGAAAGTTTAGGAGAAGTATTCGAAAAAATATTTTCATCTCCAAATATTGCATCAAAACGCTGGGTGTATCAACAGTATGATTCGATGGTTCGAACAAATACTATTGTTGGCCCGGGTTCCGATTCCGCAGTGATCTATATAAAAGAAATTAATAAAGCCATAGCTGCAAAAACTGATTGTAACGGAAGGTATGTTTATTTAAATCCTAAAGAAGGAACAAAGATTGCTGTTGCAGAATCTGCACGTAATGTTGTTTGCAGCGGTGCAACTCCTCTTGCAATTACAAACTGTTTGAACTTCGGCAATCCATACAAACCTGAGATGTATTGGACTTTTAAGAAAGCTATTGAAGGGATGGGAGAAGCTTGCAGATTTTTTAACACGCCTGTAACCGGCGGTAATGTTAGTTTCTACAATGAAAGTCCTGATGCCTCGGTATATCCAACTCCGGTTATAGGTATGGTAGGATTAATTGAAAAATTAGAAAATATTACAACAGCAGAATTCAAAAACGAAAATGATTTGATTTATCTACTTGGCGAAGATTACGAAGAAGTTGGCGGAAGCGAGTATTTGAAATTGATTTACAATCTAGTCACGGGTGAAATACCACGGATTGATCTTCAAACAGAAAGAGATCTGCATAAACTTATTCTTCATCTAATTGATAACGGATTGATAAATTCTGCTCACGATATTTCTGATGGCGGAATAATTACTGCAATTGCCGAAAGTTGTATAATCAATCCAATAAAAGCATTAGGTGCAAAAGTAAAAATTCCGATAAAAACGCGTGAAGATTTTTCGTTCTTCTCCGAATCACAATCAAGAGTCATTGTTTCAGTTAATCCGGAATCGAAAGAGAAATTTGAAGAAATAGTTTCCAAAAGTTTTACCCCATTTTTATTGCTAGGAAATGTTAATGGAACAAGTCTGAATGTTAATGATCAGTATAATTTCCCAACAAGCCATTTGATGGATCTTTATTATTCTGCAATTAAAAAGAGAATGGATATTGCGAATTAAGATTTTAAAATCAATAGGTTCTGTAATTTCCTTATCCTCCTACAGAAAAATAATTTCTTTTCTCAAACATTATGTTCTTGGACTTTTTAAGAAAATGGATGAGAACAATACTTTTTTTGCTGGAGCAGGAATTTCCTTTTCACTTTTACTTGGTATGATTCCGTTTTTACTGCTTTTATTTTCCGTTCTAGGAAATATTTTTGATCAATCGGTTATAGAATCTCAAGTAAATAATTTTATAGATCAGACAATTCCTTACGTAGCCTATGCTAATTATGTTAAACGAATAATAAGTTCGCGCTTGCCCGAAGTAATTGAATATAAAACATTAGCCGGATATGTTGGTGTTATCGGATTATTATTTACTTCAACTTGGATTTTCAGCAGCATAAGAACAATTTTGAATCATATCTATCATGTTAAAATTCAGAAAGGTTACCTTTACGGATTAATACGTGATGTTCTTATGGTAATTCTATTAGTATTCATCATTACAATTTTCACTTTTATTGTTCCTGCACTTAATATCATTTATGAGTTAACTAAAAATTATGATTTTGTTCAATCTTATACTCAAAGCTCATTATGGAATATTCTAGTATATACGGTATCGTTGGTACTAATGTTCGGATTATTCTTTGCACTCTATTATTTAATTCCTTATGAGCAATTAGGCAAGAAAGTTGCAGCTATAAGTGCATTATGGACAACATTACTATGGGAAATTGCCCGTAGTGTTTTCGGTTATTATGTTAATAATATATTAAGTACAAATCCGTTGTATGGAGCTTTTGTTTTGATAATTGCTATTTTATTATGGCTCTTTTATTCTGCTTGTTTATTTATTGTTGGTGCAGAGATTGGGCAATTGTATAGAGAGAGACAAATAAATAAAATTATTCGTGCCGGCGGTGATTCTTAAATATAATTCCCACATAAAAAATACGATTTGAACTTTTTTTTACTTTCAGTTGTAAGATAAAATATTTTTAAACGGAGACCCTTCATGTCAATAAAGATTAATCAACCAAGCAGTTTTTTGTTATATGGTTCTGTTTCTATTCTTTTATGGTTTGTGTTTAGCGTTTCTGAAATCAGTTTTGCACAAGACATACGTCCTAACACAAAGAAAAAAGGAGATTTCGTATCACAGGATGCGGTTGAGCTAAATAAAATCAAACAACTTAAAGTAAAGACAAGAATAAAATATGCAGCCAACTATGATTTGAGCGGCAAAATGATTCCAAAGAAAATAGCAGTGAAAGAAACTTTTAATAAAAAAGGTTTATTAACTCTGATGGAAGAATATAACGGAATGGGAAATGTTGTTGCCAAATATAAATTTACTTATGATTCAAAAAATAATCCCATAAAGGCAGAATCTTCCGAATCTGATGGGAGAACAAGGCTACAATTATCTAAATATGATTCACACGGCAATGAGATTGAGAGGCTTATAAATGAAAAAAGAAGAAATAAAACTGATTCGAAAATGCTTTTTAAGTATGATAAGGATGATAATTTAATTGAGACAAAGAATTTTGATAATAACAAACTGTCAGATATACTTAGTACCACTTATAACGCCGGTAAAAGAGCCGGTTCAACTGTTAAAGATGAGAAAGGAAATACTATTTTAACAATTACACCCGAATATGATTCCAATGGCAAGTTGATTAAAGAAACGCGAAAAAATTCTTCAGTAAATATTATTTACACATACAAATATGATTCGAAAGGAAATCTAACTGAAATGGTTGATGATGAGACAAAACGATATTATAACTATGATGAAAAAGGAAATGTAACTGAACACAAAATGTATTTGCTTGACGGAAGACGTCAATTAAGATTATTGTTTAAATATGGATCTAATGGTTTACAGAGTGAAATATTAAGGTTTGATAACAACGAGGAGCCTGTATTAAACACAAGTTTTGTTTACGAGTACTATAAGTAACCTTTGGGAGTAAAAAATCCGACCGGTAAAGCTATCCGGTCGGATTTTTTATGCATTGAAAATTAATTTTTAAATGCTAAATCATTTTCATTTGTAGGGTGTTCACTTAGATATTTTTGATAAAGAAAACCATTATAAAATCTTTCGCACATTCTTCTGGTTTTTTCACAATCAGCAAATTTTGCAAGACGGCTGACTAAATAAACACCTTGAGTATTACCAATCTTTACCAGCGACAATGCAGCAATTACTCTCTCTTCAAGAGTTTTTCCTTCACGAAGAAGCTGCATTAATGGAATAACAGCATTCTGCGATTTCATTTCGCCAAGATTAAATGCACAACTAACACGTAACCCTTCATTATCTGATGCTAAACCAATTAATCTGTTTAACTCAATGGTCTCATATGTGTTTGCTTTTGGTATGGTCTTATTCACTTCCGCGAAAGAAAATCCTGTGAATAGCAAGAAAGAAAGTATAAACAACGATAAAAATACTTTTGCTTTCATGGCATCCTCGTTTCTATTTGTTTGTTAATTAATGTGGCGATCTTTTTCTTTCGCCTTCGAATATTAAGACGACAATATTTTTAAAAGGTTGCGCGAAAATTTAAAAACCACATATTTATGCGAGGGCAAAAAAAATCCTCAACTAAAATGTTGAGGACTTGGTAACAATCGTATTTTATAAGAATCTTCATAACTTCCAATCACATCCGATTTCTAATGAACCATATTTTAATGTTCCGAATCCAATGCGGCCTGAAACAGCGAAAGTTGACGATACCCAATATCTTCCACCGCCTTGAAATCCCAGCCACAAACCGCCGTGAGAGGGAGAAGGATACTTTCCGGAATCATTCCCTTTGTATTTTACATAACCCGCATCGAATGCTAAGACAAGGCCCGCCCAAAGATCAATTTTCTCATTGCTTAACTTAAAATGATAATTACCTTGGGCACCTAACAACAAATCTTTATAACCCCATTCACCGCCAACAAATGAATCATTAAATGACCAGTAACGAAGAATTCCGCCAAAACCTACATCACCAAAATCTTTTAAATTAATTCCATACTCATAATTAAATCCGATTTGTGGAACAGTACCGAGAAATGATAATCCTAAGGAAGGACCGAGATAATGTTTTCCGATTACAAATTGTGCATTGTTAATAACGGGAAAAATTATAATAAAAAGAAAAGTTGAGAACTTAATCCTGCACATAAATTTCTCCTTGAATAGTATTAAAAGCACTGCTCTAAATTTAATAATAATGCCGTTAAATTTTTTTTGGAAGAATATTTTGATTATTCTTAATTGGAACCGATATCCTTAAGAATTTTAATTGCCTTGTGAGCGAATAAAATTACAAATAGTAATAGCACACCCAGCAAGAACCAATTTACCATAGCCACCTTCATTTTTTGTACTAAAAAAGTAAAACAGTTTTTATCGTAAATAAGTGCTATTAATCATTTTACCAAACCGGCAGTTTTTTTCAAAAAAAATAAATTTATTAAAACTTGTGTAAGAACATTTTATTATTTAGATTTGGTCTAAATAATAATAATCATTCATTTATAGAGGAAAATATGAATAATCTAACTAAATCAATCTCAGTTTCTTTAATCTTATTAATAGCAATTTTACCAAACAAATTAAATGCTGATGTAAAAAATTTTGGCCGGTCTTATACTTCATATACTTTACCTGCAAATGCTTTGGAAATTGAGTTTTGGCAAACAGGAAGAATTGATAAAGGTATTGGCTCTTATTTTAGATGGCAGCCAAGGATAGAAATTGAATATGGATTAACCGATAGATTAACTACTTCCTTCTATCTTAATTTTAATGAGGTTAGAAGTTATGATAATCAAATTCAAAACAAACCATTAAGTCTTTCAACATCCTCAATTGAGTTTAGATATAGATTTTCTAATCCTAACGAGTATTTTGTTGATCCGGCTCTCTATTTTGAGTTAAGCTACGGTGGTGATAAAATTGAATATGAACCGAAGATTTTATTATCAAAACGGTTTAACAATTTTATTTCCGTATTAAATATAAACTCCGAGTTTGAAAGAAATATTGCAGAGAGTGAAAATGAATCAAGTTTTGAAATAACTATGGGACTTGCTTATGAGTTAAGTACAAATATCTCTTTGGGATTAGAATTTAGAAATCACAGGAATTACTTAGATACGTTTAAGAAAGAAGAGAATCAGGCTAGTTTTATTGGACCAACGGTTAGCTATCATTCCGACCGATTTTATTTTGTAATTAATTTTTTAGCACAATTAAGCGGAAGTCCTTCAACAAAAGATAATTTTGAATTTTCATCCCATGAAAAGTATGAACTTAGAACGATTCTGGGAATTGAGTTATGAAATTGATCATATTTCTTTTAATCATCTGTATATTCGGCTGCTCATCTAAAGAAAAAATGATTGATGTTAATAACCGTGGTCAAAAGCTATATTACGAAAAATGTAACGGCTGTCATCGTCTTTATGAAAAAGGAGAGTATGATAAAAAAATATGGAAAGAGATTATGCAAAAGATGAAAAAGAAATCGCATCTAACAGAAGATGAAGAAAGAATGATCATAAAATATTTGGTTGAATGATTGAGAAACAGCTTGATAATTGAGGGTTATTTGACATTCGGACATTCCTTAGATATATTTGTGACCCGAGAAAAGAAAAACGTTTAATACAGATAAAAAATTACACCGCTGGTCCGTCAATGAAACAAATCTTTCCTTGACGAGATAAAGTGTAGCAATTGGTAGCGAGTCGGGTTTATCTCGTCTGAGGCATCGAAGACGGACTCATAACCCCCCGCCAAAAAACGGCGGGATAAACTCCGGTTGTAGGCTCAAGTCTTAATAGGAGTGTTCTTAGAAAATAAAAAGTTTATATCGCGGGGTGGAGCAATTGGTAGCTCGTCGGGCTCATAACCCGAAGGTTATAGGTTCAAGTCCTATCCCCGCTACTAAGAAAAGCCTGATTTGTAATCAGGCTTTTTATATTCAAAGAATGATTTCCCGCCCCATTAAAACTTGCTACTTAACCTTTCATTCGCAATATTCGTAACAAAATTATTGCAGACAATATGCTCAAGACCCTTCTCATTAAAGATTACGCACTCATTGAAAATATCGAAGTTGAATTCGGTAAAGGTTTGAATATTATAACAGGGGAAACCGGAGCCGGAAAATCTATCTTAATTGACGCAATGGGCTTGTTATTAGGTGAACGTGCATCAACTGAAGTCGTGAGAAAAGGTTCCGATAAATCTGTTGTGGAAGGACTCTTCGATGTTACGGGGAATAAAAAAGTACAACAACTACTTTCCGCAAATGAAATCGAATTTAATTCGGAACTGATTGTCAGACGCGAAATTTCTCTTAAAGGAACTAATAGATGTTTTCTGAATGATACTCCTGTTCAGCTTAATCTTATCAAAGAAACCGGCGATCTTTTGGTAGATCTGCACGGACAGCATGAACATCAATCTTTATTGCGGGCGGAAACACACATCGAAATACTGGATGAATTTGCCAATCTCGAAACTCAATTGAATGAATTTAAAACTGCATCGCGGCAGCTTTCTGATTTGTCGAAAGATCTGCGGGAGCTAATCCAGAAAGAATATTTGCTGAAAGAGAAAAGAGAATTATTCGAATTTCAGATTAAGGAAATAGATGCGGTTTCTCCTCAAGATGGAGAGGAAGAAAAACTTTCCGATGAATTAAAAATTTTAGAGAACTCTGAAAAACTTCTTTCGCTTACGAATGAAGTTTATAATGCGGTCTATGAAAATGAACAGTCCATTCAAGAACAAATTGCAGATGTTAAAAATAAAATTTTAGAGCTTTCGAAAATTGATAAATCATTCGATGAAAATTTAAATGAAGTAGATTCAATCCTGACTTCTCTCGTTGATATCTCTTCTTTCATGCGGAGTTACAAAGACAGAATTGATATTGATCCAAGCCGTTTAGAAGAAATAAGAGAACGTCTCGGCTCACTTAATCTATTGAAGAAAAAGTATGGCGGTTCACTTAAATCTGTTATAGATCACCGGGAAAAAATTGGCGCCGAGTTCGAACTTGCCGAGAACTTTTCTCTAAAAATTTCTCAACTTGATAAAAAAATATATGACTCAAGAAAAGAATGCGGATTAATTGCAAAAAAACTTTCGCAGGAAAGAAAAGTTGTATCGAATAAGATTAAAAAGGAAATTGAGGATGCACTTAAATATTTGGGAATTGCAGATTCCGTTTTCAAAGTAAAACTGGAAAATGAAATAGTCCCAAATACAGCAGAGAATTTTATTATAGTTGACGGCAAGTATTACAAATTTAACGAGCATGGCTTTGATAATATTGAATTTTTTATTTCTACAAATATTGGTGAAGATCCTAAACCGCTTGTAAAAGTTGCATCGGGCGGAGAAGTCTCGCGCATTATGCTTGGATTAAAATCTATACTTGCAAAAACAGATAAATTACCGATTCTTATTTTTGACGAAATTGATACCGGTGTCAGCGGGCGTATTGCTCAGAAGGTTGGACAAGTTCTAAAATCTCTTGCATCGTTTCACCAAATTATTGCCATTACTCATTTGCCTCAAATTGCAGGGCTATCGGATTTCCACTTTGCGGTTGAAAAGAAAAAAGTTGGTGATCGTGTAGTAAGTTCGATAAAAATTCTAAAAGGTGAAGAGCGCATTAAAGAAGTCGCGAAATTAATGAGCGGCGAGAAGGTTACCGAAGCAACACTAAACAGTGCGCGTGAGTTAATGGGTATATCGAAAAATTAAGGATTTGCTGTTAAACACAAAACAGTTTTTCCTTTAATATTTCCTTTGTGATGAAAAGTTTGTTCATTAAATTCAATACAGAGAAATCAATAATAGCGAGGGTTGTATGATTAAAAGAATACTTTCTTTGTTTATTGTATGCGGTTTATTTTTTTCAGTTAATCTGAAAGCACAAAGTTTGGAGGAAACACTTTCAAGTCTTTCCAGTACTGTTGGCTCTGCTTATGTAAAACCGGTTATTTCTGCATTTGGATCGAATCTTAATTCCGGATGGGTTTCACAAGTGCCGTCTTCAGCTAAAGTTGGTTTCCATCTTGATCTAAAAGTAATTGCGATGGGTTCATTCTTTTCCAGTGATGTAAAAAATTTCTCAGAAACCGGACAATTCTATTTCAACGATCAACAGGCAGATGTAATTTTACAAAACTCAGGTATTCAACAGAGTAATCCTAATTATAATCAAATTAAAACACAGCTTAAAAATACTCCATTCAGTGTTAATTTCTCCGGACCAACAATTGTAGGAAGTAAAAACAAATATTTAGCAATCAATTTTCCTGCACAGAGTTTTCAAGGAAACAATTTAGCAGCAACAACATTTACATTGAATCAGGTGAAAGGTTTTTTAGATGAGCTTCCAGCATTTCCAACAGCAGCAGTGCAATTAACCGTTGGGACAGTTTTCGGCACTAATGTTGCCATAAGATATTTTCCTGATGTGGAAATCCAAGATATGGGAAAGTTTAGTTTCTTTGGTGCGGGCTTAATTCACAACATCGGTACCTGGTTTCCTAATCCTTTACCGGTTGATTTAGGAGTTGGATTCTTTACTCAGAAGATGAAAGTCGGAGATATGTTTGAAAGCAATGCCACACAATTTGGTTTATACGCCAGCAAGACATTTGGTTTTATTATTTCGGTTACTCCGTATGTCGGATTAACAACGGAATCATCCAAAACAACTGTCTCTTATAATTATCAATCAAACCAAAACATTAACGGAGTTCCGGTTCCCCCGGTTAAAATTTCTTTTGATCTCGAAGGTGAAAATTCTGCTTCAGCTGTTGTGGGTGTAAATATACATTTAGCAGCAGTCAATATTAGCGCCGATTATAAATTAGCAAAAACAAAAACAGCAAGTGCAGGCATTTCATTCGGATTCTAAACAAAATTGTTCTCTATTTAAGGGGGCTAACAAGCCCCTTTCTTTTTATATCTTCAATGATAATTTTATGGAGTCTCAATTTAAAATTATTTTTTTTGCATATCCATAGTGGTTAAATAAATTTCACTATGACAGGACTCAGTGAAAGGAGTTAACATGAAGAATATATTAATAGCATCATTAATATATTTATCATTGGGGTCATTAATATTTGCACAAAACAATGATAACTTAGATCAAACATTATCTAATCTTTCGAGAGATGCTGTTAATGCATACATATCTCCGGCCGTTTCGGGATTTGGTTCGAATTTAAATTCGGGATGGATCTCAAAATTACCATCGGCATCAAAGATGTCTCTCTATATAGATTTCAAGATTATCGGTATGGGTTCCTTTTTTTCCAATAACAAAAAAGATTTTTTAATTACTGGCCAAGTCAGATTTACAGATCAACAGGCAGACGAAATATTAAATAATTCCGGTTATTATTTTCCTGATCCCAGATACGTAGTTTTAAAAAATGAAATGCTCAGCAGGGATTGGACTGTTAATATTTCTGGTCCAACGGTCATCGGAAGTAAAAATGAAAAAGCTAAAATTGAATTCCCCGGCGATCAATCTCTTGGGATACAAAGCCATACCGTAACAATTGATCAAGTTAAAGGTCTTCTGGATAACTGGAAAATATTTCCTTCCGCTGCTCTTCAACTGACTGTTGGAACAATAGCCGGGACAAATCTTTCCATAAGATATCTACCCGATATTTCTAGAACTTTTGGCTTCAACGATCAACTTGGTAAATTTACATTTTGGGGAATCGGGTTTATTCATAATCCTGGCGTTTGGTTTATGATTCCTTTGCCTGTGGATCTTGGTATTGGATACTTTTATCAAAAGCTTAAAGTTGGAAATACCGTAGAAAGTACAAACTCGCAATTCGGACTGTATGTAAGTAAATCCTTCGGATTTGGGATTTCTTTTGCACCATACGCCGGGCTAACATTTGAATCTTCAAAAACAAAAGTATCCTATGAATATAATTATGACACATCAACAGGTCCCTCGACTCTTAAGATTAACTTAGACTTGGAAGGTGAAAACACAGCCGCACTTCTTTTGGGATGTAATGTGAAATTAACTTCGGTTGTAAATGTTAATGCAGATTTTAAAGTTGCCAAAACTAAAACTATAAGCGCCGGCATATCATTCGTATTCTGAAAAATAATTTTCTGTAATAAGGGGCAGAACAAGCCCCTTTTCTTTTTGTATCTTCCTTCTATGATTTCATAGGGATTACATTGAAAGAAACTGCGATATATATTCACATTCCATTTTGTGATCACAAGTGTATCTACTGCGATTTTTACTCGATCATATCTTATAATAATGTTTCTTCGTACTTAAATTCAATAAAGAAAGAAATTGATTATTACTCGGCTGAATATTCCGGCGGAAGAAAAATTATTTCTATTTTTTTCGGCGGCGGAACTCCTTCTTTTATGGAGCCGCATTATATTTATGAAATCATACAATATATTAAAAAGAATTTTTCAGTTAATGACGATGCGGAAATAACACTTGAAACAAATCCCGGAACGGTGAGTTTAGAAAAATTAGCTGGGTTCAGAAAGATCGGCATTAACCGGATCAGCATTGGAATACAATCATTCAATGAAGATGAATTAAAATTTCTAACTAGAATACACAATTCGCAAACTGCGATTCAAACTGTTTGGGATGCTGCGGATGTTGGTTTTGAAAATATAAGTGTTGATCTAATTTTTAATTTACCGGGACAAACAAAAGAGAAATGGCATTACAATCTGGAACAAGCGATGCAACTTCCAATCAAACATATATCTGCGTACAGCTTAATTTTAGAAAAAGGTACTATTCTAAATAAAATGGTTCTTGACGGCAAAGTGAAAATGCAGAATGAAGATTACGATGCTGATCTTTATGAATTAACAATTGACTTTCTTGTTCAGCAAAGATTTGAACAATATGAAGTTTCTAACTTTGCAAAAGACGGTTATGAATGCATTCACAACAATGCTTATTGGCGCTACAAAGATTATTTAAGTTTCGGAACATCGGCACATTCATTCGTAAACGGAAAGCGATGGTGGAATTATTCAGCATTAAATTTTTATGCCTCGGCTATTGAATTAAAAGGTAATGCAATAATTGGAGAAGAAATTCTTTCCGAGAAAGAAAAATTGAATGAGTATGTTATGCTTGCACTACGCAGTAAAGGACTTGATCTAATAGAACTGAAAAATATTTTTGGCGAAAGTTGGTTTATGAAAAACAAAAATTATTTATTTCAACTTGAACGGGAAAAATTTCTTATCAAAAAAGATGGTATGATTAAATTCACACCGAGGGGCTATGCAATCTGCGATGAAATACTCACAAAATTTTCTACATAAATAGAGCTCTTGTCCCAATTGCCAAATTATTTGAGTTGCGTATTAATCTATTGATAGTAACTTACAATTAAGAATTTTAGCGGGGAGAATTTGTTCATGCGTTTCTTCGGAATATCAATTAATACGGCGTTGTTAATTTTATTTATTCTAATTAATGTAACACAGTTATCCGCACAGATTAAAGACAAACCAAATGCAGCAATTCAATCCACTGCTCTTGCCGAACAATATTCCAAAATGAACATTAATAATATTTCTACATTTATCAGAAATACAGGAGGAGCGGACCATTCAAATACAGGAGATTCAGGATTTGAATACCCTAAGCTTTCCGGTAAAACACTAATTTATGAATCCGGATTACTATGGGCTGGCAAAGTGAATGGACAAATAAGAAGCGGCGGATCTTGTTATAACATGGGTTTAATGCCCGGCAAGATTTTATCTAATGGCGTTGCTGAAAACCCCAGCTCTGTTTCTGTCAGGGCATATAGAGTACGCCCCGATTATATAACTGCTAATCTATCAACTGAGATTAAAGATGAAAACAAAGATCGTCAATCTATATTCAATCAATATGAAAAAGATTGGAATGAATGGCCTGTAAGCGGTGGTGCTCCATTCAAAGATATAAATGGTAATGGAACTTATGAACCATCCATAGATATTCCCGGAGTTCGGGATGCAGATCAAACAATCTGGTTTGTTGCAAACGATTTGGATTCTATCCAAACAAGAAAATTATTCGGTGCGTTACCAATGGGTATTGAAATGCAGACTACAGTTTGGGCTTATAATAATGTTGAACCTCTCAATAACATGATTTTTAAAAGATATCTCATCATAAACAAGAGCACAACAAAGTTTGAAGATATGTACTTTGGAATATGGTCCGATCCGGATGTCGGTGGTGATGCAGGTGATGATCTTATAGGATGTGATACATTACTTAATTTAGATTTTAGTTATAATGGTGATGATTCTGATCCTTCATATGGTGCATTTATTCCTTCTGTTGGATTTTGTCTTCTTCAAGGTCCGGTTACTCAAGGTAATAATGGTGATATAGCAACATTGATGGGAAGAAAATTATTAGGGAAGAAAAACCTTAATATGACTGCCCTAGGATATTTCGGAAAAGGAGGAACTTTATATCATGACCCTCCTCCCGGAACTTATAATGGAACATTACAGCTTTATAATTTAATTCAAGGTTTGTTAAATGAAGGTGCATCTGTTCCAGATCCAATAAAAGGCGGAACAACTAAATTTCCATTTTCAGGAGATCCAATAACCAGGCAAGGATTTGTTGGCGGGATTAATTATCCGGGCGTATGGAATGATGTTAAATATGATCATAGAATGATGTTGTGTTCCGGACCTTTTAATATGGCTGTGGGTGATACGCAAGAAATAATATTTGCACAGATTGCCGCAGGCGGAGATCCGGGTTATTCACGCTTAGCTGCAGTTTCTTTATTAAAGAAAGCAGCTAAGTTTTCTCATTTATTCTATAGAAATAATTTTGAACCGCCGTCTGTTAAGAAAACAATATCCGGTCTTCATGCGGCAGAACTTGATAGAGAAATAATTCTTAATTGGGGAATTAATGGTAATAATGTTTCTGAAATTGAAAATCAAAAATCATCAATCTACTCTTTCCAAGGTTACAATGTTTATCAAATTTCAAAATTTGAATCAACTATTGGAGACAAAAGACTAATAACAACTTTTGATATTAAAGATGGACGGACTATTATTTCTGATGAAGAAGTTGATCCGGGTTCCGGGTATGTAAATAATATTATAAAACAATCCGGTACAGATTCAGGATTACAAAGATTCATTTCGATTAAAAAAGATTATTTTAATAATGTAGTGTTGAACAATGGAAGTCAATATGATTTTGGCGTTGGTTATTACCGTGTAGCAAATGAGACAGATTCACCATACAGTTTTGATGAAAGCCCGCTGACCGTAATTACTGTAACTCCCCAGTCTCCCAAGCCTGGTGTTAAATATGAAAGCAATTTTGGAGATTATGTAACTGCAAACCACGTTGTGGGCAGTTCCACCGCTGAATTGAAAGCGATGATTGTTGATCCAAATAAAACTACCGGAAATACTTATGAGATTGTTTTTAAGAATGTTAACGGAAAATTATTGTATGATGTTGCTAATCTAACAACCGGCAAAAATATTTTATTTAATCAAACAAACTTAAATGGAGACGAAGATTATTTAGTTACAGATGGATTTATACTGAAAATAAAAAATAATGCCGGCAACCCTTTAACTAATAATGATGTTTACAGATTTACCTCTCCAACTAGGATCATTAATTCTACTCTTAATGAGCGTGACATAAACAAAATAAATGTTTTTCCTAATCCATATTATGGAGACGGCATGAATGAGTTTAGCAAGTATGATAAACATGTAACATTCACACATCTTCCTCAAAGAGCCGTTATTAGAATTTTTAATCTTGCAGGGCAGTTGGTTCGTAAACTTGAGAAAGATTCACATGAACAATTTTTTAGATGGAATATGTTGACCGAAGAATATTATCAGGTTGCTTCCGGTTTGTATATAGTGCACATAGAACTTCCGGATTTTGGTAAAGTAAAGATTCTTAAACTGGCAATAATCTCGGGAGAATTTATACCGGATCATTTTTAAGAAATAACTTTTTAGGCGGGGAATTATGAAAACAAAATTAATATGGTTCTCAGTTTTAATTCTATCTTTGAATACAACAATAGCCCAATGGAATATTGTTAACACGGGCAATTACACTTGGAGCTCAGCATGGGCTATTGATGCTTGCGATTCGGCAACGGCAGTTATATCAGTAACAAGCAGTACAGCTGGCAGTTTAATTTTATTAACTACAGATGCCGGGATAAGCTGGAAAAATTTGAATTGGCCTAATTATAAATCACCGTATCATTTATCAATAAAAGATGCTAACCATATTTGGGCGGGGTTAAGTGATGGTAGAATAATTGCAACTTCGGATGGAGGAAATACCTGGCAAGTACAATTTAGTGATTCAACTAAAACTCATTGCATAAATTATGTTGAAATGTTTAACCCAAATGATGGTGTAGCAATGGGCGATGCAATTGAATTTGGTGCACCGGAAAGTATTTTCTTTATTAATGAAAACGTGGGCTGGGTCGTTGGAAGTTATTTATGGAAAACAACAGATGGCGGAACTACATGGAATACGCAAGAGAAATTCAGTCCGGACTTCGTGGGGGAAAATATTTACTTCACAGATGAAAATAACGGATGGATAAACGGTGATACTAATCAGAATTTTTACAGAACTACAAACGGCGGAAGTTCATGGCAATTTTTGAGAATAAATATTCCATCTGTTGAAAAATTTTATTTTCAAGATAATGTTGGTTGGACTATTGGCGGTTCTACCCTGATGAAAACAACTAATTCAGGTGAAACTTGGGTTATCGTTTCTTCGAATGATTGGATTAGAGTACGTGATTTTTCATTTATCACAAAAGATATTGGATGGACATCGGCTTACATTTCAACCGGCGGGAATCATTATGTGTTAATGAAAACAACTAACGGCGGAAGCAATTGGAGCGAGATTAAATCATTTGCTGATGAACCGATTTATTTTGTTCATTTTGCCAATGAAAATATCGGATGGGTAATATCAAAAAAGATTGCAGCCGATTTTTCTGCCGAGACATTTATCAGCTACACTTCTGATGCAGGAATCACCTGGACAAAAACAAAAATTACCGATTCTTCAATAACAAAATATCAGTTCATACCATATATTGATCTGATAGGACAAAATAAGTTTTTAATTATTTGTTCCGGTAGTGACTTTATATTTAGATCAAATGATAATGGCACAACTTGGGAACAATCAAATATAAATTTTGAAATTAGATCTATTTATTTTGTTAATGAGAAGATCGGGTTTGCCGGTTCATCTAATCAAAGAATCTTTAAATCAACAGATAGCGGGAATACATGGACAAAATTAAATGAAAAATCCCCAACTCAATTTCCATTGCTTAAAACAACTAATGGTGGAAATAACTGGACCATCGTTCAAAATAATTACCTCGGCTGGAGATCTAGTGACGTCTGGCGCAAAATTGATTTTGTAAATCCGGAAAAAGGTTTTGTTGTTCCCTCTTCTTTTTTAGAAGGAGACAATCTTGCAGGCTATACTGTGAAAACCGAAAACGGAGGATTGAATTTTAGTAAACTGAATATTCCTCGCTCCGTTCAAGTACTAAAATTTTACAATGAAAATTATGGCGTGGTTTGTAATGCCGGTATTAACTCTTCATCTTTTAAGATATTCCGAACAACAAATGGAGGTATTTCTTTTGATAGTGTTATTGTCACCGGAACATCCGGCTGGGGAAGCGATATTGAATTTTTACCCGGTTCGCCTTCGAATGTTTGGTTTAGCAGTGGTAAAAAACTTTTTTTTAGTTCTGATTCAGCAAAAACTTGGACTGATGGTGGACTGAGTTTAAGTATTCCATGGATTAGAGATATAGTTTTTATAAATAAAAGAATCGGTTGGGCTCTCAGTGATAATGCTGTTTACAAAACAGAAAATAATGCCGGGCTTGTTACATCTGTTGATAATAAAAATTTTATTCCGACAAAATTTACCTTAGACCAAAACTATCCCAATCCGTTTAATCCGGAAACAGTTATCAGTTATCAGTTGGCAGTTAACAGTTTTGTATCCTTAAAAATCTACGACTTACTTGGACGTGAAGTTGCAACGCTTGTTGATGATTATAAACAACCCGGTTATTACAATTCCAAATTCTCAATTGCCAATAATAAATTATCATCAGGAGTTTACTATTACACGTTAAAAACCGGAAATTATGTTGAAACAAAAAAAATGGTTTTGATGAAATAAATTACTTCACTTTTATAAACAAATATTATCTTAGTTCTAACAAAAAGCTGAGTTAATCATGAACGACAAATTTAAATTTATTATTCCGGTTTCTATTCTTGCCGGTGCTATACTGCTTTCGGTAATAATTTTCTCATTTGTTTGGAAATCAACTAAGAATGCAGATCAAACAATAACTGTTACCGGTTCCGCAAAAAAAGAAATTGTTTCCGATCTTGGCATTCTGCGCGGCACCTTGCAAAGTGCAAATTCCAGCAGACAAAATGCTTATCAGGTAGTTCAGCAGCAAATGCCTACAATTCTAAAATATTTAGAATCACAAGGATTTAAAAAAGATCAAATTGAAGTCTTTGGAATAAACGGTTATCCTGTTTTTGAAATTGCAGCAAATGGAATGCAAACGCAGAATGTCTCTCACTATGTTTACAGCCAGCGCTTCGAAATAAAATCCGACGATGTGAAAAAAATAAAAGAACTTTCGGTAACACTTAGTTCTCTTGTTGAAAAAGGTTTGGATATAAATGTTGACGCACCGGAATATCTTTATACAAAACTTGACGACTTAAAAATTGAAGTACAAGCAGCTGCATCGAAGAATGCGATGGAACGTGCTGTTAAAATTGCTGAAGCAACCGGCAGAGGTCTTGGTCCGCTTCGTAATGCTAGAATGGGAGTTATCCAAATTACACCGCGTAATTCAAATATGATTTCAGATTACGGTATGAATGATGCAACTTCTATAGAAAAGGAAATAACTGCTGTTGTTAGCGCTTCGTTTGAGATCAAATGATTTACGAATTACGATTTACAATTTACGAGTTATGATTTATTAATGGGGGATTTATGACTAAAGAAGAATTATTGAAGAGAACAAAAAAATTTGCTTTAGATATTATTATATTTGTTAATAATTTTCACCAGAATTCAGTTAATAAAGAAATATGTAATCAACTTTTAAGATCTGCGACTTCAGTTGGTGCAAATTATAGAGCGGCTTTAAGGGCAAAATCCAGAGCTGATTTTATTTATAAGATTAAGGTTATTGAAGAAGAAGCAGATGAATCGCTTTATTGGTTAGAATTGTTGATAGAATCAAACATTCAAATTTCTAATCAAATAGAAACGTTACATGATGAAGCAAAGCAACTAACAGCTATTTTTTCAAGCATTGCTAAAACAACAAAATCAAGAAATAATGCTAAATCATAAATTGTAATTCGTAAATTGTAATTCGTAAATCTTTTTGCTATTTCAAGCTATTCTTCCTACCTTTGCACTGTCTATTTCGCCCCTCGAGGGCGATTTTTATTTGTGGAATATGGAAAAACAGCAAATTTTCAACAGATTCGAAGAAATTGTTAAAGCCCAAGGCTTTGTTCTTATCGATTTAGTTATGCGAGGCGATAACCATCTTCGTATTATCGAACTATATATAGATAACGAAAAAGGAATTACCACTGTAGATTGCGCTAATGCAAGCCGGATGTTGAACGAAGTTATCGAATCTGAAAAACTGATTGATTCTAATTACCGACTGGATGTTTCTTCTCCTGGTGTTGAAAGACCTCTTAAGTTTTTGGTTCAGTATAATAAGCACATTAACAGAAAATTTGAAGTTGAATTCAAAGACGGTGAAGAAACCAAAAAGTTAATTGCAAAGTTGATCCGCATAGAAGGCGAAGATCTTTTCTATAGTGAAAAGAACTCTGAGTATAAAATAAATTTTAATAACATTATAAAAGCAAAAGTATTAATTAGTTTTTGATCACACAGGAGTAAAAATGAACACCGAGATAGTAGAATCCTTTGCTCAGATGGTCCGAGAGAAAAGTCTCGACAAAGATGTTCTTGCAGGAATTATTGAAGAAATTTTTGGAATAATGGTTAAGAAAAAATACGGGCTTGAAGCTAAGTATGATGTAGTTGTAAATATGGATAAAGGCGATATAGAAATATTTCTTGAAAGAACAATTGTTGATACTGTTAATGATCCCGGGACAGAAATCAGTATTGATGAAGTTAATGAAAAAGGAAATGCAGATGATCTTGAAGTCGGAGAAGACTTTGTTGAAAAGATCGAATTAAAAGAATTTGGAAGAAGATTAATAAATCTTGCGCGCCAAAGTTTAAACCAAAAAATCCGCGAAATTGAAAAAGAATTGGTTTATAATGAATACAGCGAAATGCTCGGCGAAATTGTTGTCGGCGATATCTACCAGGTTAGAAGAAATGATGTTCTAATTAATCACAATAAGAATGAATTAATCTTACCCCGTAACGAACAAATTCCAAGAGAAAAATACAGAAAAGGTGATACGATTCGTGCGGTCATTAAAGATGTTAGAAAAACACCGAACGGACCGCTTATCGTAATATCACGCGGAGATAATCTTTTCTTAAGAAGATTATTTGAAATTGAAATTCCGGAAATTTATGACGGGGTAATTGAAATAAAAGGAATTGCACGCGAACCTGGTGAAAGAGCAAAAGTTGCCGTTGAGTCTAATGATGCACGAATTGATGCAGTCGGAGCTTGCGTTGGAATGAAAGGTGTTCGTATTCATGCAATAGTGCGTGAGTTGAATAATGAAAATATAGATGTAATTAATTATACGGATGACTCTATTGTGTTTATTCAAAGATGTCTTGCACCGGCTAAGCTAAAGCAAATCGAAATTGATGAAGAAGCCAAAAAATGTATTGTTACTGCAGATAGCGATCAAGTATCGTTAATAGTGGGCCGTAACGGTGTTAACATCCGGCTTGCAATTAAACTAAGCGGTTACGAAATCGAAGTCATCAGACAAGAAAAACCATTTGAAGAATATGATGAAGATATTGAACTTGTTGAATTAAGAGAAGAACTAGGATCGGAAGTTGTTGATCTCTTAATCAATAACAGATTAGATACTGCACTTGAAGTTCTTGGCGCCGGTATTGAAAAGTTGAAAGAGATTGAAGGCGTTGATGAAGAAAAAGCTAAACAAATAATTGAAATTCTCGAAAATCAATTTGAAGAAGAAGAATAACGAATTACACAAATACAGGTAATTACAAAATGCCCGATACAGTAAAAGACAAAAAATTACGACTATACAAATTTGCTACCGAGTATAATCTTGCTACTGAAACTTTAGTTGAATTTTTACAGAAGAAAGGCTACGAAGTAAAATCTCATATGTCCCTGTTGACCGATGAAATGGTGGCGGATATAAAATCATTTTTCAAAAAGGATATTGAGAAAGCTGAGAAACATTATAAAAAGATTTCTGAATTTCAGAAAAAGAGAAGTGATCAGGACGAAGCTGAGGCAGCTTTAGAGACATCAAAGAAAGTTGCTGAACAAAAACAAACAGAAGAAAAGGAAAGTGACCTATTTAAAGCCAAGGAAACTGTCGCAGAACAAGTAGCTCCTGTACAAACTATTGAAGTAACAGAAACAGTAACAGAAGCTGAACCGGTTGAAGAAAAAACGGAAGAGGTTTTAGAAGAATCAAAATCATATAAAACTGAAACTGAAATTGCGATTGAAGGAAGAAGAAAAGGATTAACTATCGTTGGTAAGATGGATCTGAAGGAGCGAAGAGAAAAACCAGAAGTAGTTCCTATTACTCCCCAAGTTAAACCTATCGAAGTTATCGTTGAAGAAAAAGAAGCAGATAAAAAAGGCAAAAAGAAGAAGAAAGTTCTAAAGTCTAAGAAAAAATCTGCCGGCCCGGGTGAAGGTCCTGAAGAAGTTATAGTTGCAAAGAAGAAAAGAAAAATTAAACGTCTGGAAATTGATAAACGTGAAGTTGAAGATGCAATTAAACGAACATTGTTAAGTATGGATGAATCTGCTGTCGGAGATAGAGCTTCAATTCGTAAAAGAAAAAGAAAAGAGAAACAGGATATTCAAGATCAGATTCTTCAACAGAAAGAATTAGATAAAACAAAGATTCAGGTTACCGAATACATTGCTGTTAATGAACTTGCAAATCTTATGGGAGTTTCAGTAAGTGATGTAATTTCAAAATGTATTTCTCTCGGATTGATGGTGTCAATAAATCAACGTCTTGATGTTGACACAATTACTCTTGTTGCTGATGAGTTCGGATTTGAAATTGAACTTCAAGCTGCCTATCAAGCTGATATTGATGCAGATGTTCCTGATAGTGCAGAATCACTAAAACCACGTCCGCCTGTAGTTACAATTATGGGTCACGTGGATCACGGTAAAACATCTTTACTCGATTACATACGTAGAGCTAATGTTGTTGCTGGAGAAGCAGGCGGAATAACTCAGCATATCGGTGCATACAAAGTTATCACCGAAGATGGAAAACAAATTTCATTTCTCGATACTCCCGGTCACGAAGCATTTACCGCTATGCGTGCACGAGGTGCTAAAGTTACAGATATCGTAGTTTTAGTTGTAGCTGCAGATGATGCCGTGATGCCTCAAACTGTTGAAGCTATCAATCATGCTCAAGCAGCTGGCGTTCCAATAATAATTGCTATCAATAAAATTGACAAACCAAATTCCAACATAGAAAAAATTAAGCAGCAACTTGCCGATAGAAATGTTTTAGTCGAAGAATGGGGCGGAAAATATCAGTGTGTTGAAATCTCCGCCAAATCCGGAAAAAATGTTGATGTTCTTTTGGAAAAAATTGCTCTCGAAGCGGAATTATTGGAGTTAAAAGCAAATCCGGAAAGATTGGGACGAGGAACAATAATTGAATCTCAGCTTGATAAAGGAAAAGGTGTTACAGCCACAGTTCTTGTTCAAAAAGGCACAGTAAAAATTGGCGATCCGTTCATTGCCGGAGTTGTACACGGACGCGTACGCGCAATGTTTGATGAACGCAGCAAAAAAGTTTTTGAAGCCGGACCATCTACACCGGTACTTGTACTTGGATTTGAATCCGCACCTCAAGCGGGTGATAATTTTACAGTTGCGGAATCTGAAAGAGAAGCACGAGAAATTAGCTTGAAACGTATGCAGTTGAAACGCGAACAGGATCATCGTCAAGTTCATCATATTACTCTTGATGAAATTGCAAGTCAAATTAGCTATGGCGGATTTAAGGAACTTCCTGTAATAGTTAAAGGTGATGTGGACGGTTCTATTGAAGCATTATCGGATTCATTAATGAAATTATCAAATCAAGAAGTTTCGGTTCGTGTTATTCACAAAGGAGTCGGTGCAATTTCTGAAGGCGATGTACTTTTAGCCGCAGCATCCGGTGCTATTATTGTAGGCTTCCATGTCCGCCCGAATACAAATGCAAGAAAACTTGCTGAAGCCGAAAAAGTTGATATCCGTCTCTACAACGTTATATATGATGCAATCAACGAAGTAAAATCTGCTCTCGAAGGTTTACTCTCTCCTGTTGTATCCGAAGAAATTGTTGCAACCTTAGAAGTTCGCGATACATTCAAAGTTCCGAAGGCGGGAACTGTTGCTGGATGTTCAGTTCAGGATGGAAGGATTAACAGAACTAATAAGGTTAGATTATTCAGAGAAGGAATTGCAGTTTACGAAGGTGAGATAAGTTCATTAAGAAGATTTAAAGACGATGTTCGTGAAGTTGAAAAAGGTTATGAATGCGGTCTCAGTATTGCAAACTTTAATGATATTAAAGTCGGCGATATCATCGAAGCATATAAAATGATTGAAACAAAAAAGAAATTAGAGTAATGACTCACAGAATAGATAAAGTTTCAAGTTTGATTAAAGAAGAACTGAGTTTAATTTTTCTTCACAAAGTTCAGGATCCTACTTTCGGAATGATCACTGTTACAAACGTGAAGATGAGTCCGGATTTGAAGCATACTAAAGTTTATTTATCAGTTTATGATAAAGAGAAACGCACTCAAGTTCTGGATAGAGTGAATGAAATAAAAGGAATGATCAGGACACAGTTAGCCGGAAGAATACAAGTTAGATTTGTTCCTGAACTTCACTTTTTTATAGATGATACTATGGACTACGTAGAAAAAATGGAAGATTTGTTTAAGAAAATTCATGAAAGCGATAACGAAAAACACGATAGCTGAAATTGATCCGAACTTTGTTGACGGTGAAATTATTCTTTTTGATAAAGCATTGTTAAAAAGTGCGTTCGATTGTGTCTATAGAGTTAGAGAAACTGTTGGTGTTAGAAAAGTTGGACATGCGGGAACACTTGATCCGATGGCAACAGGATTGATGATTGTTTGTACCGGTAAAATGACAAAGAAAATTCCGGAGATTCAAAACCTTGAAAAAACGTATAAGGGTATAATTACCCTTGGAAGAACAACACGCTCATTTGATACAGAGACAGATTTTGATACAAGGAATAATTTTGACGGCATAACCGAAGATCAAATTTATCAGGTGCGTGATAAATTCACCGGGAAAATATTTCAAGCACCACCGATGTATTCTGCGGTTAAAAGAAACGGCAGATCTTTGTATCGTTTAGCAAGACGGGGAATTGAAGTTGAACGTGAATTGCGTGAAGTTTTTGTATCAAAATTTGAAATTGAAAAAATTGATCTTCCTGATATTTTCTTTGAGATAACTTGTTCTAAAGGAACATATATAAGAGTTCTTGCAAGTGAATTTGGTGAACAGCTTGGATGCGGAGCTTATCTTAAAGAATTACGGCGCACACATATTGGCGAGTTTGATGTTGATGAAGCTTTATCAATTGATGAATTCAAAAAATTTGCGAAAAATTATTTTATTTCTGAACCTGAAATAGCATAATGAAAGTTTATACAGATACTTCTGAATATTTAAAAATAAAAAATGCGGCTGTAACCGTAGGCTCGTTTGACGGCTTACATAACGGGCATATTAAAATTTTTGAGAAAGTTCTTGAACTTTCTAAGAGAAATAACGGTACAAGTTTTGTGATTACTTTTGAACCGCATCCGCGTTCCGTGATCTCAAAAGATTTTGATTTGAAAATATTAACATCGTTGGATGAAAAAAAAGAGGTTCTTAAAAAGATTGGTATTGAGAATTTAATGATAATAAACTTTACAAAAGAATTTTCTCAATTAACATCCGATGAGTTCATAAAGAAATATCTTATTGAAAAAATCGGTGCATCACATATGGTAATTGGGCACGATCATAAATTTGGAAAAGACCGTTTGGGCGATGAAAAAAAATTACGCGAGGTTGGAAAGATTTACAATTTGGAAGTAATTGCCGTACCGCCGGAAATGTTGAATGGTGAGATTATCAGCAGTACTAAAATTAGAAATGCATTATTTGCAGGTGATATTGAAAAAGCAGGATTACTGCTTGGAAGAAATTATACATTAGCAGGTATTATTGTTAAAGGGATGCAGCGCGGACGTCTGCTGGGATTTCCAACCGCAAACATTCAGCCGGACGATGGGAAAAAAGCGATACCGATGAACGGTGTGTACATTGTTAAATGTCTGCTTGAAAATGAAACTCACTTTGGAATTATGAATATAGGTTTTAGGCCGACATTTGAAAATAAACATGAAGTGGTTTCCGAAGTACATATTTTAAATTTCGATAGAGATATTTATGGAAAGTATTTTAAAGTAGAATTTTTAAAACGTCTTCGTAATGAAAAGAAATTTGAAACAAAGGAAGATCTGATTCATCAAATTGAGGCTGACAAAAAAGCAGCACAAAAGTTTATAGAAAATTAATTAACTAATAAATCCCGGTTTACCCCGCTAAGGACGGGGCTAATTCTGGGGTTTTATCGAATAATCAACTTAAGGAGTAACACAATGTCTTTGTCAAAAGAAGAAAAACTTGCGATCATTAAAAAATTCGGTAAAAGTGAAAAAGATAGCGGAACCGCCGAAGTTCAAATCGCATTATTAACAGAAGAAATTAATCGTCTCACCGGTCATTTTGAAGCGCATACAAAAGATCATGCTTCAAGACGGGGTTTAATGCAGATGGTTGGAAAAAGAAGAAGGCTGCTTGATTATCTAGCAAGTAAAAACATAGAAAAATACCGCAGCATAATTAAAGAATTGAACATAAGAAAGTAATGGAGTTTCTAAATGGTTTATACCAAAGAAGTACAAATAGGAAAACAAAAATTAATTTTTGAAACAGGGAAACTTGCCAAACAGGCTAACGGTGCTGTTATGGTTCGCTACGGCGATACAATGGTTTTAGTTACAGCTGTGGCAGGTGAATTGCGACCGGATGTTGATTTCTTTCCGCTCAGCGTTGAGTATAGAGAAAAATCTTTTGCTGCCGGAAAAATCCCCGGCGGATTTTTTAAGCGTGAAGGGAAACCTACTGATAAAGAAATCCTTAGTGCACGCTTGATTGATCGCCCGATTCGCCCGCTCTTCTCTGATAATTACAGAAATGATACTCAAGTTGCTGCATTCGTTTATTCATATGATAGCGAAAATGATTCGGATGTAATTGCAGCTTGCGGAGCTTCAGCAGCTTTGGCGGTTTCTGATATTCCATTCCTTGAACCGATCGGAGAAGTTAGAGTTGGAAGAATCAACGGCGAGTTTGTTGTCAATCCAACACTTCAGGAAATTGAGTTAAGTGATATTGAATTAGTTGTAGCCGGAACTGAAAGTTCAATTATGATGGTTGAAGGTGAAGCAAAAGAATTAAGTGAACAAGTTATGCTTGATGCACTCAAATTTGCCCACACGGAAATCAAAAAAATTATCGAAGTTCAGAAGGAACTTAGACAACTTTGCGGTAAACCTAAGTTAGAAGTTGCCGAAAAAGTTATTGATCAAAATCTATTTAATGATATTACAGCGCTTGCACATGATAAATTCAAAGCGATTGTTTCATCAGTCTTAGCAAAAGAAGAAAGATCGGCACAAAACCATGCATTAACTGATGAAGTTATTGCTGCACTGGCTGAACAATATCCCGAACAGGAAACTGCAATCAAAGAAATTCTCCATGATATGGAAAAAGATTTGATGCGAAAAAGAATTCTTGATGAAGGATTACGTCTTGACGGAAGAAATACAACTCAGATAAGACCGATAGCAATCGAACTTGGAATTTTACCAAGGCCGCATGCAACGGCACTTTTCACACGAGGAGAAACTCAAAGTTTAACCACTTTAACTTTAGGTGCTAAAGGCGACGAACAAATTATTGACGGACTTCAACCTGAATATAAAAAACGGTTTCTACTTCATTACAACTTTCCTCCATTCAGCGTTGGTGAAACCGGAAGATTTTCCGGTGTAGGAAGAAGAGAAGTCGGACATGGTAATTTGGCCGAACGTTCACTCAAAAATATTATTCCTGCCGAGGAAAAATTCCCTTACATCATCCGCTTGAATTCTGATATTCTTGAATCGAACGGATCATCATCTATGGCAACGGTTTGTGCAGGCTCTTTAGCGTTAATGGAAGGCGGGGTCCCGGTTAAATCTGCTATAGCCGGAATAGCAATGGGACTTGTGAAAGAAGACGAACAGTTTGCAATACTATCCGACATACTTGGAAATGAAGATCATCTTGGCGATATGGATTTCAAAGTTGCGGGTTCCACAAATGGAATTACCGGGTTGCAGATGGATATTAAAATTCAAGGCATATCTTACGAGATAATGGAAAAAGCTCTCGCTCAAGCTAAAGAGGGAAGAATGCACATTCTTAAAATCATGAATGAAGCAATATCTGATGCAAGACCGAATATTTCCAATTATGCGCCGAGAATTTATACAACTAAAATTCCTACAGAAAAAATCGGCACTGTTATCGGACCTGGCGGAAAAGTCATACAGAAAATGCAGAAAGATTTCAGTGTTGAAATCAATATTGAAGAAGACGGAACGGTAAGCATTGCAGGGCAGGATGCAACACTTGCAAAAGCAGCAAAGGAATATATCAAGCTGCTTGTTTCCGAACCGGAAGTTGGGAAAAATTATACCGGCAAGATTATGAAGATTACTGACTTTGGCGCCTTTGTTGAAATTCTACCCGGCACGCAAGGGCTTCTACATATTTCACAGATAGATAACAAGCGAATAAATAAAGTAACAGACGTTTTGAAAGAAGGAGAAATGGTAAAAGTTAAATTACTTGCAATTGAAGGCGGTAAGTTCTCTCTCTCTAGAAAAGCGTTATTGAATGAATCTGTAAGTCAGGATTCTGAAGAAAAAGAATAATTAAAAGATGAATCCCAATTTATTTGGGATTCATCTTTATTATACAAAGTGTTTTTTGGAAATTTTGGAAAGAGTTATTAAATGAAAATCGGAAATCTCGATATAGGCAGAAAACTATTTTTAGCCCCAATGGCTGAGGTTACCGACTCTTCTTTTCGAAAAATATGTAAAGAGCAGCAAGCGGGATTGACTTTTACTCAGATGGTAAGTGCGGACGGCGTCGTAAAAAATAATTTTGAAACCCTTCGTCATTTCTCATTTAACCGTTCTGAAAAACCAATCGGTGTTCAAATTTTAGGAAACCACCCGGAAACATTGTTTGAAGCCGTAAAAGAAATTTCTAAAATGAATCCCGACTTAATTGATCTGAATTGCGGCTGTCCCGTTGATAAGGTTTGTTCTAAAAAAATGGGCGCAGCATTATTAGATGATCCTAAAATACTTTCTAATCTGGTTCGTAAAATGGTAGCTGGGTCAAACAGCGTTCCAATATCGGTTAAACTTAGATTGGGAAAAGATAAATCGGCCGTAAATGTTTTGGAAAATGCAAAAGCAGTAGAAGATAACGGCGGTGCTTTGATTTTTGTTCATGCAAGAACGCGCGCGGATAAATATGATATGAACGCCGACTGGAGCTGGCTTAAAAAAGTTAAAGAAGCTGTAAATATTCCTGTGGTTGGTAACGGATCAATGTTTACACCTCACGACGTTAAAGAAATGATTGATTTAACCGGTTGTGATTCTGCAATGATTGCAAGGGGCGCGTTAGGTAATCCGTTTATATTTTCACGTTTCCAAGTTTTAATGGAAAAAGGAATTGATCCCGGAGAACCGGATGCATTTGTTGTTCGAGACACATTGTTAAGACATATAAAAAATTTGGAAGAAGAATTTGGTGAACTATTGGCTTTAGATAAAGCTAAAAAACATTCAATCTGGTATTTTAAAAATTATACTGGAATTAATTCTCTTCTAGAAAAAATATTTTCTGTAAAAAAATTGGATACTCTTCGTGAACTTATTAGTAATCACGCCGAAAGAATAATGAGTAGTTCAAAAGAAATACATATTAAGGAAGAGATCCACAAAAAATTTCAAAAGAAAGTTCTATTCTGGCTAACTGATCAAAATATTAGTCCGCTTGGATAAGAACTAAAAAGGTTTTTAAATGAATAAAGAAATAATTATTAGTTCTTCTACATCGCAGAACCATGTTGCGATAACTGAAGACAACAATCTGGTTGATTTCTTCGTGGATCATCCGGAAAAAAGAAGAATGGTGGGAGATGTATTTTTAGGAAAAGTTGCCCGGGTATTGCCCGGTATCCGCGCAGTATTTATTGACATAGGATTAAAGCATGATGCCTTTCTTCACTTTTCAGATATTGGCGACCGTACAGACGCATTAAAAGATATGCTTGATGAAGATGAGGAAGCTGATGATGGAACAGATGAAGAAGAAACTGAACCGCAAGCACAAACTCAAGATCAAACTCCTGTTCAAACTCTACCGCAGGAACAAAAACCACCGGCAAGAGATAAAGATAAACACGATCATCGAGAGCAGAGGCAAATTCCTAAGCTGCATAAAGGAGAATCAATATTAATTCAGATTATTAAAGAACCTGTTAAGGATAAAGGTGTAAGATGTACATCTTCCATTTCTATTCCGGGCAGATTTTGTGTCCTTCTTCCATTAGATAATAAAGTTGGTGTTTCAAAGAAGATATATGATTTTAGAGAGCGGAAAAGATTACGAAGAATTGCCCGTGGAATAATTCCTTCCAATTGCGGATTGATAATTAGAACCGCAGCTAAAGATCAAACTGAAGAAGCGCTTTCCGGTGACTTGAGGTATCTTGTTAAGATTTGGGAAGACATGCAGGAAGATGCAAAGAAACAAGAACCGCCGGCTCTTCTATATAAAGATCTTAGCACTACTATAAGCGTAATAAGAGATTTGTTTACACCGGATGTTTCAAAAGTTTTCGTTGATTCTAAAAAACTTTACAAAGAAGTACGCAACTATGTTCAGTTCATTCAACCGGAACTTATTGATAGAATAGAATTATTTAAACAAGATGAACCCATTTTTGAAGCATTCAAGATTGATGAACAGATCAAAGGGTTGATGGGAAGAAAAGTTTCTTTGCCAAGCGGAGGACACATTGTAATTGAACATACGGAAGCAATGGTTGTTATTGATGTGAACAGTGGTCGTTATGCGGCTAAAAAAGAACAAGAACTTAATTCTCTTAAAACGGATTTGGAAGCTTCACGCGAAATCGTCCGCCAGCTACGCCTGCGCGATATTGGAGGATTGATAGTTGTAGATTTCATAGATCTTGAAGATGAAAAGAATCGTAAAAAGATTTATGATGAGCTGAAAAAAGAATTTAAAAAAGACCGTGCAAAGATTGCTTTACTTCCAATGACAGAATTTGGTTTGATGCAAATTACGCGAGAACGAATCCGTGAGAACATTGTACAATCTATGAATGATGCTTGTCCATATTGTGCAGGTACAGGATTGCTTACAAAGAAATCAAATTTGATACACGAAATTGAGCATTGGTTAAAACGTTACCACGTTGAAGGAAAGTCCAAATCGTTAACACTGAAAGTTCATCCTTCACTCGGATTAAAACTTAGAGAAGGATTTATATCCCGACTAACAAAATTCCAATTGAAATATTTTGTAAAAATAAAACTTCAAGAAGAAGAAAAAATAAATCCTCAGAATTATTATTTCTTAGCAACTAAAACAGGTATTGATATAACCAACGATTTTAATTAGGAGAAAATCTTAACCCAATAATTAAGATCAATTTTTGTTAATTTTCAGACAACAAATTATTTATTAATATAGTCAGAGAATATTATGAAATTCTTTATAGATACAGCCAATATAAATGAAATTAAAGAGGCCGCATCTTACGGTTTGCTTGATGGCGTAACAACAAACCCGTCTCTAGTTGCAAAGGAAGGGAAAAATTTCCGCGAACTTCTAAATGAAATTATAAAAATAGTTGATGGACCAATAAGCGCAGAAGTTGTTTCAACCGATTACGACGGAATTATGAAGGAAGCGCGTGAGCTTGCAAAAATTCATAAAAATATTGTTGTTAAAGTTCCGCTGATTAAAGAAGGAATCAAAGCAGTTAAATCTTTAAGCGGGGAAGGAATAAATACAAATGTTACTTTGTGTTTCTCGCCTTCGCAAGCATTACTTGCCGCAAAAGCAGGTGCAACTTATATCTCTCCATTTGTCGGGCGATTGGATGATATAAGCCATGACGGTATGGAATTAATTCAACAGATTGTTCAGATTTACAATAATTATAATTTTAAAACTCAAGTTCTTGTTGCAAGCATCCGTCATCCGCTTCACTTAGTTGATGCGGCATTAATGGGTGCGCATGTTGCAACAATGCCGTTTGATGTAATTAATAAATTATTTAAACATCCGCTTACCGATTTGGGTCTCGAAAAATTCTTAAGCGATTGGAAAAAATTAAATCAATGACTGTTATGAAAAAAACAAAATTTTATTCGATTCACGAAAAGCTTGGTGCAAAAATTGTAGATTTTGCCGGTTATAGTATGCCTGTACAATATTCTTCTATCATAGCGGAACATAAGGCAGTTCGTACTTCAGTAGGAGTGTTTGATGTTTCCCACATGGGGGAAATATTTATTAAGGGAGACAAAGCGTTGGAATTTGTTCAGCATGTTACGGTCAACGATGCATCTCTCCTTACAAATGGTAGAGTACAATACTCTGCTATGTGTTATCCCGACGGAGGCATTGTAGATGATCTTCTTGTTTATAGAATTAATGAGAAAGAATTTTTGCTTGTAGTTAATGCTTCTAACAAGGATAAAGATTTTAATTGGATGAAGGAGAATAATAAGTTTGGTGTTCAAATTGATGATGAGAGTGATGAATATTCTCTTCTGGCAGTACAGGGGCCAAACTCGAAAAATGTAATTCAAAAAATTTGTGATAAACCTTTGGAGTTAGAATACTATCACTTCTTCTTTGCTAAAGTTGCAGGAATTGATATGATCATTTCCCGCACGGGATATACCGGTGAACTTGGGTATGAATTATATTTTAAAGGTAATGAAGCTGATGCAGAAAAAGTTTGGAATGCATTATTCGAAAATGGTAAAGAATATGATATTCAGCCTGTTGGTTTAGGTGCCCGTGATTCCCTTCGTCTGGAAATGGGTTTTTGTTTATATGGAAACGATATTGATCAAACCACAAATACTTTAGAGGCCGGACTTGGCTGGATTACCAAATTAAATAAACAAGAATTTATTTCTAAAGATATTTTGGTTAAGGTAAAAGAAGAAGGTATGAAAAGAAAATTAGTCCCCATTGTATCTAGTGAGAAGGCATTTCCACGACATGGTTATGATTTATCGGTAGATGGAAAAATTGTGGGGCATATTACAAGCGGAACGGTAAGTCCAATACTTGAAAAGGCAATTGCATTGGGTTATGTTGAAGTTCAGCACGCTAAAGAAGGCGGCAAAATAAATTTTTTAATTCGGGGCAAGGAAGTTCCTGCTATAATTACTAAACTACCTTTTGTGAAAAACTAATATGAAAATTAATGTCCATTATACTACCCAACAATTTGATGAACTTTACTTTACAGGTAAAACCTCAGTTGTAATAGATGTCTTACGCGCTTCAACGGTAATTGTTACGGCACTTAAAAACGGTGCACGCGAAGTTATTCCGGTTGGCACTGTTGATTTTGCTATGAAAGTTTCCGGTAACGCGTTTGGCGGACAGACAATTCTTGGCGGTGAGCGCAATACAAAAAAGGTCGAAGGATTTAATCTAGGTAATTCTCCATTAGAATATAAACCTGAAATCGTTTCCGGTAAATCAATTATTCTTTATACTACTAACGGCACTAAAGCAATTGTAAAGGCAAAATTTTCTGAAAATCTTTATATCTGTTGTTTTAATAATCTGCCCGCAATTGCTGATCAGCTCTTAAAACTTAATAAAGATGTCGAAATTGTTTGCGGTGGTACAAGCGGTAACTTCAATATGGAAGATGCAGTTTGCGCCGGCAATTTAATTAGTGAACTGCAAAAAGTTGATAAGGCTGTTGAAATAGCTGATTCAGGAAGAGCCAGTTTGGTTTTATATAAATCTTTCGGAAAAAGTATTGCAAAAATGTTAAAGCAGACCGAGCACGGTAAACTTTTGGTTGAAAATGGATTTTCTGCAGATATTAAAGAATGTGCTCAGTTTGGAACTACAGATATGATTCCGTATTATCTATCTGGTGCAATTAAGAAATTAGAAACAGCCGCACCGACGAACAATAACGTTAACGAACCCAAAACTTTATAAAAATGCCGAAGAAAAATAAATCAAAAGAAAATTCTTCTTCATTAGGAGAAAATTTTTTTGTTGTTTCTCCGGAAAAGAAAAAAAAACTGCTTGGTATATTCTTAGTTATACTTGCACTTCTAGTTTTTTTAAGCATTCTTACTTACTCAAGATACGATGAATCATATTTCTCATATAAATTTTTAGATCTCTTCGGATTTGGCTCTAATCCCGAATTAGCAAATAAAGCTGCAACCACACATAATTGGCTTGGAATATTAGGTGCATACGTTTCCCATTTTTTGATCCGTTCAACAATTGGTTACTTTTCTATAATATTCCCGGTAATAATGTTTATTTGGGGCTATTCTATATTACGAAAGGTTAACGAGTATAAACTCGCTTTGTACCTTTCCAACTTTTTAATAGTAATGGGAATTTTACTCTCAACATTTTTCGGTATGATTCAATTCACTCCTGAGATTTCTCTTTTGACTGATTACTATGAACTATCAGGCAAAATTGGATTTTTCTTTGGAACTGTAATTAGCAGATTGTTGGGAGGTGTGGGAAGTATAATATTTCTAAGCACAGCTATGTTGGTTACAATGATCATTGCGTTTGATTTTAAGTTTAGCTCGTTATGGGAATTTTTAAAAGGACTTTTCAGCAGGGAAGATATTGATGAAGAAATAAAAATTAAAGTTCCTGCTGAAGAAAAATCGGACGAGAATCTTTCTAAGATTAAAAGTTTACGTGGTGAAAGTAAATTAAGATCTCTATTTAAAAGTAAGGATGAAGAATTAGATACTGAAGATGAAACGTCTTCTGAAACAAAAATTACAATTGTAAAAAAAGATCAGACGGAAAAATTTCACGAAGCCGTTGAAAAAATAGGTGAACAGTTTAAATCTAAAAAAGCAGAATCAAAACCGAAGGAAGATGACGAAATTATTCCTGCTGTGGATAAAGATGCGGAAGCTGCTATGCCCGATCAGTGGGAGGAAAAAATAAATTATACACCGCCAACCTTAGATCTGTTAATTCCGCCCGGAGATGAAGAAATAAAAGTTAATGAAAGCGAGTTGAAGAAGAATGCGGCTCTTCTCAAAGATAAATTAGCTTTGTTCGATATTCAAATTGATGATATAACAGTTACACCCGGACCGGTTGTAACTCTCTATGAAATTGTTCCTGCCCCGGGAGTGAAGATCAGTCGCATAGTAAGTCTTGAACATGACATTGCATTAGCGCTGGCAGCCCGCGGAATCAGAATTATTGCACCCATACCCGGGAAGAGTGCTATTGGTGTTGAGATTCCAAACGCACATGCCTCAATTGTAAGAGCAAGTTCGGTACTGAAAAAGTTAAATGAATCAAAAGATGAATTACCAATGGCATTGGGCAAAACAATATCCGGTGAAGTGTATATTACCGATTTAGCAAAGATGCCTCATATGCTGATTGCCGGTTCAACAGGTTCCGGAAAAAGTGTCGGCATAAACATGATTCTTGCAAGTTTAATTTATGCTAAACATCCTTCCGATATAAAATTTGTAATTGTTGATCCCAAAAAAATCGAACTTTCATTCTATAAAAGATTAAGCAAACATTTCCTTGCTGTCTCGCCCGATCTTGAAGAAGAAATCATAACCAATCCATCCAATGCCCTTCTTATTCTTAAAGCTGTAGAGTATGAAATGGAAAAGCGTTATGATAAGCTTGCTAAAGTTGGAGTTAGAAATATTGTTGATTACAATAAAAAAGTACTAAATCCGAAATCAAGACCTAAAGACACGGATGAAATGAAATTTCACAAGCTTCCATATATAATTATAGTTATTGATGAGCTTGCCGATCTCATGATTACTTCCGGCAAAGAGGTTGAAGAACCTATTGCACGTCTTGCACAACTTGCCCGGGCCGTTGGAATACATTTGATACTTGCAACTCAGCGTCCTTCTGTAAATGTTATTACGGGAGTAATTAAAGCAAACTTCAGTGCAAGGATGGCTTATCAAGTCGCAACCAAGATAGATTCAAGAACAATTCTTGATATGAACGGAGCCGAGCAATTGTTAGGACAAGGCGATATGTTGTTTTTACCGGGTGGAATGCCGAAGCCGATCCGTATTCAAAACGCATTTATTTCTACTGAGGAAGTTGAAAAGTTTACAAATTTCATTTACGTTCAAAAAGGATTTTCAAAAAGATTTTTTCTTCCGTCTTTGTATGATAAAAAGAAAGAAGCACTCGGTGATTTTCTGAATGATCTTGATCCAATGTTTGAAGACGCTGCAAGAGTAATTGTTCGGCATCAGCAAGGTTCCGTCTCTTTACTTCAGAGAAGATTAAAATTAGGATATTCACGGGCAGCTAGAATTGTAGATCAGCTTGAACAAGCGGGAATAGTTGGACCTTCGGAAGGAAGTAAAGCGCGCGAGGTCATTGTTGAAAGTGAAGAACAATTGGAAACAATATTAAGATCGTTATAAAATGAAAACTAAACTGATATTTCTTTTCTTTGTAATATCATCACTGATCTTTGCACAATCAGCCAACGATGTACTGAAAAAAATCCAGAGCAAGTTTAACTCAATAAATAATTTTACAGCCAACTTCTCTCAAAATTATTTTAATTCTCAAGGTAAAGATGCTGGAAAAGCAAACGGCAAATTTTCTTATAAAAAGAAAAATAAATTTGTTGTTGAATTAAAATCACAATTAATAGTTTCCGATGGTCAAATAATTTGGAATAACGATAAAAGATTTAACAGGGTGGTTATTAGTAATTTATCCGATGACCCGACTTCTTTTTCGCTTGAACAGTTTATATTCGAATATCCGCCTCTTTGTAAAAGCCGGATAATTAAAGATGAAGCCGCGGCGAGCGGAGAAGTTTTAGTTGAGATGATTCCGAAAGACCAGGATCTTCAATTTAAGATTGTAAAAATTTGGGTCTCCGCAGAGGGAATGGTTAACAAATTAGAAGTTATAGATAGAGGTGAAATGCGTTATGCATTTCAGTTTTCGGAGATTAAAATAAATCAAGATTTACCTGATACAAAGTTTACTTTTTCTATCCCCAAAGGAACTCAAGTTATTGACCTCAGATAACGTAAATAATAATCAACTCGCTAAGGTTGTCGGTTATACTTTTCCAATCCTAATTACAATTTTGTTCCTTTATTTTGCTTTCAGAGGTATAAATCTTAGTGAATCATTTTTAATAATTGAGCGATCTGCTGTCCTTCCTCTGATACTTTATATGATTGTCTTTTTCCTGTCACATCTTGCCAGAGCTATCAGATGGAAATACATAATTTATTCTGTGAAGAATGATGTTTCAATGTTTCATCTTTTTGGTTCTGTTATGGTAAGTTATGGAGTTAGCTGTGTTGTGCCCAGACTGGGAGAATTATACCGCGGGTTATTTTTAGGCAAATGGGAAGGGATCTCCCGCTCAACGATTATTGGTACGATTGTAGTTGAAAGAATTATAGATATTGCAGCATTTGCACTTGCTGCATTGATTAGCGTAAGTATTTTTCAGGCCAATCTGTATGACAAAATTGTTTGGTTAAAAACTTCACTCATAATCGGGTTCTCGTTTATATTTTGTCTTACAATATTTTTAATTTTTCTGGTAAAATTTCAAGAAATGTTTAGAAATGGTTTAATTAAAATTTCTAAAAAGTTTAGCGATAAAGTAGCAAGCCGTGTGAAATCAATTTTTGATACCCTCATAAGCGGACTTTCCAGTATAAAGGGAACAAAAAATATTATTTTTATTGTTGTGTGGACAATTCTAATCCTCCTGTTATATGCACTAAATTCTTACGTCGGTTTTTATATACTTGGATTGGATTCTTCCGGTTCGGTTACTTTTAAGATGGCTTGGATTTTAATGACAATCAGCTCCTTCGGTGTTATGATTCCAACTCCAGGAGGAACAGGACCCTACCATGCAATTTCTATTTTAGTACTTACACAATTATTCTTATTCAGCAATGAGATTAGTGCTGCATATGCTATTCTTACACACTTTATTAATTATGTATTGTTCATTCTATCCACACTTTTTTTTATTTATGTAGTTAACAGACAGCGAGAGAAAAAGGGATTACAGAAAGAAACATTTCTTTCAGTTTTTAATCTCAATAAGGATGAAAAATGAAACGGCTGATGATTTTATTTTTTGTTTTGGCATCTCTGAGCCAAATTAGTGCTCAATGGGATTTGAATTTTGCGATGGGTCTCGATTTTAAATCCTCGCCGTCATTTCGAGATTATGTTAATTCGAGTTATGCTTCGCCGGGTAATCAAGTTACAACTTTTAAAAGTTCTGTAGGATTTGAGACCGAAGCCGATTATAAGATTCAGGATAACTTTGCAATTGGCGTTGAATATAATCTCCAAATTGATTCTTACACTACTCCTATTGGAAACGGAGGTGTTTATGAAATATCTTATAATCAGCATCGTCCAAGTGTTATAGCTTATTATGTTATTCCAGGGAACGGTTATCAATTCAAATTTGGCGGCGGACTTGGTTACAGATATGTTGCACTTAGCGAAAAAGTATTTACAAGTACAAATTATAATGCTTCCGGTGTAGGATTTTTAATGCGGGCAATTGGAAACACATTACTCAGCAAAGATTTTTATGCGTTGATCGGAGTCGATCTTAGATATGATCTGCCCGGAAAGTTATCAAATGGAAACAAGTCGCTTATAAATAATGCTTCCGGTGAGAAATTAAACTTGAATTCTATTTCGATCGGAATTTATTTAGGAATCACTCTAACATTGTAAAGGATTAAATTGAATATAATTGAAGCTATAATTCTTGGAATCATACAAGGAATTACAGAATTCCTTCCGATTAGCAGTACAGGTCACCTAACAATTACGGGAAAGTTGATGAATATTATTTCATCAGATCATCCCGAACATTGGACAGCATTTATTGCAGTTATACAACTCGGTACTTTGATAGCAGTTTTAATCTTTTTCAGGAACGATTTATTGCTTATTGTAAAGGATTTTTTAAGCGATAATATTTTTAGCAGAAAAAGTTTTAGTAAACAAACAATTAATTCTAAAATGGGATGGTTTTTAGTTATAGCAACAATTCCTGTAGCTGTAATTGGTTTAGGATTCAAGGATATCATTGAAGGGGTATTGACGAAAAATTTATATGTAATAGCAGCAAGTTTAATTATTCTTGCAATAATTCTTACTGTTGCGGAAAAATTTGGAAAGTTTAACCGTGAGGCAAAAGATATTAAATGGTACGATGCCTTAATAATTGGGATAGCCCAATCTTTTGCATTAATACCGGGATCGTCACGTTCCGGAACAACGATTACAGCCGGATTATTTCTTGGCTTGAAAAGAGAAACTGCTGCGCGATTCTCTTTTTTGATGAGCATTCCCGCGGTCGCTGCCAGCGGATTGTTGGAGTTTTACCAATCTCTCAAATACATTCATTCTGCGGAAATGATTAATCTTATTGTGGCTACAATTTTTTCTGCCCTGGTTGGTTATATTTCAATCGAATTTTTACTTCGATATTTAAAAAAGAATTCTACTTTTGTTTTTATAATATACCGAATAATTGTAGGGATAATAATATTGTTGTTATTGAGTAAAGGTATTTTACAACCTTAAGGATTAGAGAATAATTTTGCGTAAGATAATTTTAGCTGTTTTAATAACGCACTTATTTTTTTCGTGTCAGAGAAATTATAAAACTATTATTCTTAATAATGAATATAATAAAGGAGTCACTTTGGATACATTAATGAATCTTAAAGATAATGAGCAGCTTGTTGCAAAAATCGAAACCAGTCTTGGAAAAATTGAAATCGAGTTATATGCAAAAGAAGTTCCTAAAACAGTTAAAAATTTTGTTGGTTTAGCACTGGAAGGATATTATAACGGCGTAATTTTTCACCGGGTAATAAAAGATTTTATGATTCAAACCGGGGATTCAACCGGTACCGGTATGGGTGGAAAAAGTATATACGGTAAAGATTTTGAAGATGAGTTTGTTAGTAGTTTGCATCACAATACGCCTGGAATTCTATCAATGGCAAATGCGGGTCCAAATACAAACAGAAGCCAATTCTTTATTACAGTAGCTCCAACTTTATGGCTCGATAGGAAACACACAATTTTTGGTAAAGTTACAAACGGGATGGATATTGTTTATCAAATTAGTAATGTCCAAACCGGCCGTGGTGATAAACCGATAAAAGATGTTTTTATGAAAAATGTTACGATTGAAAAACACATTTTTTAAATATCTATGGCAAAAAAAGAATTACCCTCAATAACTGAAATTGCAAAATTTCTTTCTAAGGAGAATCTTCTTCCGGTTTATTTATTATGCGGAGAAGATCAATATACATTAGATCTTGCAGTTGAGACATTAGAAAAAGCTGTAACACCGCTTCTCCTCTCGGATTTTGATAGAGAGACCATTTCAGCTGAAAAGAATGTAAGTCTTACACAAGTTTTAGATCTTGCATATTCATTTCCCTTTGGCGGAGGTAAGAAGTTAATTATTCTAAAAAACTTTGAGAAAGTTGCTGATAAAAAAGAACTTACCGCATATGTTAAAAATCCGTCGGAATCCACTGTACTTATTGTTATTCAATCCGGAAAAATTTCGGACATTTCAAAAGAACCATACTCAAAATTATTGGAGAAAAAAGAACTCTTTGAAGCACGCGTTGCTACTGGTGAAGAATTAGTAGATTGGGTTGTGAAAAAGAACAAGAAACTTGGAGTAAATTTTTCACAAGATAATGCAAGGGCTCTGATCGAAATTGTCGGCGAAGATAAATCGCTTCTTGAAATGCAATTCCCCAAAATAATTGATTACTTGAACGGCAAGAATGAAATTACGTACGAAGATATCAAAAAAATTTCCTCTCCAACAAAAGAATTTTCAATATTTGATTTACAAGATTCGATTGGAAAAGGTGATAAATCGAGGGCTATAGAAGTTGCTTACAATTTATTGGATGCCGGAGTTGAAATAGTTTTTATAATAAACATGCTGGCAAAATTCGTTCTTACAGTAGCTCAAATTACGGATCTAGTCAGATCAAAAGTCAGCGATAATGAAGCGGTTAAACTGGTTGGTGTTAGCTGGGGGTATTATTTTAATTGTAAAAAAGCAAAATATCTTATGTCTGATGAGCGACTTCTTAATGCTTCCAGAGCTTTATTTAATGCAGATTTAGCTGTAAAAACGACCGCTTCGGACAATCGCACTGTTTTATTAATGTTAATTGGTGAAATTTTAGGTGAGGAAGTGACATCAACTATTGTTTCCTAATCAATTTATTGCATTTTTTTTATTGGTTAGCTAAAATAAAAATCTAAAATTTTGAAACATTTTTATTAAAAAAGGGTATAATTTTCGTTGAATAAGCTCCTGACAGAATTTTCGGATGAAGAATTAATTAAAGAGTATCAGGATAATAACACTCCTGAAGCGTACGACATTTTAGTTAAGCGTTACAAGGACCCTTTAATGAATTTTGTTTACCGATTTGTTGGTGATCGCGATATTTGTACAGATGTTGTTCAAGATACAATGATAAAGTTTTATTTGAATAAAGATTCATATCGTTCTTTTGCAAAATTTTCTACTTGGATATATACAATCGCCGGTAATCTTGCAAAGAATGAATTGAAGCGGAGACGACGAAGAATTATTTTTTCGATAGATAATGGTGATGATGAAAGATCTCCTCAGATTGAAGACAAAATGTTTTTAGCTCCGGATAAAGCAGCAGATGGTGAAATACGCAATGAGATTATTCAGAATGCTTTATTGAAAGTTAAACCTGTTTATCGTGAGGTTGTAATCTTAAGAGATATACAAGATCTTTCTTACGAAGAGATATCAGAAATTACAGGACTTGCGATAGGCACTGTTAAATCAAGAATAAATCGCGGAAGAGCACAATTACAAAAACTTTTGAAACATATCTACAGAGAGTAGCTTATGAAAAAAATCTACAATGAAGAAGAAAACAAATTTTCAAAAATGTTAAAAGATCTCAAAGACTTACCTAAGATTAAGGCACCGGATAATTTTGAGTACAATCTGTCCACGCGTATTCAAAATAAGAATTTCGGTACAGTTAATGAAAGAGAACCTCAGTTTAATTGGATAAAATTTCTCGCACCTTCGGCTGCAGTTGTTTCGGTAATTATACTCTTTTTTATTTTTCTTCCGTCATCACAGGAAAATAATAATCAGTTATTACAACAGACCAAACTGCAGAATGACCAATCCGCAGTTAATAATTCATTATCAGAGAAGAATAAATTGAACAGTCAACAATCTGTTCCTTCAGACACCAAATTACAATCTAACTCAACATCACTGTTGGGATCGAATAATACCACGGCAAGGCCTCGTGCACTTTCTCCGCTAAATGATTCAAGATCAATCAAACTTGATGACTATATTTCAGGATCTAATAAGAATCAAAGTAATACAAACAGAGGGAATATTGTGAACAACGGTGAAGAACCTTCACCATATGATGGGTTTGTTGTTTCAGAAAAGCCTGACAAAAAAACGTTAGATCGGTATCGTGCTGTTGTTGACTCAATCAAAAAAGCACAATTGAAAGCCGATTCATTAAAAAAGGTTCAAAAATAAGCTTAATCAAAGCATCAGCTGTTTGTTTTTTAGCCCCGGCATAGCTAAATTTGTGCCCAAAATAATCAAGGAAGTTGTAGTAAATGAAAAAAGGTATTCATCCAAATTATAAGAGATGCGAAGTTACATGTGTTTGCGGAAATACATTTGTAACACGTTCAACTGTTAGCAGTATTAAGATTGAGCTTTGTTCGAATTGTCATCCTTTCTTTACCGGTAAACAAAAAATTGTAGATTCAACCGGACGAGTAGAAAGATTCAAGAAAAAATATGGTTTGAAAGAAGCATAAATTTTTCAGCTTTCAGTCAGAGGGCTGTATTATCAGCCCTTTTGCTTTTTAAATACCCTTCCCGTTTTCAATTTTAGATTAATTAATTTACAAGCACCTAAAATTATTGTTTGATATGGAACAGAATACAGAATCATTTGAACTCAATCTTTATCAAGGCGTTAGAGGACATGCTGTAAAAATACTCAACCGCATTGATAGAACAGATGCATACCTTGATAAACTCCTAGATATAGAAATAAAAAATTCCAACCTCTCAGGTCTTGATAAATCATTACTCTTCGAAATTGTTCATGGTGTTACTCGCTGGCTTGGTAGAATTGATTGGGTACTTAATGGATTTTACAAGGGACAATTCTCAAAATGCATTCCAAACGTTAAGAACGCAATGCGTGTTGCTTTGTATCAAATTTTATTTCTTGATAAAGTACCCGACTATGCAGCAGTTAACGAAGCAGTAGATTTTGTAAAAAAACTTCAAGGTCAAAAACCAGCTGATTTAACTAATGCTGTGTTAAGAAATATTATTCGAAGTAAAGATGCAATTCGTTATCCTGATCCTAATGAAGATATAATTGCATACTTCAGCGCTTATTACTCTCATCCTAGTTGGATGGTCAAAAGATGGATCAACAGATATGGAAAAGATGAAACAGAGAAATTGTTAATTTCGGATAACAATAAACCTTTATTGACTATTCGTGTTAACGGATTAGTTTCTAATTATGAAGAAATGAGTTCTTTACTTAACAGCGTTGAATTAAAATTTACAAATGGAAAATTTTTGTCTGAATTTATTAAGTTAAGTGCACTTTCAAATATTACCGATTGGGAATATTTTCATAAAGGTTACTTTACGGTTCAAGATGAAAGTACCGGTCTACCTGTTAAACTATTAGATGTAAAACCAGGTATGAGAGTTTTGGATTTATGTGCCGCTCCGGGTGGTAAAACAGCGTTCATCGCAGATGTAATGCAAAACTCAGGAGAAATTATTGCCTTAGACAGATTTGAAAGCAGACTTAAAATACTACAGAAGAATTTAAATAGACTTAAAGTGACTAATGTAAAAACAATTACAGTTGACGCTAATGAATATGAAGACGAAGACGGATTTGATAGAGTATTGGTTGATGCACCTTGTTCCGGATTGGGGACATTAACGAAAAAACCCGATCTAAAGTGGAAAAGAGACTTGGGGGATATCAGAAAAATTGTTAATATTCAATATGAGTTACTGAAAAAGGGTGCATCGTTATTAAGAAAGGGCGGTTACATGGTGTATAGCACATGTACTATTGAACCCGAAGAGAATTTTGAAATCATAAAAAAATTCTTGGCAGATTTTCCTAATTTTAAATTGATTAATCCTGGTAATGCGCTATCGGTTGAACTAATAGATGAAAATGGCTGCGTTAGAACTTTACCCCATTTACACGGACTTGACGGTTCATTTGCGGCAAAATTAGAAAAGAGTTATTAAGAATTAAGCTAACTCAATGGCAATGGAAGCCTTAAAAAAATTTGCTGATGAATTAAAAGCTGCCCGCGAAGTTAAAGAAATATCTTTATCTCAAGTATCAGCAAAAACAAAGATTGATCCTAAATTTCTTCAAGCGATTGAAGATGCAAACTTTGATATTCTTCCTGAAATTTATATCCGCGCTTTCATTAAGGAATTTGCATCAACAATTGATCTAAATTCAAAAGAAATCTTGCAAAAATTTGATATTGCTAGATTAGGAAAACCTGAAGAAAAACCGCAAACACAATTGGAACCCGTGATTAAAGAAGATCCGGTTGAACCACAAGTGACACCTGAGACAAAGAAATTCGATTCTGCAGAAGTACTTCAACCTACAACCGTTGAACCGGAAAAAATAGCTAAGAGTTTAAAACTGAATTATATTATTGGCGGTTCTGTATTATTTGTTGCACTAATTGTCATTTACTTTGCTTTTTTCTCAAATTCGTCCCCCGAAATTATTCAAGAAAAATTTGACCAGGGAACTAGTGCAGAAAACGCCCAACGATTTGAAATGGATAAATCGTCACAAAATCAAACGACTTCACAAACCTCCGATGTTATAGAAAAACAAGCTGTTGCAACGGATAGTTTACGTCTATCTGTATTAGCAACTGCGCGTGTTTGGGTTAAAGTTACTACAGATGGAAAAACCGTTCATCAGAATATTGTTCAAGCAAACACAAGATTAGATTTTTCTTCAACAAAAAGTTTTAGTGTAAGTGTTGGTAATGCCGGCTTAGTAAAAATATTTTTTAATAATAAGGAAATTGAAAACATTGGCAAACCGGGAGAAATAAGAAATCTTTTTATTACTCCCGATAATATCCGCTACTATACAATAGCTCCACAATCGAAGAATGAAAAAAAATCCCCGACAAAGAATTGAAGAACTTCGCGAGCTTATTAGAGAACATGATTATAACTACCATGTTCTTGCTCAACCGTTAATTACCGATTTTGAATATGATCAACTCATTAATGAATTAATCCGGCTCGAAAAGGATAATCCCCAATTCATCACACCCGATTCTCCTACACAGAGAGTAGGATCAGATCTAACCAAAGAGTTTAAACCTGTTAAGCATAAAATTCCGATGTTGAGTCTGTCTAATACATATAGTGAAGAAGAATTATATGATTTTGATAGAAGAGTGCGCGAAAGTTTACCTAAAGGTGAAAAACCAGAGTATGTATGTGAGCTTAAAATTGACGGTCTTTCAATTAGTTTACGTTATGTAAATGGTAAATTAAATGTTGCTGCTACCCGCGGTGACGGCACAATTGGCGAAGAGGTTACTAATAATGTTAAGACAATCCGTGCTGTGCCTTTAACAATTAAAAAACCGCCCTCACTAAAAATGAAACTAACAGAATTTGAAGTTCGAGGGGAAGTTTATATGGAGGTTGAAGCATTTAATAGATTGAACGAAGAACGTGAGATGAACGGTGAAAAAACATTTGCTAATCCCCGTAATTCGTCTGCCGGCACATTGAAATTACAAGATCCCAAGATTGTTGCTAAGCGGCCGCTTCAAATATTTTTATATTATTTCTTTTCTGAAAATGAAGGGATGAAAACTCAATATGAAAATTTAAAGCTTCTTCAGGAACTTGGTTTCAGAGTAAATAATAAATTCGAATTATGTAAGGATTTATCCGAGGTTTTAATTTTTTGCAAGAATTGGGAAAATAAAAGATCGGAATTACCCTACGAAATTGACGGAGTAGTAATAAAAGTAAATTCATTACAGCAACAAAAAATTCTTGGCAGCATTTCTAAATCTCCAAGATGGGCGGTTGCGTTTAAATTCAAGGCCAAGCAAGCAAATACTAAATTAAATAAAATCACGTGGCAAGTTGGAAGAACCGGAACATTAACACCCGTAGCCGAATTAGATCCTGTTTTGCTTTCAGGCTCTACAATTAGTCGTGCAACTCTTCACAATATTGATGAAATAAAACGTAAGGATATTCGTGAGGGCGATTGGGTTGTTATAGAAAAAGGCGGAGATGTAATTCCAAAAGTAGTTTCTGTTGATCTTTCTAAACGATTAAAAAGTTCTGTTGAAGTTAAAATTCCTTTGAAATGCCCCGTATGCGGATTTACATTATTTAAGCCCGAAGAAGAAGTTGCCGTTTATTGTGAAAACAATTTATGCCCTGCTCAGGTAAAAGGGAGAATTGCTCATTTTGCTGCACGTGGTGCTATGGACATAGAAGGATTAGGCGAAGCATTAATAAATTTATTTGTGGATTTAGGTTACTTAAAAGATTACTCGGATATTTATTTGCTCAAGGAGAAAAGGGAAGAGTTGATAGGAATTGAACGACTTGGTGAAAAAAGTATTGATAATCTTTTAAATGCAATTGAAATAAGTAAACAAAGACCATTTGAAAAAGTCCTATTTGCAATAGGAATTAGATATGTCGGTTCCGGTGCTGCAAATAAAATAGCAGAACATTTTCTATCTATCGAAAAATTGATGAATGCAACGAAAGAAGAGATTGAAACAGTCCATGAAATCGGGCCAAGTATAAGTGAAAGTGTCATCAGATTTTTTAAAAATGCTCAAAATCGTAAAGTAATTGATAAATTAAAAAAATCGGGATTAGTACTCGCATCAAAAGAAAAAGTTAAAGAATCAGATCGTTTGAATGGTAAGTCCTTTGTTTTAACGGGAACATTATCTACTATGTCACGCGAGGAAGCAAAAGAAAAGATACAAAATCATGGCGGTTCTGTAGTATCTTCAGTAAGTAAAAATACCAATTATGTAATTGTTGGAGAAAGTGCAGGTTCAAAGCTGGATAAAGCACAAAAACTAGGAATTAAAATACTTTCGGAAGAACAATTTTTAGAAATGATAAAAGAATGAAATATGTTTGAAGGATTAAAAAGAAAGATTGGCCGTTTTGTTCTAAGAAGAAAATATTTACACAAAAATATAGAACAACTTGTATACAACAACGTCATAAGTAGTGCAAGGGATTTTTTTATTGTGATGCCGAGTGTTGACAACGATTTTTATCATACGCTTGAAATATTAAAATATTATCAAAAGCAGAACAAAGTGATAACATTGTTTTTACCGGAACATAAATACAATTTGATTCCTGATAAAGAGAAATACAAGTTTATTTCTTTTCTTCCGCACCAGGTTTCAAGATTCTTTTTACCCGATAAAAATCTTGTTGCAAGATTAAACACAAAGGAATTTGATGTAGTCATTGATCTGAACCGCACTGAAGACATTTTTTTCAGTGCAATTTCTAATATTGTAAAGTCAAAAATCCGTATTAGTTTTGTAAAGGAATTTTCCGAGAACTATTACAACCTTCAAATAGTTGATAAACAAGGTGATTCTGAGACTTCATATAGCAGCTTTTTAAATTACCTGCAAATGTTCTAATTAAAAACGTTGGGATTATTTAACCGAATTTGTAGATTAGTGGTAGAAAATTATAATTTATAGTAGAGGAAAATGAGCGAGAATTTTAATTACGAATTAAAAAAAATAGGCGATAGCGCAATTTTCAAGTTAAATGAAAAGCGTTTTGATGCTTCAATTGCCGGATTTGTAAAAGGTGAATTTACCATTCTTCTTCACACTGAAGATGTAAAAAAACTTATTATTGATCTTTCCGAAGTTGATTATTGCGATAGCTCAGGATTAAGCGCCATTCTACTTGCTTTCAGAATTCTTCAGTCAAACGAAGGACATATCCGCATTGCTTCACCAACAAAGAATGTTAAGACTCTTATTGAAATTTCTCAGCTTAATAGAGTTCTTCACGTTTGTAATACTGTAAATGAAGCAATAAAAGAATTAGAGAATTTATAAAGAATTACTCTTCTTAAATCATTCTAAAAATACCCTCTGCAGAATAAGTGGTGAAAATGATTAAAAAAATCATCACAAGAATTTACCTCAATTATCTATGAAATCGTTATTTTTACACTGTGGCAGTTGTAATTAACGATTAGTATAATTACTAATACCCTTTGAAACACACGATCTAGGAAATTGATATTTCTCAATTTAAATAAATGATTGATATTGTAAGTAAGAGATTAAGTAATGAAGATAGTGTTGCTGAATTTTTGAAAATACTTCTTCAAGCAAAAAAATGAAATGATTAATACTAAAATGAGTGAAAAACTAAGATCGAGTTTGCGGATTAAATTTGCGATAATTATCCTAACTACTTTTTTAATTGTATTGATGTTTCCCCAAGGTGAATCAATTGAATCTGAAGTAACGGTTGGTTCTGTTTGGATTCATGAAGATATTATTTCATCAATTACTTTTGAAATACTTAAAGATCCGAAGACTTACGAGAATGAAAAAACTCAAGCCGCTAAAACGATCCTGCCAATATTCCTTAGAGATGCCAGCTTAGAAAAATTTTATTTGGATTCACTAAAGGATACAAATTCAATGCTTGCATCGGCATTGTTGAAAAATAACTATGCTCGCAATACCGGTAAATTACTTAGTGATGAATCTTATACGATACTTTTTAAATTTGTTCACAAGCAAAAATCCTTTGCCGGAGCCAGAATCCTTTCAATTACACAAGTCTTTAACGTTACTTCACAAATAATAAAGAAAATTTATCAACGCGGATTGCTTAGCCTTAGCTATCAAGATATTCCACGGGACAGTATTGCATTAAGAGACGGTAAATTTGAGAACGCTTTTCCCAAGACTAATTATTTAGATCGTAAATCAGTAAATGATTTTATTCAATTCTATCTCAATGGAAACGTTGGAAGTAATACTGAATTAAATGTTGCTTTGGAAGAATACATAGCTAATTTTATTAAACCCAACTTGGTCTTTAGCAGACAATTAACAAATTTGGCCGTTCAAAATGCAAAAGATAAAGTTCCTCCAAATGTGGGTATAGTAAATGAAAATGAACGAATAGTTTCAAAACATGACCGCATAACACCGAATATAAAATTAACAATAGATTCATATAAAATTGCAAAAGGGCAGGGGACCGGATTTTGGGGAAGTCTCTCTCAAAATTTTGGAAAGTTTTTACATATTCTTATTGTATTATTACCGTTCATCATTTATATCGTTCTTTTCAGAAGAAGAATTTTAAACGATAACTTTAAAATTATTCTCATCGCCTGTATTATTCTGTTCATAAGCTTTTTAACTTTTCTTGTTTATAAACTTGATATTCCTTCGCCGGTAGAATACCTGGTTCTTGTTCCGGTTGCATCAATGTTGTTAACAATTATTTTTGATTCACGTGTAGGATTTTATGGAACAGTAATTACTTCTTTAATAGTTGGTGGTCTGCGGGGAAACGATTATGCATTTGCACTGACTAATATAATTGCAGGCGGGCTAGCCGCTTTTACTGTGCGTGATATTAAGAATCGAACTCAAATCTTCCGTTCATTTTTTTATATCTTCATCGGTTATGCGTTAAGTATTGTTGCCTTTGGCTTTGAAAGATTTGATTCCTTTAATCAGTTGCTGTCGAGCTTTGCCTTTGCGGTTTCTAATGCTTTGATAAGTCCTGTTTTAACTTATGGTCTTATAATTTTTGTAGAACGGATATTTAAGATCACTACCGATTTAACCCTGCTTGAGTTAACGGACTTTAATCAACCATTATTACGGGAATTAGCAAAAAGTGCGCCCGGTACTTTCAATCATTCTATTACTATGGGCACTCTGGTTGAAACAACAGCTGAAGCTATCGGAGCTAATTCTACGCTTGCGCGTGTAGGGGCTTATTATCATGATATAGGCAAAACTGTTGATCCTGAAAGCTTTGTAGAAAATCAAATAGATTCAAAAAATATTCATGAGTATTTGTCTCCTGAAAGAAGTGTTAAGCTTATTTTAGATCATGTTAGAAAAGGAATTGAATTAGGTCAAACTTATTCTCTTCCGAAAGAGATAATAGATTTTATTCCAATGCATCATGGTACAATGACAATATCTTATTTCTATGAAAAAGCAAAAGAATTGTATGGAGAGGGCAAAGTTGATTTGAATGATTACCGTTACCCGGGACCAAAACCTAATACAAAAGAAACAGCAATAGTTATGCTTGCCGATGCTTGTGAATCAACAATACGTTCTTTGAGTGAAGCCGATACTCAAAAAATTGAGAATGTAATTAACAATTTGATCAACAGCAGGATTGATGACGGTCAGCTTGATGAAGCCCCGCTTACATTTAAGAATGTAAAACAAATTAAAGAATCGTTCTTGAGCATTCTTGTCGGTCATCAGCATAAGAGAATACGATATCCAAAACAAGAGGAACTGGAAAACACTAAGAGCGAAGAATAAAAACTATGGAAGAATTTCTAAAAGAGTATTTAACCATTCTTCGTTATGAAAAAAATCTTTCCGAGAATACTGCAAACTCTTATAAAAACGATCTTCAAAAATTTATAACGTTCCTAAATAAATCCCGCATAAAAGATTTTAGTGAAGTCACATCGGACCTAATAACAAAATTTTTTGATCATCAGCGGAAGTCAGAGATAGACAGCGCAACTTCTGCTCGTTATATGTCATCTATTAAAGGGTTTTTCAGATTCTTGGAGAATAATAGTTATATCGAAAAGAATCCTACTGATAAACTATCCCCGGTTAAAAAAGGACGTAAACTGCCGACAGTATTAACCCTGCCGGAAATAGAAATGATATTAAATGCCCCCGGAACAGATGATGTAACTGGCTTGCGTGATAAAGCAATTCTCGAAACCTTTTATTCGTCCGGTTTGCGTGTATCTGAGCTTATCAACCTAAAAATAAACGATCTTTTTTTTGATGATGAAGTAATAAGAGTGTTAGGCAAAGGTTCAAAAGAAAGGGTCGTTCCAATAGGCAGCAGTGCTGTTAAATGGATAAAAGAATATCTAACCCGTTCCAGACCGTTTTTAGAAAAAAAAACTAGGAGTCAGAATATTGTTTTTCTTAATAAGCGAGGTACTAAACTTTCGCGAATGTGGATCTGGAAAATATTTGATCATTATGCCAAAGAAGCAGGCATTAAAAAAGAAATCCACCCTCATATTTTCAGGCATTCTTTTGCTACACATCTTTTGGAGGGGGGTGCCGATCTTAGAGCCGTTCAGGAAATGTTGGGGCATGCCGATATTTCCACTACTCAGATCTACACGCATGTTGACCGGAATTATATAAAACAAGTTCATAAAGACCATCATCCGCGCGGTTAATTTTGAATCCGTATCTCTTATCTTTAAATCATGGACATGAAACGATTTCAAATATTAGTCTCATTTCTTTTTTTGTCACTCATGATAACCGGATGCACCAAATCTAACTATGATATTGACAAGAACAATAGAATTATATATTCAATCTCGCTCGGTGAGTTCAAGACTCAGGAAGAAGCCGGCAAGATAAAATCCATATTAGAGAACAAATTAAATTCTACATTAAGAATTGAGGAATCCAATAAGAATAAATATCATTTATTGTTAGGCGAATTCGTTTCTTCATTTGAAGCCGGTGAAAATGCTTTTGATTTTTATTCTAACTCATTAATTAAAGATTATAAAATAGTACGCAACGGAAAGCCTGTAGATGATATTTTTACAAATGTATTATTTGTCGCTAAGTATCTGGGAAGACCTTCAGTTTACAGCTACAATTTATTGACAAAACAAAGTTCGATAGAGTGGAGTAAATGGCAAAGGAAAGTGATCTCCCTAAATTACTCGCCGAATAAAGAAAGCGCATTTATAACCACTGCATTTAATTACGGAAGGGAAAGTAGTTTCCCGTATATTCACGAAGCAAGAATTTATTTTTTGAATCGAGCCAATGAACAGTCGGACGAACTTGCAGAACCTGGAGATGGCGTGCAGCTTTATACATATTGGGAATCAAACGATACTTTTAAAGTTAATTTCACAAAATTAGATACAATCAATTCTAAAATTGTATTACAAAATATTTATCCGTTTGATATAAATGGCAAACTTGGTTTTATTCAAAATAGAAAATATGATTTACTCCAACATGGATTTCCTGCTGTACCTAAACGAAACCCGGTCTATTTATCACCAAACAAAAATTTCCAATTTAGAAATGTTCGATCGGATAATGAATCGAATATTTACTTGAAGAATTTCAAACAACGTTCCGAAGAATTAATAATTATAACGAAAAAAAATATTAACGATGCAAGATGGTCGAAAGATGGAAACTTCCTTTTCATAATTACTGACAATACGACTACTGATTCTAAGGGAATAAAAGCCGAAAAAACGGGGGAATTAATAATAATAGATGCCGTAAAAATGAAAATCGTAAGAATTTTTTCCGGATTTCAATTCGAAAATGTATTAGTTCATGGAAAGTTATTATTTTTTGATGAGCGCTTAAAAGATATAGCCCAAATAGCGGTTTATGATTATACCCGGGACAAATTATTGAATACTATTTCGGTTTATGGCGGATGCGGCTTAAATAATCTTCCAATGTGAGAATTAAATGACCACCTACAAAAGAGTTCTTACTTATATAAAACCTTACCGGAAACATTTATCAGCGTCCGTAATTTTTTCAATTCTATATGCTCTTCTTAATACTATTTCTGTTTATATGCTGATTCCTTTACTCAATACACTTTTCCAGGAGAAAGGAGCTTTACCGGTAGAATCTAAAACTATTAGTCAGACGGTAGATAGTCCGATTGGTAATTGGTTTTCAAACCTTGGGACGGAAATTTCAAACGCATTCAAAAATTTTGTTTTTAGCGGGACTGAAAAAGAAATTCTTCTTCGAATTTGTATTTTAATTTTACTCGCATTTTTTCTAAAAAATATTTTCGGATACTTACAAGCTTACTTTCTTGCTTATGTAGAACAGGGAATGATCCGCGATCTAAGAAATCAATCTTATGTTCATTTACATAAATTGCCCATGAGCTATTTCAAAAATGAAAAAACAGGAAACTTAATTTCCAGAATAACTAATGATGTTAACGTAGTTCAGTCGAGTGTCTCTGCCGTTTTCTTAAATATGATTCGTGAACCATTAACAATTTTATTCTTTATCGGATTAGCATTGTCCATAAGCTGGCGGCTAACACTTTTTTCTCTTTTAGTTTTGCCTCCTACTATTGGAATAATTAGCTGGATCGGTCTAATACTTAGAAAACAAAGCGGACAGCTTCAAGAAAAGATGGCGAATATAACTACAACATTACACGAGACTATAACCGGTGTAAAGATTGTAAAAGCTTTTGGAATGGAAAATTATGAAAACAATAAATTCAAAACTCAAACACAAAGCTTTTTCAAATTAGTTTTAAAAATGGCGCGTGTTAGAAACATGGCCTCACCGCTTACAGAATTTTTAAGCGTTGTAGTAGGTGCTGCAATGATATATTACGGCGGCGAACTAGTTCTTGTTAATAAAACTTTAAATGCAAGCGAGTTTATTGTATTTCTACTTGCCATTTTTCAAATGATGCCGCCGATAAAAGAATTAAGCGGAGTTAATAATAGAATTCAGGAATCCAGCGCTGCTGCAGAAAGGGTTTTTGAAATTCTGGATACGGAACCGAGAATAAGAAATATTGAATCACCCGTATTTGTTACCGATTTTAAGGATATGATCGAATTCCAAAATGTATCCTTCCATTATGATGATTCTGAAGAACTGGTTCTGGATAAAATAAATCTGCAAGTTAAAAAAGGAAAAGTACTAGCAATTGTAGGCAGTAGCGGCGCTGGTAAAACAACACTTGCGGACTTACTTCCCCGTTTTTTTGATCCAACAGATGGGAATATTTTTTTAGATGGACTGGATATTCGTTCTATTCGCATTGAAGATCTGCGTAAACTTATGGGAATTGTTACTCAAGAGACTGTTCTCTTTAATGAATCAGCACGTAATAATATAGCTTACGGATTGGTTGATTGCTCTGAGGAAAGATTAGTTTCGGCAGCGAAAGCCGCAAACGCTCACAATTTTATTCTTGAACTGCCGAATGGTTACAATACTATAATCGGGGAAAAGGGTACAAAACTTTCCGGTGGTCAGCGTCAGAGGATTTCCATTGCCCGTGCTTTATTAAAAAATCCCCCAATAATGATATTTGATGAAGCTACATCATCACTTGATAATGAATCGGAAGTATTGGTTCAAGAAGCTATAGAAAGATTAATGCATGACCGCACGACATTTGTTATAGCACATCGTCTAAGCACAATTAGAAACGCAGACAGAATAATTGTTCTCGACCGCGGTAAAATTGTTCAGGATGGAAAGCATGAACAACTGCTTTCTCAAGAAAACGGCATTTATAAAAAATTATATGAATTACAATTCAGAGATTAGATGATTACAAAGTACTTTACTGGAGTTAAAACGGTTGATAAAATTATTTTTGGATTAATTTTACTTTTTGCCGTTAGTCTTACTAACTCAATCTTCATAAATCAGATTGGCTACTTCTTTCCGCTTATCATTTTAACATATCTATTGGTAATAAAAAAAGATAATAGATTCGAAAAGAATGGATTGGAAATAGCATTTATTCTTTTTCTATCGGCAGAATTGATCTCGGCGATCTTTTCTGTTGATCAAGGTTATGCGTTTAAATTATTTTTTAAGAGACTAATTCTTCTCCCTATTGTTTATACGATAGTTGCAGTAGCAAACGATTCTGATAAAGCAAAACTAATTTTCAAGTTCTACATAGGTGCTGCTCTAATTACTATGCTGTTGTACATAGTATTTGCTTATGAACACTTCATAGCGCAGTTATACAGTATAGAATTAAAAGGTCCCTCACCATTCCAATATGTTATGACTGCCGGCGGATTGATGAGCTTTACAATGATTTTTTTCTTTGCGTTTCTTCTAAATGAAAAAACAAAGATCACAATCCGGCTTTTTTATCTGCTTGCTTTTGGCATTGCGGCAATTGGTCTATTTGCAAGTTATACTCGTGCAGCCTGGCTAGGCGGGGTAGCCGGTATCTTAATGATAGTTATCTTGAAACGTAAATGGTTAATTCTGGCACCTTTAATTTTAGTTTTACTTGTTGCATTATTCTTTTTCAAGAGTGAAAGCAAAGTATATGAATATGTTATAAAGGACAATCAATTTGTTCAAACCAATGCGATTAAAACTGAAGGACGGGCAACTAGAGTTATATGTGAAGGAGATACTCTCTTAATCGCTGATTATGAAAGAGGTGTAGTTGCATATAAAGATGGTAAAGTGGTCCAAAAAATTGAAACACCATCTCCCGTTACCCAAGTAAAAAAATGGAGAGATAATTACTACTTAGCCTATTTAGCAGATACGAGAATTCTATTACTAAATAGGGGAAAAAATGGTGAGTTTCATTCGGATAAAATTTTTACATCACCAGGCAAGACAACTTTTTTTAAAGTATTACAAGGTAAATTTTATATTGCGGATAAAGACAGTGGACTTACAATATTTCAGAATCCTTTAAATCTTGCAGAAAAAATTACTTTTAAGAAATTAAATGGTATAGAAAGTTTTGATGGAAATTCTACCCGATTCATTTCATTCACGCCCGATGACCATAAACTTAAACTCTATACGTGCATGGATGGATTGCCTGTAACGGCAGTAGATTCATTTGATACAAAATCTATTTACGGATTAGTTTGGCTCAATAATGATCATTTATTTTTTCAAGGCGGTAAAGAATTTGTACAGTTTATTATATCAAATAATAAATTGAGGAAAGTTGTTAGTCAGGAACTAATCGGTGCAATTCAATTGGTCTTTAACAATAAAAACATTTTTGCTTGTACTCTTGATGGAAAAATATTGGAGGCCGATATTGATTCCTCACATATTGGTAAGTTTAAGCAAATAACCCCGCTTGGTTATTCACCTTTTGATTTTATTAAATCCGGGGATAAATTTTATACTGCATTTAATAAAAGGAATCGTCTCGCATCCATTTATGATCCGTATCATGAGACCAACATTGAACGAATGAATATTTGGCGGACGGGATTCAAAATTTTAGCCGATCATCCTTTATTTGGTGTGGGAGATATTGATCTTGGCAACTTATATTCTCAATATAAGGACAAATATCTCAAAGAAAATTTTGGACATATGCACAACAATTTTGTTCATCTATTAGTTATACTAGGAGTAGTTGGTTTTGCTGTAGTTATGTTTATGCTGTTCAAGATATTTCAGTTGCACCTAAAAATATATAAAACTTTGAAAGATATTCCGTTTGTATCTTCTTATGCGTTAGGTGCAACGGCAGCTTTTGTTGGATTTCTATTTTCCGGACTTGGAGAGTGGAATTTTGGCGATCAAGAAATTATAACTATGGTTTGGATTACTCTTGGTTTGAATATTGCATTTTATAAATCATATCTTCAAGACACAAAGACAAATTAAAATTAAGATGGATGAACGCATTAAAATATCATCAATAATAATTGCTCGCGATGAAGAAACCAATATTCATCGTTGCATTAAAAGCCAGATAAATGTTGTTGATGATATAGTTGTTATTGTTGACTCAAGAACAATTGATAAAACAGTACAGATTGTCTCAACATTCCAAAATGTTAATTGCGAAATTGTAGAATGGAAGGGATTTGCTCAAACTAAAATTTATGCTTTGTCTAAAACAAAATATGATTGGGTACTTTGGATAGATGCCGATGAAGAAATTACCCCAGGACTCGCAGAGGAACTGAAACAATTCAAACAATCCTTAAAAAGGTATGATGCTTATGATGTAGCACGCAGAGCATTTTTCCTCGGCAAGTGGATTAAATATAGCGGCTGGTATCCGGCACGTGTTACCAGACTCTTTAATAAGCAACAAATATCGTTTAACGAAAAAGAGGTACACGAGCATTTAAAAGTGGAAGGAACCGTTGGTAAACTTAAAAATGATCTTAATCATTATACGGGCCCATCAATAGAACATTATTTTATCAAGTATAATACATATACTTCACTTGCAGCTAAAGAACTATTCGAAAAAGGTAAAAAAGCGACAGTGATAGACATTCTACTCCGTCCGATTTTTCTTTTTTGCAAAATGTATATCTTTCGATTAGGATTTTTAGACGGACTTCACGGATTGATACTGGCTGCGTTCTCATCTTCTTATGTATTTACAAAGTATTGTAAACTTTGGGAATTGAATAGAGAAAGATCAAAATGACGATAGGAATAATTCCGAATATTTCGAAAAGCGATATTCTTGATATAGTAAAAAAAATTATTGTACAACTTCAGCAAAACGAGTTCAATTTTATTTTGTGCCAGTCACTTCTAAAATTTAAAAATGAATTTGACTGTACAGCCAAGTTTAAATCTCCGGTTGATCTGAGTAATAATTGTGATATGGTGATTTCAATTGGTGGTGATGGGACAATGTTGAATACCGCATTTGAAGTTAGAAACTCAAGTACTCCAATCATTGGGGTTAATTTTGGAAAACTCGGATTCCTTGCCGAGTTTGATCTTACAAGTTTTACTGAACTTCTTCACGATATAAAAACTAAAAATTATACAATTGAAGAAAGAATGGCGTTAGTTGGAAGCAGTAACGGAAATAATAATGAATTATATGCGATTAATGATATAGTTATTGATAAAGGTCCTTGGCCCAAAATGATTGAGCTGACGATTAAAGTTGATGATGATTACGTTTCTACTTTTTCTGCAGATGGTTTAATAATTGCAACACCAACTGGCTCTACGGGTTATTCTTTGTCAACAGGCGGCCCGATTGTAAATCCGAAAGCAGATGTGATAACACTTAGCCCGATTGCTCCCCATACGCTTACTATGCGGCCGTTAGTAATTTCTAGCGGACAAAAAATAACAGTGATGATCAACTCTCCATCAGAAAAAATTCAAGTCAGCAGTGACGGACAACGTGTTAATTTTTTTAGTTCCCCTGCGCAGCTTACAATTGAAAAAAATAAACAACCGGTTAGATTAATTCATTCCAACCGTACAAACTATTTTGAAATCCTACGCAATAAATTGTATTGGGGACTCGACGTTCGTAAATCGAATAATTCTAAATAGAGGCTGTAATGAAAAAGCTTATTCTTTTTCTGTTAGTACTATCTGCTGTAATTAACGGTCAAGATAAATACAAATTTGTTACGGATGAAAAATCCGGTAAGCCGATGCTAATTGGTCTTTGCGATCGAACTGCATTTGCTGATTCAAATTTTTCTTGGTGGTTTAATTCAGAATATGAATATTACCCGGCCGATTCTACAGCAGTAATAAGATTCTCAAAAAAACTTCAAGATGTAAAAATTACAATTGTAATGGGTACTTGGTGCAGCGACAGCAGAAGGGAAGTACCGAGATTTTATAAAGTACTAGATAAAGCCGGTTACGACACGCAAAATACTACTTTAATTTGTGTTGATAGAAATAAAACAGCGCCTGGCGGACTTGTTGAAAAACTGGATATCAAATTTGTCCCGACTTTTATTTTTAGTAGAAATGATAAGGAGATTGGAAGGATTGTTGAAGCGCCTAAAGAAACTTTAGAGTTAGATTTGGTAAAGATAGTTGTTCAATAAAAAATATTGCATAGTGCAGGATTAAGAACAAAAAACCCGCTTGATGCGGGTTTTTGTTTGTTCAATATATTATAGAACTAATTATTACTTGTAGCTACTTCGGTAACTTCAACCTTCTCTTTATAGTTTCTTGGCTTTTTAGATGATCCATTTCCATTGGAACCGTTAGAACCATTTCCGTTTGAGCCGTTACCGTTTTTCTTATCAACTAATTCAATTGGAATTTTCAAATCAGGTTTAACTTCACCGTTGTGGGCTTCACGGTATACAAAAATCTCACCTTTATAATTTTTCATTACAACTCTATCTTCATCGCGGTGCAAAACGTATTGTGGAAGAATCGGTATCTTACCACCGCCACCAGGTGCATCAATAACAAAATGAGGTATTGCCAGTCCGCTTGTATAACCGCGTAGTTTCTGCATAATCTCCAGACCGGTTTCCAGTGAAGTTCTAAAATGATTAGCTCCGCGTGTTTCATCAGCCATATATAGATAGTAAGGTCTAACTCTTATTTTGAGAAGTTTTGTAAAGAGCTCTCTCATTACTTCAGAATCATCATTTACGCCTCTCATTAGCACAGCCTGGTTACTTACGGGTATTCCTGCATTGGCAAGCATCTCGCAAGCTTTGGTGCTTTCAGGAGTAATTTCCCATGGATGATTGAAGTGCGTGTTAACATAAATCGGGTGATACTTTTTGATCATCTCAACCAATTTAGGAGTAATGCGGTGCGGAAGAACGCACGGCATTTTTGAACCTATACGGATTATTTCTATATGCGGTATTTGTCTTAATCTCTTTAGGATTTTTTCCAACATGACATCAGTAAGCATTAACGGATCGCCGCCGGACATAATTACATCGCGGATTTCAGTATGCTTTTCGAGATACTTAAACGCCGATTCAAGTTCTTTCATCGAAATTTTATCTGAGTTACCTACTTTTCTTTTTCTTGTACAGAAACGGCAATACATTCCGCATTGGCTTGTTGTTAGGAATAATGCCCGATCGGGATATCTATGCGTAATATTAGGAACGGGGCTCATTCTATCTTCTTGAAGCGGATCTTCAAATCCATCCAGATCATCCAATTCTGCTTTATCCGGTACGCATTGCCTCCAGATCGGATCACCCGGATATCGGATTAGGCTAAGATAGTATGGATTTATACGGGCTTGAAAAAATTCATCTAAACCTTCTGCTACTGTTCTGTCAATCCCAAATTTTTCCACAAGTTGATCAACAGAGTGAACACTGTCTCTAACCATTTGCTGCCAGAGTTCCATGATAGTTACCCTTTATATTATTCCTTTTTATGTTTTTATGTATTTACCAAATACAATCAAGTTATCGTTGATTGTGTAAAAATCTTTTATTTGGGAGACTATCGAGTAATTATTCCTCATATAAAAATTTCTTGTAGCATTGTAAACATCTTTGGAAGACGTTTCGGCAAGAATCCATCTTCCTTTATTTTCTTTTACAAAATTTTCAGCATGATCTAACAATTGTTTTCCTATTCCTTTATTCTGACCGTTATTATCTACAACAATCCAGAACAGATCAAACACACCATCTGTTAACGCTCTCTTACCTGTACAATGATAACCGGCAATCTTTCCATCATTTTCATAAATAAAGACGTTGTAATATTCATGATTCGGATTTCCAATCGCTTCATCAATTAATTCAACAGCAACTTTCTTCTCTTCATTACTAAAATTATCTGTTTTATTAATGATAGAGACTAATTGTTCCCTATCGTTAGCTTGCAGCTTGCGTATCATAAGCTATTCTCTTCAATGCGAACTTTGAAAGTGTATAGAGCAATTGATCATAACTAATTCCTGCTGCCGCTGCTGCACGGATAAATCCTGTATCAGGAGAAATATCCGGATTAGGATTAACTTCAATAACGTAAGGAACATTTCTTTGGTTTAATCTAATATCAACGCGGGCATAATCTCTGCATTCTAGTGCTTCGAATGCTTCACGTGCCATTTTTTCAACTTTTAATTTTATGTTCTCGTCCAAATCTGTTGGACACTTTGGAGTTGTATGTTTGAAGTAAGTGCTCTCCGGCGACCACTTGGCTTCATAAGTAACTATTTTAGGAAGATCATCGGGAAGACCATCAAAACGGATTTCGGAGATTGGAAGAACCTTATCACCAAGAATTGCAACATTTAATTCGCGGCCCTCTATGTATTCTTCAAGTAAAACTTCCTGGTTGAATGAAGAGTAGAGATAATTTAATCTTTCCAACAAAGCATCAAAATTCTGCACTACTGAAAATTCTGAAATGCCTATGCTTGCATCTTCGCGCGCAAGTTTTAGTATTACCGGAAATCTTAAAGAAAATTTATCCTTATCCGGAATTTCATTCACTTCTGTAATTAAATGTTTAGGAGTTCTTATACCATGCGATTGAAGAATCTGTTTTGTTCTGGATTTGATCAGACAATTGCCAAGAGCGATTGCTCCGTTGCCTGTGTATGGTATTCCAAGAATATCAAAAAGTCCCGCGATGTAACTTTCCAGGTTTGTATTGCCCTCTACAGATTCAACAAAGTTAAAAATTGCATCGGGAGAATAATTTAATATTTTTTTGATCGCACTTTTTATATCGCTGTTAACAGCAAGAGTCTCAACGCTCATATATTTTTTGGATAGGGATTTCTTGATCAAAGCAATCTGTTTTAGAAATTCCCTTTCGGAAAGATCAACATTATCTTTTGAGTCGGATATATTTTTACCAAGATAATTGTCATAGTATCTGGTCGGTTCGTTATAACAGATCAATATTTTTTGTTCGAAATTCATACTAAGCTGTATCTTCTTGCTGCGGTGAATAAAACTTTGTTTATCATTTCTTCATAAGACATACCGCCGGTTCTTGCAGCTTTAGGAAAGCACGAATTGTCTTTCGGGTCGGGAAGAATTCCCGGCAATGGGTTGATTTCAATTATATTCGGTTCACCTTTCACATCAAGGCGGATATCAATTCTACTCCAATCACGGCACCGTAATACTTTATAAGTTTTCAAAGCTATGTTTGTAATTTTTTTCTGAAGTTCTGTATCTATTTTGGCCGGGCATGAAAAGATATTCAGCGGGTTATCACGTGTATCAACCACCCACTTTGCTTCGTACGAGTATATCGGAGCCAATTCCTTCGGCAACTCGCTTAAATTTATCTCTACAATAGGTAAAACTTCGGTATCCTTACCATTGCCAATAATAGCAACGGTAAACTCACGACCCGGTAAAAATTCCTCAACAAGGAACGGCTGATTATAAGTCTTAAGACTGTCAGTCAAATTCTCTTTGAGCTTATCCAAATTGTTTAACAGTGAAGAATTGAAAATACCTTTGCCGGAACCTTCCGCCACCGGTTTAACAATTACCGGAAAACGCAGATCAAAGTTTTGTAAATCGGAAATTGACTCAACAAGAAGGAATTTTGCAGTTGGAATGTTGTGATATGATAAAACTTCTTTCGTCCTGGCTTTATCCAGGCATGTAGCTAACGTTAATGGATCGGAACCGGTGTAAGGAATTTGCAGCATGTCAAGCATGGCAGGTATCTGAGCTTCACGACTTATACCGTTTGCACACTCGGCTACATTAAAAACCAAATCGGGTCGTAACTTTTTAAATTTCTCGAATGCATTTTCATCCGCTTCGATCAAAGTTACGTCATGAAACTGTTCCAAAGAATCTTTTAGAGCATTAATTGTCTCGATAGTATCCCACTCGGCGTAGGTTTCGTTGTAAGAAATTGATGATTTTGAGTTTTGGGTGAGAGGTATTCGGTCGGAAAAATTTTTTTCTTCCGGTTTTACGTTATATGTCAGAGCAATTTTTAATTTTTTATTTGGTAGATAGGAACTAATAACATTTCCTTAATTTTTTCTGATTGAAATATAACCATTTAAAAATTTTTTGCAAGAAATTGTTCGAAAAATTTTTCGAAAAAAAAATTTTTGGCACGACTAATGTAGTGGTAAAAAAATATTTCTGACTTGAGCGTCCGGAGAAAAATTTTTTTATGACGGAGGCGGTTAAGCCGTCCGCGCGAAGTGAATGTGGACGGAATAATTTTCGGTGAGAGTCTTTTTGATGATAGAATTATTTCGGCCGGAGAGGTTGCCGTCACTCTCTATAATATTAAAAGCAGTTTCCCTTGCGTCGCTTAAAATTTTTATGTCTTCAATAACATCAGCATATTTTAATTCCGGCAAACCGCTTTGCTGTGTACCAAAAATATTTCCGGGCCCGCGTAATTTTAGATCTATCTCAGCAAGATCAAACCCGCTTGAGTGTTTAACCATTGAGTTCAAACGTATGATTGATTTATTCCTTTCAATTTGTTCCGGTGATAAATAATCGAAATTGAAATTGAATTGATTTGACCTAACGGCAAGTTCATCTTTAGCAACAAGCAAACAGTAAGCTTGTTTGTCGCTTCTTCCAACTCTTCCGCGTAATTGATGAAGCTGTGATAAACCGAATCTGAATGCATCATTTATTACAATTATATTTGCGTCGGGTATATCAATCCCGACCTCAATTACCGTGGTCGAAACCAGCACATCATATTTCTTAGCTGCGAACTCGAACATTATCTTTTCTTTCTCTTGCCAGTTCATTCGTCCGTGGATTAAGCATAATCTCAAATCTTTTAATTGATTTGTACTAAGTTCGTTAAAATAAGTTTGTGCGGCTTTCAACTCTATCTTTTCAGATTCCTCAACAAGTGGATAGACTAAAAATGTTTGATAACCATTTTTAGCTTTTGTTTTAATAAAATCATAAATATCAGGTAGCTTGCTCTCACCACGTAAATATGTTTTAATCGGCTTTCTATTCAAAGGCATCTCATCAATAATAGAAATGTCAAGATCGCCGTAAATTGTCATAGATAAGGTACGCGGGATAGGTGTAGCTGTCATTATTAAAACATCGGATTGAAACCCTTTCTGTACTAAAGTTGATCTCTGCATAACTCCAAAACGGTGCTGCTCATCTATTACAACAAAACCTAGTTTATTAAATTTAACATTCTCCTCGATCAGTGCATGAGTTCCGATAATTATATTTGTTTTTCCTTCCCGGATTTTTCGTAAAACTTTTTCCCGCTCGGACTTTTTCTGTCCTCCGATCAATTCGTCAACAATAAATCCGAATGGCTTCATTAGTTCTGTGATTCTTTTAAAATGCTGATCCGCTAAAATTTCTGTTGGAGCCATAAGAACAGCCTGGTAACCGTTCCCGACTACGATCAGCATACTGATCAAAGCAACAATAGTTTTGCCGCTGCCAACATCTCCTTGTAATAATCGGTTCATTGGTTTGTCGCTTTCAAGGTCTTTTCTTATCTCACTTAAAACTTTTAACTGTGAAGCGGTTAGAGTAAAAGGCAATGACTTTAAAAAACTTTTCAAAGGATTTGCCTGTACCTTAAAAGAAAAACTTTTTCTCTTTTCACTATAAAATTTCTTTCTCAATGCTACAAGACATTCAAAATAAAATAGCTCTTCAAACTCTAGCCGGTACTTTGCGGTTTCTAAAGAAGGGTAATCTTTCGGGAAATGCATGTTGCGGACTGTCTCGGTTAGAGCGAGAAGATTTTTTTCTTTAATTAAATAATCAGGAAGTGTCTCTGCTAAATCTCCGGAAAATGTTTCAACTGCTTGATGAATTATTCTGCGCAAACTTAGATCTCCCAGATTAGTTTCGCGCAGTTCTTTTGCCATTCTATAAAAAGGAATGATCTTTCCTGTGTTCATAAAATCTTTTGATTCTTTTTCTGCTAGTCGGTCAAAATCCGGATGAACAAATTGAAGATGACCATATTTTGTTAAAACCGGTTTTGCAGAAATAGCAAAGTAATCGCCGGTCTTAAAAACATCCTTGAAATATTTTGCACCTTGAAACCAGACACATTCAAAAAATCCGGAAGTATCCTTTAACTGTACTTTGAAAATTTGTTTTTTGTGGTAGTAATGAACCTCGGAATCAACAACTTGGCCGATGATTGTAACTTCTCCTTGATAACCTTCTATAACATGCTGAACTACTTTAATGCAGTTTAAAATCGTAGAGCGATCAAGGTAACGGAAAGGAAAGTAGAAAAGCAGATCTTGAATTGTATTAATACCAATTTTTGCAAATGATTCAGCCCGTTTCGGTCCGACAGATTTTAAGTATTGAACGGATGTAAAAACTTTTTGGGGCATGAATTAAATGATTTCGTTATGAATTGTAGGAAATATAAATAAAAAAACGGAAGGTGAGTAGTAATTTACTCGTCTTCGGCTTTCATATCGCGGGTCATTAATTCGTAAGTTACCTTTGTAGCATCACGGTCTTCAAACAGAATTTTATATACTGCATTTGCAATAGGTGTTTCTATTTTATGTTTTGCTGAAAGCTGATGAACGGAGCGGCAAGTTTCAACTCCTTCTGCAACCATTGTCATCTTTTTTAAAACGTCATTCAATTTTTTACCGCGACCGATCTGTTCTCCAACATAACGATTACGGCTATGTTTACTCATGCATGTAACAATAAGATCGCCCATACCCGATAAACCCGAAAATGTTTCCGGTCTCGCTCCTAAAGCAATCCCAAGTCTGGAAATCTCTGCGATACCGCGGGTCATTATTGCAGCTTTAGTGTTATCACCAAACTTAGCTCCGTCAATTATTCCTGCACCAATTGCAATTACATTCTTTAAAGCACCCCCGTATTCAACACCAAGTAAATCGGTGGACGAGTAAACGCGGAAGTAGGAAGTTATAAATGCCGTCTGAATTTGTTTTGCAGTTGTATAATCTCTTGATCCGGCAACAACAGCAGTCGGAATCTTCCTTGCAACTTCTTCTGCATGACTCGGACCTGAAATGACTCCAATTTGAGAATGAGAAATATTTTTAAGTTCATCTTTAACAATTTGTGAAACGGTAAGTAAAGTATCTTTTTCAATTCCTTTGGCAACACTAACAAAAGTTGTATCGGAAAAATTAAATTGTTTGATGTTGTGTAAAACGCTCCGGATAAATTGTGAAGGAACAGCAAGCACAATTATGTGTTTACTGGTACAGCTTTCTTCAAGTGAGTGAGTAATATTAATTTCTTTTGGAATTTTTATACCGGGAAGGAGGTTTTTATTTTCGCGCGAACGATTAAGAATCTTTGCGTAACTGCGTTTATATTCCCAAAGGGTAACTTCATGCCCGTTGTTATGTAAAAGAATAGCTAAGGTTGTTCCCCAGCCACCGGCTCCGAGAACAGAGATTCTCATTTACTTTGATTTTTTTTTACGAACGAAATTTTACTTTCCCTGCCGTTAATAAGGCGGTCAATATTTTTTCTATGAGTATAAATTACTAATAGGGCAAGCATAATACAGAATGGAAGAATAGTATTGTAACCCGGTATATCAGCACCAAAAATATTTTCTCTTACAACAAGTATTAATGGAACGGCAACTGCAGCAGCCAAAGAACCCAAAGAGATGTATCGGGATACGGCCACAACTATAAAAAATACTCCAAGTGCAAGAGCCATATCAATTGTAACTAACATTATTAAAACACCTAATCCGGTAGCAATACCTTTTCCACCACGGAATCCCGCAAAGACAGTCCATATATGCCCGATTACAGCGCTTACACCGCAAATAATTTGAGCAAGTGTAAAATCATCAAATGGGGTTATATTCTTAAAAGGAAAACTATCTAAATAAAAACGGGCCACAATAATTACGGCAAGAGCTCCTTTAAGAGCATCCAATAAAATTACAAGAATACCATATTTCCAGCCTAATACTCTAAAAACATTTGACCCGCCGGCATTACCACTGCCGTGTTCTCTTATATCTATTCCACGAACCAGTTTACTTACAATAATACTGGTCGGGACAGAACCCACTAAGTAAGAAAGGATTACAACAAAAGCTAAATTCAACATTCGATGTTCCTAAATTTTGGGCTAAAATTAGAGAAAAAGTATTTTATATACAAGGGGGATTCCATTCAACCCTTTTGAGCTATTTTTTCAAAAATTAACAAGTCTTCTTCATTTGTTATCTTAAAGTTAAAGGAAGTGCCACTCACAATGTTTACTTTGTATTTTGCTCGATGAACAAGCATGGATTCGTCTGTCCCTATAAAATTTTCCTTTTCAGCTTGATTCATGGCTTCCAATAAAATTTTATATCTGAATACTTGCGGTGTTTGTGCATAATAAACATCCTGCCTATCTATATATGAAAGAACTGAATCCGTTCCATTAATCAAAGTATCTTTTGCTTTTACAGCAACGACTGCGCTTCCTGATCTTTTTGCAGTTTCTATCGCGTTTATTAAGATACCTATAGATAGCAGCGGACGAACGGCATCATGTACGACAATTAAATCATCGTTCTTAGCGTTGATAGATCTTAATGCATTGAAAACCGAATGCTGCCGTTCTTCTCCACCTTCTACAATTTTTGAAATCTTAGAAAATGAATAATTATTTTTTATTGTTTGAAGAAGGTCGGAATAATTTTTGTTAACTGATATAATTATTTCATCAATCGAATCGCATTTTTGAAAAACCTCCAAAGTGTAAGCAATAATTTCTTTTCCGTTAATACGGATATACTGCTTGGGAAGTGGATTATTCATCCGCGATCCTGAGCCTCCAGATGGAATTATTGCAAATACTTTCATTATACAATTAACATTGCATCGCCGTAACTTAAAAAGCGATAGCCGTCTTTTAATGCTTTCTTATAAGCTTTCATTATGAAATCATAACCGGCAAATGCAGCAGCAAGCATCATTAAAGTTGATTCAGGCTGATGAAAATTTGTTACTAACTTTTTTGTTACTCTAAAATCGTAAGGCGGAAAAATAAATTTATCGGTCCATCCGGAATTCGGTTTTGCAAATCCGTCTGCTGTAACACTGCTTTCAAGTGCCCTACAGGTACTTGTTCCAACCACAAAAACATTTTTCCTATCCTCAAGAGCTTTATTAATAATTTTTGTTGTCTCTTCCGGAATTTCAAAATATTCGGAATCCATTCTATGTTTTGTCAGATCTTCTACTTCAACGGGGCGGAAAGTACCGAGGCCGATATGAAGAATAACTGGAACAACCCTTGCACCAATCTTTTCAACTTTCTTGACAAGAGCAGGTGTGAAATGAAGTCCTGCTGTTGGTGCGGCTACAGATCCATCCGTTTGAGCAAAGATTGTCTGATAGTGCTCTTTATCTGATGGAACTGCATCGCGTTTGATGTAAGGAGGTAGAGGGGTGTGGCCAATTTTTTCGATCGCCTTAAAAATATCTCCTGCGTCTTCGTTAAAGCGAACTGTTCTTCCGCGAGATGTTGTATTATCAATTACTTCACACCAAAGTTTATCGTTAAAATAAATTCTATTTCCAATTCTAACTTTTCGTGCCGGATCAACAATAACGTCCCAAATATTTTCTTCCTTGTTCAATTCTCTAAGTACGAAGACTTCGATCTTTGCATTCGTGCGTTCTTTTTTACCGAACAAACGGGCTTGCATAACTTTAGTTTGATTAACAACAACTACATCACCTTTCTGAATATAGTTCACAAGTTCTGAAAATTTGTGATGTTCAATTTCACCGGTCGCGCGGTTAAGAACCATCATGCTTGCTTTATCGCGTGGGTTAGCTGGATGCTTTGCGATCGCAGTTTTCGGCAAGTTGTACTTGAAATCTGATAACTTCATTTATTCTCCTCTTTTTTGCTCTGACCCGATTCATGGGGAAGAGTCTCAACATATGAACTTTGAGATTCTTCACCCGATGCCTCGATTAATCTCGGCATCGGATTCAGAATGACAATTTATTTTTTCTTCTTTGATTTTTTTACTACTGTTTTCTTAACAGTTTGTTTTACATCTTTAGATTCTTTTACAACCGCATGAGCTGCTGCAAGTCTTGCAATAGGTACTCTGAATGGTGAACAGCTTACATAATTCAATCCAATCTTATGACAGAACTCAACTGATTTTGGTTCGCCGCCATGCTCGCCGCAGATACCGATCTTAAGATCGGGACGGGTAGAACGTCCGCCTTCAACTGCAATTTTCATTAAACTGCCGATTGCTTCTTGATCTATAGATTGGAACGGATCTTCAGGAAGAATTTTCTTATCGAGATATTCAGGTAAGAATCCGCCGATATCATCACGCGAGAAACCAAATCCCATTTGAGTTAGATCATTGGTACCGAATGAGAAAAATTGAGCAACCTCGGCAATCTTGTTTGCTGTTAAACAAGCACGTGGAATTTCTATCATTGTTCCGGTTAGATGTGGAATTTTCTTTAAACCGAATTTATCACATACTTCCTGGTGAACTTTTGTTATAATCTGGTATTGATGTTTGATTTCATTAACATGACAAGTTACAGGAATCATTATTTCAGGAAATGGTTTTTTACCTTCTTGCATTAATTCTGCAGTTGCCTCAAAGATTGCTCGTACTTGCATCTCTGTAATTTCAGGGTAGGTAATTCCAAGCCGGACACCGCGGTGTCCCATCATCGGATTGTTTTCATGTAATGAATCGGCGCGCTTGTTTAATTCTTGAGAAGAGATACCCAGGCTCTTTGCAAGTTTTTCCCTCTCATCTTGTCGTGTAGGAACAAATTCATGAAGCGGCGGATCAAGAGTTCTAAATGTTACAGGGTATCCATCCATTGCTTCCATAGTTCCTTTTACATCGTGTTTAACATGAGGAAATAATTCATTCAAAGCTCCTCTTCTTTCGGCTTCTGTATTTGAGTGGATCATTTTACGAAGTTTGAATAACGGCTCTTCAGAATTTTTTCCATAAAACATGTGTTCGGTTCTAAACAACCCGATACCCTCTGCGCCAAAAGCACGTGCACGTGCTGCATCCTCCGGCGTATCGGCATTTGTTCTAACTTTTAATTTTCTCACAGCATCGCAAATTTTCATAAATGCCTGGAAGTCGGGATTTTCTTCTGCAGCTTTGATCATTGGCAATTCCCCAAGATAAACAGTTCCTTTTGAACCGTTTAGAGTAAGCCAATCGCCTTCACGCACAGTATAATTTCCAACAGTAAAATATTTTTCATTATAATTTATTTTAACCGAGCCGGCGCCTACGATACAACATTTACCCCAGCCTCTTGCAACAAGGGCTGCGTGTGATGTCATTCCACCGCGCCCCGTGAGTATTGCTTGTGCAGCACGCATTCCTTCAATGTCTTCCGGATTTGTTTCTTCACGGACTAGAATTACTCTCTTGCCTTCTTTTGCCCAGGCTACAGCATCGTTTGCTGAGAAAACAACTTGTCCTGATGCACCCCCGGGTCCTGCAGGTAATCCTTTTACAATAACGTTTGAAGAAATTTCTGCTTTTGGATCTATAATCGGGTGAAGAAGTTCATCTAATTGCGAAGGTTGAACCCGCATAACAGCTTCTTCTTTAGTAATTAATTTTTCTTTGTACATATCAACAGCCATTCTTACAGCGGCCGGTCCGTTTCTTTTTCCAACACGGCACTGAAGCATATAAAGTCTTGTCTCTTGGATTGTAAATTCGATATCAAGCATATCATGATAATGTTTTTCAAGTGTGCGTTGAATTGCATGAAGCTGTTTGTATGCAGGAATCATTGCTGTTTCAAGTGATGGAAGATGTTCAGTGTGCTCGCTCTTACCAATTTCATTAATTGGATTAGGAGTTCTAATACCGGCAACTACATCTTCACCCTGTGCATTCGGCAGCCATTCACCATAAAAATAATTTTCTCCGGTTGCAGGATTGCGTGTAAATGCAACACCAGTTGCAGATGTATCACCCATATTTCCGAATACCATTGATTGAACATTTACTGCAGTGCCCCATTCATCGGGAATATTTTCTATTCTTCTGTAAGATATTGCACGTTTGCCCATCCAACTTTGAAATACTGCGGAGACAGCACCCCACAATTGGTCCATTGGATTTTCGGGAAATGGTTTGCCAAGAACTTCAAGAACTTTTGCTTTGTAAATTTCGATTAATTCTTTTAAATCATCAGATGTTAAATCGGTATCACTTTTTGCACCGCGGGCTTCTTTCATATTGTGCAATTCTTTTTCCAATTGCTGACGTACACCTTTACCTTCTGCAGGTTCAATACCGGCAGCCTTTTCCATTACTACATCAGAATACATTTGAATTAAACGACGGTGTGAATCATAAACGAAACGGGGATTATTTGTTTTTGCTATTAAAGCTTCGCGTGTTTCATTGTTCAATCCAACATTTAATATAGTTTCCATCATACCCGGCATAGATGCACGCGCCCCTGAGCGAACCGAAACAAGCAACGGATTTATTTTGTCTCCAAACTTTGCGCCCATTTCTTTTTCAACTTTTGCAAGGGCCGTTTTAACTTGCTTATCAAGTTCTTTTGGATATTTTTTATTGTTCTTATAGTATGCAGTACATACTTCGGTGGTAATAGTGAAGCCGGCCGGAACCGGTAAACCTATGTTAACCATTTCCGCCAAGTTTGCACCTTTGCCGCCAAGAAGTTCTTTCATATCTGCTTTACCTTCAGCACGTTTGCCGCCGAAATAATAAACATATTTTTGTGTTGCTTGAGCCATTGATCATTCCTCCAATAATAGTTTTCTTTTATATTGTTTTGTTCATCGTTTTAATAATTAGTTCATTAAATTTTTTTTGTTCATCAAGTTTTAGTCCGATCTTCAAATAGAAAATATCTATATCATCTAAATCTTTAGAAAATTTATTCAGTTTAACAGCATCCTTTTGAGTTGTTAAAACAGAATAGGAATTTGTATCGTAAAATTTTTTTCTAATGTTCTGAACTTCTTTAAGTGTATAATTTTTATGATCCGGGAAAATCATTTTATTAGTAATATCAATTTTATTCTTCTCAAGTGCATTTAAGAATGAATAGGGAAGTGCTACACCGCAAACAACTAAACTCTTCTGCCCTTGAAAATCATTCATACTAAAAAATTTATGAGTCTTGACATCGTAAATTCCATCGGCTTGATAAAAACCTGTAAACACATTTTTGTTTTCGAAATACCTCTTCAGCTTATCTGGTATCTCCATCTTATCCGAGAACTTTCTATTAATGATGATAATATCAGCACGTTCTAAGGAATCAAAAGGTTCCCGCATTGAGCCAAGAGGAAGCATACGCTGTTCTATCTGTCCGGTTTTTTCCAGGAAACTTTGATCAAAAACAACAACATCAATGTCGCGATGAATCCACCTATGCTGAAATGCGTCATCAAGGATTATCGTATCAACACCAGAATCATCAATAAATTGACGGGTTCCGTCAACACGTCTTTCGGATACGGCAGTTGGGACATTTAATTCCTCGGACATGAAATACATTTCATCGCCGCATTCATCAACAGTTGATTTAATGTCATTTCCGTCGCTTACATAAATGTAACCGAGAGAGCTTCTACCGTAGCCGCGACTTAATACTCCGGCTTTTTTGTTTACGGATTTTAAGTATGAAGCAATCATCATGACTGTAGGAGTTTTACCGGAACCGCCGACTGTTATATTTCCGACAGAGATTACTTTTGCATTTACTTTTACAGCATTGAAAATATTTTTATCAAAGAACGCATTTCTTATTTTAACTATAAATGAGTAAACAAAAACTAATGGCGATGATATTAATCTGAAAAATTTTAACACAACTGCAGCGCATCCTTTTGTAATTTACTTAAGAGTGCTTCGCACTCAGTTATTTTTTGATTTGTTTCTTCGTAACTAGAGCTATCATCTATTAGGACTGGATCAGAATAAAGCACCACAACTTTAGAAAATGGTTTTGGAACTTCGAAATGATCCCAGCTCTTTAGAACAAATTTTTTCTTTATACCAATGCCAACTAAGAATAAAGGTACTTTAGTTTTTTTTGCGGAAACAATTGCACCGGCTTTCATTTTGTAAACAGGTCCGCGCGGTCCATCTGGTGTTATTACAAGAGAATTATTCCCGCGGATTAAATCAACCATAACGGATAATGCCTCATTTCCGCCAAGCGAACTGGAACCTCTAACAACTTTATAATTCCATTTCTCAAGTATTTTAGCAAGCACTTCACCATCTTTGCTTTGACTAACAAGTGCCGCAACATTTTCGTTCCTGTGTATATACCAGCCGATCAACATACTGCCATGCCAAAAAGCAGAAACAAAATTTTTCTTCTCACTTACAAGCATAGAAATTGTCTCGCCGTTGACAACCTTAATTCGCAATGTTTTTATTAGTATGCGAATTATATTACTTGCAAATTGAGTTCCAATATATCGAAGAACATTTCTTTGAAAATCACTAAGCTTCATTTAATAATGCATAAATTTTTTGAGCAACTTTTTGTGAAGCTCCGCTTCCGCCGAGTTTTTCTTTTATCAAACCAAGTTTCTGTTTGATGAAATTATATTTTTGATTGTCTTTTAATATCGCTTCGGATTTTGAATAAATATTTTCTGTATTAACATCGTACTGAATTAGTTCGTCTATTACATTCTCACCAAGAATTATGTTGGCCATTGCAATATTATTTATCTGAACAACAATTCTGCCGAGCATATATGTTAAATAATTTGTAGAGTAAACCACAATAAATGGAAGCTGGAATAATCCCGCTTCAAGTGTGGATGTTCCGGATTTTATAATTCCAAAATGCGAATGCTTGAACAGATCGTAAGTATATCCTTTTGCCAACTTGTAGTTATTTTCCGTAGTTAAATTTTTGAAAATACTTTCGTCAATATTTTCGGAACAAGCGACAACTGTCTGCAAATTAAAATCTTTCGAAAGTTTAACCGCAGCTTTAATACACTTCGGAAATATTTTTTTAATCTCGTGTTTTCTGCTTCCTGGCAGAACGAGCAATATTTCTTTGTCTCTATCCAGATTTAATTTTTTAAAAAGTTCTTCTTTGTTTAACAATTGGTAATTCTCAACATATTCTACCAAAGGATGGCCAACGTATTCAACATCAACATTATATTTACGGTACATCTTTTCTTCGAAAGGAAATACAACAATCATTTTATTAACAACTTCTCTGATCTTATCAATCCTGCCTTTACCCCAAGCCCAAACTTGAGGTGATATATAATAAATTACTTTCTTACCAAGCTCGTGCAGTTTTTTTGCAATATTTAAATTAAAGCCGGGGTAATCAATCAAAACTATTGTTCCAATATTTTCTTCTGCAATTTTGTGCAGTAATTCTTTTTTCACTTTCGAGATAAACGGAAGATGTCTTAACACTTCTATAAATCCTAGGAAAGCCATTTGTTTAATATGAAATTGAGCATTCATTCCGGCGGCTATCATTTTGTCTCCGCCAATTCCAAAAATCTGAAGCGACTGATCCAACTTGTGTAATTCTTTAATAAGACTAGCACCGTGTAAATCACCCGATGCTTCACCGGCTATTATCATTAATTTTTTATTCAACTTAACACAAAACGAATTATTACTAAAAATGAGACCGCAAAAATTGCCTGCATAGTTCTTCTTTCAGAACGCAGGCCGGCTCCTAAATTTAACGGAGGCTGTTCTATGGCAGAATTACTATACTTACTAAAACGAGGAATTAACTTAGGAACGGCTTTTGAATAATTTTCGTAATTATTTCCAAACTTAATTTTAAGAAATCCTTCTTCCTCTTTAATTATTACTGTGTACTGCCAGAAAAAAAATAGAAGCGCAATAATTAGAAGATATGGAAATAACGCCATAGACATTATTCCAACACCCAAATACATAAGCATATTGCCGAGGTAAAGTGGATTGCGCACGTAAGCGAAAGCGCCGGATACAACTAAAAATGTTCCGCCAACGCCATCAGTAGTTCTTGTTTCACTTCCGGCATAACTAACGCCCCATAACCGGAAAAATTCGCCAAAGAGTATTATAGTAAAACCAATAAGAATACTTATAAAAGTTGCTTTTTGAAAAATCAACATTAGTAAAATAAACGGAATTGGTGTATAGCTTCTGTACTTAAAAATTTTTGCTGCAAATTTCATAAAAATGTCATTAGTTAATTGTCATTAGTCATTAATAATTACTATTCAGCTATTAATCTTTTTGTTTACCGATTGATTTTATATATGCATTCAATTTGATATGTAGTAGATCCATTTGTTTGGTTAAATCATTATAAACTTCGGATGAAATTAAATCTCTATTTGAAGCTTTTTCTAACCATGTTTTAGATTCAAAAAGTGAACCTCTTGCGAAATAACAAAAATGTTTATTCTCTTGAAAGTGATATCTGCCATATCCTTCAGAAATATTAGCTCCAATAGAATCAATTGATCTAATTAATTGTTTACCAAGTGTATCCTTATCAAAAAAATTCCATTTATTTATTATTGAATAAATCTCTTCAGCAATCTCCAATGAAAGTTTATAAATATCTAATTCTTCTAATTTTAGCATTTCTAATTACTAATGACCAATCTCTAATGACTAATTAACCTTGAATAAAAACTTCTCTTCGTTTTAGTTCTGCCTGGTATCTTTTCTTAAGACGTTTTTTCTTTTTTAGTTCTTCTAATTTTTCAATTACATCGTGAAAAGTTGAATATGGGAAATATGTGATTCTATTTACTTCACAATATTTAAGAAGGGAATTCTTTGCAAAAATAAAATCGCAATATTGTGAAGGACAAAAATCTGTAAATCCGTCACCTACATAAACTGTATAATCTTCATCGCTGCTGTAATTGAGAATATGATTGCGTTTACAGTTTGCACATTTAGTACATTCTTCATCTGTGTAGGGAAATAACGGCATTAATTGATTTTCATTGCCAAAGAATAATTTATTAGTACGTATTTCAATGCGGCTTAATCCTTCTCTCATAAGAAATTTATCAATGTAATAATCAAATCCGTCACTCAGAATTTTTAATTCAGAATTACTTTGCATGCACCAATCAACAAATTTTATAAATCCCGAATCAATTTGAATTCCCTCAAGAAATTTATCGAATTCTGCATGGTCCAATTTTTTGATTGTATTGCAAGAAGCAATCCAGGCATCTGTTGCTTTAATGTTATAATTCATCCAATCGTTTGCAATCTCAAGAGCTTTTTCAGAATCGCCGAAATGAAGTAACATCATTTCACCGATATCCTTCTGAGAAATTGTACCGTCGAAATCAACAAATATTTTAAATGTATTGTTGTGCATAGTCTTAATCTTTCACTAATCCCTGCTCTGTGTTTTCAGGAATTTCTTCAAAACTAACACCGACTAATTTTGAAATTCCTTCTTCCTGCATTGTAATACCGTACATAGTTTCTGATGATTCCATTGTGCGTTTATTGTGTGTTACGATAATAAATTGAGTTCTTCTGCTGAATTCTTTAATAAGTTTTGTAAATCTGTCTATATTGGCATCATCAAGAGGCGCGTCAACTTCATCCATAATACAGAAAGGACTTGGCTTGACAAGATAAATTGCAAACAGAAGAGCTGTTGCCGTTAAAGTTTTTTCTCCTCCGGATAAAAGTTCAATCGAAGTCGGACGCTTGCCTTTCGGCTTAGCCATAATCTCAATCTTTCCTTCCAACGGATCAATACCTTCTTCAAGATATAAATCCGCTTCATCGCCGGGATTGAATAATGTTTGAAAGATTGTTGCGAAATTCTGCCGGATTTTTTCAAATGTATCCATAAACAACTGCTGTGCTGTTTCGTTAATCTCATTTATTGTTTTGATTAGATCTTTTTCAGAATTGACCAAGTCATCGCGCTGCTTATGTAAAAAGTCAAGACGTTTCTTCTCTTCTTCGTATTCCGAGTAAGCCAGCAAATTGACCGGACCAATGTTTCTAATTTTTTCTTTTAGAGTTTGAACATCATTTGTAGTGCTTTCAAAATCAAAAGTATCAAGATCGTCAAATTGTTTAAGCGTTAATTCAATGGAATAGTTTTCTTTAATATGTTCTATCAAATTTTCGGTGCGGAGTCTGAATTCATTTTCTTTTATTTCGAATGAATGAACTTGATCTGAAACCGTCTGCCGTTCATTTCTTAATGCATTTAACTGATTTTCAAATTGTGCGGCTTCATCCTTAACAACTTTTAATTTATCGTTGATTTCTTTTTCTTCGGAAAGTAATGTTGTCCGGGTAGTATTAATTTGAATTAGAGATAAATTTGATTGATCAATAATTTCCTGTAATGAATTGGTTTCTTCTTCATTAGTTTGTAATTCCGCCCGGCGTTTTTCAATTCCGTTAGTAATTGATAATTGATTTGATTCAGTCCGTTTAATAGCGTTATGAATATTTTCGATCTGTCCTTTTAATCTCTCAAGCTCAAGTTTTCTTTCGTTCTGAAGATCTACAAATTGATTAAAATCATTTTCAGAATCACTCAGTTCATTTTCTTGTTTTGTAATATTATCATCAATTGAAATCTTTTTTCCGAGAAGAAGATTGATCTCTTTTTCAATTTCAGAGGCTTGGACAAAAAGCAAATTTGATTTATCCGCGAGTTCATGAATATCTTTTTGAGAAGACACGATTTCTTCGTTTGCTTTATTCTTCTCGAATTCGAATTGAGAGATTTGTTTTTCAATGTTGGAAATATCGCTCGAAATAAGTTTTTCGCTGTCGCTAAGATTCTTTATATCAATCCGCGATATTTTCCCTTCGGTCTCAGCAATAAAAGCCTGCAATTTTGCTAGATTAGATTCATGTTTAGGATATTCTTTAATCAAATTATCAAGAAGCTGTCTTCTTCCAAAAATTGTTTCATCTTGTTTAGGCAATGAACCCGCTTCAACAACGCCATCATGTTTTACAAAATCGCCATCTAAAGTTGTAAAATTAAAATCCGGATATTTTGAATTCAGTTCTATAGCGGATTTAAGATCTGATGTAACAGCAATTTTAGATAAGACTTGTTCAAAATAGGGAAGCCAATTACTTTCGGTTTCTACAAAATCTTTTGCCCAACCGAGGAATGATACTTCTTTCATTAATCTTTTTTCTTTTCTCTTTAGATTAAATGATGTAAAGCTATCAAGAAAAGATTTTTTAGAATTATTATTGGAGCGAAGCAGATAGAAAGAAGCTTTGCCCAGATCATTTTTCTTTAAGTACTCAATTGCATTCTGAAGATCATCAAAACTATCTACGAGCAAGTTGTTCAACACGGATTTTAATGCTGCTTCAAGAGCAAATCTGTATTTCTCTTGTGTATTGCCTACGTCTGCAAAAATATTTTTATTCTTTTTAGTCCACTCTTTATTTTCTAAGAGTACTTTAGCGCCTTTAGAAATGCCCTCGAGATTAGCTATCAATGTTTGAAAGAAAGCAATTTTTTCTTTGAGCCCTGCAAGTAAGGTTTTTTCTTCAATCTCTTTTTGTTTTAGCGAATTTAGTTCATGCTCCAGTTCTTGTTTTTCCTTTTCACGATGAGCTATTAATAAACCTGCTTCTTTAAGTTTATTCTCAGCGTGGGATTTTTCAGCGCTAAGCTCTTCAATAAAACCGACTGTCTTTGCAATTGTAGTAGTGATACTTTGAATTTTATGATTCAGCTTTTCAATGTTAAAGTTATGATTTGAAAGTTCCTTCTTTACGCTTGCCGAGTAATTTTCTTTGTCGGATATTTCACGAGCGAGATCGAATTTTTCTTCGTTTGTTTGCTTTAAATTGGCACGTTTATTTTCTAAAGATTCCTTCTTCTCAACAATAATTTGTTCATTATCAATAATTTCATTGTTCTTGTCCGATAAATTATCCGAATGAGATTTAAGTTCGTTATTACTTCGTAATATATACTGATCAGCGTCTTCAAATGACTGCTGCAGCTCTCCAATTTCTGTCTGTAATCTTTCGCGGTTATTGATCAGAGATTTAAATCGCTCTTCAGAAACTGAAATATTTTTTTGTGTATCATGGAGTTGTTCCGTATTAGAAGAAAGTTCGTCCCTCTTGAATTGTAATTCGGAATCTATTGCATTAATTCTGTTTCTGTACTCTATCAATTCATTTTCAATTTTTCTGATATCTAGATCAATTTGATCCTTTTTGTCGGTAAATTCCAAAATATCATTTTTCAAGTTGCTTAATTTGGAATTCAGAGAAGAAAATTCGCGCTCGGCTAAATCAATCTCTTTCTCTCTTAGTACGACTTGAATTTGATTATACTGATCGGCACGTTTGGCTTGGCGCTCTAAAGATCGAACAGTTTTTTCAACTTCAGAAACAATATCATTAACACGCGTAAGATCGGATTTAACGTCATCGAGTTTTTTTAGAGAAAGGCGGCGGCGTAATTTATATTTATTAACTCCGGCAGCTTCTTCAAACATTCTTCTCCGTTCTTCGGTTTTACTGCTAAGAATAGTTTCAACCATTTTCAATTCAATAACCGAATAAGCGTTTGTGCCCATTCCTGTATCCATGAAAAGGTTTGTAATATCTTTTAAGCGACAAATATTTTTATTTAGCAAATATTCGCTTTCACCGGAACGGAAAATCCGTCTTGTTATAGTCACTTCTGTATATTCAGTTGGAAGAACGCCTTGATCGTTTACAAGTGTGAGAGAAACCTCCGACATACCCATTGGTTTCTTTTCTCTTGTACCATTGAAGATAACGTTTTCCATTTTGTCGCTGCGGAGAGTTGTTGTTTTTTGTTCGCCAAGAACCCAGCGGATCGCATCAACAATGTTTGTTTTACCGCAGCCATTAGGGCCGACAATTCCTGTAATGCCGCGATTGAAATTTATTAATGTTTTATTTGCAAAAGATTTAAAACCAAATATTTCTAATTTGGATAGAAACAAAATGAGCCTCTAAAAAATCATTGAGTTGTATTGTTTTAATGAATTAGTAATGTAATAGAGAGTAGAATTTGTCAGTTGATATTTCAATAATACCCCGCCAGCTACTAATATAATTATGAGGAAACTATATATATAAACCTTCATAGGTCTAACATCAAAAATCACATAAATGCCTTTGAGCAACCGCTGAAGTATCCATAGCATAAAAAGAATTAAAAAGATAATGACAACTATGCTAAAATTTCCGTTTACTAAAACTTTGAATAGAATTAATTCAACAGGGAGTAAAATTGTAAATGGTAAAAAAGTCCAAATAACAGTATATGATATGCTCGTAAATTCTACCCTGGTCTTTATAAAAAAAGAAGCAAATTTTATCACTAATGAAATCAGAACAAACTTTATTATGATTAAAATAAAAAGAACGGCGAAACATACTTGCGGGTTCCAAGAAAGGTAAGAGACGAATTTTAATAGGCTGTGATGACCAAAGGATAAAACAATTTTCTCTAATAAAAAATTTGATTTATAAAAGTATAATAATATTGTCATCAAAAGCGATACTGATCCGGCTTGAATTAACATCAATATTGCAGTATGAACGCCGGATATAATCCGGTGATCTCGGACATCCGCGAAGAAATTATACGGGCGTAATAACGCACGAGTGCAATCTTCACGGAATTTTTTCTTTGTGTTGATCAGAACAGCCATAATTACAGAAAGCAAAAGTGCCAGAATTATAAATATTATTGGGTTATCATCTTTGCGGGTACCTATCGGAATTGTAACTTTACTATTTCCGCTTAGTTTTGCAGCAAGGACTTTGTAACCAATAGTATTTAGATTACGTGATTTATCTAGTAAACCAAATTTGTAAGTATTATTTACTGAATAACCACCATAAAGTGATGCGTATTCACCGTTGTATTCAAATAAACTATTTATGATAATTCCGGATAATTTTAATTGGCGTGATAAATCTATCATATCACCCAAATATTTTGCTTGGGCATCTGAAGAATATTTTGTTAAATATCCGCTGGTACTTCCTTTATAATTAGGATACGATACCTCGCTGATAAAAATTGAATTTTTACCTAACGCATCAATTGATTTTTGTAATTGATCTTTTGTCTCGTCAATTTGAGGGGTGTATAATTCAATTCCATAAAAGTCTAAATTTTGAATTTGAGCGGTTTGAATTCCAATAAAAGAAGCATAAGACAAAAATCCTTTTCCTTTTATTGTATTGGATAGATTAGAAATAAAATTACTGCTTAGCTCAGAATTTGGAAGAAACGAACTTCCAACTCCGGCTATAATCGTATTGGAATACTCACTGTAACTAGAAAGAAAATTTTTAATAAGCCGTGTCGCTTTTAGCCGATAATCATTATGGGATAAAATTTCTTCAGGAACGGAATTTATTGGAAGTTCAATCATTGCAAACAATCCAAGTTCTTGACAAAGTTTAACGGCATAAGGATTGGGGAATTGTTTGGAAAAACGAACTACATTAAAACCTGTATTCTTAATTAAAGTAAGGTCGTCTTTTATTTTATTGTAAGCATTTATTCTGCGAAGGGATGTTTCGTCAAATAAATACGTCGTACCTTGAAGTGAAAATGAACTTCCGTTAAGTATTAATGTTGTTGCTTCTTTTTTTAATTGGTAAAATGCAATCTGTTTAATTGACTTATCCATCACTTGGCCATTGCGTATCAAACTTACATCACATAAATAATTTATCGGTGTTTGAGGTGACCATAATTGCGGATTGTTAATTTCAAGTCTGCATGTAACTTCGTTATCTTCTTGAGAAATTATTTGAACAAAATCCCCTTTTGATTGAGCTGACGTGGAACCTGGGGTGAATAAATTTATTCTGATAATTATATCACTGGAAAGAGAATTTGTTTTGAAGTCGGAGTTTCCGATACCAATCGTAAAATTTAAAATTGCTTTGGATAAATTCTGATCGAACGAATACGAAAATGAATTATTTGTAATGTGAATTGTTGAAACGGTTTTAAGATAAACATCCCTAATAATTCCGCCGCTTAAACTTGAGAATAAAAATCTTTGTGTTGATGGAACCGAATATTCCGAATCGAATTTGTTACTGATTTTTATTGTTATAACTGAATTCTCTTTTAAAATATCTTTTGGGAGAGCAAGTTCAAAAGGATATGATCCGCCGGAGTGCTTATAAATATTGTAACCGTTGATTGAAATTTCTGCTGAGTAATTAATTCCAAGAAATCCTAATATTAGCTGTGAGCTTTGAATTTGAGTTTCAGTTAATGAAATTTGTTTTTCAAATATTAAATATTCTTCACCTTCAAAAATTGCTGGTATAGAAACAGTAACTTTTTTTTCGGGATCACTTTCGTGATAGACTTTCCACTCAGAATTAATCAGTTCTACATTTCGGTAATCATTCTTATCAAAGAAGATCGTATCAAAAATATCTCTTTGATTTTGAGGAAGAGATGTTACTTTAATTTGAGCTAAAAGTGGGTTTTGAAGCAATATAATAAGGATGAAGAGGCGATTAAGAACTTTTGTCATATTACCAATAATTTTTCGAAAGAATCATACAAATATACAAAATCAAAGGGGGGGGTATCAATAAAAATCATAAAAATATAGGCTCTAATTGAGTCTATTTTGAAATAAAATCAAAGTAATCAAGATTGTTTAAGCTGCTTCAATGATTTTAATAAATGAATCTGCTTTTAAGCATGCACCTCCAACCAAAGCGCCGTCAATATCAGGCTGGGAAAGGAGTTCTTTAGAATTATCTGCTTTTACGCTTCCGCCGTATTGAATAACTAATTGTCGTGCGAAATTTGATGAGTATAATTTGGAAATCAATCCACGGATAAACTGATGGACCTCTTGAGCCTGTTGAGGAGTAGCATTTCTTCCCGTGCCGATTGCCCATACAGGTTCATAGGCTATTATTAAATTTGATAAATCATTTTCACTTAAATCTTTTAATCCGTTTTGAATCTGGTTCTCAACAACGTTAAATGTAATTCCTTTTTCTCTTTCTTCTAAAGTTTCACCAATACAAAAAATAGGTTTTAATCCAAACCTAATTGCTGTTTTGATTTTCTTGTTAATGACTTGATCACTTTCGGCAAAAATTGTTCTCCTTTCCGAATGGCCAAGAATTACATATTTGCATCCGACACTTTTAAGCATAGCACCGGATACTTCGCCAGTGAAAGCTCCGCTTTCTTCAAAATACATATTTTGAGCACCAAGTTTAATTACAGAATCTTTTAATAAAGTTGATGCGGTTTCCAAACTTGTGAAGGGTGGACAAATGATTACTTCAGCCTCAAAGTTCTTTCCATTCAATTCTTTTTTTAGATCTGAAATTAGACTTATAGTTCCACGAAGATCGTTATTCATTTTCCAATTTCCGGCAATTACTTTTGTACGCATAATGGGTCCTTAATTTATTCGAAAAAAAAGCTGTCAATTGACAGCTTCAACTCTTCTTATTCCGGGTACCTCTCTGATAAGGGCGCGTTCAACACCTGCTCGTAATGTCATCTGAGACATAGGGCAATCGCTACAAGCACCGGTGAGTTTAACTTCAACAATTCCTTCATTAGTTATTTGTACAAGTTCAACATCTCCGCCGTCTGCTTTTAGATACGGACGAATTGTTTGTAACGCTTTTTCAACTTTCTCGTGAAGAACTTCATTCATCGTTAACTCCTTTTAATTTTCATCATTCAAAGATATTTCAATTTTGGGTGAAGTGGAGGAGTAATTATTTTTACTAATTTCAGCGGCCATATTTCTGCTGATCTCTAGAAATTTTTTAGATTGTTCGGAATCCGGTTTATTAAAAACAATCGGTTTACCTTTATCTCCGCCTTCACGAGTTTCTTGATTGATTGGAATTGAACCAAGTAATGGGACTAATAATTCCTCGGCTAGTTTTTTACCGCCGCCGGTCCCAAAAATATCATATCGTTTACCCGTATCTGGTGTAATAAAATAACTCATATTTTCTACAATGCCAAGTATAGGTACATTAACGCGTTGAAACATTTTTAATGCTTTTTTTACATCAATGATAGAAACATCTTGTGGGGTAGTAACAACAACGGCACCTGAGAGAGGAATGGTTTGTACAAGTGTAAGTTGAATATCACCCGTTCCAGGGGGTAAATCAAAAAACAAGTAGTCGAGCTCATCCCAGTGTACATCACTCATAAATTGTTTTATTGCTCCGCTTGCCATTGGTCCACGCCAAATAACCGGTGCATCTTCATCGATTAAGAATCCGATAGACATTACTTTTACACCAAAATTTTCAAGAGGAACCATTTTTGCCGTGGCAGTATCTTGAAAAATTTTTGGTTTACCGTTTATTCCCAACATCATTGGAATACTAGGTCCATAAATATCGGCGTCAATCAACCCAACTTTAGCTCCTTCCAGCGCAAGAGCAACAGCAAGATTTACAGCTACTGTACTTTTTCCTACGCCGCCTTTTCCGCTTGCGACAGCTATTGTATTTTTTACATAGGGTAAAATCTCGCTCATCCTTTGATTTTTGCTATGTTGAACATTTGCGTTCATAGTAATGGAAATTTTTCCAGCTGAAGGATTTTCTTTTTTGATTGCGTTTACACAATCCTGTTCAATTCTTTCTTTTAGCGGACAGGCAGGTGTCGTCAATTCAACTGTTACTGAAACGTTTTCTCCATTTATATTTATCTCTTTTATCATTCCTAGTGTAACAAGATCTTTATGCAAATCCGGATCGTTTACTTTACTCAACGCATTTAAGACCGATTCTTTTGTTAACATTATTTCTCCAAAATTTGGTTTCAAAAATAGCAATTTTAATACAACTGGCATATTATTAACATTTTTTCTTTATAGATGGTTTCATCATAAAAATGTAGATATAGATAAATATTTATGGTTACTTGATTATTAAGTTAAGTATGCTTAACTTTTTTACAAACAAAAAAATATTATGTCTACAATTTCAAAAGAAAATTATCTCAAGGCGATTTTTCTCCATAATCATCTAGGTGAGAACGCCAGTACTTCCAAAGTGGCCAATAAGCTTGCAGTTTCGAATGCGGCAATTAGCGATATGGCTAAAAAACTTTCACAAGAAGGGTTGATCTCTTACGAAAAATATCGAGGTATGGAATTAACGGCTGAAGGCGAGAAGATTGCTTTAAGAGTCTTAAGGCGGCATCGTTTATGGGAATCGTTTTTAATAAAAGCATTGGGAATGTCCTGGAGCGAAGTACATGACGAAGCAGAGAGATTGGAACACCATTCATCCGACTCGTTAATAGATAAAATTGATGAGTATTTGTCTTTTCCGGATTTTGATCCTCATGGTGAACCAATTCCCAAAAAGAACGGAGTGTTTCCTAAAACACCTAAATCAATTTCTTTAAGTGAAGTACAAATTGGAAGCACTTATCAAATAGTCCGCGTAAACGATCAAAACAGCGAGCTAGTGAATTATCTAACGAAAAATAATTTGCTTCTTAATTCAAAGTTGGAAGTGATAGATAAATTATCATTTGATAATTCTGTTGTAGTAAAAGTAGATAATAAAAAAAATTCTCTTAGTGAAAAAATCACTAAATCAATTTTTGTAAAAGTGTTAAAATGAAAATGAGGAACTAATTTGAATCCACTTTTTGCATTGCTGATCGGAGTTTTAATTCTTGCAATACTGTACTTTCTTTTCAAGCCGCAACGCGGACTTATTTCAAGACTTATGAAGAGGAAAAAAGACAGATCACGAGAGTTGATAGAAGATGCGCTTAAACATCTTTACGATTGTGAATATAAAGGTGTTGATTGTTCGCTTAACAGTATAAGCGGGAGTTTATATATAAGCGGAGAAAGATCGGCAAATATTATTTCAATACTTGAAGCTATGAACTTGATCTCCTCCGTTGAGAACAAAATTACTCTTACTCCGGAGGGAAGATCTTATGCACTTAGGATAATCCGTGTTCATAGACTATTGGAAAAATACCTTGCAGAAAAAACAAGTGTAAGCGAAACAGATTGGCACGTCATAGCAGAGGAAAAAGAGCATGAACTTTCACGTGAACAGACAAACAAACTTGCTGCTCAATTAGGAAATCCATTAATTGATCCTCACGGCGATCCGATCCCATCCGAAAACGGGGAGATTCCGGTTAGAAAGGGAATGACATTGAACAATCTTGAAAGCGGAAAGTTTGCAACGATAATTCATATTGAAGATGAGCCGAAAGAAGTTTATGCACAGCTATCGGCATTAAAACTTTATCCGGGTATGCAGATCTACCTTTTGGAAAATTCGAAAGGGAGAATAAGTTTTGAAGCAGACGGTGAAGAATGTGTCTTAGCGCCTGTTCTTGCTTCTAACATTACAGTTTATCCGATCGCAGAAAGAGAGAACGTTAAAGAATCGTTTGAAACGCTGTCGTCGCTGAAACAAGATGAAGAAGCAATTGTCGTTGGCATTTCTAAAGCGATGCGCGGTCAGCAGAGAAGACGATTACTGGATTTTGGTATAGTACCCGGAACCATTGTTCGCGCTCAGTTAAAAAGTTTAAGCGGAGACCCAACAGGTTATGAAATTAGAGGTGCCACAATAGCCTTAAGAAAAAATCAATCTGATTTAATTTATGTAAAACGTGTTGATAGGAAATTAGTAGCATGAGTTTAGAAAACAATAACTGTGCAACCTGCCCCGCACACAACCTCGCAAATCTCGTCAAACTTGGAATTGACATGTCCAACTTTGATTATGTTGTTGCATTAGCAGGAAACCCTAATACTGGAAAAAGCACTGTCTTTAATAATCTAACGGGATTAAAACAGCATACTGGAAATTGGCCCGGTAAAACAGTAGGGCGTGCTGAAGGTGCATTTCTATATGCGGATAAACGATTTAAAATTGTTGATCTGCCCGGTACGTATTCACTTCTTTCCACAAGTGATGACGAAGAAATTGCGCGTGATTTTATTCTCTTTGGCCAGCCCGATGTTACGATTATTGTTGTTGATGCAACAAGACTTGAAAGGAATTTGAATTTAGTATTACAAGTTTTAGAAATAACGGACCGTGCGGTTTTATGTCTTAATCTAATTGATGAAGCTTCCCGGCACAAGATCAAGGTGGATGATCGGTTGTTATCAAGAAATCTTGGAATACCGGTTGTGCCAACGGCAGCAAGACAAGGTATTGGTATTCAGGAACTGTTAAAAAATATCCATGATGTTGCAACAGGAAAGTTTATTTGTAAACCGCATCGTCTTAGCAGTGAAATAAAAAATGTTTCCCGTGCTGTTGATCAGCTTAATAAAAAGATTTCTTTTGCGTTTCCCGATCTTCCCAATACACGTTGGATAGCACTTCGTTTGTTGGAAGGTGATCAAAAGGTTATAGATGCGGTTAGATCAGGTGAAATCGGAAGTTTAAGACCTGTTGAAAATTTTAGTGAGTAATTACAAAACCGAATTTGAGAAAGGAAAGAAGTGAAAAACGATACAGATGAAATATTATTAACTGCCAACAAGTTGAGATGGGAAATTGGAGAGAATTTTCACGACTCGATTCTTGAATCTATTTATAAGGATGCTTCCGAGATTTCAAGTAAAGTTGTGATTCAAGATGGAGAAAAATCAAAGTTTGATCTTGATAGATTTATAGATAGGATCGTAACAGGTAAATGGACAGGTTTCCCAATCATGTTTATACTTCTTGCAGTCGTATTTTGGATTACAATTGTAGGCGCAAATGTACCATCCGGCTGGATTGCCTCTCTTTTAGTTGATACGCTTCATCCGCTGATGAAAGATTTTTTCAACTCAATTCAAATACCATGGTGGATTACCGGTGTATTAATTGATGGAGCTTATCTTGCGGCAGCATGGGTTATAAGTGTAATGCTTCCTCCAATGGCAATTTTCTTTCCGATGTTTACTCTGCTTGAGGATTTCGGTTATCTGCCACGGGTTGCTTTCAATATGGATAATCTTTACAGGAGAGTTGGTGCACACGGTAAACAGGCATTAACTATGAGTATGGGTTTTGGATGTAATGCCGCAGGAGTAATTGCAACACGCATTATTGACAGTCCGCGCGAAAGATTAATTGCTATCATCACAAACAATTTTTCATTATGCAATGGCAGATGGCCTACACAAATATTGATTGCGACAATATTTATCGGCGGGACTGTACCGGCATATCTTGCAGGTTTAGCTTCTGCTGCAGCAGTTGTTACAATCGCAATTCTTGGCGTCCTTTTTAGTCTGATTGTTTCTTGGGGACTTTCCAAGACAGTTCTTAAAGGAGAAGCATCTGCTTTTAGTTTGGAACTACCTCCTTATCGTCCACCGAGATTGCTGCAAACGCTTTATACATCACTTATTGACAGAACTATTTTTGTATTGTGGCGCGCTGTGGTTTTTGCAGTACCGGCAGGAGTTGTTATTTGGTTAGTTGCTAATATTCAAATTGGCGGATTGAGTTTAGCAGAATATTTTATTCATACAGTAGATCCATTTGCATTGTTCATAGGTTTGAATGGAGTTATTATTCTTGCGTATATAATAGCAATACCGGCAAATGAGATTGTTATTCCAACTGTTCTAATGCTTACTGTTTTAAGTACAAAAATGGCGGTTGGCGCGGGTGCTGGAGTTATGTTTGAACTTGATTCCGTTAGCGATACAGCAAATATTTTACATGCGGGAGGATGGACATTATTAACGGGAATTAATTTAATGTTATTTAGTTTACTGCATAATCCGTGTTCAACAACAATATATACAATTTATAAAGAGACAAAGAGCGTAAAATGGGCTGTGCTTTCTACATTACTACCTATAGTAATGGGTTTGTTAGTCTGTTTCTTTGTAACACAAATTTGGAGATTATTTGTTGCGTAATTTGAAAAAAGGATTTCTGTTATTAATAACATTACTAATAAATGTTTTATTCTCTTCCGGTCTTTTTGCTCAATCAGAAATTCCAAAATTAGTAACTGATCGCCCCGATCAGACTGAATCAACAAGCATAGTCCCAATAGATTTTATTCAAATAGAAATGGGGTTTTTATATCAACAACAAAAATATTCTGAAGAAATAGTAAATATTGAAAATGATAATCTTATTCTGGGCAGTACGCTTTTGAGATATGGTGTTAGTTCAAGTATTGAGTTCCGCTTTGGAGGAGAATATTTTTATGGACAGAATTTTTTAAATAATGTAAAATCAACAATACAAGGAGTGCAAAATATTTTTGTTGGTACGAAACTGCTATTTAGATCCGACGAGAAAATTTTAACAAATGCAGCAATATTAGTACAATGTATTATTCCATTCGGAAACGAAAAATTAAGACAGAATAAATTTGAACCGGAAATTAAACTTTGTCTTGAACAGGAAATAAATGATAGGATTTCGTTTGGTGTAAATTTTGGGACTGAAAAAGTTAGCGATGTTGGAAAATATTTTTATAGTTATACAACAACTATTGGTATTTCATTAAATGAAAGAATGAATTCTTTTTTCGAAATATATGGAACAATGAGAAACGATTATATCCCTTCAAATAATTTTGACTGCGGATTGACCTACCTTCATACAAAAAATATCCAAATTGATTTTTCTATCGGAACGACCTTGAATAGTAATATATCGGATTGGTTTGGCGGATTTGGTATATCTATTAGATTACCGCGATAATTTATTAGGCGGTCTCTACAGGTAATATTTTTTTTCTTGCAGGATACTGCCGTGACATTAAAACTTCTTGATGGTTTATTTTCTCTTCCGTATAAACTTTCTTATTAAAGATAAATTTTCCGGTAGGAAATAATATTCTTGCTTTTTCATTATCAGATAAAGAAGTATCCAAGATTTTTTCTTTGATATATTTTTTTATATCAGTATCAAGGATTGGGAATGTTGTTTCCACTCTTCTATCAAGGTTTCTCTGCATTAGATCGGCACTGCTGCAGTATATTTCCTGGGTACCGTTATTATAAAAATAATAAACCCGCGCGTGTTCTAAAAATCTTCCTACAATACTAACTACACGAATATTCTCACTTAGGCCTGGTACTTGCGGAATCAAACAACAAATTCCACGAACAATTAAATCAATCTTAACATTTTTTGCCGAGGCTTCATACAAAGCTGCAATTAGTAGTGGGTCCACAAGAGCATTTAATTTGAATATTAAATGTCCTTTACCACCGGACTTTACATTTTTAATTTCTCTTTCAATAAGTTCTAAAAACTTTTGTCTTTTGTTTACCGGAGCTACCCACAATTTTCGAAATGTTTTTTGTTCGGAGTAACCGGTAAGGTAGTTAAATATTTCAGAGACATCAGAACAAATATTTTGGTCAGCTGTGAACAAACCAATATCTGTGTAAATTTTTGCTGTATCAATATTATAATTACCCGAACTCAAATGTACATAACGTTTAACACCATCAATTTCTTTTCTAACAATAAGTGTAATTTTAGCATGTGTTTTCAATCCTAATAAACCGTAAACAACATGTACTCCGGCTTTTTCAAGTTCACGCGCCCAAAAAATGTTATTCTCTTCATCAAAACGTGCTTTAAGTTCAACTAAAACAGCAACTTGTTTTTTTAGTTCAGCTGCTTCTATTAAATATTTAATAATAGGGGAGTCCGGTCCAACTCTGTAAAGAGTTTGTTTTATTGCTAATACTTCCGGATCCCTTGAAGCATGTTTAATAAATTCAATTACTGGATTGAAAGAATCATACGGATGATGCAGCATAATATCTTTTCTTCGAATAAGCGAAAAAATATTTTCTTCGTCTTCGAAAATATTTGGAGTAACCGGATGAAATGGTTTCTCTTTCAAGTGATGTAGTTGTAAATCATAAAGTAAAATCACGTCACTTAAACCAAGATTACCGTCAATTACATGAAGATCATCGCGGGAGATTTCTAGATTTTCAATTAAAGTATCAATCATATATTCCGGCATTTGTTTTTCAACCTCAAGCCGAACAACTGAACCGAATTTTCTTTGTTTAATATTTTCTTCTATCATTTGAAGAAGATCATCAGCTTCATCTTCCTGTATTTCAAGATCGGTATCGCGTGTTATTCTAAACAAATAAGCTTCTAATATTTCGAGACCCGGGAAAAGCAAACTTAGATTTGATCTGATTAGATCACATATCCAAACGTATTTGTAAGTGCCGTTAGAACCATTTTTAGATTTTGTTTTTACAATATTGTCAATACGGAGTAATCTTGGAATAATGCCCGGAACCTTAACACGTGCGAAATGTTTCTCACCGGAAGGTTTTTTAATTAGTATAGCAAAGCTTAAACTTAAATTTGAGATATAGGGAAATGGCCTGCCGGGGTCGAAAGCTAACGGTGTGAGTACAGGATAAATTTCCTTAAAAAAATATTGATCAAGAGCATCCCGTTCTTCTTTAGAAATTTCATCCAGATTATTATAGATATTAATTTTGTTTTCTTTTAATTGAGGAATTATTTCATCCCTCCAAAAATCCGATAGCTGCTTCAGCATTGGCTGAATTGTACTTTCTATTTTTCGTAACTGTTCTATAGGAGTTAATCCGTCGATGGATGTATCTATAACTTTGGCACGTAACTGTTCTTTGATACCTGCTACACGAATCATGTAGAATTCATCTAGGTTGGAAAAGAAAATAGAGACAAATTTTATTTTGTCTAATAACGGCAATTCGGGATTGAGCGCTTCTTCCAGAACTCTACGGTTAAATTCAAGCCAGCTTAGATCCCTGTTAAAAAAATTTTCTGGCTTTAAATATTTCTGAAGATATTCCTTACTTAATTTCATTTAGTATTTCTCAATCAGCATTAAATATTATTTGAATTTTTTTGCAGAGCTAAAGCGTTCAATATCATATTCAATATTTTTATTGGGCATTGATAATCTTTTAATATTAATATTCGCTTTCTTAAAGAATTCTTCTGCCAAGGTATCATGGTAATCAGAAAATATAACTATCTCTTTGATACCTGAAGTAATAAGAGCTTTTGAACAGTTTGTACACGGCATGTTAGTTATATAAGCTGTTGATCCATGCGTGCTAATGCCATGAGAGGAACACTGAAGTATTGCATTCATTTCTGCATGAATAGTCCGAATACAATGGTTATCTACTATTATACATCCGTCGTCTTCACAATGCTTGTCTCCTGGGATTGAACCATTATACCCGGTCGAAAGGATTTGTCTGTCTCTAACTAACACACATCCACAATGCATTCTGGGGCAGGTAGCACGTTCTGAAACGAGCATGGCAACCTTTAGGAAGTATTCATCCCACGAAGGCCGTTTAATATTGGAATTATTCATTAAATCACTAAGATTATTTTGAGGGGCAAATTTACAAAATATTATGCTTTGATATTCATCAATTGTTTTGAATTATCTTGGAAAGTAAACTGCTATGGTTGAGGGCGAACCATAGCAGTCTGATCTGTTATATAGGAGGGTTTAACACATTCAATAATTGGAGCTACATTACCTGTTCAAAGAACATACCAAGACAATATTTGGAAAATCATAGTAATATCTTCGATAGGAGTAGTGCATATCCTTGAGTTTGGGAATAAATATGAGTGCATTCTTGAAAATTGGAATTGAATTCAGCTATATATTACTAAACAGACAATTGGAAGGAATGTGTAAGTGTGCTGTAGAGGAATAATTTTCAGGTAATTTCTTCGGCTGAATTCAGAATAATTTTAAAAGTGGTACCGGTATTAATTATTGACTGTTTAACAAAAATTTTCCCGTGATGGTAGTCTTCAATAATTCTTTTTGATAAACTTAATCCTAATCCCCAACCTCTTCTTTTGGTGCTATAACCAGGCCTGAAAATATCTTTTCTTCTGTTGTGTTCTATCCCTTTACCGTTGTCTGTAATTTCAATTTCAATCTTACTTCGGTTATGCTCAACTTTAAAAGTAATTTTTCCTTCTTTATTCTCAATTGCATCAAGTGCATTTTTAATCAAATTTTCAATGACCCATTCAAATAATTCGGTATTCAGTTTTACTTTTTGTTCTTTGTTTCCCTCAACAGAAATTAATACGTTTTTGCCAAGTTGAGGCAAGCGTCGTTGAAAATAATTGATAACATTCTCAATTATTTTATATGGATTTTCATCAATTAATTCTGGCTTTGAACCAATTTTTGAAAATCGTTTTGTGATTTTACTTAATCGCGTTAAATCACTGCCAATCTCCTCCGAAATATCAAGAACTTTATCCTGGTTTGAATAATTCATTTTCAGCATTTCATTCCATCCCATAAGACTGGAAATAGGCGTCCCAAGTTGATGAGCTGTTTCTTTAGACATTCCCACCCAGATATTTCTCTGCTCGCTTTTCTTGACATAACTAAAACTTGTATAGGCAATTATCAGAAAGACAAGTGCAAATAAAATTTGCAAATATGGATAAAAACGTAAACGTTGAATTATTTCAGAATCACCAAAATAAATTTTCGATAAAATTTTTCCGGTTGGTGATTTAACTATTATTGGTGAGTGTTGTTTTGATAATTCAAATACTTTTTCTTGAAGGATAATTTTTAATTTTTCGTTTGGAAGTTTTGCGTCATAATCAATGTTTTTAAATCCGATTATGGTTCCATTAGAAGAAACCTGGTCAACGTCATTTGTTAAGATAAGAGGGAAATCAATTCTTCCAATAATATTTTGAAAAACAAATGTGAAATCAGCATTAATAGTTTCGGTACTTGCGCTATATTCAAGACTGCTGGCGTATAACTGAACTATATCTTTTTCCCGTTGTTGTAATCTACTCACTAGATTTTGAGTGTAATAAAGGGTTCCCAGAGCAATTGTTGCACCAATAATAATTAGTACAAGTTTAATATTCATTGAGGCAGGGCCGCCGGTCATTTTCATTTTATACTCCAACGAGAAATAATTCTAAATGGAATTTACGAAAACAGATTTTGCTAACTAAATTATAGATATGGTAAAAATTATTCTATAGTTCTATTGTCTGATCTCGTTTGGGTCCTACTGAAATAATGCTGATCTCAAACCCGCTTGTATGTGAAATGAATTGTAAATAATCTTTTGCTTCAGTGGGTAAATCGTTATAGTCTTTAATGTTTGTTAAATTAGTTCTCCATCCAGGAAGCGTTTCATAGACCGGGGTAACATTCATAAGCTTGCTTACATCGGAAGGGAAGGATTTTAATCTTTTCCCTTGAATTTCATAAGCAACACAAACTTTTATTTGATCGAAATTACTTAAGACATCAAGCTTAGTAATTGCTGCACGTTCAATTCCGTTGATCATCCGGGAGTAACTTAAAAGGAAGGCATCAAACCATCCGCATCTTCTGGGTCGACCTGTAGTTGCTCCGTATTCAGCGCCAATTTTTCTTAAATTTTCGCCTTCTTCTCCAAGTAACTCTGTTGGAAACGGACCGAGACCAACTCGAGTTGTATATGCTTTTACAATTCCAATAACAGAAGAAATTTTTGTCGGCGGTATTCCGCTTCCTGTACTTGCACCGCCGGAAGTTGGATTTGAAGAAGTAACAAATGGGTAAGTGCCGAAGTCAACATCCAGCAGAGCACCTTGTGCGCCTTCCAATAAAATTGACTTACCTTCATCAATGGCATTATTCAAAACTGTTGGAACGTCGGTTATATATGGGTCAATAGCTTTATCAAATTCTATGTATTCTTTTATAATCGTATCAACATTAAGCTCTTCTTGATTATATACTTTTCTAAGTAAATTATTTTTTTCCTCAATATTAAATTTTATTTTTTCTTCAAGCACTTTGCGATCTAATAGATCAACAATCTTAATTCCTTTACGGGCATATTTATCTATGTAACACGGGCCAATACCTCTGCCTGTTGTTCCAATTTTCGAATTTCCGCTTTCACTAATTGAATCTAACAGTTTATGATAGGGCATAATCAGGTGAGCATTTTGGCTTATAAAAAGTCGTCCTTCAATATTAATTCCCATTCCTTCCAATAATTTTATTTCATCAAGTAAAGCTTTTGGGTCTATAACAACGCCGTTACCAATAAAACATAAAACGTTTTCGCGTAATATACCTGATGGAATAAGATGCAAAATGAATTGTTGATCCCCAACTTGAACTGTATGTCCGGCATTTGCCCCGCCTTGATAACGCACAACAATTTCATATCGCTCGCTGAGGATATCTACAATTTTTCCTTTTCCTTCATCACCCCACTGACTGCCAACAAGAACAGTAACACTCATCTATACCTCGGTTAAAAATTTGGTAGGACAAAAATTACTCCGGTTTTTTATACCGGAGTAATAAAATAATTCTGCAAAGAATTATTTAAAACTATTAACAGCGTCTTCAACAGATGTATAATGTTCAAAAACAGAAATGAGTTTTGTAATTACAAGTAAACTCTCGATTTTCTCAGTAGCGTTAGCAAGTTTCATTGAACCGCCGCCATTCTTCATAGTTGTGTAACCACTTATCAACATACCAAGTCCGGAGCTATTCATAAATTTTGTTTCAGCTAAATCAACTATAACATTTTTCTTATTGTTATCAATAAGTTTATGAAGGGTATCGCTGAATTCCTGAGCTTCAGGCCCGCCCATAACATTTCCTTTTAATTCTATTACAACAGCCCCATATTTCTCAATTGTTTTGACCTTCATAGTTACTCCTGAATTTTAATTTAAGTTTAATAGCGATATTATATTTTACAACGATAATCAAAATAAAAAAATACTGATTGGATATAATAATTCACAAATAATTATATTCACAAGCAAATTATTGAATACTCGACTAAAAAGAAAGTCATTTTATCTCTGTATCTTTTTTAAAAAATGATTTCGAAAATGATTAGTTTGCAAGGAACAATAAACCCCCATTATCGTCTAAAAGTATGGATTTATTAAAAGACCAAGAAACATTTGATTTTAGTGAAGGCAGGGATGAGCGAGATGAGGACTTTATATTAATTAAAGCCTTCATTAAAGGTAACGATTTAACATTTCGAACACTTGTTATCAAACATAAGGAAAAGGTTAGAAATCTGGTTTTTTTAACTCTGGGTGATGTGGAATTTGTAGATGATATTTCCCAAGATGTTTTTATTAGTGTTTATCATAAGCTCAGAGAGTTTCGCTTTGAATCAAAATTTACTACTTGGTTATATAGAATAACAGTCAACAAATGCAGGGATTATCTTCGTAAAAAAAGAGTGCGAAGCATTTTTGTTCCAATAAAAGATTCCGATACTGAATACGGTACCGGTCCTTTTTCTGAAAATGTTGATATCCCAAATCTGGTAAGAAGTGCGATTGAGAAGCTCCCTGAAAAATTGAGAATGCCGCTTGTACTGAGAGATATTGATGGATTTAGTTATAAAGAAATAGCAGATCAAATTGGAACAGAAGTCGGAACAATTAAATCAAGAATATTTCGTGCACGTGAAAACTTAAAATTGATTTTAGAACCATATCAAAAAGAATTAAGAGCTTAGCAAATGGAAGAACAGACAAAAAAAAAAGTAACAGGATTTGCTAATTTCAAAAAAATAATCCCCTATATATTTTTATTTCTTCTGACAATAGCACTGATGTTCTTTTTCAAATATAATCGGAGGGACATCAGCAAAATAATTGAAGCTGGAAAAAATAACCTACTAGCATTAGCCAAAAATCTAAAACCACTTCTTTTCGAAACTGAAATTAACAGCGAGGATGTTTTTAATTTTGCTTTATATCAGAGTATTCCGCTTGATAAAAATAAAAATAAAGTTCTGTTAATTTCGAAAGATGAACCGGGCAACAATATTTACGAAATAAGACCCGCCTCGTATAATCAGCAGACCAGAAATTATGATACGTTTGTTAAACTTCTTGGATTGAATGAAAAACAAAAAGCTGAAGCAGATTCGATTTTAAATTCATATAAAAAAGAAATCTATTCCTCCGTATTGGTAAATGATAAAAGTACAATTGCTGTAAATCCAAAGCTACCGGTTTTACAACAGGCAGTGCTTGCTGATCTTATAGCATTTGCGCAGAAAATTGATGAAACAAAATCGAAAGAACTTTTTCCGAATGCGTATAAATTTTACAACAACAAAAATATTTCTAATATGATTGTTTCGGCGAAGGAAATCCCTCAAAACGAATATATTCTAATCTCTCCGGATACTGTTGCCAGAACTTTTTTTAATTGGGACCAAGCAAAGTTTAATAAACATTTAGCTGATTTTGAAAAGAGTAAATCTGTTGGACATCCAGAGATACCGAAATATGAATTTAATTTTGATGTTATGCCTGAAAGATCAAATAATAAGCACTCAGTTGCAGCCGAATCCGATTACTCGTTTAAATTAGACTCTAATCTGTTTAAGGTTGTAATACCATCCGAAACCGTTAATGGTTTTACTAATATGATTTCCGACACCATTAGAGTTAAACTTAATGAGGTTGCTAAACAATTAAAAAATATTTCTATTCCCGTTTATATCCCGCGTAATAAATCATATAAGCCGCCAAGAACATCGGTTTCTCGGCATACAGGAAATGACGAACAATTAAAACTTATTGACCCATATGAAATTGTTAACAAAACTATGGAAATACTTTCTCAAAAAGATTTTAGCAAACTTGAAGAGTTTGGTGCAAAGATGGATTCTATTTATGGTGATAAATACTTTGTAAAAGATTCAGCAACAAAGGCCAAAATTCGTGAAGCCATGATGAAATTGAAAAAAGATTTTAAAAAATATGATTACCATAAACAGGATTCCACTAAAGTGAAGTAACATTATTACAATTATAATAAATATATTAAGCCCAAAATTGTAAGATATGCGCAGCCAATTAAAAAATATTGCCCGTTCCCGTGGATTAGAAAATGCAATTCTTCTTTCCATTTTACTTTTCTTATTCAACTTAATTTTTCCCCTTCATGATTCGGTAGTACTTGCTATTATAAATGAGTTACTTGTATTTCTGTCTGTCTTTTTTCTTTATCATTATCTTCATCAGTTCTTAAATGCTAAAGTTGATTCTCCTTTAACATTAGTATTAAATGCCGGAATACTTGCCGCTCTAATTTTCTTTATAGTGTCAATTACGAATTCAATTTTAGGTTCTGCCGATAGCAGCAAGGGAATTGGATTTTTCAATTCACTGTTTTCTGTTCTATTAGCATTTGTTTTTATCGGATCAATAGTTTATATCTTTTCAACATTCCGCGAATTATTTTTTCTTAGACAAAAGAAAGATCTTAGCACATTCTATAACACAATGCTCATTTTTTTTGCGCTGAGTTTTTTCTCTAATATCTTTATTCTATTTGATTCTTCATTCGATTATCCGAAAGATGCATTCTATGTAGTAACGATTGTTCTAATTTGTCTTAATTCGACTCGTGTTTCATGGATTGCCTTCCTAACAAAAAAACAGAAATATTATTTATTAATAATCTCAGTAATACTGTCCACTTTATTCGGGATTAATTTTGCAACATTTATTGATAATAGCATTATGCGTCAAATCATCTATACATTTTCTCCCGGGCTGCATACATTGATGAGTCTGGTTATGATTTACGGGACAATAAATTTTGGTATAATATTTTTTACAACTCTCTTCCATTTACCAACGGCAGAAGCATTTGATAGAAAAGCCGAAGAAGTTTCGTCTTTGATGGATTTAACAAACCTTATTACACAGGTATTTGATTTTAAGGAATTAGCGGAAACTATAACTACAATAACAACAAGAGTATGTAATTCTGATTCTGCATGGCTTGTATTAAAATCTGATACTAATATTGAGTTAAGTTCTGTGCATAATATAGGGTATGTTGATGCTGATAAAATTACAAATAATCTTTTAGGATCTGGCGAAAATTATGATTCAATTGAAATTGTTCAATTTGATTCTATTATGTCGAACACTAACACTGGCGGACAATTATTTAAGTCAATTGCAATAGCACCTCTTAAAGTTCACAAAAAAATTAACGGATATCTTTTTGCTGCAAGACATCGGGAAAATAATTTTGATCAAGATGAGAAAAAAACTGTTCAAGCATTTGCAGATTATGCTGCAGTTGCATTGGAGAATGCTAAGTTGATAGAAGAATCAATCGAGAAAGAAAGATTAGAAAAAGAACTTGATGTAGCCCGGGATATTCAAAAGAAAATTCTTCCAAGTACAGTCCCGACTTCTAACCGACTTGAGATTTCCGCACTATTTGTTCCGGCATTTGAAGTTGGCGGAGATTACTATGATTTCTTTGAACTTAGTGATGACCTTCTCGGTTTTGTTGTTGCCGATGTATCGGGAAAGGGAATCAGCTCGGCTTTTATTATGGCAGAAGTTAAAGGCATATTCGAATCATTATCAAAAATTATTACAAATCCGAAAGAGCTTTTGATTAAAGCGAATGATACATTAAAAAGAAGTTTGGATAAAAGAAATTTCGTGACTGCTATTTACGGTATTATTAATAAAAAAAATGGGACACTAAATTTTGCAAGAGCAGGACATACACCGATATTACTATGCAGCGGAGAAAGAATACAGAGCATTCAGCCACCTGGCATTGGACTTGGGCTTGATTACAATCCGGGTTTTGCTTCCTCATTAAAAGAAATGGAAATTCAATTAAAGAATAATGATATTATTATATGTTATTCTGATGGTATCCCTGAAGCAAAGAATCATAAAGAAGAAGATTTCGGTTATGATAGATTAGATAACATTGTTCTAAATAATTGTGAAAAAAGTTTAGATTTAATTTCAAATGCAGTAATGAAAGAGTTAAGTTTGTTTTCGAAAAATCATTCTCAACATGATGACATCACACTTGTATTATTTAAGTGGAATCAAAATAATTAATAAAAGCGGAGATATTTAATGGCGGAGTTCAATGTAAACTTACGGGATGTCGGTTCTGTAAGTGTAATTGATGTGAAAGGGTATCTCGATGCCCACACAGCCCCCGAGCTAGAAAATATTTTCAACAAACTGCTTGTGGAAAAACAGTTTAAAGTCGTTGTTAACTTCGACGAGTTGAAATATATCAGCAGTGCGGGTCTAGGTGTCTTTATGGCATATGTAGAAACTATGAGGGAAAACAAAGGCGATATTAAGTTTTCCAATATGAAGGAAAATGTTTACAACATTTTCGATCTTTTAGGATTTCCTATTTTGTACGAATTCTACAAAGAAGAAAAAGAAGCTGTTCACAAATTTGGCAATCAAGGATAAACTTGAATTCTGTAAACAAAATATTTGAGAAAGAGCTTCTCGTTAAAAGCACAACCGACAATCTTGCCATCATAAGAGATTTTATAAAATCTGCTGCAAATCAAAGCGGATTCTCTGAAGATTCTGCAGGCAAGATAATACTTGCTGTTGACGAAGCTTGTACTAACATAATTAAACACGCATATAAATATTCTCCCGAAGGCAGTATACTAATTAAGATAAAATTTAATGACCCGAAATTCAGTATTTCTATAACCGATGAAGGATCACATTTTGACCCGAATAAAGTACCCGAGCCCGATCTACGTGAATATTACAAACAAAAACGGGTTGGCGGTCTTGGAATGTTCTTAATAAAAAAACTTATGGATGAAGTAAATTATTCTACCCTTAGCGGAAATAAGAATCAAGTCATATTAGTTAAATATCTATCAAATTAGGCATGCAGCAAATAGATAATAATGCGGCCCTAAGAAATTTTTCAGCTCTCGTTGATTTCAGCAATCTTATAAATTCTACTCTCGATCTAAATTTTAGCCTTAACAATATTCTTCTAACCTGTTTTGGAAAATTCCATACTACGAAAGGAATAATTGCACTTCTAAACGATGAAAATTTTTTTGAAGTAAAAGTATCAAAAGGAATTCCAAATAATATTATTTCTAAATTTCCCGAAATTACAATTAACAATTATGAAACAAGCGGTGAACTGAGCACTTATATTGAAGAGAATAATTTCCCGATTGTTCAGGACATTAAATCATCCGAAGGATTAAAAGGAATATTAATTCTTGGCCAAAGACTAACAGGCAAACATTACGAAGAAGAGGACATTAATTTTTTAAAAACAATTCTCAATGTCGGATCAACTGCTATTGAGAATTCAATAATGGTAGAAAAATTAAAACGAGTAAACCGTGATCTGGATGCCAAGGTAAATCAGCTTAGCTCTCTATTTGATCTTAGCAAGGAATTCAGCGGCATATTGCAGATAGAAATGGTTAGCAAAATGCTCGTGTATTCATTAATCGGGCAAATGCTGGTTTCTAAATATGCTGTTATATCATGTGCAACGAATTCACCATATTTTCTTGACAATAGATTTGATGAAAATCATTTGAGAAATTCGCTCAAGCAATGTGAACCACACCAATTTACCAAAGCGCTTACTAGACCAGAATTAGTTGATAATTATAAACCATTTGCCGAAGTAGGTGTTGACCTGATTGTACCGATGCAGATCAAGGGTGAAACTAAAGGATTAATTCTTCTTGGCAAAAGAAAGAATGAGCTTCAGTATTCTAAATCCGATATTGAATTTGTTTCTTCTGTTGGAAGTCTTGCAATTATTTCAATAGAAAATGCGCGTCTTTTTAAGGAAACACTTGAGAAGCAGCGGCTTGAAAAAGATTTGGAGACAGCAAGAAATATTCAGAATAATCTTTTACCGAAATCAATTCCTAAATTTTCCAATTTTGAAATTGCCGCATTTAATAAATCTGCTCGTATGGTTGGTGGCGATTATTATGATATTGTAAAATTAGATGAAGATAAAGTCTTGTTCGCAATTGCCGATGTCTCCGGTAAAGGAGTACCTGCTGCATTGTTGATGGCAAACATTCAAGCATTCTTAAAATCAATATGCAAAATGAAAATGCAGCTTGCAGAAGCTACCAGTTTAATGAATGATCTTGTCGCTGAAAATACAACAATGGGAAGTTTTATTACTTTCTTTTGGGGAATAATTGATAATGCAAAAAAAGAACTTACTTATGTAAATGCAGGTCATAACCCTCCTCTTCATATAAGGAACTCAAATATTACAAAACTTAAAAAAGGCGGAATGATTCTAGGCGTTATGGAAACTATGATTCCATATATTTCAGAAACTGTTCAGCTTGAAAGTGGTGATGCAATTATTCTTTTTACAGATGGAATTACTGAAGCTATGAATGATAAGTGGGAAGAATTTTCCGATGAAAGATTGGAGACTTTAGCATTACAGAAATACGAAGAGAGCGCTCAAAATATTTTAGCTCATGTTAAATCCAATGTTGAAGATTTCACGCATGGTGCCGAACAATCTGACGATATAACAAGTTTAGTTATAAAGGTGAAATAATGTTTAACAACATTAAGAAATTTTATACGAAGCAGAAGCAGATATTGATTGTAATCTCAACAGCGCTTCTTGCTATACTATCTTTTTTTAACTTTTATTTCATCTTTAATGTAACTGCCCAATCTAATGACGAATGTTTGTGGACAGAGAAGAAGAGTAACGGTAAAATAACTATAATATTTGAACAGGTAAAAGTTAACGGGGTTACATGGCAGGCAGGAATCCGTGATGGAGATTTACTACTTGCTATTGATGGGATACCTGCTTCAAACAACTTAAACGCTACAAAAATACTTGATAAAATTCCTTATGGAGACTATGCAACATATACTGTTGAAAAAAACGGAAATGAGTTTGAGGCAAATGTATTTGTAAAAAAATTGATAGATATAAACGGATTGGGTGTTACTCTACTTTCTTTTATCTGGTTAATTGTAGCATTTGTCGTAGTGATGTCTAAACCTGAAGGGAAAATTCAGAATTTATTTTATAGAGTCGCAATTTTTTCGGTTTTCTTTTCTACAACTGCACTTGTTTACCGCGGTCAGCAAGTCGAAAACGTAATTTTCAATAATCCAGTTCTGATTGTATTGGTAGCGTTTTGTATTGTACTAGGAACAGTCTTTTTCCCGGTCTCATTAGTACATTTTTTTAGCGTGTTCCCCCGTGAGTATTCATTTGTTTCGAAGAAATGGTTCAGACTGATGATCGGCAAAATTAGTTTTGGGATTTTCCTTTTCTACTATTTGCTAATTGGTTATGAATATTTCTCGGTTAGAAAAACTCCTGTTTCAAATGTCTTAGGTACCGCATTATTTTATACAGGGTTTGCTTTATTTGTTTTAGCATTCATTCTTTTGGCAATAACTTATTTTAAGTTACCGACAAAAGAAGATAGAAAGCCAATATTAATAATTCTTATTGCTTTCTTTATTGCTGTTCTAGCTAGAATATATTTCACATTTTTAGCACAGCCAATTGCCGGATTAGCATTTAACAATCCCCAATACTTTACGCCGATTTTACTTATTGCTGTTGTTCCCATCGCGTTTGGTTATTCTATCTTTAAATATTCCCTAATGGATATTAAAGATTTTGTAAAGAATGCAATTGTTTACGGTGTTGCAACGTTTACTGTTGCGGGCATCTATTATTTTGTTATTTATTTGCTGGGACAGTTGGTTAGCAGTGCTGTTGGTACAGAATATCAGGTAATGATTGCGGGTGCTGTATTCGTTGTCTTTTCTTTTGTATTTCAATCTACTAAAGATAAATTCCAAAATATTCTTACGGAAAAATTTTATCCGGAACAATTCACATTTCAGAAAGCACTGTTAAAATTCAGCAGTGAAATTGCAAGTACTGTTGGAAAAGAAAATATTTTCGATTCAATCCAAGAACTTTTTGTTCACTCTCTTCGTATTCAAACTTTTGGACTTCTTTTAAAAAATGAAGATTATTCTTTCAATCTCATTCGGCACAAAGGAATTAACAATTTAGATTTGAACATTGTGGATAATGATTTCCACGTAGCAAATTATTGTTTGGAGTGTAATAAATTTGGAAAGAAACAAATTCTTGAGCGTCAAGATTTTAAGGAAGTGTTGGGAGGGTCATCAGAAAAATTCCTTTCTGAAAATATTTATACAATAATTCCTCTTTTTATTAAGTCGAAAATCATTGGATTTTTATTATTCGGACTTAAGCAATCGGGTTCTCAATTTGCCGGAAAAGATTTAGATCTGCTGATTGCTGCCGCTACTCAAACGGCAATTTCTATTGATAATGCACGTCTTTATGAATCTGAGGCAGAGAAACAAAAACTTGAAAGAGATTTGGAGAATGCACGTAGAATTCAAGAGACACTTTTGCCGAAAACTTTCCCTAAGATTGACCGGCTCGATATCGTTGGTAAAATGATTCCTGCCATGCATGTTGGCGGTGATTATTTTGATCTGATAAAAATTTCGGATAAAAAATTGTTTGCCGTAATAGGAGATGTATCCGGTAAGGGATTAAGTGCTTCGTTTTATATGTCGAAACTTCAAACCATGGTCGGACTTTATTGTACCGAAGGTAAATCACCGAGTGAGATTCTAATTGAAGTGAATAAAAAAATCTATGAGAATATTGAAAAGAACTGGTTCATTACAGTTTCATTGGCATTATTTGATATTGAAGAAAGCACAATAAAATTTTGCCGTGCCGGTCATACCCCATTAATTAGAATTCGCAATAAAATTGTTGAAGAGTTTCAACCATCAGGAATAGGCGTTGGTTTGGAAAGGGGAGAGCTATTTCAATCTTCTTTAGAAGAAATTACAATTCAATTCAAACCGGATGATTTATTTTTCTTTTACTCAGATGGAGTGACGGAATTGATGAATCAGTATGATGAGCAATTTGGTGAAGAAAAATTGAAATTATTATTACTAGATCACTCAAATAATAGTTGTTCAGAGATTCAAAATACTTTAATAAAAAAGTTAAATGAATTCCGCGGAAAAACTCCTCAATATGATGATGTGACGTCTATTGTCATAAAAATAAAATAGAAAGCCCCTCTGCCAAGGTGATTTTTATATGAGTACTTTTAACATTAAAGAATCTATAGTTCGACTTATCTTTTTTTTAAAAAAGAAAATTGAATACAAAACTTTTATTGTTCTTGCCAGTGTAATTGTCGGAATATTATCCGGTTTAGCCTCAGTGCTTCTTAAAAAATTGGTTTATTTCTTTCAACAGGAACCTAGAATATTTATTAATGAACTAGGCTTAAAATTTATATTGCCATTAACTCCCCTAATTGGAATTCTATTATCCGTTTTAATAGTAAATCTTTTATTCGGCGGAAAGATAGAAAAGGGATTAAGTCATATCATCTATTTAATAATTAGACAAAAAGCCGATGTGCCAAGGCGTAAGATAATTTCTCATTTGCTAACAAGCGGTGTAACAATCGGAACGGGTGGTTCTGCAGGATTAGAAGCGCCAATAGTTGTAATTGGTGCATCTATCGGTTCTAATCTTGCCAAAGGTTTTAAGTTAAACTATCAGACAAGAACATTATTATTAGCGTGCGGTTCAGCTGCTGGTATATCTGCAATTTTTAATAGTCCCATTGCCGGTGTAATTTTTGCGTTTGAAGTTTTATTACCGGAAATAACTGTGTCTTCATTCATACCTCTTCTCATTGCATCGGCATCTTCGGCTGTACTCTCAAAATTCCTCTATAGCGGACAGTTGTTTTATTTAGTTACAGAAGGTTGGCATCTTTATGCAATTCCATTTTATATGTTGTTGGGAATTATTTGCGGGCTTATTTCATTATACGTGATCAAAATTTCATTTTTACTGGATAGGTGGACTGAAAGATTTAAAAAGCAATATATAAAAGCCACTATTGGGGGAATATTGCTGTGCGCCTTGATTTATTTTTTCCCCCCGCTTTTCGGTGAAGGTTATTCGAGTATAATTAAATTACTTGCAGGTAATCACAAACAACTTTTGGATAATAGTTTTTTCAATTCCTTCGCAGATAAAGATCTTTCATTAATTATTTTTTTAGCACTAATAATTTTTACAAAAGTGATAGCCACTTCTTTAACAATTAACTCAGGTGGAAACGGGGGTATTATAGCACCGTCTCTTTTCATGGGTGCATTAACTGGCTTTATTTTGGCTCATACTATAAAATATTTTGGTGTTGCCGAACTTAACTATCAAAATTTTATTGTTGTTGGAATGGCCGGTGTACTATGCGGAGTTTTACATGCACCTTTAACAGGGATATTCTTAATTGCAGAAATTACAGGTGGGTATACATTAATTGTTCCTTTAATGATTGTTACTGCCTTATCTTTTTTTATTTCAAAATATTCCCATCCTCATTCTATTTATACAACTGCATTAGCGGAGAAAGGAATTAAGTTCAGATCTGAAAAGGAGAAATATTTTAATCAGCAATTGAAAGTGAGTGATTTGGTTGAAAGCGACTTTCTTATTTTAAAACCCGGTACTACTTTAAAAGAATTAGTTAAAAAAATACCCCTTACTAAGAGAAATCTATTTCCGGTTGTTGATGAAAAGAAAAAATTAATTGGTGTTATTACTCTCGATGATATTCGTGAGGTTCTGCTTGATTTTGAGGCACATGATGTTATTCTTATTGATGATATTATGAGTCCTAATTTCAAAGCCATTAACCTCAATGAAGATATTAACAAAGCCATTGAAATATTTGAAGAATCGCAGCTATGGAATTTAGCGGTTACCGATAGTGATGAATACATAGGCTTTATTTCTAAATCGAATATTTTTAACAAATACATATCTATTTGGGCAAAAGGACAGAAAGAAGATATTTGATTAAGTGAGTACCATCCAAAGCGTAAACAAGGTGGACAGAAAATTTTTTTTAACCCATTTTAATCGACGTTATAAAAAAATCTTGTTAACCTTACCGCATTGGAGATTTAAGCCCGTCCGTTCTTTTTACCGGTTGGGGAAGGGAAATAAATGCCGGTTAAGAATAAAAGATTTTGACGGGCATAGAATTGAAAAGGCGGAGAAGTAACAATACTCATAATTAATTCCTATTCTTATTGTGCAAAAGTACCATTTCTAAAAATGTTTTTACCTGCTTAGTATTATCTACATAATAATGAGCTTTTGTATTTCGTTTATATCCCACATGTACGGTAATTGCCTTATTTCTTAATGCTTTAAATGCATCCTCATCGGTTTTATCATCACCAAAGCAGATGATGGAATTTATATTTTTTCTATGTTGAAGCAGTGCTAATATTTTCAAAACCGCTTTGCCTTTGTTCCAATTAACGCGTGGTCTTATTTCTATAACTTTTTTGCCTGGTGTCTTTATTATTTTTTCTTGGAATGGTTTAACAGATTTAGCTACAATTATTTTTACAAATGGGACGAAATTGTTTTTCTCATTTCGAAAGTGAACGCTTAGAGTCAGTTTTTTATCCTCCACAAATGTTGCCGGGAATGATTTTAGAGCTTTATTCAATATGAGAGAAATCTTTTTTAAGATCGAGAAACTACGTTTTGCATCGGGATGTATCCATTTTATTCTATTACCTGAAATCTGGAATCCATGATTGGAAGCGTAAATTATATTTTTTATTCCTATCAATTTTTTTATATCCGAAAATGATCTGCCTGTAACTATTATAACGTTAAAATTGGAATGGGCTGCTAATGTTTTAAGTAACATGTGCATACTTGCTGATAATACGGCGAGCGATGGTTTCTTTTTAATGGATACAAGTGTTCCGTCGTAATCGAGTAACAAGATAATTTTACGTTGAGAAGTAATTTTATCTATTAATCGAACCCCGGCTTTATCTCTACTCTCAAATAAATATTCCGGTGCAGACATTGTTATTAATTTTCTCCGTCACTAATTGAAGTCCTTAATCTGGATAGATCTGTAATAATATTTGCTGCCCAGCGATATATATTGCGCTCTTTAATAATTGATCTCATACGTTTCATTCTTTCGGAGCGTTCTTTAGAATTCATATTTAGGGCAGTATATATTGACTCCGCCATTTCCTCAATACTGTAAGGATTTACTATAATAGCATCGTGTAATTCCCTTGAGGCACCTGTGAATTGGCTAAGTATTAATACTCCATCTTCATCTTCACGTGATACTATAAACTCTTTAGATACCAGGTTCATACCATCATGTAAAGAAGTTACCATGCATACATCTGCAGTTTTGTAGAATAGATTGATTGTTTTATGATTATGATGGGCTTTTAAGAAAATGATTGGTTTCCAATTTTTAGTTTGAAAACGCCAATTAATTTTATCAACTGTTTCATCCAGTTCCGCCATCAAATCATGATATTGTTTAATGTGGGTTCTGCTTGGTGCACCAAGTTCTATAAAAGTAAATTGTCCGATTAGTTGGGGGTATTTTTCGCAAAGTCTTTCAACGGCTTTAAATCTCTCAACTATTCCTTTTGTATAGTCAATCCTATCAACTCCAACACCTAAATATTTGGCTCTAAGTCCAATCTTTTTAAATACTATTTCTCTTAACTCATCTTTAGAGTGAGTAGCATTCGTTTCATCCTGAACACTACTGGGAAAGTCAATGCTTATCGGAAAAGGTTTTACTAAAGTTACTCCTCCGCGGCGTTGAATGGTAAATTGGTCCCAATTTATTTTCGATTCTAAAAACCTGTCAACGGTTTCAAGAAAGTTATTACAGTGAAACTGAATATGGAAGCCGATTAAATCCGCACCAAGCAGCCCTAACAAGATTTCCTTTTTCCACGGACAGATTCCGAAAACTTCCGGGTTGGGCCAGGGAATATGCCAGAAGAGAGCAATACGTACGTCCGGTCTTTTCGATTTTAACAGCAAAGGTAGTAAAGCAAAATGGTAGTCTTGTATCAAAATTAGGGGAGCTTTTTTATTTTTTATTTCATCAAGAATTTGCTCGGCAAATTTTTTATTAACCATTTGATAATGAATCCAATCTTGCAATCGAAAAGTTGGCCGGGTATGTGTTATGTGACAAAGTGGCCAAATGCCTTCATTAGAAAAACCATAGTAATAACCTTCTTCTTCTTCTTTAGTTAAAAAAATTCTACGTAACTGATAAAGCGGTTCTTCAGGCGGTACAGATAATTTTCCTTTTTCATCGGATGTCTCTTGATCAGCATCCCCGCTTCCATGCGCTACCCAAATTCCTCCGCATGCTTTTAATATTGGGTCTAAAGCTGTAACTAAACCACCGACCGGAACAATACATTCGGTATTTGATCCCTGTCGCACGTGCATATATGGTTCACGATTTGAAACAACTATTAAATCCTTATCGCTTATTTCTTGCTGGACAAATTCTTTTAATCTCTGTGCTGTCCAAACGGATTCTGCTTGTAACCGCAAGCGAGCTTCTTCTTCAGCGCTGGCTCTTGCTAAGGAAAGACTTTTAGCCAATAGTGTTACTTCTTCCTCTAAAGGTTTAAAGATATTTCCTTTTAATATCTGTGTTTGTGGATGTGTTTTACCTGTCCTTATATTTTTCATCCACATTACCACCTTTTTAATAAATCCTGCAATACTCCATCTTACAACTAAAACTGTTGTGATAATTATAAGTATCGTTTGAATTAAGAGGCGAACAAAATTATTCTTCCAAATACTATTAATTCTTGCATCAATAAATGACGCGTCGTGAATTACTAGAAGAGCTCCTACGGTCTTTTCTTCGAGGAAGAGAGGAATTGCATATGAGTGTATTGATTTACCGTCAAGGGAATTGAATGATGCTATACCTTCGCCGCGTAAAATGGATTCGTGAATGTGTGTAATAGAATCTGTTAGGGTTGTTAACGAACCAATACTGGAGATAAGACTTGTACCTTTACTATCGTATATTGCAACACCAATAAGTCTGTCCCGCCCTCCAAATCTTTCAACTAAGCGTTTTAATCTTACTGAAGAATTTACCCGTAATAGTTCCTTTACCGATTCTTGTAAACTTTCAGCCATTATAACGGCACGCACATCTAATTCATGAGTTAATCTATCCCGTTCATTTTGAACTTGTATATATGTAAAAGCCGATATTACAATAGTAGCTACAAGAACAAGCGAGAAAATTAAATTTAATGTTATTTTCATTTGCTTTTCCCAATTCTAATTGATAGACAGCAGAACCATTTTTTTTAATTTTCCTTCTTCAAAAATTTTCTTTCAATAGCAGGGTATTATATTTTTTTCATACTCTCTAAGATTAATGTTTTCATTATGAATTCTCCTGAATTTTTTTTGAAATACTATGTCTTTAAGATTGAGCGAATGAATATTTCTATAAAATAAATGGATGAAACAATAAGGAGTATTTTAGAATTTAATTACGATTTGATTTTTAATTTAATTGGTCTATCCTTATTTTCAATATAGTTAAATGAAAAACAAAAATCATAATTCAATATTCTTTTGATAATAAATTATTAACTAATAAGTTTTTTAATGAATATTCCACTATTAAGTCTTTTACCATTTGTATTAATACTATTAGCGATTGCAATTCTGCCGTTATTTTGGAATCATCGCTGGGAACAAAATAAAAACAAATTAATCATCGCTTGTATATTAAGTCTTCCAATAATAGTCTTCCTCATTCAGAACGGATTAAGTCAGAGACTCTTAGAAACTTTATTATTCGATTATATCCCATTCATTATCCTGCTTGGATCTTTATTTATAATAACCGGAGGTATTCATTTATCTGGAGATATTGAAGCAACACCACTTATTAATCTAACATTTTTAAGTATTGGAACTATCCTAGCATCAATAATGGGAACTACAGGAGCGTCAATGCTTTTAATAAGACCGATAATTCAAACGAACAAAGAGAGAGAATTCAAGGTTCATACAATTCTATTTTTTATTGCAGTAGTTGCAAACTGCGGTGGTTTATTAACACCCATAGGCGATCCACCCCTTTTCATGTTATATCTTAGAGGTGTTCCATTTACTTGGTTCCTAAAATTATTACCGGAGTGGTTGTTTGTTAACGGATTATTGTTATTTGTTTATCTTATAATGGATTCTTACTACTATAAAAAAGAGAAGAGAAGTAATATTGATTTGGACAAGCGGATGATTCGTTCTATAAAGATTCATGGAAAATTAAACTTTGTATGGTTAACCGGAGTGATTCTATCCATTGCTTTTTTGAATGAGCAATATCTAAACATCATTCACAGTAACGAGTATTATAAATTTATTAGAGAAGCTGTAATTATTTGTATGGCAGCGTTTTCTTTATTATTGACCACAAAGCGGTTGAGAAAGTTAAATAATTTTTCCTGGGCACCAATTGAAGAGGTAGCATATTTATTTTTTGGAATATTCATAACAATGATCCCTTGCCTTCTTTACCTGGAGACAAACGCTAAATCGTTCGGTATCAGTTCTGCTTTTCAGTTTTTTTATGCTACCGGTGCATTGAGCGGTATTCTGGATAACACACCAACTGCAGTTACATTTTATTCTCTTGCTCATGGATTAGGAATACAATCTTCTGTAATGGTGGCGGGAATACCATACGACTTGTTGAAAGCAATTTCTTTAGGTGCAGTATTTTTTGGTAGTATAACTTATATAGGTAATGCACCGAATTTTATGGTAAAGGCAATTGCAGAAGATAACAACATTAAGATGCCGGATTTTTTGAGTTACATATGGAAATTTTCTCTAATAATACTTTTACCAATTTTTATTCTTGTACAATTGATTTTTATAAAGTGAAATAAAAAATTTTCTCTTGTGAGGTGATGTTTTAAAACTGTAAAGTTACTTTATTGAAATAATAAAATTAGTTTATATAAGAGTTGTGATTCATAAAAATTTTCTTTGGTATTAAAACTTTCTTTTTTTGAATCCTTTTTGGTAATTATCTATTCTAATAAATTTTGTGTTATTATATAAATAGTTGCATTGAGGAGGAAGTATGTTTTGCAGTAATAAAATCAAGTATAGTTCTTTATTATTCATTATAATTCTATCCTTTACGATACTCAGCTGCAATAAAGATGATAACCCTGTAGAAGCGGGTAATACTAATCTAGATGGAATATGGACTGGAACGATTTCTTCAAATTTAGTAACAACACCCACAGGAATTGTAATAAGTATTACACAAACTAATAAGAACATATCCGGCACTTACAGTGTTTTAACTGGTGCTTCTGGTACAATCGTAGGAACTGTTAACAACAATTCATTTAATTTCACTTTAACACAAACAACTCCAACCTGCTTAGGAAGTTTCAATGGCCAGGGAACAATTTCAAATTCGACAATTACTTTTACATATTCCGGTAATGATTGCTGGGGTTTTCATAACGGAAGCGGTAGTGTAACAAAATATATTCCCGGTTCAGATGTAATTTGTCCTTTATATGTGGGAATTAGTTGGACCTACATTGATTCTACATTTAATTCAAGTGGAATATTCACATCAAGAGATTCATCAAGATTAGGAATAATTGGTAAAGGTACTTATAGCTATCAAGGTCAGAACATAGAATTGTTTTATTGGAACTGGATTAATCTAAAAACTAATAAACCACAGGTTATCTCGTGGCTTATGAGAAATGATAATGACGGTCTAAATATTTATGGAGGGTATTTTAGAAATCAACCGTCTAATTTGGTTAAAACACTTGGAAATAAATTTCCCGCTAATGCGGGAGATACATGGAACTCTCCTCGCTGGACATTCAACGGAAGGGATTCAGTATTTTATATACCTGACACTGTGAAATACACATGTTTGGCAACAAATGAAATATTTAGTACTCCTGCCGGTAATTTTAATTGTTATGTTTATACATATCAGCGGAAATACACAAGTAATAATCAACAAATGACTGATGATAATTATACCTATTATGTAAAGAATAAAGGTTATGTGGGACTGGTTGGTAAAACAAACGGAATTTTAAGATTTAAAAAAGTTCTTAAGTATTAAGAAAAAAAATAGCAATAATATTTTATCCAATAAAAAACCCCGATGTAGATCGGGGTTTTTATTTTTACTAAAGTGAAATGAATTAGAATTCAATTTTCTTATGAGCACGGTTAGAATATTCAAGAACGAAAGCACTGGCAATAAATACAGAAGAATAAGTTCCGGTAATCATACCAATAAATAATGCGAAGGCAAATCCTCTTAAAACCTCACCGCCAAAAATTAAAAGTGCAACAATGGTTAATAAAACTGTGAACACAGTAATGATTGTTCGGCTCATTGTTTTATTAATAGCGTGATTCATATTTTCTTCTACGGAAAGAGTTTTATGAATTTTCATCTGTTCTCTTACTCTATCGAAAACAATAACCGTATCGTTGATTGAATAACCAACCAAGGTTAAGAAAGCAGCAACTACGCTCACGGAAATTTCTAAATTAAATCCCGGTATCAATCCGTAAAGAATTGTAAAAATACCAAGCGTAATCAACACATCATGAAATAGAGCAATAACGGCACCAAATGCAAATGTAAATTTAAATCGGAAACCGAGATAAATTAAAATTACAACTAAAGACAATAATACAGATAAAACCGCATCACGTTTTAATTCCTTACCGACTTTAGGACCAACTCTATCTTCTTTAAGAACAGTAAAAGAGTTGTCTTTAAATTTTTCTGAGAGATTATCTTTAATTAAATCTGCAATACCCAGACGAACAGAAACTGCAGTATTTGTAACTTCATCGGAAACTTTAGCTGAATTAAATCCAGCCTCAAATAACCTGTTGTTCAATACTGTGGCTGCTGCAGGATCTGGAAATGAATAAGTTATTGACGTGGATGAAGAATCTGTGATCCTTTTTTCAATTCCGGGGTATACATTACTTATAACATTTTCAATTTTTGATCTGACTTTCGGTAAAACTTGTTTAGGAAGTTCTTGTAATTCAGTTCTCAATAGAATACCTGTTGTGCCGCCGAAAGTTTTTACCTCGACATTTCCAATTCCCAGTTTATCAATTTCAGCTCTAATTTTTTCAATAACTACTGGTTTTTCAAATTGAAGCGCAATTTCGGAACCACCTTTGAAGTCTATTCCGAATTCAACTCCTTTTACGAAGATGCTAATAAAACCTAAAAGGAGAATTGTAGCAGACACAACATAAAATATGCTGCGTTTACTCATGAAATTAATATTTAAATTCTCAAAAAGTCGCATCTATGAAATTTCTCCTAAAATTTAACCGACGTTAATTTTATAACCTTTAACAACCATAAAATCGAATATGACTCTGACTACAACAAGTTGAGCAAACAAACTAGTTACCAATCCAATCATAAGCGTTAATGCAAATCCTTGAATAGGGCCGGATCCAAATTGATAAAGAATTAGTCCGGTAAAAAATGAAGTAATATTCGAGTCAAAAATTGGGGCAAATGAAAGTTTAAACCCGCTGTCAACTGCAGCTTTTACAGTTTTACCGGATGATAATTCTTCTCTAATTCTTTCATAAATAATTACATTTGCATCTACAGCCACACCCATTGTAAGAACAATGCCGGCAATGCCCGGTAATGTAAGTGTAGCACCAAATCCCGCAAGTACACCGATCAATAATAAAATTGTGACGATTAAAGCAAACGACGCAAATGTTCCGGCTTTCTTATAGTAGAATATCATAAATATTGCTACTACTAAATAACCGATCCAGGTGGAATTTAATCCTTTACTAATAGAATCTTGCCCGAGTGATGGACCAACTGTTCTTTGATCAAGAATATCAATGGGTGCAGGAAGTGCACCGGCTTTTAAAACTATCTCAAGCAGCTTTGCTTCTTCAAGGTTTGCTGAACCGGTAATTTGTGAATTTCCCGAAGGAATTTTACCGATAATGTTTGGTGCCGAATAAACAACTCCGTCAAGAACAATTGCACATCGTTTATTAATATTTGATCCGGTTATCTGAGCCCAATCGCGTGAACCTTCTGTATTCATTTGCATATTAACAACAGGAGCCGATGTAGAAGGATCAATGTTAGATTGAGCATCAACAATTACTCCGCCTGTAAGCGAGGCCTCTTTATTTACCATGTACATACGGAAATATTTTTCTCCGCTAGGATCCTTTTCCGGTCGTTGGTCATAAATAAATTCAATATTATCCGGGACTACTTTCTTCACTTCAGGATTTTCTAGAAATGCATTTATTTTACTTTTATCACTTTCTTTAACATAAGCATCGGCTATCCTTCCTTGTGAATCAAGTAAACGTGCAACTGCAAAGAACGGATGTTCTTTTGCAAATTGTTCGGCAGTTAATTTTTGATCTTTTTTTGTTGTATCAGTTTTTGAAGCAACATCATTTTTAGCTGAAGCTGAGTCTTTGCCTGCTTTACCTGCAAGTGCCTGATCTATTTGATTCATAATCGGAATAGCAAAAGCAGCATCTTTAACTAATTTGAATTCCAATAAAGCACTTCCTTGAAGTAATCTTTTTGCTTCTTCTTCTCTTGCAATACCGGGCAACTCAATAACAATTCTTCTTGAACCTTGTTTTTGAATACTTGGCTCGGATACGCCGTATTGGTTAACTCTATTGCTGATAATTTCTATCGCTCTTGTTACTGCATCCGACTCCTGCTGAAGCAGTTTTGAAGTAATTACAGCATCATCTTCACGGATCGAACCGAAATATCTGCTCATCCTTATTCCTTGTTGTTTCATCTTTCTTTCAAGAATGGAAACAACATTTTCATCGGAATCCTTAGATTCAGCTTCGGATGATTTTAAGATTTGTTTGAATTGATCATCAGGGTCCCTTGCTAATTTTTCTAAAAGCTTAGCAGTGTTAACTTCCATTACAAGATACATTCCGCCCTGGAGATCGAGGCCAAGCTTCATTCTCTTTTCTCTAGCAGAACGATAATCAGGATTGTTTGTTAGAATGCTGTCTTTCTTAGATGCAATAATATCTTTGATCTGAGCATTTGTGAGTGAGGGATTGTTCTTTTTAATACTTGGCTGTAATCCTTCTACCTGAGCAGTAACTGCCTTAGTGTTCTGATAGTCTTTGTAAGTAGGATAGAGTAAGTATAAACAGAGAGCAATTGCGCCTACAATCAAAATGATTCTGAATCTTAGCTCTTTCATTCTGGTATATTTTTTTTAGTTTTAAAATTAGTGTTAAAATATTGCTTAAATAAAACCCCGAAAAATATTGGGGCAATAAAATATTTTTATCTATTCTCTTACAACCCAAGTCTTAACTGTAGCGGAAACACTCGGGTGAAGTTTTATAGAAACACTGTAAATTCCAAGTGATTTAATCGGTTCGGTTATTTCAATTTTTCTCTTCTCAATATCAAATCCTTTTTCTTTCAATGAATCAGAGATCATTTGGTTTGTAACCGTTCCGAAGATCTTATCTTCTTCACCGACCTTAACAGGGATTGTAATAGATACTTTTTCAAGACTGGACGCAAATTTTTGAGCAGCTTCTAACTCTTTTGCTTCTTTTTTTGTGATCTGTTTCTTTTCTTCTTCAAGTGCTAAAATATTTCCTTTTGTTGCTTGATAAGCAATTTGACGGGGGATTAAATAATTTCTTGCATAACCGTCTTTTACAGTTAATACGTCGCCAACTTTTCCAAGCTGATCGAAATTTTTTCTTAATATTACTTTCATCTTATCTCTCCTACTTAACTGCTTCTGAAACGAATGGCAAAATTGCTAATTGTCTTGCTCTCTTAATTGCCTGAACTAATTCTCTGTGTTGTTTAGCTGTTAGTCCGGTAATTCTGCGAGGAATTATTTTACCCTGATCGGTTAGAAATCTCTGAAGTTGTTTCGATTCTTTGTAGTCAATATAACTATCAATTATTCTTTTAACTTTTTTCTGAGTTTTCATCCCGTTATTTCTTTGTTGTGTCGGTCTCATGTCTTACTCCCTTTCATTAAGTCGGATTCCTCATCAGTTAAAAATTTATCGAATGAATTATCCTCATAATCTGCTTCATCAGATTCTACAATAACATCTTCACCACCGTTAGTGGCTGTTTTGCTAAATTTATTTAAGAATTGAATTCTCTTTGCTTTTATTTCAACAATAGTTCTGTTTTTACCGTCATCGGTTTTGAAAGTTCTGCTTTGAAGTTCTCCATCAATTAAAACTGCACTTCCTTTTTTAAGACGGTCTCTGCAACTATCGGCTAATTTATTCCAAGCTACAACACCAACATAACAAACATCTTCCTGCCATTGATTGCTGCTGTCTTTATAACGTCTGTTAGCAGCTACATGGAAATTTACTACAGGTGTACTGTTTGAAGTTTGTCTGAATACAGGATCTTTAGTTAAGTTACCTGCAACAATAACACTATTTAGTTCTGGCATCTTAAGTTCAGCCATCATTTCCTCCGTTACTTATCTTATATTTAATTATCTAGGCTTTCAGTTACTTTAGTCTGAGCTTCTTGAGCATTCAGTTCTGCATTTTTAGAAGCTTCTTTTTGTTTTGCAATTGCTTCAAGTGCAAATTTATCCAGTTGAATGGTCAAATATCTTATAATGTTTTCATCCAATCTGTAATTACGTTCAAGTGTTGCAACCAGATCAGTTGTTGCGCTGAATCTGAACACAACATAGTAACCGCTTTTAGCTTTTTTGATAGGATATGCAAGACGTTTTCTACCCCACTTATCCACCTCAATAAGTTCTCCGCCATGTGTAGTAATTGTTTCTTGCATTCGTGAGATTGTTGTTTCGACTTGATCGTCTTCGAGAGCAGCGTTAATAATGATAACGCTTTCGTAGGTTCTTTTACGCATTGTTACTTCACCTCCCTATGGTCTAATGGCCTCCCGATTTATTCGGGAAGCAGGGTTTATAATTTGGGCTCAAAAAATATGATTATTTATGTAGTGGTGCAATATTTAATTAAAGTTCTTTTAAAGTTAATTATCATCAATATTTAGGTTTTCGTCGGTATTCCTATCTTTTATTTGTTTACTGAAAAAATCCAACATTGATTTATAGCCCCCGGTAATAAATTGTTCAATTAATTCAACAGCGAAATTCAAGCTTTCTTTAACTAAATTCATCTCGTTATTGTTAAATTTTGCTAAAACAAATTCAGCCATATCACCTTTTTCAAATTCACTTCCTATACCAAATCTCAAACGGGGGAAAGTGTCGTTCTGAAGATGATAAATAATTGATTTGATCCCGTTATGACCACCGTCGCTTCCGGATTTTCTTAATCTAATTTGCCCCGGTTGAAGATTTACATCGTCGTAAACAATTAAGAGGTCTTTCAAATCAATAGAATACTCGTCAACAAAATCTAAAACCGCAATACCGCTTGAGTTCATGTAAGTTGTAGGTTTTACCAAAAAAAAATCGGAAGATCTAAACAAACCTTCCGAATAAAAATAATCCTTTTTAGAGGCTTTAAATTTTATTTTATTTTTTTCTGCAAACAGATCAAGTATTTGAAAACCTACATTGTGCCTGGTAAAATCGTATCTCCTGCCCGGGTTTCCTAATCCTACAATACTATGCAAACTTTATTTATTCCTCTTCTTCTTCTTCGTCAGTTGGTTTACCCTTACCAATAACTTCAGGTTCAACTTTTTCTTCACCCGGAACAACTTCTGCAGGTGTCGGCTCAACAATTGCACGAGGCATAACAACAGAAACGATAGTTTGATTTTCTGACTGCAAGAATTTTACTTTGTCAAAATGAAGATCGCGAATGTGTACAGATTTTCCTAAACTTAACTCGGAAATATCAATTACAATATGTTCCGGAATATCCCCCGGTAAACACGAGATACTCAATTTGTGAATAGTATGTTGAACAATACCGCCTTCTCGGACACCAATAGCTTGTCCCTCAAGAATGACAGGCACTTCAATTTCGATTTCTTGATCTGCGGATATACCCAGAAGATCAAAATGTGTTACTCTGTCTGTAACAGGATCGAACTGAATATTTTTTAATATTGATTTTCTCTCTTCGCCATCATCTATTTTAAGATTTATAATGTGTGTCTCAGATGTGAAAACAAGAGGTTTAAGATTACGTTCAGTTATATATATTGCAATCGGATCAACGCCTTTTGCATAGTAAATTCCCGGAACGTTACCGTCTCTTCTCAATTGGTTAACAGCACCTTTTGTAGAGAGGGGTCTTGCGTTTGCTTGTACTAATAATTCTGACATTGCTTAATTATCTCCTGAAATAATTTCTTCTCTAATTTTTATCAATTTCAAATAGTGAACTTATAGATTCGTTTCTGTGTGAACGAACAATTGCCTCAGCTAATAAACCCGATGCAGTTCTAACAACGATCTTTTTGCTAAGTTCATTTTTTAAAGGAATACTGTCAGTTACATATAATTTAGTAATTGCAGAACCCTCAATTTTTTTTATAGCATCGCCTGAAAGCAGGGGATGCGTAACGGCACCATAAATTTCTTTAGCACCTTTTTCTTTCAATGTATTAACTGCAGCAACAAAAGTCCCGCCAGTATCAATTAAGTCATCAACAATAAGAACATTTTTACCGCTTACGTCTCCAATGATATTCATGGCTTCAACTTGATTATGTTTTGGTCTTCTTTTATCTATAACAACTAAACCCGCATCTAATCTTTTTGCATAAGAACGGGCAAGTTTTATTCCTCCTATATCAGGAGAAACTACTGCTAAATCTTTTGGCAAATCTTTAAACAACCCAGTGAAAACCGGAGAAGCATATAAGTGATCAAACGGTATATCAAAGAATCCTTGAATTTGAGCAGCATGCAAATCCATTGTTATAACACGGTCTGCGCCTGCAACTGTAATTAAATTTGCAACAAGTTTTGCACTAATAGAAACTCTTGGCTGATCTTTTCTATCCTGTCTGGCATAACCAAAATATGGTATAACTGCAGTAACTTTAGTAGCAGACGCCCTTTTTGCAGCATCAATCGTGATCAGTAATTCCATTAGATTTTCTGCCGGCGGATGTGTTGACTGTACGATATACACATCACGACCACGAATGTTTTCCATAAACTTAACCCAGATTTCACCATCGCTAAACTTTCTTACGTCTATAGTACCTTGGGCTAAATTCAGGTAATTGCAGATTTTAAGGGTAAGTTCCCTATTGGAAGTACCGGAAAATATAAACGGTTGCTGCTCCAAAGCTTAAAATCAGATCCTATTTCTAAAAATGGTGGCCAAATATAAAGAAATCAAAAAGGGTTGTCAACTTAAGAGCGTTAGAGTTAGCTTGTTATATGAGGGTTATTTCATTCTTTTACTGAATAAATAAATTATAACTACAACTAATACAAATAGAGCACAAATAAATATCCAAGTTGGAGTTTCTTTTAGTTTGAATGCGCGGTAGGTAGCTGTTATATATTTACCTGTACCGATTTCATCTAGTGAGTATTTCCATGTGAGTTTATTTCTGTCAACTTCAGTAGCATTATGACTTAATATTTCACCGGGTAAATAATAAATGTAGGAAATTGAAAAATTTTTGCTTTCAAAACCAAAACCTGTTGCTATTGATGGAATAAACTGAGAAAATATCTTTGTGTTTTTGGGTCCATCTTTAATGGATAATTCAGACTTACGGAATGCAGGTGTAAGATTTAATGAATCTAAACTATTAAAGTTGAGTTCAACTTTAGCATGAATGCTGCTGTCCGCGGGATCTTTATATACTTCAACATTTGTTATGGAACTGTATTCGGAAGAAAATTCCTTAAAGACAGAATCTTTGCTGAAAATCCCAAGCTGTTCTACAACCGATGAATCCTTTGATGTAGCCCATTTCATCCAGTAATGGATAAACATACTTCCGGATCCATCTGTTTTGATAGTTGTTACCTGTGTGTAATTTAGGCAGCTGTTAAGTAATACGGAGATTGCTAACAGGAATAAGATTCTAAGTTTCATGTTTCAAAATTATTTTGAACAAATATGCAAAAAAAATGGTTAACAAAATAGAAGTTTGATTTGTTAATCTCACTGTTTATTTTTTCGTTCAATGTTTTTAAAAATTATTATTCAAGGAAGAAATGCCTACATACGATTATAAATGTTTAGACTGCGGTTATACGTTTGAGCATTTTCAGAGAATTTCTGAAGAACATTTAACAATATGTCCTAAGTGTAAAGGGCATATTAAAAGGTTAATTGGCGCGGGTTCAATACCTATATTTAAGGGAAGCGGTTTCTATCAAACCGATTATAAGAAGTCTTCAACTAAACCGATCGAAAAAAAATCTGATTCTCACAGTAGTGAAAAGAAGTAAATTATAAAATGATCTACTTCTTCTAAAAATCTAATCCGATTGATAAATAATAACGTGGTGAAGAAAATTTATTTAAATCAAATTTCCAAGCAATATCCAATCTCCATAAGAATAACATATATAATCTAAAACCAACACCCGTACCAATCAACAGATCTTTTGTTACGGCTTCTCCATTCTCATCTTTACCAATTAATTGTAATTTGCTTGTGTTATCCCAAGCAGAACCGACGTCAACAAATGCAACACCCAAAATATTCTGAAAGAAAAGCGGTAACCCGCCGGTTAATAAATATCTAATAATTGGTAAACGTAATTCTAAATTCAGCAAGCCGTATTTAGTACCTAATTGTTCGGCATAATCATAACCTCGTAAAGGAAGAGCAGGGGTTAAAAATGCAAAATCATTTGCATTTGATATTGGAATACCGCCGGTTGCGAATGTTCTATTAATCCAATTTTCTGTTCCGCCAATAAAAAATCTCTGTGCATTTGCACCGCCTGAAATTCCGCCGGAAAGTCTGAATACAAATCCGTTATCGAACCAAAAACGGAAATAGTTTCTATAATCGAATACTAAAGAATAAAAACTTTGAGTACTTCGGCTAAATCCTGGATCTCCAAATAAAGTAATAGAGTAGCGTGTTCCTTCAATTGGAGAAGTATATCCCCACAATACATTATCTTGGACAAAACTAAATGAAGGTAATATATATGTGTTATGATCAGAAGGGACAGATGAATTATCCAAATTATCTGCACTAACACTTAATACACTTAAACCGAAATCCATTCTGTGAAAGCGGTCCAATGGATAACTTGCCATACCGATTAAACCGAAATTAGTGAACCGGTATAATTCTGAACCTAAATTTGAATCCCTGTAAAGAAATCTTGCAGTATGGAATGCTTGAATACCAAAATCAACCCGCTCCTTTAAATAGTAATAAGCTAATCCGTAATCGCTGTTTTTTATATCAACCTGCAAACTTGTTTGACCGATTAAGCGATGATTTCCTAAAACATCGCTGAATGAGAGAACTGTTGTACCTAATAATCCGTAAAGAGTACTGTAACCGGCATTGGCGTAAATTAAATCCGGTGAGAAATTTACTTTATATCTGTTGACTAGAAAATTGCCGTTCTTATCCAAAGTCTCGCGGAAAATCTGATTTCTTTTTTCAATTCTTGCACTGTCGCTTTCTGCCGGATCATGTACAAAAACATATTTACTATAATCGGTTTGCGTGGAATCATCAACGGATTTTTTATCCTTCTCAAATTGTCCCACAAATATTTTTGTTTTTTGATTTGTTGAATCAGCAATTGCTACCTTTTGCCGGTCGGTAGAGTCATTCAAAATAATTGTTTGAAGTGAAGATTTTTCTTCATTTTTATTTTTTGCAGAAACAATTGATTTCATATAATCGGTATACTTAAGAGAATCGGTTTCAAGTTTCATATCGAACGGATTGTTCAGCATAAAAATGTTATACCCCAAATTATAAAGAGCAGCAAAGACTAATTTTTTACCGTCGTATGAAAGTGATAATTGACCAAGATCGCTAAGGGAATTAGTGATTGGAAGTGCTTTTGGAATGGGTGATAAATTATTTTCTATCGAATCAATCTTTATTCTGTAAATATTATTTATACCATTTTTATCAGACACAAATAATAATTCTTTACCATCGGAAGAAATTGCTGGAGATTTTTCATCACTGTATTGCCAATCCGTAATGCGTTCAATGTTTTTTGTCTCGATATCAATTGAGTAAATATCGAGTTGCTTAAATGGATGATTAAACATTTGAAAATCCACTATAGGTGTAGTCTGTTTTAAATCATCACCGCGGTCGGATGAAAAGATAATTTTTTTCCCGTCCGGTGTCCATATCGGATCAGTATCACTAAAAATATCGTCGGTTAGGTTTATAAGATTCTTAGTTGAAAAATCATAAACATAAACATCTGATTGTTGAGAGTTATAAGCTATAAAAGCTAATTTATTTCCGTCTCTGGACCAATTAATTGTTTCAATGCCGGGTAGTTTGAAGGGAAGTTCGTAGCTAACTTCTGTCTCTGCATCAATAATTGTAATTACATCATATCCTCCCGATTTTGAAGAAAGAGCAATACGCTTATTATCCGGAGACCAAGTTAATGAGGGATGAAGAACAGTTAACTCCTCGAAGTCAGTTGTCTTTCCGCTTTCAACAATTTTTTTAAGAACTTTTCCGTCCTGCGCATCCATAATATACACATCTAGGTAAATATCACGATCTGAGATAAACGCAATTTTATCACCTTGCGGTGAAAGAACAGGACTAGTATTATAAAATCCGCCAATTTTTTTATTATCTGTTAATCTTTTAGAAAGTTCATCAGGATCTTGTTTAACAGCAATATCAGGCCAGAATTGTTTCTTTAAACTTTTTTTCCACCTTTCATTTAATTCTTCTATTCCAATACCAATAGCTGCTTTGAGTGTTTGCTCAAGTGTACCGTAATTTTGAATTTTGCTTATAATCTCTCCGACTTTTTGCCTGCCGTAAGTATCAGCAATATATCTGAATACAGATTGACCGCCGCGGTATGCCAAATATCCATCAAGCTGATTTATATCAGGAAGAGTTTCGCTAATAATAGAATTACGTATGAACATATCCGTATTGGTTTCCCAACCTTGCGAAAGATATTCAGCGCTTCCTTCCATAAACCATGTGGGAACCTGAAGAGTAATCCCTTTTGAAATAATATTCTGAATAGTTCCGCCGAAATACATATCACGCATCACTGCGTGTACCAACTCGTGGGCAATAACATGCTGAAATTTTTTATAAGAACCTTCGAAAGGGAATACAACACGATTTTTAAATGGCTCGGTAAAACCGCCCGTACCTTTTCCTGTATATTCATCGGTAACGTTAGTTTCTTGAAAATCATTATGGCTGTTATAAACAATAAGTGAGACTCTATTATTTAGCTGGTAGTTCAGATCCTTTTGAATTCTCGAAAGGGCATCTTCAGACGCCGAAGCTGTAAATTCCGCAATCTTTTCTCCCCCAACAGTAAAATAAATATCAAAATGTTTGGTCTGAATGTAGAACCACTCGGTGTCTTTATAATTTACTTTATTTTGACCAAACTGAGCAAATAGGGCGGTAGAAAAAAATGTATATATTAAAATTGTTCTAAATATATTTTTCATGATTCACCTTTTAAGACTTTAGTCTGAAAGTAATACAAAATCAATTTCGCGTTTTTCCTGATCAACGCGAACAAGTTTAACACTCACTTTGTCACCCAAACGGATTTTCCTTCCTGTTCTTTTTCCTATGATTGAATAATTTTTTTCGTCAAAAATATAGTAATCATCATTCATATCTCTTAATCTAATCAATCCTTCCGCAAGCGTATGACTTAGTTCGATAAAAATTCCAAAGTGTGTAATGCCGGAAACAACTCCGTGAAAATCCTCACCTACTTTACTTTTCAAATACTCAATTTGTTTCAATTTTACAGAAAGGCGTTCAGCATTTACAGCATTCCTTTCTTGAGCTGATGCATGATCACAAATTTCTTCTAATTCTTCCAGTGATAAATTTTTCCCTAGCTTCTCCTGATTATAATCAAATATCAAACGATGGACGATGAGATCCGGGAAGCGCCGTATAGGTGATGTGAAATGTGTGTAATACCTAAAACCAAGTCCGTAATGTCCAATGTTTTTTGTTGAATAAACTGCCTTAGCCATTGATCGAATTGCAATCTCATTAACAACTGCTTCTTCTTCTTTTCCTTTTACTTCCTCTAACAACAGCTGAAACTGAGCTGATTTGTTAGCAGAATTAGGATCGAAATGGTAGCCAAGAGATTTAACAAATCTTGAGAACTCAATTATCTTTTCTTTATCCGGCAAATCATGTATTCTATAAACAAAAGGAATAGCTTTTTTGTTCGCTTTTGCCTTAACATGTTCTGCAACTATTTGATTTGCCAATAGCATCAATTCTTCAATAAGATTATGGCTTTCACGGACTTCCTTAATCTTTATTTCGATGGGAACACCATTCTCATCCAACTTAAAATTAACTTCGGGTGAATAGAAATTGATACTTCCTTTCTTCATTCTTTTTTCACGGAGAGTTTTTGAGACTTGATTTAACCTTATGATCTCATCCTTAAAATCGCCACGACTGCTCTCAATAATTTCCTGAACCTCATCGTAAGTAAACCTTCTCTTACTGTTAATAATAGTTTTCTGAATTTCATAAGAAACTATTTTACAGCGCGGTGTCAATTCAACAATAACGGAAAAAGTAAGCCGGTCTTTATACGGTACTAATGAACAGATATTATTAGATAATTTTTCGGGAAGCATTGGAATAACTTTGCCTACAATATAAACACTTGTCCCGCGCTCTAGAGCTTCATCGTAAAGCTCGGTACCTTGCCGAACATAATGACTTACGTCCGCAATATGAATTCCTATTAAGTTATTCCCGTTAGGAAGTACTTCGATTGAAACTGCATCATCAAAATCTTTTGCATCCTCGGGATCAATGGTGATAACTGTTTTATTACGAAAATCAACACGGCTGTTTATTTCCGTTTGAGGAATTATATCTGTAAATAATTCTGCTTCACTTAAAACTGCTTTGGGGAATTTATATGTCAAACCAAATTCACGCGCAATTGATGCTATCTCAGCGTCGTAACTACCTGCTTTCCCTAAAATTTCAATTACTCTGCCTTCGGGATTTAGAAGCGGGGCTTTCCACTCAATATCGCCGACTACTACTTTTTCACCCTCTTTTGCACCGCTTAATTTATCGGACGGGACATAAATATCACGGTGGATTTTATCGTCGTCCGGTGCAATAAAATAAAATGATTTACTTTTATGTAAAGTTCCAACGATTTCATTTCGCTTTCTTTCAATAACACGAACAATTTCTCCCTCCAAACTTTTACCGCGGCGTGATGCAATTAATACAGCTTCAACTGTATCTCCATTAAAAGAGGTATTTAAGTTTTTCCCTGCTACAAAAATGTCTTTTATCTGTTTGTCCTTAAGCAAAACAAATCCGTATTCGCCGCCGTTAATTATTTGAAGAGTACCGATCAATTTTCCTGTATCGAACTTATTCAGTTGATAACGTTTACCCTCTTTCTGAAGAAATCCTTCATCTGTTAGTGCATGAAGAAAATGTTTCAGTTCGGCGTAAGAGTATTCATCGGTTGCATTTAATTTTTTTGCAAGTTCTTTCGACTTAAGTTTTAAGGAAGGATGGTTTTTAAAAAATGCTTTGATTTCTTTTTTCATTTAGAATTCAAATTTGTATTTAAGAGCCATTTCATTTATTTTTTCATCCAAGCCAAATGAAGTAACAATAGGATCTTTTCTTTCGAGTCTAATTAAAAATTTGGGATTAAAAAGATATTCAACTTTAATGTTTGCTTTATTTATATTTTGAAAGACTTCCGTTGTACCGCCAAAACTATACCGGAGATTTTGTATTCTTCCTGAAAGTGAAAATTTTGTGTACTCGCCGGATTGATTGATCTGGATATTGTTTACAAGATCTCCAACCTGTGAGTTTAAGAAATTTGTTAAAACAGATCCTAAAAATGAAGTTGCAGTACTTCCAATTGCATTTGTTTGCCCTGCTACTTGTGCTTTATCCTGAGCTGTTAAATCATCCTTAAATTTACCGATAAGAATAAATGAAAAAGCATCGGCATAATCATAACGGGCATCTCTAATGTTGTTTTGAATATTCCTAGTTCCAACATAAACACCAATACTCTCTGTATTCCCAGCTAAACTTTTTCCTAATTCGGAAAGGGGGCTTTTAATTTTAATTTTAATGGCAACATCTTGAGGTTTACCATCGCCTCTAGGATCTATATAATCGCTGGTGTAAGTTGCAACAATATCTAAATATGGATTTGTAACGTCGCTTTCAAAACGGATAAATCCGGTTGCTTCAAATGTTTTAAAGAATTCTAATTTTGAACCTTGTAAAAGTTCAAACGCACCCTGCACTCTTGACTCTCCGCCGTAACTTGAGTATTTCAAATCACCACGCATTTCAACAAATAGTTTTTGATTAGCAGCCTGAGAAAGTATAAAGACAAGTTTTGCACTATTATCTGCACTTATTCCGATCTCGTAATCAAGGTTGAGAGGCTTCTCTGTCTTCAGAAACGATTGTTCTTGTAGCGCTTTCTCTTTTAATAAAACTTTCTGAAAAAGTGCTAACTCCCGATCAATTTTTGTAGAGTCCTGAATAAAAATAAAATTGAAATTCTTATTTTGTAATTCACCGTTAGCCTGTTGAGTTGTATAAACCAGATCGGTATTCTCCATTAAGAAATTTCCTTTGAACAGGATTCTATCGCCTGGTTTGCTCAAAATCCAATCACCATCACTCCCAATTATTAGATCACCGTAGAAATTAGGGCTAACTGCCTGCGATTGTTGTCCAAGCACTGCAAGATTACCATTGAAATGAAGATCCATATCTTTCATGCTGAATCCGTTGAATGAAATTCCGCCCGCTCCGTAAATAGTACCGGAATATTTTGAGCCGCCTGCATTAGATAAAATCATATCATCCAGTTTCATTTCTTGATTCTCGAAATGAATTTTTACAGAACAGCTGTAATCTAAATTATTATAAAGTGATTTAAAACGTCCATCGGTCAAATTAATAAACCCCTTAAAAATCGGATCCTTAAATGATCCGCTGAGATCAACATCAGCAAAAAGAATTCCTCTCTGGTCTGTAATTCCTGGAATTATTCTGCCAAGTGAACTTAAATCAAAATTTTCGGACTTTAGTTTTATACTAAGTGGTTCGTTATCAACAAATCGTTTACTAACATTTGCTAAGCTTAAATCTATTGGCAAGCTACCTTTAAGTGTAAGCAAAGGTTTTTGTTCATTTGCATTCAAGTCCAGAAATTCAAAATCGATCGTAAGTTTTTTATTTGAATAATTTAATGATCCTTTTGCACTTCCAAGCTTTGAAGAAGAGATTTGTAAATCTTTAAGATCAAATAAAATTTTCATTACCGGATTATCTAACTTACCTTCAATCCTACCATTCAAAGATCCGTTTGCAATCAGTAGGTTATCTTTATAACCCAATAAATATCTTTCCAATAGATTACCTGAAATCCGGCTTGCAGTAATATTCAAATTCTGATTTCCCGATCGTTCAATTATTCCGTCAAGATTAATTGTTGATGTATCATGCTGAACAGTGAATTGAAGTATTTTGAAGAAGTCGGGATTAAAAAGAATTTTTACAATGTCTTTGTTCGACCACTCTAATCCGTCATAAGTAGCAGATAACTTATTAAGAGAAAGTAATTGTTCATTCGGAGTCATGTTAATCATACCGTCGGCTTCGGCAAAAATCATATCTTCAATATTTGCAGATCCACTGAAAAATAATTTACTCTGATTAAATGTTATATCCGCAGAAATTGATTTTATATTACTGCCGGAATAGAATCGTTTCCCGGTCAATGAGGCAGTTCCGAATAATTTATCAAAAGAGAGTGAATTGTTATCACGCGTGAAATTAATATCGGAATCAATATCGGAAAGATAAATCGTAGTTTTATCTTGCATCATTACTAAATAATCCAATTTCATTTCGTTTGAGACTGAGAAATTTCCATTTTCGTTTTTAATAATCCCTTTGCCGTTACCGGAAATGTCAAACTGGTCATTTCCAAGAAGCATTGCTATTAATTCGAAATCCTTAAACTTAAAATCGTAATTAAATTTTAGGTTCTCATTAACTATATCGGGCACAGCATTATCAATCTCAATATTACTTTGTTGATTACTGACAATCGAAATGGGATTTAATTCACTAACTTTTTTTGCAATTATGCCGCTAATAGTTGTTGTTTCGTATGAAATAAGAGCGATAGCTTTTTTAAGTGAAAAGTTACCGTCAATTTTGAAATCAACAAAGTCTGAAGTAAGTAATATTTCGCGGTTAAGCAAATCTTTTTTGAAAACGCATTGAATATTCGAGTAATCAATTTTTTTGTTTCGGAAGTGCGAAGAATCTACGCCAAATGAAAATGAACCGGTAAGTTTATCAGGATCAAAATTTTTACCGTCGGCAGAAAAATAAAAATTCAAATTGCTGTCATACTTCTGATCTTTTAAGAAAGTAGCAAGATTTAATTTCTTTAACTGACCAACTAAATTGTATGAAGGTATTGTGTCCTTATCGAATGAAATGTTACCTTTTACTAGGGCGCTCGTATTGCTACTAAGTCCATCAATACTTAAATCCATAATCCTATTTGCAGCATTTACATTTACAGTAAAGTTGTCAAGCGGATGACCATTAAGCGATGAATTGTTTGCATTGAATTTAAAATCAGCTTTTATATCAGCAGGCGAGACTCCTTTCCCGGTTAAGCTTCCTTTGGAGGTTAGAGAAGTATTCGTTTTTATGACTGGCGCAAGATCTAATTCATTCGTTTCAAAATTGATATCATAAGTCATTGGATTAGAACTAACGTTTATAGAAGCATCAAATGAAACTTTACCATTCTCAATATTTCCTAAAAACTTTGTTTTGAAATTTGTCGGTTGCCCGTCAAATTCAATATTAATCCCTGTCATATGAAGCAAAGCGTACTCTGGTAATTTCAAAGTTGGAAGCAGAGCATTAACATCCTCGTAACTAAAATCAGTTTCATAAACCTTAGCTTGAATAAATAAATCGCGGGGTGAATTAAGATGTAAAACTTTACCTTCAATTCTGAAGTGTGTATTGCGGTAATCAACTGCAAGTTTTTCAATTTTGAAATTGCCAAACTTTCCACGGGCTTTTAATTCCATCGAAGGATTACCCTTTAATATTTCAGTACTTCCTATAAATGATGAGAGATCATCAAAGTTGAAGGATTTTGCATTTGCATTAATTGTAACGGGATAATTTTTAAAATCTTCTAATTGAACCTTTCCAAATAAATTTAGACTATCAATCCGGGCATTTAATTTTAATTCACTGCTGTCAGTTAAAAAATAGAGATTATTAATACTTGCAAAATTTTTAGCTATTGCAAATTCGCCCGAAATATTTCTTAGATTAAAACGAGTAAGGTTTGGTTTGAAGGATAGCTCTTTTAAGATTAGTAAATAATTGGAATTATCAACATCAACAAAGGCTTGAGCGTTAAAATGTAAATTATTTATTCGAAGATCATTCATATTCATTGTTGGATAATTTTGCTGTGATTTATAATTAGCATAAGACTGACGGATGAATTGAACATTATGCAATTGTAAATCATTTACCTGAACAAAAAACGGGAATGATGATTTTGTGGTGTCTTCCGGTTTTGGTTTTATTAATTTGGAAAAATTCCAAGCTCTGGTGGAATCCTGCAACATTGCAATCTTAACGTCTTCCAGTAGAATTTTTCTAACGTAAATCTTTTTTAATAATATCTGTAAAGGGCTAATCTTAAGTTCAACATTTCTTGCGTAGAAGAGAGTATCATTGCCAACCAGCACAGATGTATTTTGCAGGAAGAGAGATGTAAAAATAGTACCGTTTAATTTTTCAATATTTAATTTACCGTTGATTTCTTTATTAACTAATGAAATAATTTTTTCACGGAGTGTTTCTCTGAATGTTTTTGTTTGTGTATACCCGAGAAGAATTAAAGAGAGTAATATTAATCCTAAAAAAATGCCGATGAAAACATTTACAATTTTACGAAACAGACTTCTTTTAACTTTAGTATTTGCCTGTTTAACATCAACAGTAATATTTTTTTCTTGGTCAGCCATTACTTCTTGAATCTTTCAAGAACTGTTTTAATTATGTTGGTGGTAGAACGGTCATTAATAAATTCTATTGTTTCAACTTTTCCGCCATTTGCTTCAACAATATCTCTTCCTACAATATTTTCTACAGGCCAATCACTGCCTTTAACTAACACATCGGGAATAATTTTTTTAATTATTTCATATGGAGTTTCTTCATTGAAAATCACAACATAATCTACCGGTTTGAGTGAAGAAATAATAAAAGCCCGCTCATCCTGCGGTACAATTGGCCGAAGTTCTCCTTTAATTTTTTTTACGGATGAATCGGAATTAACTGCCACAATTAAGATATCGCCTTTGGCTTTGGTCTTGGTTAAATAATCTACATGTCCGGCGTGTAAAATATCAAACACCCCGTTTGTAAATACAACCTTTTTGTTTTGCAGTTTTAGTTCATTTCTGATTTTTGCAAGCTCGTTAATATTTTTTATATTACTCATTTTAACTCTTTAGACACTGCTTTAAATAAAGTATTTAATTCTATTGGAACGATTCCGACTTCCTGGCAAACCAACCCGCCGGCATAGTTAGCTAAATATGCGGCATCAAAAATTTCTGCACCGGCACTAAGCGCCATTGTTAACGTTGAGATAACAGTATCGCCTGCACCTGAAACATCAGAAACTTTTCTTGCAATGGTAGGAATTCTTCTTTCAGGTTTTCCTTTTTCGAAAAGTGCTATTCCTTTTTCACCCAATGTAAGTAGTACGTTTTTGCAATTGAGTTGCTCAAGTAGTCTAAACCCGGCTTTAGTAATATCTTCTTCTGTTTTAATTCTGATTCCAAAAGCGTCTTCTGTTTCTTTTCTGTTCGGCTTGAAAACAGTTACATTTTTATATGAAAAGAAATTCATGAATTTAGGATCAACGGTTACAATAATATTTGTACTGTCCGCAAGTTTAATGATTTGTTTTATTAAATTTCCGGTAAGCACACCTTTATTATAATCTTGAAGAATAATTGCATCAAGTTTATTTAGTTCTTTTTTAAGTAATCCTAATATTTTCTTTTCTATTGTTGGCGATATTACCGCAGTTTTCTCTTTATCTATTCTTACGATGTGTTGTTTATCCGCAATAACTCTTGTCTTTGCAGTAGTTGGCCGCTTTGGATCAATTACAATTCCTTTATCGGTTATTCCTGTTTCCTTCATTAGTTTACGAATAATTTTACCGTCATTGTCATTTCCAATTACACCGATAGGGTAAGGAGTACCGCCGAGTTTTAAAATATTATATGCTACATTCATTGCACCACCGAAGCGGAAAAATTCTTCATCAACTTCCACAACAGGAACAGGTGCTTCCGGTGAAACTCTTGAAACACCTCCCCAGAAATAACAATCAAGCATAATATCGCCGATGATGGCAACACGTTTCCCGAAAAAATTGTTTTTAAGTGAATTCAATTTTTTGAATGAGACGTTCATCATTTTTTCACTCCGCTTTTAGCACTGCTACGGGTTCCTACCCACTGTGCAAGCTTATTGAAGAAATTAATTTTAATCAGTCCGGATTCTGTTCCGAGCCACAATTTTGTACCATCGAAAAAGATAGAGTAAACTGTTTGCGGAATCCGATCATCGCGAATTGGAATTATTTGATTTGTCATTCTGTCTATCAAAACAATTCCTCTTCCAAAAGTTTCCTTTGTGTTTTTACCAAACTGATATAACGACACCCAAATATACTTACCGGTTCGTTCTAAATCATAAATACCATTTGCGGGCAAACCTTTTGAGTCGTCAAACCGGAGCCAGTCATTTTTTCTATTGAAACGGAACAAACCACCAAGATTGAATTCAGGGCGTTCCGGTGTAACAAATTCATCGAGTCCGATCCAAACAAATTTTCTTTCGAATAAAATTGATGTAATGGAAACTTGCTCGCCTTCTCCTTCAAAGTAATTGTATTTAGTGTCATAAAAAGTTAATGAATTTTTATTGTTAAGGTCCTTTGATTTATCATACTTGTGTAAACCGGCTTCTGTTCCAAACCATACAAGAGAGTCACCATCTACTTGTATAGATTTAATTGTGTTAGTCTTTTCATTTCCTTTGACAGTTAGATCGTAATCGCTATATCTTTTTTCTTTCAGATCGAACTTGGTGAGATATTTAAATCGTCCGATCCAAAGAGCTTTTTCATATTTATCATAAGCCAATGAACGAATCCAATTAGCTAACTGCCCGCCAAGTCCAAATTTTCTTTTTGTCCATGAGTTATTCTTCTTATCTAAAATAAAAAGACCATCGGTTGAGCCGGCCCAAACATAATCTTCATTAGCGGCAATGCAATAAAAGAAATCATGCTGTAAATTTCCAAATGAAGTTGAATACTGCATCCAGGCATTTGTTTTAGGCATATATTTGAAAATACCATTTCCATTTGTTGCAAACCAGAGATTAGAACCATCGCTGGTAATATCCATAACTTGAGCGCCGCTAAGAAAAAATTCAAGGTCGGATTGATCTTGAGCATAAATATTTATTAAAAACAATATGAAAAATAGTAACAATATTTTTTTCATTTCAGAAAGTATCTGTTAGTGAATAACTGCGATTTCTATCGGGAAATTTAACATTAAGAATGAAGGGATGGAAATGATTTATAAATTTTTCCGGGTTGTATGACTCTATGGTTTATCTGCAATGTGGGGGCTTAAAATATTGTGCTGTGTGGATCATGTTGAAACTGCCTCTACAGCCGGCTCAAACTTGATTTGCCATTCCAATTCAAATCCAACCAATAAACAGGTTTTCAATTTCTGGTAATCAATTTCTTCGTTAAGAATTGTTCCAAGTTCCGTGGTTTTGTTATTCAATTCAGACGATAATTCATTTTTAGTAATTACATCAGAGTTAATGTAATCAACAAGTTTTTTATGAAATGGCCCGCACAATATTGAACCATGTTGAAGAATTACATTATTTAACTTTCTCTGAGCACTTCCAATCAGTTTCTTACCGTTAAATTTTACTTCGTTTCTTGCTGTACTTGCAAAGCATAAAACTCCGGATGGTTCTTCCAAAAGTTTTGGAAAGTTCGGCTGATAATCTTCAAGTTGTGATTTTGCAAGTACCGGATTGTAAATTTCCAATCCGCGCATAAGTGCGTTGGAGATTCTAAAATATATTTCGCGCGGAGAGAATTTATAATTCAAAGGAAGAACGACAGAATAGGTTAATTCTTCTGCATGAAGTATTGCACGTCCGCCCGTCGGACGTTTTACAATATCAACTCCATCGGCTTTGGTTTTTTCCTGGTTGATGTCGTTAAAACTTTGGTTAGCCCCTAACGAAATGCAGTAAGGACTCCATCTATAAATTCTAAAAAATGCATCGGTTGGTTTACAATTCTTAGCAAGTTCAATATCAAAATCCATATTGTACTTGCCTGTGTTCTCATATGAATCTATAAAATGCCAAATCATTTACTTATAATTCCAATTTTACTCTCATTAATAAATGCAAGAATTTCTATTGCGAATGGATCGTTGGAAAATTCTGCTGATATCTTTTCTTTCGCTTGAGAGATATTAAGTTTAGATTCAAAAATATAATTATATATTTTTTTTATGTGTTGAATCTGATCCGAAGAAAATCCATTCCTACGCAGGCCAATTGAATTTAAACCACCATACTGAACTTCTTCTGTTCCGGCCAGAATGTATGGAGGTATATCCTTATTGATAGTTCTGCTACCTTGAATCATACAAAACTTGCCTATACGCATGAACTGTAAAATTTTTACGTTGCCGCCTATAACTGCATTTTGATAAATATGAACATGTCCTGCGATTTGAGTTAAGTTTGCAATAATACAATTGTCTTCAACAACACAATCGTGTGCAACGTGGCTGTAATCCATAATGTAAACATTTTTACCAATTGTAGTTTTAAGAGAAGCAGCTGTTCCTCTGTGAATAGTTACAAACTCGTGAATGATAGAATTATCACCTATATAACAGTGTGTAATCTCGCCCTTGAATTTTAGATCTTGCGGGGTGTGACCTATTGAAGCATTCTGAAATATTTTTACGTTATTACCGATAGTGGTATAATCATAAACAACAGTTTTGGGACCAATAAAAGTATTGTCGCCAATTTCAACTTCATCGTGAATTATAGCAAAGGGGGAGATTGTTACATTTTCACCAAGATGAGCTTTCGAACTTACAATTGCCGTGGAATGTATGTTTACCATATCAATGCAATTATTATCTGCTTATCAAAGATCATTTACCAATTAATCCTCTTGTACTCAGATTCATGAAGTTAATTACCTCTTTGGCAAAAATATCTTCAGGCATTTCATTCATTAATTTTTCTTTAGCTTGTGAAAAATTTAGATGTGAGTCGTAAATTATTTTATAAATCATTTTTATTTTTTCCAATTGGTCTGAAGTAAAACCTCTTCTCTTTAATCCGACCAAGTTCAATCCGTAATATTTAATCGGTTCGCCGGCAGCCATAATAAAAGGTGGAATATCCTTCCCGATTTTTGTTCCGCCTCCAACAATTACATGTTTTCCAATTTTTACAAATTGATGGACAGGAACTGAGCCTCCGATAATTGCCCAGTCATCAACTTGAGTAAAGCCGCCAAGCTGAACTGCATTTGCAAGAATACAGTTATCTCCAATAACACAATCATGAGCTACGTGAGCATATGCCATTATCAAAACACTTTTTCCGAGAGTAGTTTTACCTGTTCCACTTGTACCGCGGTGAATAGTTGCAAACTCGTGTATACGGCTTTTATCGCCAATGAAGCAGAAAGTTTCTTCGTTGTTATATTTTTTATCTTGCGGTTGATGGGAGATAGATGCGCTTTGATAAATTTTTACTTCGTTACCAATTCTTGCACCATCATAAATTATTACGTGAGGACCAATCCAGCAGTCATTTCCAATTTCAACATTATCATGGATCCATGCGAATGGTTCTACAACTACATTCTCACCTAATTTTGCATTGGGACTTACAATAGCGGACGGATGAATATTTGACATTTTTATAATTTTAATTTCATGTGTTATTTTGTTTGGGTACCATCGCGGCCATGAATTCAGCTTCTGCAACGGGGTTATTATCTACGTATGCCGAACCTTTAATCGAAAAATATTTGCCGCTCTTCACTGCAATCATTTCTGCTTCTAACACAAGTTGATCTCCGGGCATAACCGGTTTTCTAAATTTAGCATTGTTAATACTCATGAAATAAACAAGATGATTTTCAGGATCCAAATATGAATTCAATAATAATATACCGCTTACCTGAGCCATTGCTTCAATAATTAAAACACCGGGCATAACCGGTTGACCAGGAAAATGTCCGTTAAAAAATTGTTCGTTTATGGTAACGTTTTTAATTCCCACCACTTTTTTATCAAGTTGAAGTTCAATGATTTTATCAACAAGTAAGAAAGGATAGCGATGGGGAAGAATTCTATGTATTGCATTAATATCAAAAACGACCCCTTCTTTCTTAACAAATTGATACTTGCGAACAAATTTTTTCTGATGGTATAATTGCCTAATCTTTTTTGCAAATTCAACATTGGCTTTATGACCGGGACGAGCAGCAAGTACTTGTGCTTTTATAGGAACACCAATCAAAGCAAGGTCACCGATCATATCCAGAACTTTATGTCTTGCAGGTTCATTTTTAAATCGCAGTTTGTTATTATTTAAATAACCATTGAATACTTTCAAATCGTGGTCTAAATTCAATTTGTCTTTTAATCGTAATAAACCTTTTTCATCAATATCATGATCAATAATTACAACAGCAGTATCAATATTTCCACCTTTAATTAATCCCTGGTCAATTAGCATTTCAACTTCGCTTAAAAAGCAAAATGTTCTTGCGGGCGCAAACTCGCTTGTAAATTCTTTTTCAAGGTCGAATAAACCCGAGTGCTGACTTCCGAGAGAAGGATTTTCATAATCCACCATTAGTGATATTCTAAAACCATCTAATGGCAAAGCAACTATATCAACTTTCTCTTTCTCATTATGGTATTCGACCGTCTGGTCTATTACTAAATAATCTTTGGGAGTTTCCTGTGTTACAAATCCTGCCTCTAACAATTTTTCTACATAGGGGAGAGAACTTCCATCACCTATCGGTGGTTCCATTCCATCCAATTCAATAACAAGATTATCTATTTGTAGTCCTACAACAGCTGCTAAAACGTGTTCAACTGTATAAACTTTTGCATCACCTAAGCCAAGAGTAGTACCGCGGGAAATATCTACGACAAAATCAGCATTAGCGGGTATTTCCGGTTTACCACCAAGATCAATCCTTATGAATTTAATACCTGAGTTATCCGGCGCGGGCTTAAAAGTCATTGTACATGAAGTTCCGGTGTGTAATCCTGTTCCCGAAATAGAGACTGGTTTTTTGATTGTTCGTTGAAGTTCCAGCATCAGGTTCCTTTAGAAATTAATTGAGAAATTTTCTCTTCCAAAAATGCAATTTTTTCTTCTAACTTTTTAATTTTTTCTGCATAAACAGGAACGTTTCTTAGGTGCGCTTCAAGTTTCAGCATTTTACCCATATCATCTGCAGGGGAGCCTCGGTACTTACCTGGCTTATTTATAGATTTCGAAACACCGGACTGTGCGCCGATTAGTACTTGGTCATTTATTTCAATGTGTCCAACAATTCCAACTTGTCCTGCAAGAATGCAATTTTTACCAATTGTAGTGCTACCGGAAATACCGGTTTGAGAAGCAATCACAGTATTTTCACCTATCGAAACGTTGTGAGCTATCTGTACCAAATTATCAATCTTAACACCTTTTTTAATTTTTGTTGACCCTATTGATGCACGGTCTATTGAAACATTTGAACCAAGTTCTACATCATCTTCGATAATGACATTACCAATTTGTGGTACTTTTTGATAAACACCTTTTTCGTCAGGAATAAATCCGAAACCATCCGACCCTATTACTGTATTTGAATGAATAATTACGCTGTTTCCTATAACGCAATTTTCTCTTACAAAAACATTTGGGTAGATCAAACAACCGGAACCGATGTTAACATTCTCCATAATAACTGAATTGTGAAAAATAACCGAATTATCACCAATACTCGAACCTGCTTCAATTACAACATTTTTACCGATAGAAACATTTTTACCAATTTTCACGGAATCGTGTATGGAAGCGGTTTTGTCTATTCCCTTAAGATTAATTTTAGGGAGAAGGAACCTTACAATAATTTTTTGAAGAGCAACATTTGGATTTCTTACTTCAATATAATTGATGTCGGTCCGTGTTTTTTTAAATTCAGGACTGATAAGAACAGCCGATGCCTCTGTTGAATTTAAAAATTTTTCGTACGCAGATAAATAAAGAAAAGTCAAATCACCCTTTTTTGCTTCTTCGATTTTAGCTATTCCAGTTAGTTCAGTTTGTGAATCGCCAATAACGACACCGCCGACTAAGTCGGCGGCTTCTTTTAATTTTATCTTCATAAAAAACTCATTTAAGTTTTTCAATCACCATGGCTGTAACATCATACTCTTCTTTAGCATAGAGAAAGATGATATCGCCGCTTCTATCAAAAATAAAATCATAATCATTTTCTTTTGCAACTTGTTGAATAGCAGTAAAAATTCTATTCTGAATCGGCTTCATCAACTCTTCTTGTTTTTGAAAGAGTTCGCCTTTAACTCCGAATTTATCCTGCCTATACTTGGAAGTTTGATTTTCCAGAGTAACTAATTCTTTTTCAATTTCAGCACGCTTTTGATCGCTAAGAATAAGTTTCCGTTTATCGTAATCATCATACTTGGTTTTCCAATCTCTTTCCATCTTGGAAAGTTCTTCCTGCCAATCTTTTATAATTGCATCAAGTTTTTTCTGTGCATCCTGAGCTTCAGGAAGTTGTTTCATAATTGTATCGCTATCAACATAACCAATCTTTGGTTGACTGTAAAGTTTAATTGATGATACAACCGATAGAATTACGAATAAAAATAATCCAAGCTTTTTCATAATTTATTTCCGGTAATTATTTTTTACCTCTTTTAAGAAAATCAAGAACCTTATATGTAATATCAAATTCGGGATCAGCTTTTACAAGAACACCATCTAATGCTTTATCAAAAACAAACTGCATTCCCATATCTTTAGAAATTTCGTCAATGGCTTTATATATTTTTTCTTTAACGGGAGCTAATAATTGTTCTTGTTTTTGATAAAGTTCGCCGTTGGGTTGAGCAAATTTAGCTTGATTATACTGTGTATATTTTTGTTCTTTTTCTGCTAGCTTCTGTTGAACCTTTTGAAGTTCTTCTTTCTTCATAGTCTCAGCTTGTTTTTGATTATCTGCAAGAAATTTTTGATAATCAGTCTGCATACTATCAAGATCTTTTCTCCATTTAGATACCATGCCTTCAAGGTCTGCTTTTGCTTTTATAGCTTCCGGCAACTGAGCAAGTATAATCTGAGAATCAACCCAACCAAGTTTTAAAGTAGTTGTTTGAGCTTGTAATGTCTGTGCAAATGCAGAGACCGTAAATAAAATAAGAACAAATAAAATAGATTTTTTCACTTTAACCTCTAATAATGTTTTTAAAAACCTTTTCCAAATTGGAAATGAAAAATCCATTGCGGATCATTTCCGTCAACACTTTTTCTGTCAAATCCATATCCGTAATCGAAACCGATTAATCCAATCGGATTCAATAAAATTCTTGCACCCACACCTACTGAACGTTTCAAATTAAAAAGGTCAGTATGTTTCATATCCAAATAAACATTACCTGCTTCTGCAAAAGCAAGTAAATAAATCGGAATCGGCTCTAACGCCAAAGCTACTCTAAATTCCGAAGTAAATTTTGCCATTACACTACTTCCAGTAACATTATTTGTTACGGGGTCTCTCAAACCCAAACTACGGTCTTCATAACCTCGTAAGGAAGTAGTAGCAATTATTAATCCGCTGCCTCCCATATAAAAATATTCGAATGGTTGTATAGGAGTTCTATCTTTTAACTCCCCAATATAACCGAGTTCTGCGGAAGTGTAAAGTACAAATCTATTAGAATTAAAAATTGATTTATACCACTCCGATTTAAAATCAATCTTAAAATAGTCAACATTTCCGGGTAAAAATGGTCCACCGGTTAATTCACCGCTTAACGAGAACTTTGAACCTCTGGAAGGGAAGATAGGATTATCAATATCAGTCCTTGAAATTGTTGTACCAAGCGAATATTGTCTAGTTAATCCTGTTGGGTAATAACCTGCACCATCAATTACATCGTTATATTGAAAACGTATAGTTCCCATAATATAAAAGAAATCATCCGGCCAGGTTAATCTTCTTCCAACTCTAAAAGTGATACCTGATTGCTGCAGATCGTAAACATATCTTTGCCGTGTATCAAAAAGATCAAAACCAAGAGATGTCGGTGTATCCATAAACCAAGGCTCGGTAAAACCAAGAGAGAATGTTCTGTAAAAATTACCAACGCCAAATTGCCAATTAAAATTTAATACTTGTCCACCACCCATTTGGAACGGCTCAGCGAGCGAAAAATTTGTTAAAGTAAAACCAACAGCACCGCTGAATCCAAAAGCTCCGCTGTAACCAATTGAAGCATTTAAATAATCACTTGATTTCTCTTCAACTTTATAAATGATATTTACAGTACTATCGTTTGAAGGACGGTAGTCCACTCCTTTATAAAGTTGTTCTACATTGAAGTATTGAAGATTTGAAAGCTGCTGAATGCTTCTTAAAATATATCCGCGGCTAAAGAAATTTCCCGGGATAGTAAATAACTCCCGTCGTATTACTTTATCTTTTGTTTTATCATTTCCTGTTATATCAACTTTACCGATTTTAAAACGGTTCCCTTCATTTATTTTTACTCTAATATCAACGGAATCTTTAGCGCATTTTTCTTCTTTTGCATCGAGCTGGAAGCCGAGATATCCCGTATCTTGATAAATTGATGATACATCGGTTTGCTTCTCATTGTAGTGTAAATTCTGATTAAATTTTTCGTAATCAAAAACATCACCTTTTTTGAAATCTAATCTTGCATTTAATTCTTCGCTCGGATAAACTGAATTACCTTCCCAAATAACATTACGTACTTTGTATTGATCACCTTCATATACATCAACAATAACATCGATTTGTTTTTTGTCCTCGGAAAAAACGGTACTATCGTGGAGAACGATAAAATCTCGGTAACCTTTTTTTCTATAAAATTTTGTTAGTAATTCTTTGTCTTTTTCAAACTTATCACGTTTAAATTTTGGGGAGGTCCAAAATTTCCACCATGCAGATTCTTTTGTGTCATCAAATTCACTACGTAAAGTTCCGTCATCAAATGCATTATTTCCGTTAAAAATAATATTACGAATTGTTATCTCATCGCCCTCTTTTATATCAAGCAAAACTAATGTACGCTCTTTGATTCTGTTAATGGAGTTTATAGATGAAGCTTTATCAACTTCATAAGTTGTTTTTAATTCCTTGGAGAGATCTTTTTCATCCCGCCATGTCACAGTAATTTCTTTTTCAGTAGTATCAGCTTGAAAGTAATTATAATTATGAGGAGTAATTGTTGCGTTAAGATATCCGTCATCTTCATATAAAGTTTTAATTTTATTTATCAACCGTACAATTTCTTGTGGTTTTAAAGTTTGACCGCGGACGATTGTAATTTTTTTATTGATATTATCTTCGCTAAGCTCGTCATTACCTTTTAAAACAAATTTCTCAAGGCGTGGATATTCTTGTACTTTAATTTGGATGAAAATTCCGGTATCAATTTTTTTTTCAATAATAATTTCTGCATCCTGAAATATTCCCAGATTCCATAATCTTTTAATTGCATTATTGGTTTGGTCACCTGGAATACTAATCTCATCACCAATTTTTATTCCTGTATTGGCAATAATAGTAGCAGCATCAGCTGATTTATTACCGACAACAGAAATGCCGAGAATTTTATAATTGACCTTCTGGGTCTGTGCATCAACTTGGGCTAACGAAATTATTAATAAAATAATTAGACTAAGTATTTGCTGCTTTCTTGGAGTGTGTTTTAACATTCTGAACTTTTTTGTAGTTGGTCAATAATTGTTCACTAACTAATCCAAACCTTCTTTCTCTTTTCTGAAAGTCCTTTACAGCTTCTAATAAGTGTTTACATCTAAATTCAGGCCATAAAATATCAGACACAAAAATTTCTGAATAAGCTATTTGCCACAGAAGAAAGTTGCTTATTCTAAATTCACCACCGCTTCTGATCAATAAATCCGGGTCATGCATTCCGGATGTAGTTAAAAATTGAGAGATTAGACTTTCATTTATCTCTTCAGTTTTTAATTTACCTTTAATCGTTGCATCGGTTATATGTTTTACTGCTTCAACAAGTTCCCATCTTCCACTGTAACTCAAAGCAAGATTTAATGTCATTTTTGAATTACCAGCAGTTTTGTCAAAAGCAGCTTGTAGTTCTTTTTGAACAATTGCCGGTAATGATTTGATGTCGCCGATAGTTGTTAATCTAATGTTATTTGTGTTGAGTTCATCAGTTTCATTTTGAAGACTTTTTACAATCAAACGCATTAAAGTAGAGACTTCATCTTCCGGTCTTTTCCAATTTTCAGTAGAAAAGGTATATAGGGTAAGAGTTTTAACACCAAGTCCTACACACGTTTCAACAGTTTCGCGTACAGAATCAACACCTCTTTTATGTCCGGCAACTCGTGGAAGACTGCGTTTCTTAGCCCATCTGCCATTGCCATCCATAATTATTGCAATATGCTGAGGAATATTGCCTTTTGCTTTAACTTCTTCGATTAACTTCTTGTCGGTCGTGCTAAGTTTTATTGCCAACTTAACTTTTCACCCTCGAATTTTAGCCCGAAAAAATAGTTCGCATGATGGTAAATGTCAAGATTAATAGATCAATGGCAAATAATGTTTAATCTGCTTTTGTTTCTGGAAGAGTAACAATCTTTATATGTTTTTGAGTTTCTTCGTTGAGTGATGAGATTAATAGAGATGCTTTAACTATAGAATTGTTTGGAACGCCGAGGAATAAAGTAATTTTGTTCTGTGGAAAACGCGCATTGTAATTTGCAAGAAAATTTAGTTTGCTTAAAAAAGAATGCTCATTCAATTCTTCTTCGGAGACGGTTAATCCGATAGCAATTTTCTTTTTATATTTTGCAACAGCATCAACTTCGTAGTCTCCAATCATAGGAGGCGTAGGCAAATATTTACCGTACTTACGACTTAATGTTAAATAACCATGCTGCCATAAGTGGTCAATCAAATAATCAACTTTTTCTCTTTTTAATTTAGGTATCATATTTTTTTAATTTAAGCTTGGAATTATTGGTATTACAGGAGAAAATTTTTCATAAACAAATACTTTGATGTTACACATCTTATCATACTCGAATATTTTAATCTCATTTGAATTACCAATTTTACCGTATAATACTTTCTTACCGGTTTTATTTCTACTGATATAATAAGGTTCCAGAATAACTTCTTGAAAATTGTATAAAAATTTTACTCTATTTCGGTTTATGATTGCTCTCATGAATAAGAATGATTTCATTTTATCCTCCATTCAAATCAGTTATAAGTTCTAAAAACGCCAATTACTTTACCAATGATGGAAAAATCTTCGCGTTGATTAACTTCTATTGGCTTATATTTTTCATTTTCAGGCATCAAGTAAACTATATTTTCATTTATAATGAATCTTTTCATTGTTGCTTCATCATGAAGTAATGCTACTACAATATCACCATTTGTTGCATTTTGTTGAGGAGAAACAATTACAAGATCTCCTTCAAAAATTCCGGCATTGATCATACTATCACCGCGGACTTTTAAACCAAAACATTCTGTCTTTGCCTTCACCATTGAAGCATCAAAGAATATATTTCCTTCAATATTTTCTTCGGCAAGTATTGGTTGTCCCGCTGCAATACGGCCAACAATTGGTATTCCAATTGTATTATCTGAAGTTTGCTTTAGTTTATTATGTACATCGCCTATCAAAGAAAGAGTTCTGCTGGTTTTACTTTCATTAGAAAGAAATCCTTTTTTAACAAGGGCATCAATGTGGCGCTTAACTCCAAACGTACTTGCAAGATTGAAATGTTTCGCTATTTCTCGAAAAGAGGGTGGGTATCCAATGGAGTTTACATATTCTTGAATAAAGTTCAGAATATCTTGTTGTTTTTCTGTTAAAACTGTTTTCATAGTAGTGCTCATTTGTTCACTATAAATATAGTGTACAAATGTACACTAGTCAAGGAAAATTTTTAGAGGATTTTCTATTCTGAACTTAGTAGGCCTATTTCCAGCTCTTTTTGGGGTCTATATAATTGATAAGTTTTCTGCCAATAATAAAATTATCTTGAATTCCATTAAAACTTTCTGCACCAATTCCATAACTGAAAACACCAACTAAGTTAGCCGTATGTTTTTTTGTCACCCAGCCCAGATTAATTTTATTTTCATTTATATTACCTGATGTAATTGACATTCCACCGGTTTCATGATCTGCAGTGATTACAACTAAAGTATTTCCATCTTTCTTGGCAAACTCAAGTGCTGTTTCAACCGCTTTATTAAAATCATCCATTTCTTTAAGTAAATATTCTTCATCATTATTGTGACCAGCCCAATCAATTTGAGATCCTTCGATCATCAAAAAGAAGCCGTGTTTGTTTTTATTTAAATGAGAGATTGCCTTCTTTGTCATATCGCCGAGAGAATAATTTCGGTCACTTGCTTTAGCAATGCCATTGTGTCCAAGAATAGCGGCAACTTTTTTTGTTACGCTAAATTCAGACATCTCAGAAAAATCTTGGTAGATTTTATATCCATATGAAGAAAGAGTATCTAAAAAGTTTTTGTGATCTTCACGTTTACCTCCGAAATCCAGAGGGACAAAAAAATCAGATCCCCCGCCAATAACAAAATCAATTTCGCTGTGAGTGAATTGTTCCGCAATATCAAATTCCATATCTCTATGTTTTACATGAGAATAAAAACAAGCTGGCGTTGCATTTGTAATTGAACTTGATACAACCAAACCGGTACTCATCTTTTTATTTTCAGCTGTCTCCAAAATGGTCTGAAGATAATTTCCTTGCTGATCCTGACTTACAACAGCATTATTTGTTCTATATCCGGTAGCATAGGCGGTTGCACCTGCGGCAGAATCTGTAATTAAATTATCTGCAGAACAAGTGTTTACAAGTCCGATTGTATAGAATTTTTTGAATTGATCATTTTTAGAAAAGAGAACTGAAGTGGAAACTTGACCTAGTCCCATCCCATCACCAATTAATAATATGATGTTTTTTGGTCTGGGGCTATTCTTAGAATAAAAAACGGCCGCAGTTAAAAAAAATACGACCGTTATTAAAAAAAGTATTTTCTTAATCAAAAAAACCACTCCGGAATTAATCTATATAAGTCATCCAACCATGTCGGTCTTCTATTTCTCCGTAATAAATATCGGATAATTCATTATACAATTTTGTACCTAGCTCACCGGCCTCTTTGTCGTTAAATTGCAGTAAAGATTCTTTGTATTTCAATTTACTAACCGAAGAAATTATTGCTGCGGTTCCCGTTCCAAAGATCTCAATCAAATCGCCTTTTTTATAGGCATTAATAACCTCATCCATACTAATCATTCTTTCAGTTACATTATACTTCCAATCTTTAAGAATTTGAAGAACAGACATTCTAGTTATTCCGGGTAGAATAGAGCCTGTTAACATTGGAGTAGTAACTTCATTTTTAAATTGAATAAAAATATTCATTGCGCCAACTTCTTCAATATATTTTTGTTCAATACCGTCAAGCCAAAGAACTTGTGAATAACCTTCTTTTTTTGCTTCATGTTGTCCCATCAAACTTGCTGCGTAATTGCCGGCTGTTTTTGCTTCGCCAATTCCTTTGCGAACCGCTCGTACATATTTGTCGGTAGCTAAAATTGGAACTGGCCGGAATCCTTCGGGATAATATGGCCCAACAGGACTAAGCATAATAATAAATTTAAAATTTTCTGAAGTACGGACCCCGAGAAGAGGTTCAGATGCAAACATCACAGGCCTAATATATAGTGAGTGCCCCGGTTTTGCCGGAATCCAGTCCTTATCAATTCGAACTAATTCAAGCATTGCTTGAAGAACAAGTTCGGGATCAATTTCCGGCATGCACATTCTTTTTGCGGAACGATTTAATCGCTCAACGTTTTTTTCGGGACGGAAAAGAGCGATTCTGCCATCAACTTGTTTGTATGCTTTCAAACCTTCAAAAATTGATTGGCCATAATGAAAAACCATAGCAGCAGGACTAAGTTCAAGTGGTTCGAATTTTTTAATTGTTGGATTATGCCATCCTCCAAGTTCTGAATCGTAATCAACTTCAAACATATGATCGGCATAAATTTTACCAAATACTAAATTCTCCGGCAATTTAACTTTAGTTTCTCTTTCAAGAATTTCGATATTGAATTCATTCATAGCTTCACCATTCTTTCCTTTTATGGAATGGAATTAATTAAACAAAAAACTCGGTTTGTTTACAACTGGATTTTGTTTGATAACTAACTCGCCAATAACAAAATGATCAAGAATAATAGATTATAGTTTATTCATAAGTCAAATCAATTATGTGATTGTGACTTTCTAAAGTAAAAAATATATAAAATTAAAAGTAATTGCCAATGTTAAAAGTTTGTTATCTTAGTTTTAGATATCTAATAAATTATTATAAGATAAAATGAGTTTGAAAACTTTTTAATTCAAAATTCAAACAACTTTCTTAGTTTTGTATCGAAATTATATTTAGTCTTATGATAACAACAATTGTTCAAAATGTAGGTAGAAAAACATTAAACTTTTTCCAAGAGTTTGGACAATTCGTTCAGCTTTTTATTGAAATTATAAAATCAATTCCTCACCTATTTAAAAATCGACGAAATTTCTTTTACCAGATGGAACACATTGGTGTTAACTCAATTCCGTTGGTTTTTATTATAGCAGTTTTTACCGGAGGTGTAGCCGCATGGCAGGCTGCTTATCAATTGAAAGGATTGGCCCCTTTATCTTTTCTAGGTGCTGCAACAAGCAGATCAATTATTACAGAGTTAGGTCCTGTTCTAACAGCTATTGTAATTGCAGGAAGAGTCGGCGCTTCCATTGCGGCAGAAATTGGTTCGATGAAAGTGACTGAACAAATTGATGCTCTTGAAACAATGGGAATTAGTCCTGTTGCCTTTCTTGCTACTCCAAGGGTATTAGCTTCGATATTAATGATGCCTGTATTAGTAGTCTTTGCCGATGTCGTTTCGGTTACAGGTGCATATTTTATTTCGAATTATTTTCTAGGTGTTTCGTTTAATGTTTTTTTCCTTTCTGTTAAGCGTTATTTCCTATTTAGTGATTTTGGTTTCGGATTGATAAAAGGAATGATATTCGGGGGAGTTACTTCTATGTTAGGCTGTCATATTGGGTTTAGGACTGAAGGCGGTGCCGAAGGAGTTGGTTCTTCCACGATCCGTTCATTCGTTCTCAGCTCTGCTTTTATTCTCATTCTCGATTATTTGTTGTGGACATTATTATTCTAAGTAGCGTGAATAAAATTTTTTCTCTTCAATAAAGTGTTGCCGGGTTATAGAACAACAAAAAGAATTTTAGATCTGCTGTTCACTATCATACTTATAATTTTAATGTTTAGACTGGAATAAATTAAAACATAGATCGTCTTAAATAAATTATCCCATAAATGATAATAATTCTTACCTTTTTATTTTATTTCAACATATTAATTAACATTTTTTAAGGATTTATTTTTTTAGAAAAAAGCTTTTTTCCCTTGCACAAATTTTATAATGAGTTTAATTTGCTTTGAGAAAATAGAAGCTAATTATCCTGTTATGGTATTTTGCTACTTCTTCAAAAATAAATTTCTAATCCGGTTATACTTATTATCGAAATCATTCATTTCGAAAAGGCATCAATATTATTCCCGTAAAAACATTTTCTTTAACTTCATTCTATTTCTAACTCAATTAATCACAAATAACATTCGAGGAAACTATGTCAGAATTTGTTAAGAATTTGATGGCTCAAGTGAAAGCCAAGAATCCAAGTGAACCTGAATTTCATCAAGCAGTATTCGAAGTTGCATCTTCTTTAGCTTTGGTTTTAGAGAAACATCCTGCATACCGTAAAGAAAAAATTCTTGAAAGACTTATTGAACCGGAACGGGTTTTTATGTTTAGAGTTCCATGGGTTGATGATCAAGGCGAAGTTCAAATCAACCGAGGTTTCAGAATTCAAATGAATAGTGCAATAGGTCCTTATAAAGGAGGATTGCGTTTTCACCCGTCTGTTAATCTTGGTATTCTAAAATTTTTAGCGTTTGAACAAGTATTCAAAAACAGTTTAACTACTTTACCTATGGGCGGTGGTAAAGGCGGTTCCGATTTCGATCCTAAAGGAAAGAGTGACGGCGAAGTAATGCGTTTCTGCCAAAGTTTTATGAGTGAATTGTTCAGACACATTGGGGCCAATACTGACGTACCGGCCGGTGATATTGGAGTAGGCGGACGCGAGATTGGTTTCTTATTCGGTCAATACAAAAAACTCCGCAATGAATTTACCGGAGTACTTACCGGTAAAGGTTTGAATTGGGGTGGTTCACTTATTCGCCCGGAGGCAACCGGTTACGGTTCAGTTTATTTTGCAGCGGAAATGTTAAGTACAAGAAAACAAACTTTAGAAGGTAAGAAATGTTTGGTCTCCGGTAGCGGTAATGTTGCTCAATATACTGTAGAAAAGATTTTACAGTTAGGCGGCAAAGTTCTCACATTATCGGATTCTAACGGATATATTTATGATGAAGCCGGAATCACAACTGAAAAATTACATTTCGTAATGGATCTAAAAAATGTACGCCGCGGAAGAATGAAAGATTATGCTGACAAATTCAAAGGTTCAGTATATACACAAATAGATGCTAACGCAGATCATAATCCGTTATGGGATCATAAAGCTGATTGTGCATTTCCATCAGCAACACAAAATGAAATTAACAAAAAGGATGCTGCAAATTTATTAAAGAATGGTGTTTATGTTGTTAGTGAAGGCGCAAATATGCCGTCATCAATTGAAGCTATTGACCAATTTGTTGCTTCAAAGATTCTTTATGGTCCCGGCAAAGCAGCTAATGCTGGGGGAGTTGCAACATCCGGTTTGGAAATGGCTCAGAACAGCATGCGTTATGGCTGGACAAGAGAAGAAGTTGATAATAGATTACATATGATTATGAAGAGCATTCACAAAACTTGCGTTGACACTGCCGAAAAATATGGTACACCGGGAAATTATGTTAATGGTGCAAATATTGGTGGTTTTGTTAAGGTTGCTGATTCAATGTTGGATCAAGGAATTGTTTAATATTATAGAATTGAAAGTAAGGGGCGAGAAATCGCCCCTCATTATATAATAGATATAAAAAACAAGATTGCTTACCTTTTGCCAACCGATTTTGAGTTTTCATTATGTCTTCTCAAACAATAAAATTCGATAAAGAATTAATACAGAAAAGCCGCTATTCAAAGTTTCAAGACTTTCATAACTTGATGCGCTTCCGCATTCGCGACATTCTTCTTGTTTCCAGTTTGTATGATTCCTATATCTTTGAAGAAGATGAACGACTTTACGAGTTGATACGGCAAGAGTATCAAGGATTAAATTTGAGTCATTCACCGGAATTGATTCAAGTATCGAATGGCGAGCAAGCATTAAATATGGCAATGGACGAAAAACGTTTCGATTTGATCATTACTACTCTTCATATTGAAGATATGTCACCCATAACTTTCGCTAAGAAAGTAAAAATGAGCGGCTTAAATATTCCGGTTGTGCTGCTAAGTTACGATAACCGTGAAATGACCGATTTAATTTCCACAAAAGACATTTCTGTTTTTGATAAAGTTTTTATTTGGCAGGGTGATTATAGAATTGTACTCGGTATAATTAAATTTTTAGAAGATAAATATAATGTTGAACACGATACTCAGCAGGTGGGTCTTCAATCTATAATTCTGATTGAAGATAATATTAGATTTTATTCTTCCTATCTGCCTATAATTTATACGGAAGTATTGAAGCAATCGCAAAGTTTAATTTCAGAAGGAGTAAATCTATCTCATAAATTTTTGAGAATGCGTGCACGTCCCAAAATTCTACTTTGTTCTACTTACGAAGAAGCATGGAATTATTTTGAGAAGTATGAAGAATATATCCTTGGAATAATTTCAGATATTGAGTTTACACATAACTCCAAACCGGATGCTGAAGCAGGCATCATTTTTGCACAAAAGGTAAAGGAAAGACAACCTGATATTCCAATCCTATTGCAATCAACAAATCTTTCCAAAGAAAAAGATGCACTTGCCGTTGGAACAACATTCCTTAAAAAAGATTCACCTACACTTCTTGAAGATCTTAAAAGATTTATGATAAATCATTTCGGGTTTGGAGATTTTGTATTTAGAGATAATAATGCTAATGAAGTAGGAAGAGCACAAACATTAAATGAATTGAAAGAACAACTCGAAAAAGTTCCGGCAGAAAGTATCGTATATCATGCTTCAAGAAATCATTTTTCAAATTGGTTAAAAGCTAGAACGGAATTTTGGCTTGCACATCAGCTGCGTCCAAAGAAAGTTTCTGATTTTGAATCTGCAGATGCATTAAGAAAATTATTAATAGAATATGTTCGTGAGTTTATTAAATCCCGGCAGATCGGTGTAATCTCGGATTTCAATAAAGAAACATTTGATGTAACTACAACTTTCGCGCGTATTGGCGGTGGTTCCTTAGGGGGAAAAGCAAGAGGATTAGGATTTGTTAATAACCTTCTTGCAAATTTTGAGATTCGCTACAGATTTGATAAAGTTAAAATATTTGTTCCTTCAGCCGTAGTTTTAGCAACAGACGTTTTCGATCAATTCCTTAACGATAATAATCTTCTTGATTTTGCATTGCGCTCGCATGATGATGATGAGCTGATGAAAAGATTTTTTACTGCTAAAAAATTTACAAAGAATGCTCTTAACGAATTAAAATCATTTTTAGAAATTGTTAATGAACCCTTAGCAGTCCGTTCTTCAAGTCTGCTGGAAGATTCGCAAGGGCAACCGTTTGCAGGTGTGTATGAAACTTTTATGCTTCCGAATAATCACCCGGATCTCAATGTTAGACTGAAGCAATTACTTCATGCAATCAAGCGGATTTATGTATCGGTCTTCTTCAAGAAATCGAAAGATTATATTAAAGTTACAACATACCGTCTCGAAGAAGAAAAGATGGCAGTGATAATTCAAAAATTGGTTGGTGCGGAACACAACGGAAAATATTACCCGGAATTTTCCGGAGTTGCAAAATCTTATAATTTTTATCCGAACTCGCCGCTAAAATCTACAGATGGAACTGTAGCAGTTGCACCCGGTCTTGGAAAAACAATTGTCGATGGGGGACTAAGTTTTAGATTTTGTCCAAAGTATCCAACACATCCTATGCAGTTTGGCAGCTTAAATGATCTTTTAAAATATTCACCCCATGATTTTTATGCTCTTGATCTTAAAGAAGAGCACACTGATAAAAACATTAATGAAGAACTGTTGATAAAAAAATATCCACTCACTGAAGCTGAAAAGGACAACACACTTGCAACTGTAGGATCTACTTATTCACATGATAACAGAACAATATACGACGGTGTTGAACATCCCGGACCGAAAATATTTACTCTTGCACCAATTTTAAAATACAAAGTATTTCCTCTTCCCGAAATTATAGATCTACTTTTAGAAATGGGCAGCTGGGGAACCGGTTCTCCGGTTGAACTTGAATTTGCAGTCAATCTTACTGTGCCGGAAGGAAAGCCGAAGGAATTCAGTTTACTTCAAATGCGTCCTCTTGTTGTTAGCAGCGAAATTGAAGAATTAGAGCTGGATAAATTTGAATCGCAAAATCTTCTTTGCAAAAGTGATCAAGTCCTTGGACACGGATTAATTAATAACGTAAGAGATATTGTTTTTGTTGATATAGAAAAGTTCGATAGAAAACTATCCCGCGAAGTTGCACATGAGATAGCTCAATTTAATGCAATGTTAGTTGGAGAAGGAAAACCTTATCTATTAATAGGACTTGGTAGATGGGGAACGCTGGATCCTTGGCTGGGAATTCCTGTTACTTGGGAACAGATAAACGGAGCTAAGGCAATCATCGAATCTAACTTTACCGATTTTAATGTCTGTCCTTCGCAAGGCTCACATTTTTTTCAGAACCTAACTTCATTTAAGATCGGTTATTTTACTGTGGATAATTTTGCCGAGCAGGGATTTATTGATTGGGATTGGCTACAACAATTAAATATTACTGAGAAAAAGAATTTCACAAAATATGTACGAACAGAAAAACCTATTACAATAAAAATAAACGGGCACAAAAATAAAGGGATAATCATCAAGCCAAATTAATTTTTAATCTCACCTCAATAAAATCTAATCTGGAAAATAGATTTCAAAAAGACTAATTTTTGTACGTGCGATTGAAGAATTGGAGAAGACATGTCAAATTTTGTAATTAAACCTGCAGTAAGAACTGAAAATATTACTTATGCCGTGCGCGATGTAATAATTCTTGCCAACGAAGTTGCTAAGACAGGAAAAGAAATGTTATACCTGAATATTGGAGACCCCAATATTTTCGATTTTGAACCTCCCAAACATTTGGTGGAAGCAACTTATGAAGCAATGAAAAAAAATTATAATGGGTACTCGCCGTCATCCGGTATAAAACAAGCAACGGATGCAATTGCCAAAGAAGCAGAGAAGAAAGGAATTAAAAACGTTCAGGATGTTTTTGTTACAACCGGCGCAAGTGAGGCAATTGATATTTGTCTTACGGCTTTAGTGAACAACGGAGAAAATGTTTTAACACCAACTCCCGGTTATCCTCTTTACACTGCGATCCAAAGTAAACTGCAGACGATGGAAAATCCTTATTACTTGGATGAGAGTAACGGATGGCAGCCGGATATTGAAGATATAAAAAGTAAAATCAATTCCAAGACCCGGGCAATAATATTAATCAATCCGAATAATCCAACCGGCTCGAACAATTCGCCGGAAACATTAAAACACATTATTGAACTCGCCACTGAATATAATCTTGTAATATTTGCCGATGAGATTTACGATAAACTTTTGATGGACGGAAAGAAGCATACTTCAATCGCATCGTTGAATTCTGAAGTGCCGATGATAACGTTCGGGGGACTTTCAAAAAATTATATGGTGCCCGGATTTAGAATCGGGTGGGGAATCGCAAGCGGTAACAAATCTGTTCTCAAAGAATATATTGAAGCAATAAATAAAATTTTGCGTGCCCGTTTGTGTGCAAACCATCCTGCTCAGTATGGAATAGCTCCGTCGCTGCTCGGAGATCAAACTCATCTGAATATTGCTAAACAAAAACTTACAAGAAGAAGAAATCTTACAGTTGAAATGATAAATTCAATTCCGGGAATTTCTTGTGTTGCGCCTGAAGGTGCATTTTATGCTTTCCCGAGAATAGAAAATATTTCTAATGATAATCATTGGGCTTCCGAACTTATAAAAGAAACCGGCGTAGTTGTAGTTCCGGGAAGCGGATTTGGACAAGTGCCGGGAACGAATCATTTTAGAATTGTATTTCTTCCTCCCGAAAATATTTTGGAGAAAGCTTACAAAGCAATTGCACAGTTTCATGAAAAGTATGTTGAGAAGTTTGCTGTAAAAGTGTAGTGCGAAGAATGTAAACTATGCTATTCACATGCACTGCTTAACTGTGAAATTAGTTTTAGTGTA
>Ga0172369_10000043_pt1 | contig 157510 bp, 141 predicted proteins | sample LakKiv25m_FD_114539 | JGI IMG/M metagenome (GOLD analysis project Ga0172369, IMG submission 114539) | Freshwater microbial communities from Kabuno Bay, South-Kivu, Congo - kab_022012_11.25m | ecosystem: Environmental > Aquatic > Freshwater > Lake | place: Democratic Republic of the Congo... | reverse complement strand
GGTCAGTGCATCTGTTACCACTGCAAGCAAGAGTGCTGCATCCCCCACCAGCCCGGAGGCGGCCACTTTGCCACCCCCACCATCTGGTTTTCAAGTTGTCCTCTAAAAAAGATGGGATTTTTTCTCAACCTCTGGAATAATGGAGAAAAGCTTCTAGTAATCAATGTCCACTACAGTAAATTGCCAAACTAAACTATGCGTCATCCACTTCACCCTGTCCATATCTTATACGATAACAACATCATTGAAGATGATGCGATTCTTCAGGCCATCAACTCTTCGGTGGTAGCAGACATACTCTCAAACGACGAAATAGGCTCATCGATCCGGTTGGGTCTGATCAGATTGAGATACTGTAGATCATTTAGCAGTAACCTTATTCAGGGTATTGACCTTGGAACAGGTGTTCAAAGGGTTTTAAAGGATTACCTTGAATTTGATAAGAGAGGGGAAGGGATCGGGAATCCAGAAATCCTTCTTCTCGTAGGGTCATCTTTATTACCGGATTGGGAGTCAAGCGTTGCCGAGGTGGTTTGCTCCTATCGAGCATTGATCATTTCATATGGGCTGTGTACGAAATCATCAGATTCTAGCACCGAGGAAATGGAACATCAATTAAGACGTATCAGCCCACCAGATTCAGGAAGCGGTTCACCTCATCACAAAGTGATGAATATTGGCGAAGAAAGCATCAATGGAACGCTGATAGATATATTATCTAAACTCAAGAACCGCCTTGTGCAACATTATCAGCAAGTTGGCAAAATCCCTGGAGTTTTTTCATCATAGAATCGGATAAGTTCTGGAGTATCACATGACTAAAATATTGCCTGTTCATATTGTTTATAATGATCGAAAGCTTGATGAGGATCTGAATGCCGAATTGATGCAATTTTCCGCACGTCTGTTCAGCCAAAGTACCTATATCCGGATTAGTGGAATTCGCATGGGTACATTTCTGGATCCGATGTTATCACCCAGGGAATTTCAACAGAGCCAAGCTACATTAAAATCAAGAGAATCAAGTGAAACTAAGCAATTTCGAATTGATTTTTCAGGCACACTTTCACGAATTTTAGAGGATTATAAGAAGCTGAATAAAATTTATTCAGCGGAAATTTACCACCCCGAGATTCTAATTCTTATAACGAAGGGACAAATCCCAGAACCTGTCAGCGAATGGTCATTATATTGGGGCGATCTTGTTAATACTTACGGTGCAAATATTCAAGTAGAATATTGGTTAAGTCAAGGATTGATCGCTGAAAAAAATTATTTCGAAAGTATTTTTCCACAAGGTGTAAAACTTCATGTGGAAAATAACACAAAAATCAGTGTAAAAGATTTCCTGAAAAGTGCATTTTCATCAACCAGCTTGCAGTATCGCGTTAATTCCAAACTGAAAGAAATCACCAGTGCCCCGCTTCCTTCTCCCACGCCTGTTTCACATTTGAAGTCTGACAAGAATAAATTATCCACAGCTGGCGCTCAACGAGGAAACGCTGGTGGTATAAACAATGATCAGTCGGCTAAATCACCCTCTGAATCAACTCAGCAATCGAGCGCGACTCCAAACCAACCACCCACAGAGATCCCGGAAGAGGCAAAAGGTGATTCTCATCCTACGCCAAATTCTGGAAAACCTGTGGCAGAGTCCGGTGAAAACAAAGAACCCAGTAAGCCCATCCTCGTAAAACCCGCGCAGCCAGCGGTTTGGCTGGTTCAAGAGCCCCCACCGGAATTGACTGATCGTTTCAACCACACATATACCGATGACAGAGTAGGCCCAAAAGGCTGGAATATTTATGGGGCGAGCCGTCGTGGAAAATTGCATGAACATGAAGCCACGTTCAGGGAAGACGCAATGGCAATCGATGAGGTTGATGGTTGGTTGCTGGTTGCAGTGGCCGATGGAGCCGGGTCTCACTACCTCTCCAGAGTGGGATCAAATTTGGCAGTTCAAACCTGTATCTCAAAAATGATTGAAGTGGTCAAGGATCCAGATGGCGGTATCCCAAATAAATTTGTGGTTAAAGCTGCTCTCGAAAAGGCTCTTCAGGGAGCTTGGCAGGCCTTGTATGATGAGTATCAGAAAAGAAATATAGAATTCAAAGATCTCTCCACCACTTTGTTGCTTCTCATGTACTATCCAGCGAAAAATTTGGTCGGAGTGGCACAAGTTGGAGATGGGTTGATTGCTGCGCAATTGGATGATGACGGAATTGCCTTGTTGGGCAATCCCGAATCGGGGGAGTATTCTGGGCAAACGTATTTTATAACCAACCATAAAAAAGAAGAACTCGGCAGCAAGGTTTATGTTTATGTACCATCTAGTACTGCCCGCTATTTCTTTGTGATGACGGATGGCGTGGCAGACGACATTTATCCTCCTCAGGATCATTTGCCTGCATTAATAAAGGTTATGCCGGGAATTATCAAAGATGAAAACCCTTCTAAGGCTCTGTTGGAATTCTTAAAATACCCTCGCCCTGGTTCTTTTGATGATCGAACGCTTGTGGTGGCCTGTCAAAAAGATAAGATCATGGCTCTCCCGGAAAGCGCTGGACAAATATCCGAATCGCGCCCGCAGAATGAGCCTTCTGAAAAGAGTGTGGCGAAAGAACCACAGTCTGAAGCACAGCCTGAAGCAAAACCTAAAGCACAGCCTCTCCCCGATAAGCCTTCACCTGATAATGACACCCCGTCTGTTCAAGCCGATGATGCTTCTAATTTAACTGGGCCAAGTACTTCTCAAGATAAGGTTTAAACTCCATGGAAATATCTTTGAGCGATGGGTCCAAAATGCGTTGTGACGATACATCTTTTAGCCAGGGAGCTGAAGGAGAGATTTTTTTTTCGGAGGGGAAAACGCATGTAATTAAGTTGTATTTCCAGCACGATCCCCATCGCCGTACCACGCTTGAAAATATTGTGAACAAATATAACCTTGTCAAAGACGACCCCGACAGGGCTCAATATTTTGGTTGGCCAGATTCGATTGTTACATCTCCGCGCTTAGGCATTCGGATGCCCATGGTGAAAGGATGCCGGCCGCTTGATGAATATGTTCGTTTTAAGTTTTGGAAATCGTGTTTGCCAGCTTCTGAGCGCGGTAGCTGGCAAACACGATTATCAATAACCTTTCGAATGTCCCGCATTTTACGCTGGATGCATGGTCGCGGTCTATGCCATTCAGATCTGTCGCCCAAAAATTTCCTTGTTAATGTTAAAACTGCGCAGACAACTTTAATAGACTGTGATGGTTTGGTTGTACCTGGCGTTCAACCTCCAGGCGTCCTTGGAACTCCTCAATGTATGGCACCGGAAATTGTGATGGGTAAGGCCACCCCTTCCGTGAACACAGACAAACATGCTTTAGCTGTACTTCTTTATTGGACCTTTTTCTTTCGTCATCCTCTTCAAGGTCCAAAAATACATGCCCAGGATCCGGAAAAAGATGAGCAGTTAGCCTACGGGGAAAGGGCTTTGTATATTGAGCATCCGACAGATCATTCGAATAGACCTATAGCATTACCTTATACTTCTGATATTTTGACCCCCTTGGTAAAGAGATTATTTAATAGAGCCTTTATAGAAGGTTTGCAAAATCCATTAAAACGCCCTTCTGCCGCGGATTGGGAATCTGCACTGCAGAGAATGGCAGACAAGATTGTTCCATGTCAAAATCCTTCCTGTGAAATGCACGCTTTTGTGGTGCCCGATAAGCACCAATTTAAGTGCCCTTGGTGCGGAACTCCATACCGGAGTTCCGCCGGAATGCCAATCCTTACATTGTATCGTCCCGGAAGTATTAAAGGTTCTTACGCGCCGGATGAGTGGTCCATCGCTGTTTATCCACAAAGATCCATTTTTGCATATCACGCAGATAGCCAGAAAAGTCCTGACCTTGGTCCTCCTCCTTCCAGGATAGCGCACTTTGAATTGAGCAGTAAAGGAAAATGGCACCTGCAAAACGATGGTATTGACGATATGCGGGTTCTGGTTGATGGTGGATCTTCAGTAATTAAGCGCAATACAAATGTGGAACTTGCTCAGGGCATGAAAATACTGCTTGGTGGAGACGAAAAACATCGCTTGGCATATGTTCAAATGCTCACAACATGAAATTACTTAATGTAGAGAGATCGGCGTATGCTTAAGAAGTCAATCTTGCGAGGTATCGAGCTCAGAAATAGACTGGAACAGGCGAAAAGCAACGAAACTATCTCATTGCCTCTCTTGCCGAAAGATTTTGGGGAATATCAAGGTCCCATAATCTTGAAGAAACCAGTTACCTTGGTGGGTATGGGCGAAAAAACCCCTATACTAGGAAGAGGTTGCCCTGCTATCATTGTTCTTTCAAAGAATGTACGATTGGTAAATTTGGAACTCTCGGACACCTTAGATCCATCTGAAGGTGTCGCATTGTTGATGGATGATCGTGCAGAACCAAACCTTGAAAACGTTCAATGTAGCGGAAAAAAGGTTGTCATGAGCAAAGAACAGTTAATTGATATGGGATATTTTTTGCCCCAGCAAAAGGCGAGTTCATATCTCGAGATTGAAGTTTTTGGTCCCACGACACTTAAATGTGCAGATAGTACTGCTAGATGGTTACAGATTTCTCCAAATAGTTTGCCTGGTGCCGGAAAATATCTTATACAATTTAGTTGTAATGGAACAAGTTTGGGTCCCGGCGTTATGGCCGTGGGGAATGTGGAAATCATAACAGGAACTGACAGGAATAATCTTTGGGTCACTGTCTGGGTTCTTCCATCTTTACCGCCAAAACTCCTGACTGATCAGATTGCGTTAAGAGTGACGAAGGGATACAGTATTCGGTTTGCTGACGGGTTTATTCTTGGAAGGAATAGATTCCCGGGAGTTTCCTCAGCAAATTCGATTGAGGAACGTCAGGCGATTATATTGAAGGAACCAGGGAGTAATATTTGGACAATTTTTCAACCGTGGAAAACATCCATACCGACAACAATCAATAAGCAACTCATTTCCCAAGGACAAAGATGCACACTTCAAGAAGGTGATATCTTACGCGCGGGAAACTTGGAGTTGAAAGTGGAGATTTATAAAGGTGGAGGAGTATATTCTGTAGACCGAGGAACGATCGAATTTGGTACTATCAGCAGCACTCCTGCGGAGCAGGTTTTCAAACTGTTGTATTCTTCTGGAGGAAAAGATAAGCCTCAGATCATTACGACCGTTCCTTGGATTAAAGTATCTTCAACAAATCTTGAGTTTAAAAGCGGTGAAACAAAAGAAGTAAGAGTTATTCTAACCCCCGACATAATGAAGTTCCCAATAATGAAACACAGGGAGAGAAGTGCGCTGCTTGTACAAACAAAAAATGAAGTCATCAGCCTGGATGTGACATTTGAGCTTGTGGCCACTACCATTATTCCTCGGTTAAGCTCAGATCATATCGATTTCGGCCCTGTTTCGGATTGGAAAACCTGCCAATCAACGCTGATCATTTATAATGATGGACCCCAGGAATGGAAACCTTCCATTCAAGTAGATTGTGATTGGTTAGATATTGAACCAGGTTCGCTATTGCTGCCACCGGGGAAAAACGCCTCTGTACTTGTTCGATGTAATGCTAAAATCGAAAAATTGACCTTCCCCGCTGACCTAAAAGCTTCCGTAAAATTGGATGGGGATGGTGTCAATGCCACTTTTAGTGTCGCTGCGCATTTGGATTTGGATACAGTCATACCTATCCTAGAAACACCACTTCTGGATTTTGGTGAAATACCATCAGTAGATCAAGGGCAAACAATTTCAGCTATAATTCGAAACAAGGGTAGGAAGGATTGGTCGGCTGCTGTTAAGTTGCATTGCGACTGGCTTGAAATTACTGGGGATAGGATTTTTGTACTGAGCGCAGGGAAACAACAAACCATTTCGGTTGGTTTAAATGATAAGCTTCCATTTGGTAAACAATCCATTGAGGATGCTGTTACGATTGAAGGGGATGGTAAATCACTTAAGATTCCCATAAAAGTAGAATTAAAGGCAAGAACAGAAGAAAACAAATCGAAGCCAAGAGTCCGTTCCGTTCCTGTAGAATTCGGAGAAATTTCCGGATGGGAAGGCGCTCCTTTGGTCACTATTCCCATTTATAATGAAGGAAATGCAGACTGGGTGAATGTACAGGTGGCTACTACTGCTCCCTGGATTACTGCAGAGCCAGGGGTAGTCCAAGTTCCTCAAAATGGCAAAACCGAGATAAAAATCAGGCTGAATGAAGCGCTCGAAAACTTACCTTCAGGCCAATATAAATTGCCAGATGCAGTTATTTTGTCAGGGGATGGAATCAAGTTACCTGTCAAATTGAGTCTTGTACTGTCATCCAGCGAGTTGCACGCATCAGAACAATCTATCATCTTTGCTGTCAACGAAAATGCACTTCCTTCCGAAGTTCAACAAAAAATAAAAATTACAAACACGGGTGCGGGCGACTGGAGTGGTAAGATCGGAATCGGTGTTCCGTGGTTGAAAGTCGAGCCTGAACAGGCTAGGATTCGCACAAAAGAAACCCTAAATGTAATGATCGGTATTACGGATGAAATATTCAAATTCGGTACAGGTGAACAAACTTTTGGAAAAATCATCACCTTTGAAAAATCCCCCCTGGCTCTTGATGTCACAGTAAGTATAAAAAAGAAAACTGAAGTTTCTGAAATATTAGAATTTGAACCATCTTCTATAATTTTTGACAAGATTGATCCAAAGAATGCTCCTTTGTTGCTAATAAAAAAACTTACTGTAAGTTGTGAACAAAATTGGGAGGCGAGTGTTCAGGTACAAGATCACTGGTTAAAAATATCCCCGGGTGCGATTGTAAGTCAAGCGGGGGAAAAAGTAAATTGCGTGGTTGAGTTGTTGGATGATGAATATGAGCAATTATCAGAGGGGGTTCATTGGAGTGAAATATGTTTTGTAACCAAAAGAGGACGCAAATTTAATGTGCCGGTGAAAATAGAAAAGATTGGTGATGTTCCAAAACTGGTTATAATGCCTGATCCCCTGCAGTTTTCTTGGCACATTACTGATGGAGAATTTGAACCGCAAGAAATTTCTATAGATAACAAGGATAGTAAAGATTGGGAAATTTGGGTAGATATAAAGGAAGATTGGCTGGAAATCAACCCTGCAAAGCGAGTAATCTGTCCGGCAAATGGCCAAGTTATATTTCTAGCCAAATTAACTCCAGAAGTAAAATCTTTAAACGATGGTAACCACTTTCAAGACATAGAAATTCGAGTTGGTTCAAAGCATCGAATACCCAAGCATGTGATTTTGAATGTGGATCATACAGTTGCGGATTGGAGTATTTCAGACGAAGGTATTGTTTTTGGTTCTGTCGCTAGGAGCGAGTTATGGGATAGATGCTTGCCGGTAGAGCTCTCAATCCAAAATAATGGAAATCAAGAGATAAATCTAAATCTCAACATTAAATCCAAGGGCATTCAATGGTTAGAAGCTCCATCACTTTTAACCATACCACCACACACAAAACGAAAAACAAGAATTTCACTAATAAAAGGCATTTGGAAGAATCTCAAACTAGGGAAACTCGATTCAATATTAGAGATAAGCGGGGGAGGCAAACCGCGAGGAATATTTGCCACTCTTAATTTAATCTCTGATAGGGGCGGCGAAATTATCGATAGATCAGAATCAGGCAAAACAAAATTTGAGGCAAAGATTGAGCCAACGAAAATTGTATTTACAGAAATGGATCCTTCAAAATGGGCTGGTGCTCCTGAAAAAAAGATAATAGTTACCAATCTAGGCAATACAACGTGGGAGGATGTTCTTGTACAATATACCACTTGGCTGTCGGTAGAACCCAAGCTGTTCAGTTTGCCCGCTTTTGGGAGCGTAGAGTTAAGGGTAAAATTGAAGGCAAGCCCATTTACAAGATCCGGTGAGAATTTGGATCAAGAAGACGCAATTGTTATCAGTCATAAAACCGAGAAACGCAATATACAGGTTCTGGTTGGTCAAAATAATATATTGCCAGAATCTACCATCCCAGAATCGATTGGGGAAATAGGAAAAGAGAACATAAGACCGGTTAAGCTTTTTGCTGAAGAATCTTCCATGGTTTCCAGCGGTGAACAAACCGGTTCTCTTTCGTTGTCAAGGGAACGTCATGAGAGTGGAAAAAGTGCTAATATTTTTGAGCGAGAACAAGCAAGAGGATTAGAGAAAACTGTTGAACGAATTATTAGAGAATTAATCTTTATTGAGCCAAATCAGATCGATTTTGGGCAAGTTGTTGATTTTTCAAAAGCGAATGTAACCATCAAGCTAAGGAATGACAACAGTGGTTCAATAAAAGTAATTGTTAGCTCAGCTAAATGGTTGAGAGTTACGCCATCTGATGTGGTGTGTCCTGCAAAAGAGCAGATAACCTTGCAGGTATCACTAATAAAGCCGACTAGTATTTTTTCAAATTTTCAAAATGGTGTACAATCAGATTCGAACGGATTGGTTGTTACCGCGGGTGATTATTCCTTTCCTATTTCTGTCTCTGTAGAAATACTATAAAGATCAAAACTGATATTTTGGTTTGATTCACTAAAAAAAAGAGGCCCCAATGACAACTTCTATCGAAAAAAATGTAAAAGAACAAGTTCAAACAAAATTGCTTGAATTCGGTACTGATCAGCACGCTGGGTTGACCAACGATCAAGTTCTTATTAATCGCAAGAAATATGGGAGTAATATTTTTACCCCCAAGAAAAAGAAGTCGTTACTGGAACAATATTTAGAAAAATTTGAAGATCCAACTATCAAAATCTTGCTTGTTTGCACAGGTCTGGCATTAATAGCAGGAATTTATCGTGGAGTGACTACTGGCGAGTGGTTAGGCATTATTGAAGCTGTAGCGATTTTAATTGCAGTAATGATTGCTACAGGAGTAGGTTTCTGGCTTGAACTAAAAGCAGACCAAGCTTTTGAACTACTTAGAAAAGAATATGAAAATCGCACTGTTAAGGTTACTCGGAGCGGCGAATTCCAAACAATCCCGATTAGTGAGGTTGTCGTTGGTGATATTGTTCATCTTGAATCAGGGGATAAGATCCCATCTGATGGATGGGTACTTTTACATTGCGATTTGACGGTTGATCAATCCTCATGGAATGGCGAAACAGTTCCCGCTGTAAAAGATGATACAGGTGATCTGGCAGACACAAACGGGCATACGTTCCTTGTAAGCGGGACGAATGTTCAAACCGGTGAAGGCACGATGGTTGTTGTGGCTGTCGGTGATAATTCAGAATTAGGCAAGCTCATCCATGAGCTGGAGCGAGGAGAAGCAGATGAAGAAGAAGATGAAGATGAGATCAAAGAAGGCCAGAAGAGTGTAAAAGAACGAAAAAAGACACCTTTGACGCAGAAGTTAAATGCTCTGGCAGACATTATTAACGTGGCCGGCACAGGGGCAGGTGCGCTTATTTTCGCTTCTATTTTTGGTGCGGGAATCATGATGGGTGAATTGGGCGGGAAAATATCATCAATTGGTCAGACTATCCTTTTGATTGTTGCGCCCTTGATTTTTCTTGCCATTCTTGGCTACAGTTTTACTCCTCGGGGCCGTGAAACGATTGTTCGAACGATTTGGATTGGCTGGATTACCGTAATTGCAGTTGGCTTACTAATTGTTGTAATCTGGGGATCCCCACTGAGTGGAACCGGATCAATTTTTGAGAATTTCTTGAATAACCTATTTAGTCCACTCTTGGGATACTTTATGTTAGCCGTAACGATTATTGTGGTAGCCGTTCCAGAAGGTCTGCCAATGGCTGTTACGATTAGCCTGGCTTTAAGCAGTCAAAACATCCGCAAAGACAACAATTTGGTTCGGAAGATGATCGCAACTGAAACGATTGGTTCGGCGAATATCATTTGTTGTGATAAAACAGGTACACTCACTCTAAACCGCATGTCAGTAGATCGAATTTACCTTCATGGGGAAACTTATAACCGAGGACAAGATGGGGCTGCCATTGATATTGGTAAGCATCCAGCCTTCCGGCAAATGGCCTTGAACGCAGCATGTAATTCTTCCAGCCATCTTGTTTTTGAAGGGCAGGAAGTAAAGTTTGTTGGTAACCAAACAGAATGTGCTTTGCTAAAGTGGTTGCATGAACAGGATATACATTATGAGGAAATGCGCGAGCAATTCCCTTGGGATGAGAGAATAGCATTTACTTCTGAACGAAAGATGATGACAACAGTAATTAACGATGGCGGTCATCGCCTCGTTCTTTCGAAAGGTGCGCCTGAAATAATTATTGCGAAATGCTGCTCTATTGATATCGGAGGCGGGAAAACTGAGCCAATCGAACAACATCTAAATGAATTGAATGATATCCTTCAACAGATGAGTTCGATGGCCATGCGTACGTTGGCACTTGCTTACAAATCCCAGGATGATGTCAGCAGTACTAAAGACAGAGAAGATAATCTGATATTACAGGCGCTCTTTGGTATCAGTGATCCACCACGACCAGATGTGCCCGCTGCCATAGAAATCTGCAAGAAGGCTGGAATCGATGTGATGATGGTAACCGGCGATGCGGAAAACACGGCTCGGGCAATTGCTGAAAGAATTGGCATTTGGAAGTCTGGCGATATTATATTGAATGGCCAGCAGTTTGAGTCTATGAGCGATGATGAATTGCTACAGGATTTACCAAAATTAAGAATTGTTGCGCGTGTAAATCCTTTCCAGAAGGCTCGTATTGTCAGACTCTTACAAAAACTTAACAAGGTTGTTGCCATGACTGGCGATGGCGTCAATGACTCAATCGCTTTGCGAGATGCGGATGTAGGTATTTCAATGGGATTGCGAGGTACCGATGTAGCCAAGGAAGCCAGTGATATTGTTCTGGTGGACGACAATTTTGGGAGTATTGTTCGTGCCGTACATTGGGGGCGTACGCTATATGAAAACGTTCAAAAGTTTATTCAATTTCAATTGACAATAAACTTGTCAGCCTTGGCAATAGCTTTTCTTAGCCCACTACTGGCAATAGGAGTTTCTTTCCTGGCACAAGCAGGTATTAACATTCTACCAAATGCCAATTTTCAGGAATTGCCCCTGACCATCCTGCAACTATTGTGGATAAACTTGATCATGGATACTTTGGCTGCCCTGGCTCTCAGTCTGGAACCAAAACGGGAAGAGTTAATGAGTGAACCCCCGAAGCGACGAAACGAATCTTTTATTACGAGGAGCATGGCATGGAGCGTTCTCGTGATGAGCATCTACTTCATCTTTATCGTCTTATTCATGCAAGCAACAGGCTGGTATCTGGGAGTGGACCGGAATAATCCAGCCTTGGTAGGTTCTGTCGTGTTTACTACCTATGTATTCTTGCAAGTATTTAACCTATTTAACGCTCGTTCTGTAAAACCAGAACGGTCAGCTTTTGTAAATCTATTCAAAAGCCGCAGTTTCTTATTCGTGATGGGGCTGATCGTCATAGTTCAAATTTTGCTAACACAATTTGGCGGGAAAGCCTTTAATACTGCGCCATTACCCATTGGGGTTTGGGTTCAAGTAATTTTGCTCGGTCTATCTGTTCTGGTTCTAGGTGAGTTTTTCCGCTTCCTCCGTAAGCGTAGAAAAACTAATGGCTAGTACACATAGGCGTAATTGGCAGGCAGTTAGGCAGCGAGTGCCTTGCTTTGACAATCTATATTTTCGACCCCGGAATGTCGGTTAAGAACATTTTGAAATCAAATTAATACTTGGAAAAAGGAGATAAAAATGTCAATTTCATTAAAGAAAGGCGAAAATGTGTCTTTGAGTCGCACTGAGTCCGGCCTAAAACAGGTTGCCGTGGGTTTAGGCTGGAATGCGCGAGCTTCTTCTGGAGATGATTTTGACCTTGATGCAAGCGTTTTTATGCTCAAAGATGATGGCAAAGTACGTAAAGATGATGATTTTATTTTCTATAACAATCTTGTCTCCAGTTGTGGGTCTATTAAGCACACTGGTGATAATCGCACAGGAGCTGGCGAAGGAGATGATGAAACCATTGAAGTTGACCTAATAAAAGTGCCTGCCGATGTTGCAAGATTGGCATTTGTAGTTACAATCCATGAAGCCGATTCTCGACGCCAGAATTTTGGGATGGTTAGTGCGGCTTTTATTCGAGTTGTAAACGATGAGCGTGGCGCAGAAATAGCTCGGTACGATTTATCCGAAGAGGCGAGCATTGAGACAGCAATGATTTTTGGAGAGATTTACCGATACTCAGGTGAATGGAAGTTTCGAGCAATTGGACAGGGCTTCCGTGGAGGTTTAGAGGCTTTAGCGCGGTCTTTTGGTGTAAACCTTTGACATTACCATTTTGGAAATGGTTCAGAATTTACATGTTGATAAAAACATTAAAATCAAACACTTAGGAGGCTAAAATGTCTGTAAACCTTGTAAAGGGACAGAAAATATCTTTGTCCAAGGAAGGCGAATCGTCTTTAGCGAAAGTGGTTATGGGACTTGGTTGGGATGCTAAAAAACCAACAGGTTTGTTGGGGTTCTTAGGCGGTAGTAATGAGATTGACCTAGATGCATCTTGCCTTATGTTTGATACACAAAACAATCTAGTGGATGCTGTATGGTTTAAACAGCTTCGCAGTAAAGATGGTAGTATTCTCCACACAGGAGATAACCGTACTGGGGCAGGGGCAGGTGACGACGAACAAATTATTGTTGATCTTGCTATGATTCCTCCCCAAGTTAAAAGCCTTGTTTTTGTTGTCAATAGTTTTCTTGGGCAAAATTTCAGCCAAATTGAAAATGCTTTTTGTCGCATTGTGGATCAAAAAACGGGGAATGAAATTGCAAAATATAATTTGAGCTGCCAGGGAAATCATACTGGTCAGGTAATGGCTAAGGTTTATCGTTACAATGGAGAATGGAAAATGCATGCGATTGGGGAAAATGCGTCAGGGAGAACCTTTCACGAATTGATGCCTGCAATAGTTGCTCACCTTTGATCGGGAAATGCCTTTTTTGCGAAAAAGCCTGACATACAGAATCTAAAGAATACATATTTCTTTAGATTCTGTATGTCAGGCAAACAAGAAAAATAGTATTTTATTGATTATGATGAAACTGGATTTGTAAATGGCAAAAAAAGCCATTAACAATTGTATTGTGCTTCAAAGAAATATCCGCGATGCTCAACCCGGGGACTATGTGGATTTAGATATCGGGGCTGAGTATCAAGGTCCATTACTAATAGATAAACCCATTATATTAAGGGGGCATGGAACTCAGAGTCCGTTCTTCTCTAAACAAGTTCCTTGCATGATAATTACTTCGAGTGGTGTCCAAATAAACAATTTGGAGTTGGTGGGTTTGGCTGATAGTGTTTCCGTGTTATGCGCGCAGAATGTGCATCCCGATTTTATTAATTCAAATTTGAATGGACAGATGACCAGCATGTCGGAAAATCAAGCAATTGATTTGGGCGAAATTTTTCACCGTAGGCAGGCGAACTCCTATTTCGAACTTGACTTACCCGAACAAGGTAAGGTTGTTTGTTTGGATAATTGCCGCGGTTGGCTACGCGTTGTTTCAGGGTCTCGGAACAAAGCCGGAAAGCAACTGTTTCAAATTATCTGTGACACCAGTTCGCTCAGCGCCGGAGCAATGGCTGTTGGGAATATCGAGATCATCGCAGACGCATTTAGGGAATCCTATTGGATTATGGCGATGGTTCTGGAACAAGAATTGGAATATGCCAAAGATGGAATATATCTGTTAAATGAAAACGGGCATAAGATCTATTTTGAGAATGGTTTTCTAATCGGTAACAAGCAGTTTCCGGGTTGTGGTGATGATAAACAAGCGATTGTGTTAAAGGAATCTGGTGAAACTTGGGCAATTTTTGCTCCTTGGAATACCAAAACGCCAACGATCTTGAATGGCAAGCCTTTGACTTTTGGTCAAAGATCCCTTCTTGTGGAAGGCTCCAGGATTTCTGTCGGTGGCATTAATCTTACTGTGCAACGAAAATTTAAGCCTGGGGCCTTTTCTGCCAGCCAGTCTCTTTTGGATTTTGGTGTTTTAGGGGTTGCGTTGCCTCAGCAGAAAGTTCAAGTGCTAAGTTCAAAATATGGAAAAGCGTCGATTATTGCCACTGTTCCCTGGTTGGATGTATCACCATCTAAAATTGACTGCCAGCCGGGCAAAAGTGTTGATATAACCTTAAGCGTAAAAACGAAAGAGACAAATTTGGATGCAGGAAAGTATCGAGAAAGGGGCGCCATTCTTCTTCAGGATGATGAAGAGACCCTCAGTCTTGATGTTAGTATGGAAATAACTGCTCACACGATCATTCCAAAAGTGTCTTCTCCTCTCAGTTTTGGTGTTATTTCAGAGAATTGGAATACTGTTACTGCCACTACGATTGTCAAGAATGATGGAGTGGATAAGTGGGTTGCAGTGGCCTGTGCGGACCAACCCTGGTTAACTATTGATCCTCCTGACTTTGAGGTTCCGCCCGGGCAGAGTTTCTCCCTGATCGTTCGAATTAATGAAAACATCCTTAATCTTGCGTGGCCTGGAAGTTACACTGCGGTGGTTAACCTCGAAGGTGCAGGTATAAATGTGTCGATTCCGGTTGCAGTGCGATTAAGTGACCTTGCACGGCCATTGGATATCATGCCAAAGGCCATTGATCTAGGAAGCATCGACTCATGGCAAGTTCTCCCGTCAGCTCTTCTCCATGTGACGAACACCCAAAACCATCCTCTCGAAATTCGAGTGGAGAGTGAGCTTAATTGGATTGATGTGGAACCGAAACAAGTTTCCTGCCAGCCTTATCAATCCCTGTTTTTTGTTGTAAAATTTAATGAAGATGAAGTTATTAAAGGCCTGAGGGTCAAAAAATATAACATTGCTGATGCAATTAAGTTATTCGTCGACGGCAAAGAATATTTGATAGGTCTTAGCGTGGATGTGAAGACGATGGCCGGGCATCCAGAAAAAGCCGTGACGTCTGTACTGCCATTGGCATTCGATATATCTATGCCCGTTATTGATCTTGGAAATATTTTAAATTGGAATAATTCCTTGCCCAACAAGGAAATTATCTTGACACATAACCAACCGGGCTCTGTTATCATAGAGCTGGAAGCCACGGTGCCGTGGTTGACTGTAAACCCAGAAAGCGTCGTATGTCCGCCGGAAGGTTGTATAGTGTCTGTTAACATGCTGGGGAAGAATTATTCGCAGGGATTAAGAGCAAGGCGCTATGAAATATCTGACGGGATCATCATTAAAGGAGGTGATGTTGTAAAGAAAATTCCCGTGAGAGTTAATCTTTCTGGTGTTGACCGAAGTTCAGCGTGATATACACCTGGACCAATATTGTGCACGCCAACAGACATTTAATTTCATAAATGTCACTAAAAAAGGAGTAACCGAATGTCCGCTGCTTATGAAGAACTCAAGAAAAGTATACTTGCTGATGGGATCATTGACGCAGATGAGGTCAAAAACCTTCGTGCAAAATTGTATGAAGATGGCGTTATTGACCGCGAAGAAGCCGATTTCCTGTTCGAACTCAATGATGCAACCTCGGGCGCAAAAAATGACGCGAGTTGGCAGGCGCTATTTGTGGACGCCATTTCATCCCATTTGTTGGATGACAAAAACTCACCCGGCGAAATTGATGATGACGAAGCCAATTGGCTAATTTCTCACATTGAAAAAGACGGCGAATATGATGAGAATGAAAAGGCTTTAATTAAAAATATCAAGGCCAAGGCCAAGAAAATTTCTGAGAAACTACAAACAAAGTTCTAATCCGCGGGTGTATGAGCATAACTTGTCTGTACTGTGGTAAGACAGGAATACTAGGCGGAACTATTCGATGTCCTAGCTGTGGTCGGGTGCTTCCAAAAGCCAGTCCCACGGCTATTGTGAGTAGTTCCGCCTCCCCGGTTCTCGTAGATACGCGTGGACGTAGATACAAGCTTTATCCTAATGCTACTTCGATCGTAGGAAGCCGGGGATGCGCGGTATTGTTGTCCGATCCAGGCGTGCCTGCCCAGGCTGCCCGTCTCACTCCGAGTGGTGGCGGCTTCATGATCGAGGATTTGTGTGGTTCGGTCGAAGTAAATGGTGCCCGACCATCAGCCCCAATCGCCTTAAATCCCGGAGATAAAGTGAAAGTCGGTTCTGCAACGTTGGTATATCAAGGACCAGTCTCTGTTTCCACTTTTACTCCCCCAACCCCTAAGCCAATAGTGGTAATACCGCCACTGGCCCCAATTCTTTCTTCTCCTCCGGGTATAACATTAGTTAATTGGGGCTCGGACCCACCCACGTTGGAGGGACACGTTGAGCTTATGGATGGTCCTCATCGAGTTGAAAAAGGAAGCATGGGGGCAAAGGTTGCTACATCTTTAGCACTCAGTATGGTTTCGAGTTCCCTGGCTATGATCCCTTTTTGGATGAAGAGCGATGTTACAGTCTGGTTTTTGAGACTAAAAGAAAACCCCAGTGGACGGATGGTTAGCGTTATTATGCGTGGGGACCCAGGAGGTTTGCCACAGATGGGAGATTTTATTGCAGTATGGGGGCTGGCTAAGGATGGAAATATTATTATGAAGCGAGGTTTTAATTATATAACTAATTCATGGATTCGATTAAAAGGTTGAGAATAATTTGTTTGATCGGAGAAATGATATGATTTGTCCCAGGTTTGTTGATTAGCGATGGAAGGTATAGGCGCATTTGTAAAACAAGCTAAGAATCAATTATTGTGCCCAATTTGCGGGGTTTTATTAGCTGGTTCCGTAGAGCAAGACGCTTGGGGGAATAATTATTGTCATAAACATTCAAAAGAATATCCCAGATGCAGTTGTTGTCAAAGGTTAATATGCGATCAACTAACAAAAGGAGGAGTAGCCTATAAAGATAATCGGCTGGTATGCAATTTGTGCAGACAAACAGCTATTGATACAAAGGAACAGGCAAAACCTTACTTTGAAGCGCTGGCTGCCTGGTTAAATGGACAGGGATTTGTATTCCAAAATCTGAAATTGCACATAGACCTTGTTTATAGCTATGAAATGACCCCGACAACTTATGCTGCAAATGGCGAGCAACAAGGGGTTATTTATAAAGTATTTCAAGTTGGTCACTCATCTGTTCGAAAGGTGAATGGCGTGGCGATTTTAAAAGGATTGTCTCGGCAAGTTATGGAAGGAGTAGCTGTACATGAGTTGGGGCATGCATGGTTATTTCTTAAGGGAATTGATGGATTAAGTCTTCCTGTTGAGGAGGGGTTCTGCAATATGCTTTCATACCAGTATCATGGCGAGTATAATACTGCTGAAGCTAGGTTCTGTCGAAATATAATTGAGAGGAATCCCGATAAAATTTATGGGGATGGCTTTCGAGAAGTATTTGCAGCTGTTCAAAAACATGGTTTATCTTATGTTGCAGGATATTTGCAGAATCGTCGTATGCTTCCCTAATTTTAGCTTTTAGAAGCAGATTCTTATGCAGCTGGCGCCGACTCAATTCCCTTTTACCCGCGTATTTTATGGACAGCAGCCATTTGGATTACGGGTACAATGTATCCTGGATTCATCTCTGATTTGCAAACATACACTGGTTACGGGGCTTGCCATTGAATCAACTGGAGGGATGGAGCCGTATTTTGGCTTGGGACCTTTTTCTAGGGGTTTGATCAAGGAAATCGGGCAATCGCTAGGTTGTTTTTTAGGGGAATTAGATAAACAAGGTGGCACATCTATCATTTACTGGGGCACGAACGATTCTGACGCAATTCAATCGCTGGGTTTTCGTAAAGCTACGGATTGGAGCTATTACTCATTTCTTCGTCCTACGGGTGGTTTTGGGCACAAAAGTTCGTTATATTCTGCTTTGAATTATTTCTTAACAGACACGTATCTGAATGATCGTAAACTGATAAACCCTGATCAGGAGGGCATTTTCGTATTTATATTGGATGGAAGCGTTGATGACTATGCCAAAGTATTAGATTATGTTGGTCAGCTGACACAAGATATGATTGCAGGTCGTCGAAATAAGATGCGTCTGATTTTCGTTGGAATAGGAGAGAATTTTATCGAAGCCAGCCAGGGACAGATTCAAGCGCTCGCATCTTATTCAGGCAAAACAGATCCTCCAATTATTGCCAGCCTCGTAGTGCATAATCTTCAAGATTTGTTTGAACGTATAAAGGATGTTTTGATGCTTTATTTTACAATAGGGAAATCAGGTTCCCTATTAGATGACAAAGGAGGAATTATCCGCAATTATCCAGATGGTTTGCCAGGAGCGTTTCAATTCTATGTTCCAGTTGGATCGTCTCATTTCAATATAAACATAGATGGCACCTTTTACTCTCAGAAAATTCCCGCTACGTAGCATTAATCTTCAACATAATCAATTATGACAACTCCCTGCCCTTATTGCGGGTCTACCCGAAATCCGATCGGTGCAATAAACTGTGTTGCCTGTAAAAAGAACTTACCAAAGAGTTCAAGCGCGTCACTTGCCAGTGCAATGCTCGTAGCTTCTGGGGGGCGGAAATACAACCTTTCATTTACAACAGCAACGATGATTGGCAGTCGCGGCTGCGCTATCCTATTATCTGGGATGGGTGTAGAACCTCAGCATGCAAAACTTACTCCTTCGGGAGGGGGATTTACGATAGAGCCTATAATGGGGACTGTGCTTTTGAATGGGAAAACTATATTATCTCCAACCAATTTGGTTCCGGGAGCGTCGATTTCTATAGGAAGTCAAACGTTATCTTACTCGGGCTCTTCATCAGTTTTAGTTCCATTCGGTTCTAACACTTCTGTTTCACCAACCTTAATACCAGTTCTTGCTTCCAAAATGCCTGTAGCTGTCAAGAGGATACCTGTTTTACCCCCTGCCACAAGCTTGAAAAACACATTCCAAAAAATATTCAATCCTGACCCTATTCTGGAGGGACAAGTTGTAGTTGTAGATGGCCCACATCAAGAACAACCGGATATTGATTGGATGGGACTGTTAGTGCGCGTTTGGTTTGGGCTGTTGCTCAGCCCTATTGTCATTCTTTTGTTGTTCTGGATCCCGGCTTTGATAATTCCTTTCTTGTTATACGGCCGTGGTCAGCGCAATCCCCAAGTTCCGGCCCGCTATTTGCGCGTGGAAGATAAGAGCGGGAAACAATATTCGGTCAAGATGAAAGGCGACTCTGTAGGAGGAATGCTTAACCAAGGGGATGCTGCCTCTTTCTGGGGGCGGCGGAAGAATGGCACCTTGATAATGTCAAAAGCTTGGAATCAGACAGCGAATTCGCAAGTGCTTTTACGCACGACTGTGAGGAAAAGGATTAATGCTATCGTTCTTTTTGTGATTGTGGTTGTTACTGTTGCTTGTTTGATTTCATTAGGATTGAATTATTGAACAATGCAAGAGGGCAATTGTGAACAAACACAAAACCGGTTTCGATGAATTTGGCAATCCAATTGGCAAGGCCTTTGATCTGGGTGGAGTGGATGATGAGCGGGTGCGAGGTGAAAGCATCTTACTCTATGTGGGTTATGTTAATGAATCTTACGAGTGGCATCTTGCCCAGAAAGCTGTTTCTGAACGTAACATACAAATGGAGATTATTTACCGGGAGAGGAACGGTAAATGTCCAATTGATGAGCGTATTTTGTCAAAGTACCAGCAATTGTGGATGGTTTCAGACAGTTCTCTAACCATATCTTCTATACAAATAGAGATGATCTGCAATTTTGCTCAAAATGGTGGCGGTCTTCTCTTATGGGCTGATAATTTTCCTTATTACCAAGACGCAAACGCAGTTGCACAGCAACTAATAAAAACATCTTTTTCAGGAAACAGGTTGGGAGAAAGAGTTATGTTACCTGGTGAGAAACTTTCCCCGGGTTTTTTTATTGAGCATCCACTAACATTTGGTGTAAATCAACTTTTCGAAGGCCATACGATTAGCACTATCTCTCCAGCAAATGATTTAAAAATATTGGCTCAGAGTCGTGATGGACAGATGTGTATGGCTTGTTATGAAAAAGGGGCTGTACGGGTGGTTTTGGATACAGCATTCACTAAATTAAAACCGGGTTTTTTTTATAAAACTGCGGGCACTGCACGTTATTTTCGCAACATTGCCTTCTGGCTGTCACACGGAGCGCGGAACGTGGAGTACAAACCGTTCACGCCTGGGCGAGAACGATTGGCAACCATCAACCCAGGAGCATCATCGGAGAAGTACAAATACACCATCACCCAGCCAACCAGCTTGACTTACGTGCTGCATTGGGAAGGTGCCGCTACGTTGGGACTGGTTATCCAGGATCCGCAGGGGCGTACGGTGTATGATTCAGCCTCTACCAAAGCTCCCATTCGAATGGATATGATGGCCGGCGTTCCCGGTGACTGGTTGTGCTGGGTCAAGGGCGTGAATGTGCCGAAATCCGATTTCCCGTATGTGCTGACACTTGTCTTACACAAAGGCGCCTCGGTAGCGGCAAACACGAGCATCATTTCTGCGCCTACCATCAGTATGGTGAAGCGTCTGCCAGTATATGTTGTGATGGATGGCTCAAGCCGCGCCAGCGATCTCGCTTCCAACTTGGATATGGGAGTGCGTGTGTTGGTTGACCGTCTGCGCGGACGCGCTCAGCATAGCGCGGCGGCAAGCATCAGCCTAATTCTAGCGGATGAATACGCACAAATTTTTGTGCCGTTGACTGAGATCGAACACTTTAGCCTCCCAAAACTAACACGGCGCGGGAAGTGCGGGCTAGGAGGCGCGCTGGCAAAATTGAACGCCAGTATAGTGGCGCATCCAGCGGATAGCAAGCCATTGGTGATCATCCTGCTGACGGGGGCACCGGAGGATGATTGGGGTGCCCAGGCGGATCAACTGCGCAATCTGGCGGCACAGGGCAAGGCGAATGTCTTTGTGCTTGGCGTGGGCGGATATGGGGATGCAACCATGCTCAAACACCTGACACCTTCCATGCCGCTTTCGTTACCTGTCTTGACGCAAGTATATGTTCAGCAGACCTTTGAATGGCTCTATCAGATTGCAGATGTTATTTTGAGTGGATTGGAAAGCGGTGTAAGCGGGCAGAGTCGTGGTGTACCTCCACCGCCCGCATGTTTAAAGCCGATGGCGTAAGATGTTGTGTAAAGAAGACCAAACATAATCATAAAGTAAAAATAAACCCTTGAGTTTTTATTCAGAAAAGGGAATATTTTCTGGCGAAACGGCACACAGTACATGAGATTTGGATGTATGAGCCCGGCAATGTCAAACAAAATCCTGAGTTTTTATTAATATGTATCACACATAAGAAAACATATTTTCTTATGTGTGATAATGATCGGTGTAAACGTTCCACAGATATTCTGAGGTAATGCAGGAGATAGTATGACACAGGCTGATTACAAACTGATTGTAGTACCAGGACGTTATGACGATCTAGGCTCTATTCTTAAAAAACTGGGATATAAATATCAGGAAGTAAATAGTACTGACGAGTTGGGTAAATCGAACTTACTAAAGAGCTGCAAAGCCATTTTTGTTGCTTGTGGGGCAAATTTATATGCCGGTAAGGAAACAATTGCGCTATTGAGAGAATATGTCAAATCAGGCGGCGCGATCTATGCGTCAGATCTGGCGTGCGCTTTAATTGAGACACTGTTTCCAGAAAAAATAACTTTTGACAATTCATCATATAAAAGCGGCATTAAAGTAGATGTAATTGATCCAGGGTTGGTAGAAATTATTGGGAAGAAGATGAATATCCATCGTGATAGCGAGGTGCGTGGGATGCAGGCAGTGTCGCAGGGCGTTCAAGTATTAATTAGCGGTCCTCGAACCCCCGTATTCTCCAAGAATGACTATCCTTATTTGGCTACTTTTAATCATGGTGAGGGTATGGTCATTTACACGGTATTTCACAATTCTAAACAGGTTAGTGAAACCGAGAAGAAGCTGCTCAACTACCTGATCTTCCGACCGATCATGTCTGGTGCGGCCAACAAGGCTTCGCAGTTAGTGCAGGCGCAAATGGCAACCCCGGGCAAAGAAATCTTCGCTTCCATCAATCCGGGCGAAACCTCGGCGCGCTATGGGGTGAATGTGGCCTCGCCTGTCAACCTGTTCTTTATTCTTAGCTGGGAAGAGAATGCAACCCTGGGCGTACAGATATGGGATCCGGCCGGGAAAATGTTCAAGGATGGGGCGAATAGCAAGTCGCCGTTGACGGTGGAAGTTCCAGCATCCCAATCGGGAACTTGGACTTGTTCGATCAAAGGGCAAACGGTGCCACACCGCAACTTTCCGTATGTACTGACCATTGCCACACGAAGTTGTAAGCTTGTAGTTGCAAGCCCGTCGATTATTCCACCACTAGCGGCAGCGGAACCTGTCAGTGGGGCAAAACCCTTTCCAATTTATCAGCTTGTGGATACTTCAGCCAAGGCGAGCGATGTTTTGAATCCCCTGATGGCAGGTTTGCGCCAGTTTGAAAATCGCCTACGTACCCGGGCCTATCGAGGATATGTACCGAATATTTCGGTGATTGCTGGAAATGATACTGGGCAGGTAATGGTTCAGTCTGTAGAGCCAACTCGTTATACCACGCCTGCATTAAGTGCCAAAGGGCAGAATTGTCTGGGGAAGGCATTGGATCATATGCTTATAAGCCTATCTTCTTCTTCGGGTGCAAAGCCTCTCGTGATTGTGCTTCTGGCGAGTGCACCAACGGACAATTGGCTGGGCAAGGCAGACCAGTTGCGAACGCTCGCAGCACAGGGTAAGGCGAATGTATTTGTGCTTGGGTTAGGTGGATATGCAGATGTGACAATGCTAAAGCGTTTAACGCCATCCAATCCGCTTTCATTGCCCGTTCTAACGCAGGTATATGCCCAGCAGGCGTTTGATTGGCTTTACCAGATTGCGGATGTGGTGCTGGGTGGTTTGGAGGGTGGCGTCAGCGGGCAGAGTCGTAATGTGCTTCCTCCGCCAGCATGTTTGAAGTTGATACCGTAAGATGAAATGTGCCTGCTCCGCCCGATTTTTGCATAGCATTGCTTGATTTCCGGTTGTTTTTATGAGAGCGAGAAAACGTGTCCAGTCAAAGCCTTTTTTTAGCAAGCGAATGGAAGACACTTCAGTTTGCAGTTCTATGGGTTTTTGGTGCCGTGGCTACAGCAGACGGAAAAGTTGACAAATGGGAAGTAGAGGCATTATCCAAAGAGGCATCTCAGGCACATTTATATAAAGAACCGTTAGCTCGGGATGTACTCCTGTCTTTGTTCATTGATTTTGAAAACAACTTCAATCTTTTAAGGAGGGACTCTAGAAATGTGGTTCAGGGTTTGACTGAAGTTGCTAATATCCTGGATCGCAAAGTATCGCCACAGGTTGCTTATGATTTTAAAGGGGCTATACTGATGATTGGTTTTAACGTATCAGAATCAACGGGCAGAGGTTTTCTGGGATTAGGACAAAAATCACTAGACCAAAAGCATAAGGCATTAGATGCAGTTGCGATTATTATGCGGTTTTCATTGGTTGCTCCATCCGGACCTGTGGTCGCTCTACCCCAGACGCGCCCATTCTCTCCAAAACCTGCTCAGCCTGCTCATCCGGTTGCACTAAAATACAAACCCAGCAAGCGTACTTCGGTTTACTTTCTAATCGATTCGTCTCGCCATATCAGTGATATTGCCTACTTGCTTGATGATGGTTTGAGACGATTGCCCGAGAAGTTGCGCTTGCGGCCTCAGCGTGGTATTCAAATTGATATGTCGCTTATCATTGCCGGAAATACTGGCAGGGTTGTCACGTCATTGACAACTGCAGAGACTTTCTCTTCCCCAAGTCTACTTGGCCGGGGAAAATGCAATCTGGGGCAGGCACTCCAGGAGCTTATTGTAGACGTGAAATCTCAGCACATAGATGGTAAACCGTTAATAATTATAGTTCTCGCCGGATCTCCGGAAGACAACTGGGAAACCGATGCAGACCAGTTATACGACTTGGCAAAACAAAATAAAGCCAATGTGTTTGTTTTGGGAGTTGGTGGATATTCAGACGCATCGGTTCTGAGGCGCTTAACCACAAATTCCCCATTAGTTATGGCAGATGTAACCCAAGAGAACCTACATAAATCATTTGACTGGTTATATAGCATCACTGATATAATCCTAACAGGTATGGAAAGCGGAGCATCTGGGCAGAGACGTGATATCCCTGAACCACCGGCCTGTTTGAGCATTGTTCAGTGAGTTGGGGTCAACAGAGATCATTATGTTAACTAATAGTATCCAGTTTGGAGATACAACTTCCCGCCGTTTGTCCATTTATCTTATGATAGCCTGTTCCGAGGCAACATTCGGTGAGCCTTTAGATGCAGTAGATCAATACAATAATCAATTAGTTGCGGATCTGAGGAATGATTCAATGGCTGTAGAGGCAACCTGGCTTTCGCTGATTACCTTCGCGGGGAAGGTTCCGCAAATCACCTCCTTACAGAGTTACTGAGATTTTCTCTACCTTCCTTATCCATTGATCAATGGGTCAATCTAGGAGCAGTCTTCGATTTATTTATTATCCTTGAGAAAAAAGGCTCATCCGACTAGAATCTCACTGATGAATATCTAGAAAATTTGAAATAGCCAAAACAGCACACTATGATCAGGCATTTCTTTAGAAATGGTCTCAGGAGAGCTAAACATGAAATCTAGGAACATAATTAACCTTCCTTACTCGCAAACAATCAAACCATTAGGCAAGGTTACTGTCGAATATTTACCTGACGGTTGTAAGCAGATCAAAGCATATTTTATAGGGGAGCATATCCGGGCAGGGACGCAGACTGGGATGGCTATCGAGGGATCTTTCTTGATGGAGCCGGCGTTCGGTTATAAAAGAAAAATCTTCGGTTTGTTTACCCAACAAACCGAGCCGAATTTAGTTTCTATGGCTGCCCAAAAGATGGGTTCCTACTTGGCCCGCAAAGTTGATGCAGATGGGAACACGACAATTATATATTGGGCGACCGGTTTTGGCGGAACAGACGTAGAGGTGGTGGGAGACTTAACTGCTTATCAAGTTGAACAATATGACTTTAAGAGTCCAAAAAAATTTGGCACAATTGTTAAGTTGTTACCTGCTGTTCGCTATTTTGTTGAGCGATTTAGCCGTGCGGATTGGGGTATGTACGTTTTCTTTACACAAGGCGTTATAGAAGATTTGGAAGATGTAAAGAAATATACAATAAGTCTGGCTGAAGAGATCGCTGCTGGGCGGAGGAAGGGATTAAAGCTGGTTCTAATTGGTGTGGGTCGAAAAGTTAACAAATCGCATTTAGAACTACTAGATAATCTTAACACAGAAACAGTTGTAGATTTATGGGATTATCGCATTGCATCGGAGATGAAAGATGTTCTGGAAATATTTACAGAACTTAGCGATACAAATACACTGGTTTATCCAAAAGGAAGAATCCTCGATTCAAACGGGCGCACAATTGTCGATTACACTGACACTGGCGTACCTGCTTTACTGATTTTTACATTACCTGCTGATGCCAAATCATTTCAACTTCAATTGGTCGATCAAACGATAATCCAATCCATACTGTAAATGCGAAACATCAACCAAAGGATATCGCTTTGACTGAGACCAAAACCCCACCACGTCCGGCCCTGTTTGATGGCGAACGACGGTATTTCCTGAGTTTGTCCGGACCCACAATGATTGGTAAGCAGGGTTGTGCCATTCTTCTGGTAGATCCCAGCATTGCCATGCAGCATGCCCGCTTACAACCCTCTGTAAATGGTTTTTCTGTTGAGGCTATTGGTGCTGAAGTTCAGGTTAATAATCTGGCTATATCTGCCCCCACTGTGTTGAAACCGGGTGATAAATTAACACTTGGGAGTGTAGAACTCACCTATGAGGGTCCGGATTTAAGTAAGCAAGGAGCCGAACATAAACTAAGTTATGATGAGCTATTTGAAAAGGTGAAAAGTTGTGTGGTTGGTATTCGTACACCAGGAGGATTAGGAAGCGGATTCTTTGTCCACGCAAAAGGCCTAATCGTTTCCAATCGTCACGTAGTTGGATATGAACGAGATGTGGAAATTCACCTAATAGATGGCAAACAGCTTGTGGGGCATGTGGTGCGATCTTATCCTGAAACGGACCTGGCTTTTATACAGACAGGTCTGGCTTCCAATTTTGTTCCGTCTTTTGTTTCACCTGCCATAGTACGTGTTGGGCAGGCCGTGCTTGTGATTGGGCATCCGCTGGGTTTGGCAAATACTTTGACCAGGGGCATTATCAGCGCCGTCAACCGGGAAGTTATGGGAAATGTATATTTACAGACAGATGCGGCGATTAACCCGGGAAACTCTGGCGGCCCTTTGTTTAATGAATCCGGAGAAATAATTGGCGTGGCTGCCATGAGTATTGGGAATAGTCAGGGATTGAACTTTGCCATTCCGGCTGAACAGTTGCGTTGGAGAATGGAGCAATTTCTTGCTGAAGAGATGCGTGTGCAACGCGGGCGAGGAGTTTACTGCATTGTGTGTGGATATTATTGTACAGGTGGTGTGTATTGCCCAAATTGCGGTGTCAGTTTTGAGAGTACACTGGCTAAAACGCCTGCTCCAGCTACTGTAACCCAGCAATGTAGCAAATGCGGAAAACCTATGAACCCAGGCGACCAGTTTTGTTCTGCCTGTGGAACGCATCTTTAGGATTCAAGAGATCTGGGAGATCAGTGATGTTGATCCAAGAAGCAATTCAAATGATTGAAGATGCTCTTAAGACTATGGGGCTTGCTCCTTCAGCTGTTCGAAGCTTACCTACGGAAGAGCATGGCTGGGTGTTACCAGTTGGTAAGACAGTTTTATTCATCAACTTGAACGAAAATGAAGGAAGAACGTTGATGCGGATGCACGCCCCGATTTTGTTTATGCCTCCCCGCGATTTGCTTCCCTTCTATCGTCGGATGCTAGATTTGAATGCTCAGTTGGCAGGAATGTCACTTGGAATGACGCTAGATGTTGCCAGTGTATTTGTACAGCAGGTTTTGGATGAGGTAACTCCATCAACTGTTGGAAGGGTTATACAGGAGACGATGAAGTCGTTGGATGTTTTGCCTGACCTGCTATTGCAAGAATTTCAAAGTGCTCGGTATTGGAGCCCAAGCTAAGAAGTTCGACGAATCCATTTGAGTTATTTGTAACTTACGTTTAATAAATCATTTAATGCAGAGGCTCCACTGTTTAAGGATTCTTGTCAAAAGAGGAAGCGGTTATTCTTATGTGCGCATCTATTTTGGCGTTAGTTTTACTGACTAATTATCCACAATATTAAATTTGCATCGTCTTAAATCTGAAGATAGAGGAGGCTCTACAATGGTGTCCCTAAAAAAGATTTTCAGCCCGACAGAAGAAAAGAAAAGCCACCAACTTCCTAGTTCTATGGTGGCAAAGGAATTGGGAGAAGTCAATATTCGCCTTACAAGGGAAGGTAATGAAATTGTGTTTACCATCCTATTCGAGACTGTAGGCGAAGGGTGGCAAACCGGAGTGGCGATTGATGCTAGCGGTTCCATGCAAAGTGTTTTTGGAAAGAGTCTTGAGAATGGGCCACGCGGTACTCCGCCTCAGCAATTGGTCAAGGAGTATATGAAAAAAGGGTGGCTACATTATGTTCAGCAACAAGGGAAGAGCGTTTCTGTTCTTTCCGAAGAATGCAAGGCAGATTTAGTTAAGCGTGGACATTATGTGTGGTCCAAGAATCAGATAGAGCCTCTTGCCCGAAAGATGACTAATTATCTTGCTTCGAAATTGGACGCGGATGGCGGGACCACGGTTATCTATTGGGCTTGTGGGGATGGCAGTCAAATCGAACAACTGGGGGATTTAACCAGCACCGACTGTGCAACAGCATCTTTTATTGGCCCAACTGCTGTAACCTTTGGGCAAAAAACCATTCTAACTCCTGCGGTACGGTATTTTGTAGATCGTTTCTCCGATGCACCAATGGGCATGTACATTTTCATTACAGATGGAGGGTTACATGATCTGGATAACGTAAAGCAATATACAGTAGAATTATGTAAAGAAATTGAATCTGGTAGGCGGAATCCAATCAAGTGCGTACTGATCGGTATTGGTCAAGAAATTATCGAAGCGCAAATGGAAGAATTAGATGATCTTGAATCTGGAACCAATATAGATATTTGGGATCACAAGATTGCCAAGGAAATGCGGAGTTTGGTTGAGATTTTTGCTGAAATTGTTAGCGAGAATCAGATTGTAGCGCCTAGTGGAATTATTTACGATGCAAATGGTAAAGTAGTCAAAGAATTTAAGGATGGGTTGCCATCAAAAATTAAATTCGTTTTGCCTACGCAGTCGGAATCGTTCACACTAGAGGTGCCTGGTCAATCACTCATTAAGCAATCCATTGCGATGCCTAAATAACCCAATTCCACAAATTCACTTTGTTTACCCGTACTGAGAGATATTAGTATACAATTAATCAAGATTAAGGTAAAAATTTATGGATATTAATAGACCAGAAGATGTTGAAAGGCAGGCTAGCTCACTTCCAAGGGAAGCGGAGCTTGCGGAGGCAAAATTACGTTCATTTGAACGCGCCCGCCCCCAAACAGAAACACATGACACATCGTTCACAGATAAAGCCGGGCACGATGTTTCTCTACGTACGTGGGAGAGCGGTAACCATGCATATGTCCGTGCTTACGATACCGCCAAAGTTCAGGTTCCTGATACGATTGATACGGGCCAAGCTGGTTATGCTAATGCCATGTTGGAACATCCCGTTGATGGGCAAACGCGTGTTCGCTTGAACGATATTGGCACATCTCCAGATTATCGTCGCTCTGGCATTGGAAGCGAAATGTTATCTCAGGTGGAGCAATATGGTAGAGATAACAATGCTACAGAAGTCTATGGTTCCATTGATAGTCAGGGAGCACAAGACTTCTGGAAAAGTCAGGCTGAAAAGGGATGGGGGATTGACTATAGTAAAGGCGCGTATGGACAGGTATATAAGAAATTGGAGTAACTTTTAAAGGGCTAGCAGGTATGGCAGACAAATTTGAGCAAGTTGAAAAGGTTGAGAAAGAATCTAAAGCCAATGCCGATGCTGCGGAAGCACATTTGCGGGCCATGGAGCGTAATTACAATAGCCAGCCAGAATTGCGAGAATCGCAGGCTGTATCTGAAGAGACTTCACCTGTGGATACATCACAAGAGTGGTGGAATAAAAAGGATCTTCAGCCAAAAGAAAGCATTCTCAACCACGCGAAAGAAATAGCTGTTGTTGGGGCGATGGGGGCAGTTTTAATTGGGAACAGCCTGCTTCTTGGCCATAATGGTCTGGAAGACAATATGAACAATATCCCCGACTCGAGAACGAACGAGGTTTCTCAGACGCAGGTAGTAGAGAAGCCTGCACCATCACAGGTCCAGTTTATTGAGACAAATCAGCCCTTCAAGTTGAATCATGGTGAGCAACTTGGCAGTGAAGAAATATCCAATATTGCAACACCTGAAGCTAGCACGTTAATCCAACCGGAGACAGCATCTGAACAGTCACAAGCCAGTTGGTGGCATTCTGTTCCTGAGCATAGCCAGCATGATATGACTTACAAAGGCGGAAATACCGAATATGGCTGTGTGCCAACCAGCGCCAGCATGGTTTTAGATTATTGGCATCAGCAAGACCCCGCAAACCAAACCCAAACTGCCCAAGAACTGCTTGATTCCAACTCCACTCAGGGTGAGTTTGGCAAATATGGAATGAGCTCCACAAATGTTCACGATGATGTGGGCAAATTGGGCTACTCTGCTCAAGACTATACCAACTCTAATTTGGATGAATTGAAAGGTGCTGTTACCGATGGGCCTGTGCTTGCGATTGTCAAGCTTGGCATGAAACCAGATGGCACCAACCATACTGTCGTGGTGACCGGGATTTCTGATCAGAATGAAGTGCGTGTCAATGACCCCTGGACTGGAAAATCACAGACGTATTCATGGGAACAGTTTAGCAAATCGTGGGGTGCCAATTTCGGTAAGGATGTTCCCAAAAATAACTTCACTACTATTCGCCCAAAAACACTATAAATGCGTGACAGCATGGATCAAGTCAAACCCGAAAACATAGAAAAAAAAGCCAGTGTAGCAAAAGCGGATGTTGAAAAAGCCGAGGTAAATCTTCGGGTGATTGAACGCGCCAAGCCAACCCAATCCGACTCATCGAAGACAGCCCTGAATGTAAAAGACGTGAGACCGAATACAACATACGAGAAGAACGGTTATACCTACCAAACGGACAATCTTGCCCGTACTAGGCAAGTGTCAGGCCCCTTGCGCTTAGAAAAGGAAGATCGAAATCCAGGTATCCAAAAAGAGGTCAGTAAACTTGGAGAAAAAAGCGATCAAGGTGGCCACATTATCGGAGCGCAATTTGCCGGCTCCCCCGATGCGTTCAATTTATTTCCCCAAAATTCCGATTTCAATTCAGGAACGTGGTCAAAGAGCGCATGGGCAAATATGGAGCGCGAGTGGAAAAGTGATCTAAATGCTGGAAAGACTGTGAATGTTTCGGTAGACCTGCGTTACGGAGAAAATTCAAAGCGGCCTAATGAATTATATGTGCGTTACGAGATCCCAAATGGAAAATCAAGGGAATTGATCTTCCAAAACCAGGCTCACGATCAAATACGATATTTCTCTGGTGGAAACAGTTAGGATTATCGTCATGGAAAAGACTATAGAGGCTCTTTATCAATCCATCGGCGAAGTTATCCCCAAAAGCATTGATGAGGCTTGGAATAAAGCCTGGGTCACTTTCGAGATTTTGGAAGAAGGCGTGAATGTAATGGAATGCGAGTACGAAACTGCCCCAGATAAAGCGAAACGAGCTTTTATGGGGGGATTTGCCCTATATGATCTCTTTCTTGAACTTCGCCAAGCTATGGAAGAAGATGACTCGGGTTCGTGGAGAAAAGCTATGCTTGTTTTAAGCATTTCTGGAAAGTTTGATATGGATTTTGAGTATTGAGAAAGCGCTCACTATGGAACTTGATTTTGGCTCATCAGATACTCGTCGCCTGCCCGTATATTTTGTCATATGTACAGGCGATTCAATGGCTGGAAATCCTGTTCATGCCGTTGAAGAAGGCTTGCGTGCTTTACATAAAGATTTACTTTCCCAACCCGAAGCTGTGGAGCAGGTCTGGATGAGCATAATCACTTGTGCCACCCAGGCCAGGCAATTGATTCCCTTGAAGACAATTACCAGGTTTTCGGTTCCAAATTTGACTACAGGAGGAGATACCAACCTTGGCGAGGGATTGAAAATGTTGGTTGAATTGGTTCGCAAGGAAATAATTCCATCCTCTTCTGAAAAAAAAGCAGATTACCACCCGCTGGTTTTTTTGCTTCTGGATAGTGACCCGACTGACCGGTGGGAGCAACAAATCCCGGCTTTGGAAAACGCACGCCAGGATCGACTGCTGGGAACGTTCATTGCTGTTGGAATAGGCGCTCGCGCCAACCTGGGAGTCTTGCAACAGTTGACAGAAAGCGTCTTATGGATGCCGGAACTCAAACCTGAAGCCCTATATTCCTTCTTTCGCTGGACAAGCGCCTCTGTTACCACAGTAAGCCAGAGCGTCACATTATTCCCATCGGATGAAGTAGTGCCATTGCCCAAACCTCCAGACGGGTGTGAGATAATTCTCTGAAATTAATCCGTGTTCACCAGTAATATTGGCTACTATAAATTTCACTATTCAGGAAATCTGCCCATAAATAGCGATGTGGAGGTAAGGGCTATATGAAAGTTACCTTTTCTGATAATACGCAGATGGAAATTGAAGATAAGCCCTTTTCTATGGGACAAAATCTATGTTACTTTTCTAGTGATCGCCAGTTTATAGTAGTGCTTCTTGGTGAGTATGAGAGAGGTTCACAAGCATGGCAACTCAATCGTTTGGAAAAAATGGTGGGGCTATTAAACCCGGTGATAGAAAACCCTCACTACCAGAGATATTTCCCTTGGCCCAATAAAATTGTCGTAGCCCCGAAAGTTGGTTGGTGTGCTCCAGTGCTGCACAATTTTACGCGACTTGATTTTTATTTTTCTACAAGGCTCTGGAAATCCTTACCCGATGAAGATAGGGGTACGTGGAATCAAAGGGTTCTTGTGGCATATCACTTGAGCAAAGCTGTAAATTGGCTTCATACAAACGGACTGGTTTACGCAGATTTATCGCCAATTAATATCCTTGTAAATCTAAAGGAGGATCGAACTGTTCTTATTTTTCATGAATCTATCCCAGTTACCGGATTCACCTCTCCATTTATTTTGTATAGCCCTAACATTAGGGCACCTGAAATCAATATGGGTGATGCAGTTCCATCAATCAATACAGATATTCATACCTTGGCTGTACTAATTTACCAGATTTTTTTATTCCGTAATCCCCTACAAGGCCCCAAAGTACATCATAAGGATCCGGAAAAAGATGAGCAGTTGACCTATGGATCAAATCCTTTATATATTGAGCATCCCACAGATCGTTCGAATAGGCCCGATAGATTACCTTTTTCTTCTGAAATGCTGACGCCCTTGATGAGAGAATTGTTTCAACGTGCCTTTATTGATGGTCTTCATAACCCGTCAAAACGCCCATCCGCTGCAGAATGGGAAGCTGCCCTTCTTAGGATGATAGACCAGATAGTAATATGCTCTAATCCTGATTGCAAAATGAAGGCTTATGTAGCCCCGGATAATAATCCCATAAAATGCTCCTGGTGCCAAACCCCATATCAGGCAGCCACGGAATTACCAATCATTTCCTTTTACCGACCTGGAAAACAACCCGGGGATTACGAAGCTGAGAATTGGTCCATCGTTGGTTCCCCCAACCGAGGATTGGCAATGCATCATATTGACCCCCAGACCAAATTTGAACCCGGTGATTCTACAACGGGAGCTCATTTTGAATTGGAGGACAACGGCAGTTGGATTCTGGTAAATGAAGTGTTGGGGGATGCAAGAATCGTTGATGGTACAAAGGTTTTACCATTCAAACTTGGTGACCGTATTCAGCTAAAATCGGATCTCAAAATACTTATGGGACCTGAACAAGGGTATCGAGCGGGATATATTCAAATGCGCACTACCATCACTAAACCCATCCTGCCATCTGATGCTCCGTCATTTCAGTCCGAAAATAAATCAAATTCGACGGTGGATGCAGTTGTTCACCCTATCGATTGCGGTTCAGCGTATATTCCTCGCATGCCGGTTTATTTCCTGCTCGAATGTGGGGATTCTATGAGTGGCGCTCCAATAATGGCAGTTAAACAAGGCGTTCAATTGCTTCATAATGAGTTGATGGGCCAGCCGCAGGCAGTTGAGATCGTCCAAATAAGTGTAATTGCATATTCCACATTTGCACAGCAAATTGTTCCGCTCACACCCATAACCGATTTTGTATTACCCCCTTTGGTTGCAGGCGGATCGTATAACTTGGGAAACGCCTTGCGCTTCCTGGTGGATTGCATCCAAAAAGACCGTGTTGAACCAACTTTTGAAAAGAGTGGTGATTATCGCGCAATCGTTTTGTGGATTACAGCGGATGAACCGACAGATGACTGGATGAAAGATGTGGAGTACCTGAAAGAAAACACAAAGCGTTCAATTGAAAAAATTGTCGCGATCAGGGTTGGCGATGGTGTTGATACTGCCTCATTAAATCACATTACTCCGAATGTTTTTTTGATGGAGGAGCTGACATCAGATCAATTACATCAAATTCTTAGCTACGATTTTGATCGAATGTACTATTTTGAAGATGAGTTTGAAACATCCGATTCAAATGGGATCCAACTTCCTCCAGTTCCGGAAGGTTTTGAAATTAATTTATAAAATATCATGTTTTCCTTGTTGCCTCTACAATTCATAGCAAATTTGAAGTGAGTTAAACATGCCCATCTCAATTCCCTCCATTGATATCCAAAGCGCCATTCAAAAACTGGAACGTCGCGACCTCGATGACAGCCTTGCGCCCGATACTCCGCCCATTTGGGGGCAGTTGGAAAATGTTCCTTTCATTCGCATCAAGGGGATGGCATCCTTCTGGAAAGACGACCCATCCAGCAACTATGAGCAACGCATGGATGACTTACTCGCCAGTGCCTACGGACAGGGCTTGGAATTTCTGTATCTGCTGGTGGGACAGCCGCGTGATGTGGCGGTTTTCGTAGGTATGGCAGGCACAGATGCCGAAATCATCCTGCGCGCCTCGCTCACTGCAGCTTTTCCGGGCATTATCCTGTCTGATACGACGGAGCGCTCGCTGGGGAAAACCCTAAACAGTGCCGGCATGTTTGCTCACCGCGGCCGGCTCACGGGGATTCCCACGCGCAAAGGCGCAACGCCTACGCGGACGGCAAGCCAGCCCAAAGAGAACAACCCAAAGAAGGAAGTTCAGCCTTCCATGGTAGCCGGGAATCAGATCGAGCGCATTTGTCGTGGGTTGGCGGGGGAAGGCTGGGGCTTGCTCGTGCATGGGGTTCCATACGCTTTGCCACAGATCACCAATGATGCGTATACCGTTCTTGATGCAATTGCCGCCGCAGCATCCCAGACCAAGCGCCAAATCCAGCAGTTGAACCAGACCATGACCCAGATGGACCCCCGCACGCAGTCTGGTTCCACCGAATCCATTTCGGGGGAAGTGGTCAACCGCCAGGCGGAATATGCAGTCACGCTCCTCGAACGTCACTTGCAACGGCTGGATGAAGCCAAAGCCGTGGGCATGTGGGAAACGGAAGTGCATTTCTTTGCGCCAAAACCGGAAACTCTTGCTCGGGCGCAATCGCTGGTTCGAGCTGTCTTTGCCGGGCCCGATTCCGTCCCCCAGCCTTTACGCGTGGTTGCTTGTGGCACCACATCGAACGATATAAAAGCATTCCAGACGCGCCTTACATCCGTTGAGTTGGGTACCCTGTCTCAATTGCCGCGCGAGGAAGTACCGGGTTATCGCATTGCTGATTTTGCACGTTTTGATACAGATTTTGAAACACCAGCAACGTCCCTTGTTGAGATCGGGGCAATTTTGGATGGCAACCGCAAAACCGGTCAAGCCTTTGCCATGCCCGCTGGCGACTTTGCCAAACACGGATTGATTGCTGGAATGACCGGCAGTGGTAAAACAACCACTGTGTTCGGCATTCTGGATAAGTTATGGAAAGGCGGGAGCGGGGGGGTGCCGTTCCTAGTGGTGGAATCTGCCAAGGCGGAATACCGGCGCCTGAGGGGGGCGTCCGCAAAAGACGGACGCGGCACAGGCCCTGTCGCCGATTTGCGCATCTATACCTTGGGCGATGAAACAGTATCCCCTTTCCGAATCAATCCATTTGAATTCGAGATTGCTGATGCCGATCATCGCATCCACGTTCAGACGCACATTGATTATCTCAAATCGGTTTTCAATGCCGCTTTTATCCTTTATGCCCCCATGCCTTATGTGCTCGAAACCTGTCTCCATGAAATTTACACCGACCTGGGCTGGGATCTGGCGACTGGACTGAACCGCCGCCTGCCCGAGAACTTATTGGCCAATGCCAGTCAGTGGCCAATTTTCCCAACATTATCTGATTTATATGAAAAGATTGACGAGGTGACGGACCGGCTGGGTTACGAGGATCGGATCGAAATGGATGTCAAAGCAGGCCTGAAGGCGCGCATTGGTTCCCTTCGTCTGGGCAGTAAAGGATTGATGCTCGATACTCAGCACGGTGTACCTATCAATGAACTTCTCTCTGCCCCGACAATCTTGGAATTGGAACGCCTTGGCAATGACGATGAAAAGGCATTCGTCATTGGGCTGGTTATGACTCGCGTATACGAATACCGGCGTGTTCAAGCCAGTTTTAACATTGCTTTGCCGGACATCCAGCATCTTATTGTTATTGAGGAAGCACATCGACTAATGAAAAACGTCAAAACGGATGTGGAAACTGAAGCTGCCAACACGCGCGGGCAAGCAGTGGAAGTTTTTACAAATATGCTGGCGGAAATCCGTGCTTATGGACAGGGGGTATTGATTGCGGAGCAAATTCCTACCAAACTGGCTCCCGATGCGATAAAGAACACAAACCTGAAAATTATCCACCGTCTAGTAGCAGCGGATGATCGGGAAATATTGGCACTGGCTACCAACATGGATCAGGCCCAGAACCGTTTTGTGGGCACCTTGCCTCCTGGCAGGGCAACCGTCTTTTCAGAACAGACGGACCATCCATTGCTAATTGAGGTGCAGGATTACAAAAAAAAGCGGCTGTCGGCTTTTGTTTCTGACGCTGATGTTGCAAACGGCATGAAAAGCATCATCGCCCGTCCATTTTTTGAGCCTTTTTCGGATTATATAAAATATATTGGGACTATTGACATTTCGGTATATGATGCTGCCATCGGTGTTTATACGCGCCCTGAATTCGCTGGACTTTGGGCAAGGCTGATGATCAGCACTCTCTGTGATCCCAAGCAGGCGAAGGATGCAATGGTTTTAATTGATCGGTTGGGCCTGAGTTTTACAAGCGGACGCTCAAACATTAGTAACCAGTTAGTGACAAAATCTGTCCTTCTCTATGCATCAGCCAAATCACTGGCACAAAGATCGCGCTACGCATCCTGGCAATATCCAACGGTGGAGGAATTGCGCCAATTGCTGGTGACCGGTCTGATTTTGTTGGTGGACGGGAAAGAAGTTGATGCGATCAATTGTCTAACCCAATTTGCAGCCAAATTTCGGGCCGTGAGCGAGATGAGCGAGGGCCCCTTCCCAGGTTGCGCGGAATGCTCCCAACGCTGCGTATTCCGCCATGACGCAGGGGTCGTTGCCCACGACCGGACTCTGCAACGTGATATTGTACAGATCATCAACCAGCAATCAGAGGAAGAATATATCCAGAGTGAATTAATTGCCATTGGACTTCAGGCTACCCGGCATTTGGCGGGCGATGCGCTTTCTGAAAACGATAGAAAAGCGGTCTCAGTTTGTATTTTCAGCCAGGCTGTTCGGGCTTTGGAGTTCAGTTCGATAACCCAACAAAGAATCGTGAACTATATTCATTAAGCGGAAAAACCCCTTTGTTGAGTTAAATCGGGCAATGTATATCATGCCCATCCATTCTACAGGAGATGAAAAGATAAGTTCGAATAACGCTTCTAGTGATGATGCTACTGAGGCAGGTTGTGGTTGTCTTACATTTCTGTTTGGAATAGTCGCTATTGTGTGGTTTCTCTCAGGTTATCTTGGATTCTGGAAAGCCATACTCGTTGGCTTGGTGGTTGTCCTAATGATCGGAGGACTTGGTATCATGGGAATCGTCCCGTTTTTAGGGCAATGGCTATCTAGGTTATATGCCCCCGGGGTTATTGTCTGTTTTTTTCGTATTCTTCAGGTGAATCCAGATATCCAGCTTTCCATACCCCGGTGGATTAATTCTATTTTAAAATGGATAGCCGGATCTGATGAAATAACAGGTTCTCTTGCTTCTTATACATTCGCCACTGGCTATGCATTGAGCGCCATTGTATCTTTATCTATTGTTGTGGGCATAATTCTAAGAATATTTAGAAAAAAAGTAAATAACGTAACGCTTGTAGAATCAGAAGAGACATCCGCTGTTTAACCTGTGCGATTTCAACCGTTTTACACATGTATATAAGCGATTTACTGAGCACCCGGGAATTTTATGGCTTGAACTCACTCATTGCTGGTAACGCTTTTCCGCCGAAATCAAATAAAGCTTGGTTCTCCCATTGATTTCCTGATGCAGGATTGGCGGGATTCCAGCCATTGCCTTCTACAACCGTCCACGTTGGCTCCCAGTAGAACAAACCAATCGCGCCGCCCATGCAAGCAGCGTTCATGACTGCTCTTAAATTACTGGCCTGTCCGGCAGGAGTTGCCGGATAATCTGGCGGCAATTGACTCGAAGAATTGATACTATTTTTCTCGTTATCGTTTTCTAATAGCGTGAAAGGATAGGCCGTCTCGGCGATCACAATAGGTTTACCATAACGGGCTTTCATATTCTCCACAGTCTTCTTCATATCAAAAATAGTTCCATGCCAGTAGGAGTAATAAGATAGGCCGGTTACATCCCATTGAACGCCATGTGATTTTGCGCTATCGAACCATAAACGTGCTCCTGTAATGTCTCCAGCATTGGCAATATGAAGCATCACCTGAATCGAGGGAGAGCAGGCTTTTACCGCGTTATATCCCTGCTTGAGGAGAGAAGAAAGATTATGCCAGTTACTGGTACTTCCATCAGGCAACAACATTCCGGGGTTAATTTCATTGCCGATTTGTACCATGTTCGGCATCGCTCCCGCGGCTTTCAGGCTGCTACAAACAGCATAGGTGTGATCATAGATATCCACTAGTAATTGATCAAAACTATGGCCCACCCAGGCAGCTGGTTTAATTTGATGTTCGGGGTCAGCCCATGTGTCGGAGTAGTGAATATCGATCAGCAACTTCATGCCTTTTGCTTTGACCATTTGAGCAAATAGCGCAACTTTGGCTTTGTTGTTGTAGCCATGGGCAGGGTTGACCCACACTCGCAGGCGAATGTAGTTTACCCCATGCTCATTGAGAATCTGTAATGGGTCACCCTGGGTGCCATCCTCGTAATAGTATTTAGCATCCAGATCCAGAGCACGCTGCAGAGACGACACATCCGCCCCCCGGATGGAAAAGGTACGAGAAGCGTATGCGTTTTTCGATCTCGCTGTGTTAATGTTTTACCTCACATGAAACTTTTTGGATCAAAGTTCTGTTTCCAGATTCAATTCTATATCTTATATCAACAGTTGTCTTGACTAAAAGCGGGAATTATTTACTTTTTGAAAATCTCGGAAATTGGCAAGAAACATCCAGGATTTGTCAATGACTTGAGAAAATGACTGTAAAAAAAGCATATTCCGGTGAAATCATCCACCGAATCCGGTTATGCTGCCAAGTGGCGGAGGGAAGCAACGCTGGTGAGGGAATTATAAATCATGTGGACGGCATGGGGATGGGGGAGCGCACCTTTCGTTGAGAATCTCCGGTTAAATGGGGGCATGTCATCCAACATAGTAAGTACTCCTATCCACTAAAACGGATGCGAAATTTCGGTTGGCATAATGTAAAGGCACATTAGTTTTCCTCTGCGAAGGCGAAATATTCGGTTCTCGTGCGCTTGTTCCCAAGCTATAACCTGATCTGGAAGTCATTTGCTTTTCATGGCAGAGTGAGCGGGTCAAGATCATTCGAGGATCGGGTAACGCGCCACTATTTGAACCGATAGGCCAAATCATCACCCCATAGAATCCACAACAAAGTTTTCTTGCCCGCATCTTGTTTGCCAGGAAACAAGCCCAGACACGAACCATTTCTGAATGGTTGACTAGGATCCCCAAGTTGTTCTGCTCCCTCGGCACTTGTAAAATATTTCCTTTTATCCATTCGCAATGTATTACTCTTGCAAACAAATATGGATGGTATCCCATTCGATTTGCGGAAATCCATGACCCGGCGTGTATTCCAAGGCTTCCCTTTTGTAGTTGGGATATATTCATGGTTTAGTTTCTCCGCAATTTCTGCATCCTTTAAGCGATGGGCTAATTTCCTCAAGTAGCTGGCTCCCTACATCTCTCGCATTGCCAGCGGCAATCGCCGCCTGATCAAACTCGAAAACAACCAGGTCACCTTTTGCCAACCGCTCTTCCGATACCGACCTTGCTGTTACCGCCCAATTCAGCAATTAGCGCCTTTCTTGTTTGCCATAGGCCACTCTCCAAGTGTACAATCATGTATATAATCGGTACGGCGTCTAATCTAGTGTGCTTGAGTAACATTCAAACCCTACAATCCACAACAATTTGTGAAAATTGTTAGCTCAAGAAAGTGCTTTGGTTGAGTTCAAAATGAATTTATGATTTGTCCATCTCAATTAGGCAGGAGAAATTCTATGAACAAAAAAGTTATTCCTGTCAGCCGAAAACCATCCCTGATTTTCCTTGTAATTATCATTGTTCTTACAGGGTTTCTTGTTTCGGGCTGTGGAGTAAAGCAGACAGACCAAGAAAAAGCTTTAAGCATCATACATGAAGCAGAACCCAATTTTGAACAGTGGGCGCAGGATGCCATAAAAAGTGATGGAACATTCATAGAAACTAAAAAAGGAAGTTTTGGATGGAAACTCGATCGCAAGTCAATCAGTCATCAGATTTTTGCTAGATATGGCTATTGGAGCAACGATCCAAAATGGTTAATTTTTATAGGAAGCATTTTTGAGGAGATGTTTGGGATCAATCCTTGGCCAAGTGATAAGGGTATATATATTGGGTTGACTGTTGATCTTGATGAAGGATCCGTTAGAGAAATGACCGAATTCGAAAGATCTTATTGGGACAAATAGAAACTTAACGTAACGGTTGTACAATCAGAAGCGGAATCGTGAGAAGTGAGAAGAAATTGAACATGCCCGCCCATCTTGCGAGCAATGTTTTTGGTATGTGGAGAGCGTACTTTCAAGACGGATTTAATAATCTGGGCTGCTTTTCGATTCGAGCAATCTCGGCATTGCCATTGACCGTGCAAACAGGTACCATGTATAGCCGACAATATGAATATCACCCTTGGGTTAGAGAAAGGTTATCTGGAAAAACCTAACTCACAGCCCAGCGATATGAAGCAGCGATACCACAACTTTTAGGCATCTTCGAAGGTGAAAATTATGAAATTTGGTATTCGTAAACCATCTATTAGAAAGAGCATTGCCGCCCGCACATCCGTCAAACGCTTGATTCGCCAAAATCTTGGCCTGAAAGCGCCTCGCGGATATGGCTGGATAACCAATCCAAAAAAGGCAGCCTATAACCGTGTCTACAATCGCACAACTAAGGGCTGCAAATCTTTTTTCCTGCTCGCAGTAGCCGTGATTATATCAATCGGCTTTTTAGCTGCTTACGCCTTGCTTTCATAACGACGATACTATACTCGCCCCACTTTCAGGTGACTCGGCCGCCGAACCCGTAGGGTTTTGTAAATGCTCCTGCAATCAAGAATAAACCGTTCTACCTCTGTGGATGGCCTTTAGAAAAATTGCTGGTATAGCAGAAGCTGGGCCGACTTTTCTTCTCCTTCGCCGGCAGCGTGAGCAGTCCAACAGCTACAGTAGCCAAAAAACTATCCGATCTGGGTAGCATATGTGTTTTCTCTTCAAGCCAGGAAAGCTGGAAATGCGTGCTTAGGGTGTCCTGGACCAGCTGGATATCCGTTGTATTGATTTGCCCTGCTACCGCGCACTATTTGAATGTGCTATCTAGACGATTCTAGCTCCGATCGGGCAAAGCGTCATCGGTGGCTTGGATGGCGAATGCCTGTATTGTTACTTACCCCATATAATAGCCACGCTATTTACTTGCATGCAGTACTCATTCTGCGTATTCAAAGCCACTACTCACGATAATGAGATACTAAAGCCGTGTTGTTCGGCCTCCCGCTATGTAAATTTGGTTAGGTTTTTCTGTTATACCATTTTCAAAATACCCGGTCTGGAAGCATAAAGTGGCCGCTTTGGCCACTTTATGGGTTAAGTTACATTTATCTATTTCCCAATAAAAATACCGAGCTGCTGGGTGAGGGGGGCACCCAACGTCTCGGTGGGGATAATTTATCATCAAATCACAATTCTTTCAAGGTAATCAGGAACGATGTAATCAGGAACGATGCTAGAACTGCTCCATTTTTTAATACGCTTTTATGTCATTGTCATTAGTTTGCTTGATCGCTTTTATCGTATTATTTTGAGCACTGGGATATGGGAACAGGCCTGTTGTAATGGCCACTATTTTGGCCGGCAATATTTGAATGCACTTTCTAAATCTCTTTATTTTAGACTCTGTAAAATTTCGTATAGCCACTAATACACAATACAAACAAAAGCCGTAGAAAAAAATACCTTACACTTTCACGTGATTCGCCAAGCCACTGGCTTTATCCCTTTACATACTATTATGAAACAAGCGAAAACCAACATATGAGCAGACGACCGTAGTCACCAGAGCTCCAATAGCCAACCAGGATATTGGCCAGACGCGCTCACCACTTAATCTTCAAAGAGCCAGTCCACAGATATAACCTCAAAGATGGTAGGGGATAGGTAATTCAATTTGCATGCGGGGGCATTTCCACCTACAATAGAGTGGATAATCCGTGACAAACACAACGATTAACCAGCATTTTCAACGTCTGATCCGCCTTCTGGAACTGGAAGCCGAGGCCGAAAAGCAGGAAGCCCTGCGCGATATGCAGCGCCGTTCCCCAGTTGCCGCCGAAGCCTCCGGCTCCACGCTGATCAAATTGATCATCCGCGACGAGGATGCCGGACTGGGTGGGCGCATCCTATTGACGCTTGGAAAGCGCAATCAGAATCTAGATCTGCCATGGACGCGCCTGGGAATCGGCACACCGGTTATTCTCTCTGAAGAAGGCATGCAAGGCGAAGCAGACGGCTGCCGAGGCGTGGTCAGCCACGTCTCCAAAGACAACCTCCAGGTCGCTTTTTCAGAGTGGCCTGAGTTCGAATCCGAGCGGCCCACTTTTCGGCTCGACCGCTTCAGCGACGAAATCTCGCACCAACGCCAGCGCCGGGGCTTGGAGAAAGCGAATGCCGCCGCGGATTCCCGTTTCGCGGACTTGCGCGACGTTTTACTGGGGCTGCGTTCCCCGGCCTTCCATCCGATTGACAACCCGACGCCGTTTAACCCGACCCTGAACGCTTTACAATGGGAAGCAGTTTGCTTTGCGCTCTCGGCTGAAGATGTAGCGATCCTGCACGGCCCGCCTGGGACCGGGAAAACCACCACACTTGTTGAACTGATCCGGCAGATCACGCGGACTGGTCAGCGCGTCCTGGCCGTCGACAACCTGTTTGAAAAACTGCTTGCAGCTGGTGAAAGAGCCATTCGAGTCGGGCATCCGGCGCGTGTGCGCCCCGAACTCCGTCAACAGACCCTGGATGCGCTTGCAGAAAACCATCCGGACCTCAAGCTGGCCCATAAGCTCTCCCGTGATGCCTACGCCCTGCGCACACAAGCCTCCAAATATACGCGTGCCAAACCGGAACCCGGTGAGCGACGCGCCAAACGCCAGGAAGCCAAACAAATGCTGGCAGATGCGCGCAAAATCGAAGATCAGGTTGTTGTGAGTCTGCTGAATTCGGCCCGGGTCGTCTGCGCCACGCTGACCGGTCTCGACCGCGACCTGCTCGACACCCAGCATTTTGACTGGTGCATTATGGACGAGGCCAGTCAGTGTACCGAAGCCGCCGCTTGGGCACCGCTCCAGATCGTTGACCGGCTGATGCTCGCAGGTGACCACTTTCAGCTTCCGCCAACGATCATTTCCGCGCAGGCTGCCGCTGATGGATTTAACGTCAGTCTGATGGAGCGACTGATCGACCAGCTCGGTAAAGGGGTTGCACGCCGCCTATCGGTGCAGTACCGCATGCATCACCAGATCATGAAATTCTCATCGCAAGAGTTTTACGAAGATAGCCTGAGCGCCGACGCCGTTGTTTACGACCACCTGCTACGAGATTTGCCCGGCCTGGCCGCAAACGACCTGACCAGAACCCCGATTGATTTAATCGATACCGCCGGTGCCAGTTACGACGAAAGCGCCGAACTGGAGGGTGACAGCCGCTATAACCTGCAAGAAGCCGACCTGGTGCTTAAAAAAGTGCAGGCTTTGCTCGCTTCTGGGCTGGCCCCGGCCGAGATTGCTATCATCTCTCCCTACTCAGCGCAGGTGCGATTGCTGCGCGAACGCATCCAACAGCCCGAGCTGGAAATTGACAGCGTGGACGGTTTCCAAGGGCGTGAAAAAGAAGCCGTGATCGTCTCGCTGGTACGTTCCAACCGTGAGGGTGAGATCGGCTTTCTGGAAGATGTGCGCCGTATGAATGTGGCTCTGACGCGCGCCCGGCGCAAACTGATTGTTATTGGCGACAGCGCCACCATCACCATGCATCCTTTTTATCAGCGCATGGTCACTTATTTCGAGTCGGTCGGGGCCTATCATTCTGTCTGGGAAGAGCCGGAATAAAGTAGCAGGCAATCCACCATTATCGTTCAGGGTAGAAAGGAAATCACATTTCGTCTTGCGCTATCCTGCGGGCACTTTTAGACCAAGGTATCCGCGGGGACTTTAATCAGGCTGCACAAGGATTCGGCTGACAAGCCTGCTGTAAGGCTAATCGAGAAAGATCAGTTTCGAGAAGACAATGTGCCATTGACAGGGCATAAAAAACGCTTAAAATAACTATTGATAATATATCTTTCAAATAGTTATTCTAAAAAACACTGTAAAGAAGATGAAAACGATCTCCGCCATTACCGTGATTCCGACCACCGACGGATTCCTGGATGACCTTGTTCCGGACGCTGGCATGTTGATCGTGGACCAGCTGGAGAAGTCCGGCGGGCTGGGCTCGACGCATTCCAAGCGCGCTTATCGGGATGATATCCGGCGCTTCAACGAGTGGCGCTCCAACCGCCCAATTACCAAATCGCTTGTGGAAGAATACCTGCAGGCCCTGGCCATCGCAAAGACATCCCCGGCCTACATCTCCCGCAGCCTGGCTGGGATCCGCTGGTATATCCGCAATATCATAGACCTTCTACAGGACAACGATGACGTAATAAAAATCCTGTCCGGAGAACAGAGAGAAGATATTTCATCACGCGCTGAACGGGCGCTCCTGGCCAGGAAGCCGCGTGGAGAGCGTGCCGCCGGTATTGAAACAGGGCGCTACATTTCCCAGCAAGAGTTCGACACATTGATCGAAGTCTGCCTGGCTGACGATACATATGCCGGCCTGCGTGACCGAGTGATGATCGCCCTGGCCTATTCGACAGGGCCGCGTGTCCATGAAGTAGCCGGCCTGAAAGTCAGGGATGTTACTTTAGTGAAGGGGGATGAATTGATGTACGAAGTACGGATTATTGGAAAGGGCAATAAGGAGAGACCGGTAAAACCAGTGCTGGTTGGCGGCGCTGCTCAGTACCTGCACGAATGGCTGCTCCTGCGAGGCAGCACGCCCGGGGCTCTCTTCTGCTACATCACCCGGCCCAGCAAACGCTCCGGCGCCAAAGGGGTCATCTCCAGAAAAGAGAGGCATCTGACCACCGATGCATTGGTCAAGATCCTGGAGAAGCGTCAGTTGCAAGCCGGCCATGAGCACTTAAGCTGGCACGATTTCCGCCGGACCTACATCAGCGATTTGATCAACCAATATGACCTGGTGACCGCCCAGAAGATCATCGGTCACAGTTCCACCAACATCACGGCCAAGTATGACCGCACATGGCAAGACAAGGCCAGGGAAGCCGCCCGGATGCGCGTGATCCCTTATCAGCCAGGAGTGCGAAAATAATTAGCCCCCAGGAAGCCCTAGGAGCCGTTATTCTGTCGAATCCGGGGAAAACTACGGGTAAAAATCCGTAGAAATCGTGCTGTACAGTCTGCTTTGACCAGGCTCGATCACTCCCCTACCCCTCTCGCTACGAGCAGGCATGGAACTGAAATTACCCCTTATATAGAGTACAAATTTCAGTTCTTGATTACAGTATTCATATTCTGCTGTTCATTTGATAGTATGGGCCATTGACTAAGAACTTATGTTCTAATATAATCATCCCATCATGTTTCTCCTTCCTGCTCGCCTTCGCCACATGCTGGAAAAAAAGAGGGAAAAAGAAGCACGCCTTTTCTCGTTGGATGCTGGACTCGTCTCAAGCCTCCGTCAGAGCGCCCAAACGCAGGGCCGCCCGGAGGAGGAAGTCTTGTCCGATTGGGCCAACGCCGGACAGACTCAAGTCTCCAGGGACGCGGCTGCCGGGACCAAGTGGGACTCACTGAGCGAGCGCGAGCAGGAGGTTCTGGCTCTGGTCTGCCTGGGCAAGCGCAATTACGAGATCGCCGGGATGCTCGGCATTGTCAACGAGACGGTTAAGACCCACCTGCAGCACATCTTCAGGAAGTTCGATCTACGCAGCAAGAAAGAACTCCGCTTGCTCCTGCAGGATTGGGACTTTGCCAGTTGGTGGGAAAACCACCAGATATAGATCACCATTTTCACCCTTCCCCTACATCTGCATCAACCTAAAATCCCCCTCTGAATCAACCTCAGGTGGATTGTTTATCCTTCCCGACCATCCTAAACTAGGGGCATGGACATTCTGCCTCTTCCTCAACCCCATTCCCTGACCGTTTTCTGCGCTTCCGGTAGATCGAGCGAACCGGTTGTGCAGGTCATGGCGGAACTAGCCGTGCGCGGCCCACTGACCGTCCTGGACGGTGGCAACCGCTTCCCAGCCTATCACTTGATCCGGCTCATCCGCGGCCGCATCCACGATCCATCCACCGCCCTGCAGCATACCTACGTCCGGCGCGCCTTCACCTGCTACCAGATGCTGGCGCTGCTCGAAGGCACTCCCGCGCTGCCCCAGCCATATGTTCTCCTGGATCTTCTGGCGACTTTCTATGATGAACAGATCCCCATACAGGAAGTGCGCCGCTTGCTGGATGGCTGCCTGCGTGAAATCGAGCGTCTGTGCCGAACCTCCCCGGTCCTGGTAACCACCACCCCGCCACCCACCGCTGAGCGGGCTTTCCTGGTGGAGCAGCTCTGCGCCCATGCCGGCCAACTATTTGCCGTAGATGTGCCTGCGTTGCCGCTCCTGCAGCCGGCGCTTTTCTGATCACTGCCATGGGCCGCACCCTTCCCTCCATTACCCAAGAATTTCTCCAGGAACAGGCCTCCTTTGCCCGCTTCCGGCGGGCCCTGCGCCGTTCGGACCAGATCGCCTTGGACGATCTGTTCGTTTCCGCTCACAAGCATATCGCCGCGGCAGGCTACGCGGCGCATGCCCTGCCTTTCGAGATTTTCCTACTGGCCATGCTGCTTGAGGAGCACAAGCAGGTTATGCTCCTGCGTCAGCAGATGGATGAAAAACTGCGCCTCCATCCCGGAGATGACTGAACTCACCGGCTGGCTCCTGGATGTGTATGCCGGAGAACAGGGGCTGACGATCTGGCTGCTGGGCGAGGATGGGGAACGCCGCTGCCTGCGCCAAACCTTCCCGGTCACCTTCTACGTTGCCAGTCCGGCCGGTGAACGGGCGGACGGACGCGCTCCCGATCTGCGTTCGGCCTGGCGCTGGCTTTCTTCCCAGCCGGAGCCGCTGCACCTGGCACGCACTGAACGCCGCGACTTGTTTGCTGGCGCCATACCGGTTCTGTCCATCCAAGTGCAGCGCCCGGGTGACCTGCCGGGATTGTTCCGGCGCTTCTCAACTGTTTTCCCCAACCTGACCTTTTACGATGCGGACCTGCCCATCTCCCTGCGCTATGCCGCTGTTTTTGGAGTTTTTGCCCTGTGTCACTGCCGCGTCGAAGTGCAGGGAAACCAGATCAAAACCATTACCGCCCTCGACTCGCCCTGGGACTTGGATCCCGAATATCCACCTCTACGCACGCTGGGACTGGAACCGGATTGCAACCCGGCACATGCTGAGCCGAAGGGCGTCATTTTCTCTTACTCAGGCTACCGTTACCGCTTACCGCTCGAACCGGTGCGGGGGCTGCTGGCCAACCTGAATGCCATCCTGCGAATGTACAATCCCGACCTGATCCTGACCAACTGGGGCGATACCTGGCTCCTGCCCAAACTGCTCGAACTCTCAAAAGACAGTCCTTTACTACTCAACCGCGACCCATCTGCCCTCATCACACGGAAAGAGCAGCGTACATATTATGCCTACGGGCAGGTCATCTACCGCGGCGCCCAGGTGCACCTGGCCGGCCGCTGGCACATCGACACGTGCAATGCCGTCATGTACCACGACTACGGCCTGGACGGCATCTTCGAGCTGGCGCGGGTGACCGGCCTGCCGATCCAGACGGTGGCGCGCGTCTCACCGGGGACAGGCATCTCGTCCATGCAGATCATGACGGCCCTGCGCCAGGGCATTCTGGTTCCGTGGCACAAGCAGCAGGCTGAGGCACCAAAGAACCTGCTCGAACTCGTGCACGCCGATATGGGTGGCATGGTCTACCAGCCAACCGTCGGCCTGCACAGCAACGTGGCCGAAGTCGATTTCGTCTCGATGTACCCCAGCATCATGGCGCACTTCAACATCTCCCCAGAGACGGTCGTGCTCGGGGAATACCACCCCCAGACCGGACTGCCGATCACCCGGGCGGAGCGCGGCCTGGTTCCCGAGACGCTCCAGCCGCTCCTGGAGAAACGCATTGCGATTAAATCCCAACTGCTGATGCTGCCAAAATGGGATCCGCGCCGCAAACGATATAAGGCCGCCGTTTCTGCTCACAAGTGGCTGCTGGTAACCTGCTTTGGGTACCTGGGGTACAAGAACGCCCGCTTCGGGCGGATCGAATCGCATGAGGCCGTGACGGCCTACGGACGAGAAATACTTTTACGGGCCAAGGAAGCTGCCGAGGATCTTGGCTTCGAAGTTCTTCATCTCTACGTGGATGGGATGTGGATCAAAAAGCCTGGTTCCGTAACCGTGGCCGATTTCCAGCCGCTGCTGGACGAGATCGTGACGCGCACTGGGCTGCCGATCGGCCTGGATGGAGTCTACCGCTGGGTGGCGTTTTTGCCATCCAGAGTGGATGCACGCATCCCGGTGGCCAACCGCTATTTCGGTGTATTCCAGAGCGGGGAGATCAAGGTGCGCGGGATCGAGCTGCGCCGGCACGATACGCCCGATTTCATCAAGGAGTTGCAGCAGCAAATGCTGGAGATCCTGGCCAAAGCCCCCGATGCTGAGCATGTTTCGGATCTGCTCCCGGAAGTGCAGGCGCTCGTCCGCCACCGGCTGGCAGACCTGAAGCGCGGGCGTGTCCCGCCGGAGAAACTGATTGTCCGCCAGACCCTTAGCCGCGAACTGGACGCCTACCGCTCCCCCTCCCAGGCAGCCGTAGCGGCGCGCCAACTGGCCGAACACGATAAGAACCTGCGCCCCGGGCAGGTAGTGCGCTTTCTGTATACGCTGGGAAAACCAGGGGTGCGTGCATGGGATGTGCCGGGAGAACTGGATAACAGGACCATCGATGTTGGGCGATATTCCACCCTGCTGGAGCACGCCGCAGAGACGATTTTTCAGCCGTTCTTATCAGGTGGAATTTGGATAAGATTGCCTTTGCTATCTGATTTGTTTTATCCGAACAGAACCCCCGTTCTTCAGGAATAGGCAGTTTACCGAAGACAAACTCCCTTTTGTTTATTTCAAAGTTTTATGTTATCCAAATATTGTTCGCGAGATGAATAATGGCAATAAAGCAATCGGGATTATTCTCACTCCCCCACCCTAGTGCACTTGCCATTAAAACGGTAAGGGATCTTTTTCTTGGAGAGAAGTGAGGTAAAAAGCTTTTGCTAATGTGGCTATACGCATAGTAACAGTAAACGAAATACATTCCTCCCGTTACAAGGCGAAAATATGGAACGGGTTGCATGATTGATTATGAAAAATACAGAAAAAGAACTATTCTTCTTCAGTTTCCTCTTCAATGCTTACGGATGACCGCATTGAAACATAATCTTCCGTCAAGTTCTTCGCCAAATGCGAAGGTAAGGGATGGTTGGTAAAGCCATTCACCCAATGGGATGCTGCAGCTCGTAAAAGGTGAAAAGCCTTGGCATACACATCCGGGTTATCGCCCGCCTGCAAAAAGGCAGGCACAATCTCGATCAGAGCGGACATGCGCGCATTCTTACTATATCCGCCTGAAGCCGACGATGAAAATCTGCTCCAGTTGTAAGATGGTTGGTAGGAATCGGGTTTTTGGGCGATGCTGTAATAAACGCGCTCAGCAATTTTACATATGCCATGACCATAGCCAGCCTGACTATCTGGTTCTTTGGTTTGATCTAAGGTTAAGTAAGATGGTACTTCGCTGAATCGATAGCGGATCACCCGAATATTTCCAATAACGCGGGTGTTTCCGCCCATCAATCCATGTAAGTCTGGCAGGTAAGTGCTGTTATTCAATTTCATCTGGTCGAAAGTAATTACTTTGTCCTGCAACCATTTCCAATAGTAACGCCAGCCATTCGCTGGGACAAAAATAACGGTTGGCCTATCTTTTTCTATTTGGATAATTTGGTCTAGAAATCGCTCGAGAACGGGACCACTATCCGCTCGGTTGCAGATTCCCATACGTAATTGAGAACCCGAATAGGAACCGAGCCGTAATCCTGATTGGTAATAGGGTTCCCAATTAATATTATCGGACTTTCCATGATCATCTGGAGTTGCCGCCAGAATTTGCTGTTGCCCGACAATTAATTTTACAGCAGCCGGGAAGAATACAGCCTCTTCTTTGAGCTTTTTTGAGCGCGAAGAGACATGCTCCACTTCAAGGTGAAGCCCAATCAATTGTATGCCGGGCTTCAATCCGACATCCTTCAGCATATCTGACAAATCGTTCCCCATAAAACCCAGTTGACGTCGGGCATCTAGGATAGCCGCGTGCGACTTAATCTTAATTAGCGCCTCTGTCTTCCGCTTTTCTTCCTCACTGCCGCTGGTATCTTCAGGAATAATGAATTGCGTCAAGCGTCCAGTTTGAGCAAATGCAAATCGCAGCGTTCGCTTGGCGTCTCGCATTTGCTCACTTCTTTTCTTGGATGAGTAATAGTTCTTCAATTCAATGATAATTAAACCTACTGAATCGGGGGGTATTTCTGACTGCTCTGCTTTCACCTTTTTGATTAACTCGGCCTGTGCTGTTTGCAGATCTTGTCCATCGCCTTTCACGACAGATAAATAATCATTGAGTACGGCGCGGAAAGTCACAGAAATATCTTCTTTGGTTTGAACGATAATTCCATTAGGCTCAAAGGGATCAAGGCCATCAGTGGATGTAATGCCAAATGCATCCACAAATTCTGACCAAATATTCTCTGCGGTTTGCCTGGATTGGTAAAAAACTTCAAAACAGACTCTTTTTCTAAACCCAAGAGCAACCTTGAGAGATTGCCAAACTGCTTCCGATGCAACCATCTTCTTGTTTCGGTTGGTGCGAGCAAGACTCAGTTTTTCCATATTTTGGTCGGGCACTCGCGAAAGACCAAGTTGCCGAAGATATGCATCTACCTGCTCGTGGAGAAGCATTAGATCACCTGGGAACAACCCATCCCCGATTGGGCTCTTACCTAACCACCCTATAATCTTATTGTTTAGAATACATGACATCTCTGGGGATGCCTGGAAACGAGTTGGATCTTCGGCAAATTCTTCTGCCGAAATAAGTGGCGTGGCACCAATTGCTTTTAATAAATCGGGAAGATTATCGTCCCAGGCCGGCACGAAAACGCCAGCAGTGTTCCTTTGCGATTGAATACCAGTTGTTGCCAGAGCCTGACTATCTACCGTCAAATCAGGAAGCCAGGGTACATCTGTTCGCACCATCACCGATGTTGACTGATTTGATGGCAGAACAGAATTACTCTTTACTATCAAGGGTTTATGAACCCACCTGCGAATATGTAGTTTAGGATAGATAATAGGATGATTGGATTTGCCAGGAAGAGTTTGCATATCAAAACTCAGTACCAAAGATAAATAGCCTTTACCAAATGGTTGAGGTGGCCAAGAGACCAGTTCCAGCCCCTTCCCATCTGGTCGCTGGGCGCGAATCATCCTAAGGATAGAGTCTCCAATCTCGAAATTCGTATTTTGTAGTTGTTTAATGATCCAGGCAGGTAAAGCTCTGTAATAATAGCTTTCGTTTTCTGCTGATACCCCGGGGCCATCCGGATCAAGAGGTAGGTCCACTTTCAGATTCTGAAAGTTCAATTGATCAGGAGACATCCCGTTCAAAAGGCTATTTAATCTGCTATGAATTTCAGCATGAGTGGCATCCCCCTGTTTGGAAAGCTGCCCAATTTCGAAGTTCGCCCATCCGCGCACAATCGTTGTAACCGGATCGGCTTCAGGATGGGTGTCGCCAGCGGTGATAAAGGCGCGAAAAGATGATTTATTAACCCACATGTAATCGAATCCGGGCGTAATCCCAGATGGAATAGTCAGGAGAAGCACCTTCGCGAGAGAGCGATATGGTAGATACCAATTCCTGTCTTTTTGGGAAATGTACTGGGCGAGAGCATACAACTCATTCTCCCATTGAGCAGGAAACTTTGCTTGCCACAACGTCTGGCTGGGCATAACAGCGTCTTTCAAGTAGTATGCAAAACGACGATAGGTCGAATAATTACCTTTTGGACGAGGGGTAGGTTTCTGTTCCATAATGCCTCCTAGTTGTTTTCAGAACCAAGACCTTTTATTTTCTGTAGCCCGTGCAAGGGTTCACTGTAAAGGGCAGACGCTACTTGATTCTCGACGGTTCTGGATTGCCCGTTTTGTATAAGATCCTCATAACATTCACGCATAGCAATTAACAAACTGGTGCGGGCAGAGTCAGATTTATCCTTCACACTCTCAGGCGCCCATTTCGAATCGACAAAAACCACGATCACCGGCACATTACCACGTATGCCTCGCCCGACCGCCTGCCAAACTCTAGTGAAAAGCGTTGAAGCAAGTTTTTTACGGTCATCGTCTTCCATATTTCGCCAGGTTTGCTTGGTGGACATCAGGCGGTACCATTCCAGTCGAGCCTGCCTGCGAAAATTCTCCGCATGTGTTCCAAATTGATCACGAGGAACAATTACAGCTTTTTTACTGAGAACCCAGTGCATCAGATGACGCGCATCCGCAGATGGATCGTTAGGAGGTAGGAGCGAACGTATTAGGAAAAAGATGCTTCCAAAGGCTGCTTTTCCTTCTTGATTCAAAATATTCCGGCCACGCCCGATAGCATCAATTGGAGCGACAAGTACTTTACTTTCCGGGTGAAGCAATGCAAAGCGATTCACTTCTCCTGTGCCAATTTTTAGGAATCCGGAATTAGATGAGTACAAAAGTTCATCACCGCGACTCATACACGCTACATATAATCCGGGCTGGGTCTGCTGAATAACCGAAGCGACCGTAAAGGCCTCATCATAGCTGCCAGTGAGAATAAGTACACGTTGTCGATCTCCCCATACTGAGGCACCTCCATTTTGGTGACGACACATAATTTCATTTAATACATGGGTGATTGTTTGGTCTGGCCTCGAGATGAGCCGAGCAGCGGTTTGCAGTTGTTCATGTCGTTGATCACCGAATGCACCAGAAATGGAAACATAAATACCCTTTGGGGTGGTGACTGGTTTGAAAAGCCAATCTGTAACATGCTTTTCTTCGTGATTTGTGTCCAGGAATCCTCGCGGCGCAACATGAACATGGAAGAAAGGCGATAATGGCGACCAGGACGTTCCGGAAAGCAAGAGCGTTTGAGGACCCTTGATTCCATCGACATTCAAAAACAAATCGTGAAAATGCATCAGCGCCCAGCGTCCCATCCCTGCAAAGCGGATTCGCCTCAAGATGCCATCAATCACCGGTCGGTACTTTTCATGTTTATATTGGAAGCCAAATATCCGACCCGTTGGCGGGCCAGGGATAAATGGGCGTAGTTCCTTATCCCGATCTTGAAGTGATGTGTAATCATCCAGATTGAGATCAGGCGGTGCCGCTGACCAGTTGAGTTCAACCAAAGTTAATTGATCATCAAGGATACAGACCAGAATGGCAAACTCTAATTTGCCAGCAGTTGACGACCAGTAGTTGTCATCATTCAAAACCACAGGCCGAGGGTCCTCTTGGATAGTAGCCCTAATTTGCTGCCGGGACTGAAGCACCCACTCCATGCACCTGGTCTGAATTCGCTTGGTATGTCCTGTGGCAATGAGAGTTGAAGCAATCTGGTTTAGTTCAAGTAGGAGATCTTCCTTATCTAAGCTCTCGAAGTCCAAAGGGGCTGAGGCAAATTGCCCCAGGATGTTGAGCCAATCTTCATGCTGCTGCTTTTGTTGTTGCGTACAATCTTCTGGTTTGACACCCATCAGTTCCCAGGTGATTAAAGAAAATAAATTCATATTCCAAAAAACGCCTTCGCCAATCCACTTGCGAATTTGCCCCGAAGAGGGGGCAGTCAGAACATCATATATTTGATCAGTGACAGAATTGGCCACTTCGACTGCGCGCACCCACTTGCGACTTGCCAAGTCAGGGAGGCTGCGTTGGTCGGTTCTCATTTTCGCCACACGTTGCGCCAAGTCATTCAATAGGTGTCCTTGCCCCGGGCCAGCCAGAATACTATCGGGCAGGAAAATATCATCAAACGTTGATTGCGCTTGGTCGCATTCATCGATAATCACGATATCGCTGGTTCGATAGACAAGTTCGTAATAGGACATCTTAAAGGGTAATAGGCTACCAGGAATTTTAGATGAAACCAGAGAGGCCGGACTGCATACCCAGATCGGCGCAGAGGCCAAATCGCTAGAACCTTGATGGACAGAACAAACACTTAACAGAGGACAAAGTTGATTTTGTGCTACTTGCTTCCCATCGCTGGAGTCTTCTCCTAGCCTATCACATGGAAATTCGCCGGCAGGAATAGGGCCTGAAAAGTCGTCCGAAGCAAGGCTATAGGAATCTATTGCACAAGCCGTATTCAGATAGCGCCATCCATAATGATCTAAATGAGAAACATTTTTACGTTTTGCTTCTTCAAATGAATCCTGGTAAAGTTGCTCAATATGCTTGGCTTTTGCGCTTCTGCCCAGAATGGGAACGGCAAAAGAGGACCCTCGGCCTGTATCTTTATAACGGGCATGATCTGCTTTTTCAAATGTAGGGACCAAATGAGGGTTTTCTTCCAAGACTGGATGAAGCAATCGCTGATTGATTTCGTTGACAAATCTAAGGATTGAAGAGACGTCATTCAACACCAGGGTTATTCTGTATCCTTTGTATACGCTCCATACTGCCAACAGAAAAGCCAGAGTGGTTTTTCCTACAGATAAAGTTCCAGGAATATGCACTGTATTTTCAAGCAGGAGTTCGAATGACTCTTCAAGCTTTCCTTTTGGTTGAAATAGCTTCAGACTAATGTTATCGAGCCTCTCCCTCCAACTACCGGCTGAAAGAAACGGCGGATGAATCTTTGAAGCAGACTCAATGTCATCAAGAAACCTGGCAATTTCTTTTAGTTCGGAAAATTTCACCTTTATAATTTGGGGATTGGGCAAATTTATATCCAGGAAACTCGGTGTTTTGGGTATGTATTCTTTCCACTCATTCGGCAGATTCACTTCGCGGATAATTCGGCGATTGTCCGCTGTTCTAACTTTGTAAAAATATTTCTTGCCCGGTTCAGCATATTCTTTGCCTGACCTTGTCAATGGTGGAGGAGCCGATGCAAGTTTGCGATAAAAATCCAATCGCTTCTTTGTCACCACACTCAGCGGCAGTTGCTTGATGGTCTTTTCATCATCTTCCAAATCAAATAGCCTTATCTTTACGTCAAATGATTGGTAGCGTTGAATATCTTCGTTCCAACTGCGACGATCATCACTGATATAAAAACTTGATATTGCAATAAGGGATTTCTCTTTTTCTGTCCAATAGGCATCCACAAAATTTGCCATACCGAGGACTGCCCAAATATCTTTAGGCAATAATTCCAAGGTTAACGCAAGCCATATACCGAATTCTGCCTTGAATAGCGAGGGCAAATTCTCCGGCAAATTCCCTTTCGTAAAATGTTCCTTCAAATCACTATATAGAGGACGCCACCATTGGTTTGTATCACGCATTTTCCACCTCCCTTTTTACAAGGCGCAGGAATTGTTTCATGGACAACAGGTTTACATTGCTCTTGCGAGCGCCAGTTGAAGCAGCGCCCTCCCAAAATAATTTTTCATAGTTCGGCAAGAAATAATCATCTTCAATTACATAGAAGGCTCGGTCCCAGCGAAGATTGGGGAGACTGTAATGTTGAATAAACCCCTTTTCAGCCTCGCGCCGGCCTAATAACCATGGAGACTTGTTTGCCTTGACATCTATTGCCCATACCTTGCCACTGGGCAGGCTGATCTGCAAATCATATTCGTCAATTCCTGGCCACAACTTCGCTGTGAGCTTCTGCCTGGATATTTTGTTAAAAAGTTCAATTTCCGGCAAACCTGGCATGCAAACATAGGCTTTCATCCCACGTTTGAGACGCTTCAAATCAGGTGTAAAGTCAATGGAATGAGCCTTTGTGAAATCCCCATGTTTTTCGCAGATTACCCAATTTCGACAATAGAGATGTACGTCTTTTAGAATTAGAGCATCGTGGCAGTTACGACACAAATATACTTTGCCATTTTCAACACATTCTGCGGGGATCGGTTCATAAGCATCTTGGACTTCGTTTAGAATATTGCCTCTGGACACTTGCTCAACCATTTCTTTGAGACGGATAACGGGGTTTTCAATCAGAAAGCGCCGGCTATTTACATAAAGGGAGTAATAACCAGATCGATCAGAGCGGCAGATATCTATAATTTTTTTCATGATACTCTCGTCAATCTCATCGATTTGAGCATCAATATCTCGCAGTGAATAAGCCCACTCCATACAAAATGTTGATGGCTCCCCGAAACGTAATAGCACATCGTTTTTCTCACAATTCGGCCATGATCCCGGCCACCATTGCTGAATTGGCAATTCCATTTTCATTAACAAATCAAAACGGCTTGCAGGCAATGGCTCTTTCCCCTTCAAAAGATTTAACCCTTGTAGATCCCGAACCCCTAACTCCAAAATGTCTGGAAATTCTGTGGCGGGACGGTTTAACAAAGACAACCCTGTTGCGATTCTAGAAAGCACACGATCGGGTTCAATCATGTTTAGGATCCTCCAGAGGCCAGAACTGGTATATATATTGCAGTCCATTATCGGTGATTTCAAAATCTCGCTTGATGAGATGTAAATCGTATAAACGCTTTAGCCGGGTGCTCGCAGTATTAACTGCTAACCCTAATTGCTTGACTAAATCTGGGGCTGTAAGCTGGCCTTGATTAAAAAGAAGGTTCAATGTATCACGCAGATTTTGTTCTAATTGCCCAACACAGTCCCATTCTCCAGAGGATTTTATTACAAGGAAAGCTATTTTTAGTTTTTGCAATCTCACTGCCGCGGTTAAATTTTCAATCGAATCATCACCGAGCCCTTGTAAAATAATCCCTTGATCTTCCCCGAAAGAGCCACTGACCAACTCCTCCCCCATGCGAATGACAACTTCATCGGCGAAAGATACATCCATAAGTTGGTTTTCTGGAAAAATAATCTTAATAGGGGATATCGAAACACCAACACCTTGAAGATGTTTCAATAACGATAGATACACTTTCTGCCCTTTTTCCCGAGTAATCAACAGGGTATTATTTCCCACTCCGGCTTCGCTACAGACTGCTTCTAAGTTTATGTGTATCATGCCTTGTCCTTTAGGAGTTCAAGTATTTATATTGACCGTTCAAGTAATTTACTTGAACACATAACATTATTTTACATCTGGTTTATGTTTGAGTCAAGGATTAAAGATATTAGAGATTTTGCAATAAGGGGAAATTAAGCCCTAGAGCAATCTGTGTTCCCGGGAAAAAAACGTTCCCAGAAGTAAACACTCTGCCGGCTTTATAGTGGCTCAGAACAGCTGCGTCATGCGAACGTAAATAAAGCGAACCATGGTTTTCTTGAAGAATTTGCTCAACGCGTCGTAGTCCCAGCCCACCACGCCCTGTATCTCTCGCTGATTTACCTTCCATTGCCAGCTTGAGATATTCAACTGCGGAATCGGCTATGGAACCATACCGCAATTCCAAACTTCCCTGTACGCCACACCCAAGGTCTCCAACTGCTACTTGAACATTGACAACATTAAGACTTTGTTTTTCGTATTTTTGAATAAGCACGATACCATTTGAATCAGTACTGTGCTGGTATATGTTCGAGCACAATTCGCTTAAAGAACCCAAAAGACTATTAAGTGAACCTTTGTTTAGCCAATGACTAAAAATATTGCCGGTGCGTTCGATAGCATGCTCAACATCAGAAGTTGAGCCGATTCTGGTCATTTCTAATAATTGGGTGGTATGAGGATTTCGTGCCCACTCATCATTACCTAAATTCTCTATTTCTATCCATTCACGTGCTCCAACCGGAATATCCATCCTGAGTAGATATTTCTGAACATCCCTAGGTATATTTCTCAATAAGACTTTTTTCTTTGCAATCGAATATACGTATCGACATGCGAGTACTAAGCCAACTGCGCGGGAAGGTGTAATAAATCCTGTTCGTTCCATGTTTAATACAACTTCCGATGATGGAGCCAACTCGATTACGCAGGAAAACAATAGATCTAAATCGGTAAATTTGTCTTCCGCTGTTGAAGGCAAAAACTGGATGTGGTTTTTATCATAAATATTCATAAGCAATTCCTAATGTTAACGCTTTCGCAATCATCCAAAAAGCAAATGCGAGATTTCGGGATTTGGCCCAGCAATGTTTCCACCGCATTCTCATATCTGTTCATTTGTCGTCTGTACTGCTCTGTCAACTTTTCACGTACAGTATCACTGCGAATCGAATCTGTCTTGAAATCCACTACCTGCCAGCCATCAGATGCACGATAGAGCAGGTCAATGTACCCAGTTTCAGCACGCTCTCCCACCATGCGCGAGTAAGGAACTTCATGGTAGCGCTCCTGGGACGAATCAATCTCATCCCACAATGGATGCGCTCGCAAGCGTTCCAACAGTTCCACCGTCCTGCGAATCGCCTCAACCCGTTGCGCCGAACTGGATAATCCCGCATTCAGCACCACAGTCTCCAATAACTGGATCAGCCTTGCATCTTCTGGGAACAACCAGAGTTCAATCGCTTTATGTACCATCTGCCCGATAACGCTTGACGGAATATGCGCGCTGTCCCCTGTTGCCTGCCAGGGATGAGTCTCCTCCGGCTCATCATATACTTCAGACACGGGCAGAGGTTCACCAATCGGCCGAAACAAGGGATGCACATCAGATACATCATCGAACATCTTCAAGGCCTCTGGCAAGTCCACTGCATATTCTTCATCATTTAGGTAAACAACTGCACGCACCGGATGACCAGAGGAAGTCTTCGATATCACAGGTGTTCCAGCCTGAGCCACCAATTCGTTAATAGTTACCTGAGCACCAGCGGTAATATCTCCCATCCACTCCGGAGACTTCCATTCCCCTTTTGATGTCGGAGTGGTGTGCCCGCTGATGATGAGTTTTTCTTTTGCGCGCGTTAGAGCCACATACAAAATTCGTAGCGACTCAGACTCATTCTGCAAACCATCCTGCCATTTTGCCAGACGATAAAGCATTGGTGGTGGATCCAGTTTCACTGCCAGACCGATATCCGCCATTAGGTAGGCTTGATCGCTGCGAGAAAGACTCTCTTTACCGGCGTCGGCCAGAACTACCACCGGGAACTCCAGCCCCTTAGACTTATGTATAGTCATCAAACGCACCGCTCCTTGCGCATCCGCGGGCGCTTCGCCCTCTCTCGCTCCAGCTTCAGACAGGGTGGCAAGGTAATCCAAGAAATCCCGAACATTCACCTGTCCGCTTGCTTGTGCGTCTGAGAGCAGTTTATCTAGGTTGCGCCACAGCCGGCCTCCCACACGGCTTTCTCCTTCAGCAGCCAGAATAGCGCGGTAATCAGTTGAGTCCACCAACTGCTTGAGTAGCTCTGCCACCGGGATGCGGTCCACCTGCGGCAGCAAGTGATTCAGTAGTTCAATTACTCGTCTGGCACGTTCCTGATCGGCTTCATCCAGCATGGTTACATCGCCCTGTAAGGACTGCCAATACGGTACTGTCTTAATCCCTTGCTTGCGAAGCAGATACAGGGCAGCATCCGTCAGTCCAAAGGCGGGCGAGCGTAACAGCCCGGCCATTGCCAGGTTATCTGTTGGGTCTGCCAGGGCGCGCAGCAGGTTGAGTACATCGCGGATTTCCGGACGATCATAGAAGCCACGTCCGGCCACGGTTACAAAGGGAATCCCCAAGTCTTCAAGTGCATTTTCGTAAAACGCAAACCCTGTCGAGGCGCGAAACAACAGAACGACATCATCCCAGGTGCGTATTTGTCTTTCATCTTTCAGTTCCAACAGACGCCTAGCCAAGGCCTTTGCCATCACCGGACGAGCGCTGGGAGCATCTTCGCCTTCGCCGAAAACGAGTTCAATATGTGGGGGTTGAATATGCTCTGGTGGTGCTTTTCGGTACGCGTCCAACTGGGAAAAAGGAACATAATATGGTCGGGATGGGTTTTCATTTGTCCCCATGATCCCAGCTAGCAGATCCCCGGTGGCCTTCAGGAGCGGTTCATGCGCTCGGTAGGTTCGATCCAGATCAACCACCAGCCCGCCGGAATTTTTCGCCTTCTGCTGGATGGCGCGAAAGACAGTCACATCTGCCCGCCGGAAGCGGTAAATGGACTGGCGGGCATCCCCAACCACAAAAAGGCGGCCGGTATCACCCGCCAACGCCTCAACGATCCTGCGCTGACAAGCGTTGGTATCCTGAAATTCGTCCACCAATAGTGCATCCTGTTCACCCTGCCATCTGGAGCGGATATCATCTCTTGAAAGCAGCCCTTCTGCGCCGGCTTCCAGATCGTCAAAATCGAGCGCCTGCCGCTGGACAAGGACTTCCCTGTAATTGCGGGAAAGCTGTTCAAAGGCTCGTGCCAAAAGCGGTATCAGCGCAGCGAAACGCGCTTCAGATTCTCGGTCTGGTCCGTTATTCGAAGTACTACCACCCACAAATGGATCGAGAAAATCATCGTAGGCTTTCTGGATAACACCGAGAATTTCTCTTGTGCGACTGTCCTTTTTCCCGACGTTTAAGCGCATCTTTTCCCGGCGCGCCTGATAAAGCGCTTCCGCGCAACCCAGCACATCCCCTCGAAGCAGAGCATCTTCTGCACTTCCCCATAAGGAAAGCAAGTCGGCCACCATCTCATAGAGCTTGTCAGCTTCAAGGACTGCGCGGGACATGCCGCGTAATTCCGAAATTGCATCCTCAAAGTCAGTGTGGCACAGTCCACTTTCAAGGTATTGCCGAACGATTGCAACGCCATCCAGTTTTTCAGCAAATATTTCACGGGTCTCAAGGCGGTGCTCAATCAGGAAATGCAGCAAATTGCTCAGCTCCCTGGTGGTCAGCGTGTTAAAAAGGGGCGTAAACGCGGGATCTTCTACGAACCCACTAAGAGTATCATCCACCACCTGCGCTCGTAATGCAGATGTGAGACCTTCATCCAGAACATCAAAGCGGGGGTCGATGCCAGCTTCGGCAGGATGAGCCCGCAGGATTTCAGCGCAAAAGCTGTGAATGGTGCCGATCCGGGCTGAGTCCATCCGGGCGCTGAGCGCAAGCCATTTTTGCCGTTCATCCCCTGACTTTGCCTCCTGGATCAATTTCGTCAGGGCATCTCGCACACGGGAACGCATTTCACGCGCGGCCTTATCGGTGAAGGTGATGGCTACCAACCGGCGCGGGTCAAACCCTTCCGCTAGTAAGGAGGCATACCGGGCAACCAGCGTGCGTGTTTTGCCACTACCAGCCCCGGCGGTCACGACCACATCCCGGCCACGTTCCAGCGCAGCCTGCTTTTGAATCTCTGTCAGCCCAAAACTGGAAACAACCTGTTGCACCAGTGTTGTGCTCATTTTCCACCTCCCCAGCCTGGCTGGTAGCGCCAGCACCATTGCGCAGCGGGGCAATATGCCGGGCAGCCTCCTTTAGGCGGAATCGGTGGAAATTCTGCAGCTCGAATGCCTGCAAGAATTCTCGTCAGGTGCGCCACAAGAACCCGGATGGCCTCATCAACCCCCTGTCCATTTTCCGTTTTGAAGCGGGATAATTTCAATGTGCCAGGTTTCGCAGCCTGGATCATCCAATAAAAGCCTTCCACCACATTCCCCAGGTGTAAGGTGTCTTGAGCAGCCATGGCATATAGAGGCAATTGCAAACGTGCGCCGTTCTTCAGGTCCTTCGAATCCAGATGGCTGCTGCCGGTCTTGTAGTCTACGACACGTACATCGCCATTCTCGTTGCGATCCAATCGGTCAATTACACCACGCAACCGCATTTTTTCTGTGCCCAGGTCAACTTCAAGGGGCGGTATGCCATCTATTCCAAACTTCTGCTCAAATGCAAGTGGCCTCCAGCCTTCGCTTTCACTGGTCAGCGCATTGATCGTTGCCTGAAGCATCGATAACAGCTGGGCTTGTTCGAATTCCCAAAGGGAAGACGGCCTGAAACCGTACTCTCTTGGTGCATCTGCAAACACTCTCCGGGCGATATCTGGCAGAACAGCACACAGGGATGTAATATCTCCAGGGTTGTCCGCAGTGCGATATGTCCCTTCGAGAATCTTGTGGAGCAATATGCCCAACTGGCTGACATCCAATCCCAATTCTGGGATTGTCCTTGGTTCTAGGCCAAGCGCCACCTTGACAAAAAACTGGTGAGGGCAATTTCCGTAGGCTTCAAGGCGCGATGCGCTCCACACGGATCCTGGCGCGTATCGCTCGTTCATTTTTGGGGAGATATCTGGGGCAAAGCCTTCATGCCCACCTTCAGACCGTTTGGCGCGGCGCGCTTGCAAGACATTCCGTGCATGACGCAAAGCCTCCCAGCGTGGTTCCAGCTCTCGAAAACGACCAGGCAGCTTTTTATGCCGAACAGCCCAGAAGAGGAGTTCCTGACTGGATGCAGCATCATTTAAGGACGGTATATCATCAGGCCGAACCACTTTCAGCGCGGTCTTATCAAAGCGTTTTTGCACATCCTTCCAAAATGGAGAGGCTTCCCAATCTTCGCCATCTTCGGACAAATACGGGCGGGTGATCAACAGATATTGGTCTGTCCGCGTCACTGCCTGGTAGAAAAGTCCCGCCTGCTCCCGGTTCAAGCGCTGTTCCAACCCAAGCGCCTGGCGCAGTTGCTCGTCAAGGAATGGATCCGGGCGCTCCACCTCCGGGAATAATCCTTCGGAGAATCCGAGCAGTGCCACTGCTTTGAAACGAACCCCGCGCGCCTCAACCATGCGCCCAATCAACAGCGCCGGCTGGCCTTTTAGTCGGGGTTCTGGTAAACCCACTCCGCCCAGGGTAATTTGCAATCCAGAGAAAAAGCCCGCATAATCCACTTGGCGTTCGCCGGTTACCGCTTCGCTCAATACCAGGGCGCGCAGTGTTTCTCGCAGAATCTCGCAAGCAGTCTCATCGCGTTCATTTTCTGCCTGGTGATAAAAGCCCAATCGTTCTAGCAGGTCTTCAAGCCAGGCAACCCAGCCTGTTTGGGATTGGCTCTGGACTGGTGTGGCGAGTATGTCGAAACAGGCCTGCAATGAACGCCGTAATGACTCCGCTTCGTCCCCACGAGGTAGGCCGGGCAGAATCCGCTCATCGTCCAGGTCAGGCTGGTCTTGCACACGGGTTGGGATGAGTCGCTCCCAGGTTTCCTGCCACTGTTCACAGCTTTCAATGATCCTTGCTTTCCGGCTGATCTCTTCAAGTGCATCGATATTACCTGAGTCCAGGCCAAACTCAAAGTAGGGCGAACGCAGCACATTTAACAACATGCGCGTTTTGAAATTCTGCGCTGGTAATGCCAGCAAATTGAGCAAAGCTGCGATGGCCGGCGAGGCCTCAAGAGCTATTCCCTGGGAAAAGTGAACAGGAATACCCAACTCTTCAGCGATGGCGCGCAGGAAAGGATTATACACATCCGGATTGGGCGTGAAGATCGCGCAATCTGACAGATCCACAGTATCACGCATATTATGCGCTTTGATCCACCGCAATGCCTCGCGTGCTTCATCTGCAGGAGAGCGTGTTTCGAGCAGGAAAGGAAGCTTCGTGTCTGTGCTGTTGACAGAGCTCTCGCCTGGTTCGAACAATGTTTTTTCCAAATGGAGGATATCTGGTGGCAAAAAAGGCGCTTCTGCGATCATAGTGATATTTGGCGACAAGTCTCGGACGAGTTTTTCAAGGGTATCCGCAAACCGCCGATGGGCAAGACGCTGGGAGTTACTCTCGCCAGGAAATGTGATCAACAACTCGCCCACCTGCCCAGCAAGCAGCTGCAGAGCCCGCCGCTGCGCCCCCGTAAATGAGTCGAAGCCATCCACCACCAGTAGACGTATTGAACCAGCGACTATCGAATGTGTTTCCAACGACTCGACTGCCAACCAACTTAAGCCTTCCGGGTCTGCCCATCCTAATTCCCTCAACCGCGTCTGATACACGGAGTACAGGTGCGCAAGCTCTTTTTGTGCAAGTGTTCCAGTCTGAGATAATTCAAGAAATTGCTCGGGAAATATCAAAGAACGCTTAAGTTCTGCAAAAGAGTCTCGCAGGGCTAGAAAAAAACCAGGCAAGGTGCACAATGGAGCGTAGTAAATAAGTTCCCCTCGCCTAGCCGAAAGATCTACGATTTCATGAATTATGTAATGCAAAAATGGTGCGGACGCGACTGGAACATTATTCCCTGAACGCTCCAAAATACTGTGATATAAGTCTCCAAAAGTGCCGACATGCGCGCCAATCATACCTCCGCTTTGCGCTATTCGCCTACGAAAAGCGGATGCCTGTAAGCGATCTGGAACAATCACCCATACTTCAGAGAGAAGTTGAGATGAAAGCGCATCACGGACTCTCTGAATACATGTTTGAGTTTTTCCAGTCGCAGGTTTTCCAACGTAAAGCTCCACTAACATAGAATCTCCTGATTGCTGGATGGGTATGCCACAACCCAGAACTATGCTTTCAACGAAACCCGCCTATTTCCAGGAGCGGGACATTAGGTAGGCGATGACGGGGATCAGCATGGGTCCGGTTACGCGGGTGGCATCTGTGACGCTGCGAACCTGCCTTCCTTAATCCCGATGTCTTGCCTCTTCAGGAGGTCTATCAAATTACGGGAACTGCAGAGACTCGCATCAGATGGGAGGTAATAGGATGTTCTTTGAAGCAAAGACAGCAAGAGCTATTGTTCTAAGCTTCTGGATGTACATCCGAGGCAATAAACACCCTTAAACATAGGCCATAAATTATCAAAAGAAGAACCAGAAGCTGGCGATCTATGCCCCAACTCCTTGCAAACTATCCACTTTTGAGGAATTTCTCTATACATCGTTTCCAGAGCCTTGGAGTGCCGCAAATCTTGGATTATTTCAACATGTCGACACCATCCGCGTCTCTGCTTGGCAGACGCAACCATGTCATCTACATCAGATGCAACAGCAATCCGAATTTTATCAATTTCGACATTGCTAGATAAAGCGTTCAAAATTGTATTGACATAAGCTGCTTTTTCCTCTTCGCTCAGAGTAGCTAACTCACTATCACCCATGCCTGCAACTGTATTTTCGCGGAGTGCTGTGAATGTATTTCGATTTTGAAGTAAATTCTGAGCGCGATCTATTAATTCTACAAATATACTGTTCGCGGCATCAAGTGCTTCTTTAGCAAGTCTATCCCGATTGCCCACATCACCTAAAATATCATAAATATCTGCTGCATCACATAACGATTTGGTCAAAGCATACATTAAGTGGTATTTCCCAAATATTTGAACACAGTAATCGATCTCAGCAAGTATTTGGAACAATTGTCCTTTCGACTGCCGTTCTAGTTCGATTACTGGGGAAAAAGTTTCTGGAGATCGAATGAAGTCCATCAATAAGAATTGACTCAGATGATGAGCAAAGTCTCTTAAGTGGCCTGTGCGTATAATTGCCCACTCAATATCGCTTTTTCCTTTTGCTATTTTTTCTGCTTCATCATAAAGCTCCCATACTTGTTTGAGCCCATTTATCACTGTCTTGGCTTGAGATACTCTTTCATCCATGGCAACGGGGTGTCCTAGTTTTTCCCGCAGTTGGATTTTCCCAGTTTCTCGCTGAAAGGTAAGCGAAACTATCTGAAACAATAAATGAGCCTGACTTGAAAGAACCTTAGCTTTGATAATCTCATACTCTGAGCCAAGAGGTTTGATCTTGGCAATTAATGCCTCACTCCGTTCTACTAATTGAGAAAGCAAGTTGCCATACTTAAGAGTGAGTGGTTCGCCTACCTGAATTAATCGAAGTTCCACTTGGGCTCCAAACAAAATATCATTATGTTTATAGCTCCAATATGCTACTTTATCCGCTGTTTTTAAGAATTCTTCAGGCGAGATTATGCATCTGTCTAACCTAACCTCGGCCGAATAATAGTCGAGTCTATTCAGCGCAACAGGATCTTTTTGGATAATATATTGACTCTTCGCTTGGTCAAATTCTTGAGCCGCGCGATCTAAATCACCAATTTGTAGAGCTGATAAACCGGCCAATTCGCAAATCAATGGAGATGCTTTACGCCATTCTCCTGGTATTTTATCTGTCCAAGTCAGAAAAATTTTTCCATACCCCAGGCTTACTCCAATCGGACCTATTACTTCCAGACTTTGGATTGCCATTGGCCATTCTTCTCCATCGGTCGAATGTTCAGCAGCAAGATACCATTCCTGGTGTGATAGAAAATAGTTTGCTAGAACACGATGCGCCTGCCTGACAGCTTCTAAACCTTCCTCGTCCTGGAACCTGGTCAAAAGAAACTCGGCAAACAGAGGATGAAGCCGATAATGTTCAGCTTTTCCTTGATTCTCAATTAAAAATGTATTGTGTTTGGATAAATCCTTCAAGACTTGTCCACCATCGGTCTGCTCTGTGAACAAGTTAACAATTCTAGGCTGTATTGAACGAACAATGCTAAGCCGTTTTAGAAGGCTCTTTGTTTCGGGTGGTAATTCCTTGTAGACTTCTTCGGCAAAGAAATCATAAATATTTCCATTGAAGCCTGTTAGTTGATCGAAAAGGTTATCGCTTTGTGCGGGCTTATTCTGCAATATGTCAATCGCTAGACCGATTGCCGCTATCCAACCGCCTGTACGTTCATATAACAAATGCACCTGTTCTGGAGGCATATCAAGGGCCAAAACCAACTTTAGGTAATCGCGGGTTTCATCTGGCGTAAATTCCAGTTCAGATTGTTTTAATAGTATCAATTGGGCTTGACCAATTAATTTTGCCTGACTGTTGGGCATCGGCAAACGGGAAGTCAGGATGATTTGCACGTTTTTTGGGTGCGATACCAGTAAAGCAACAATGCACGAATGAACAGTAGCATCATCGACATTATGGAGATCTTCGAAAGCTAGCAAGATGGGCGTGACTGATGATGAGTCTAATTCGCCTATCAATACAGCAAGAGCTTCATCAGGCCTCGTTTCTTTTCCCCTGTCTTGAATCAACCGCAATGTTTCCAAACCTATTCGGTTTGTCTGTCGTGCCAACTCAGATGCTAATTCTTCTATAAACCTTATGGCATTCGAAGGTTCCTTCGAAAACGTGTACCATATCGAGGTTTGTGGATTGGCATTGCTAATAAAATCTTGAAGAAGCCAAGTCTTTCCATATCCCGCATCTGCTTGGATAAATACATTTTGCTGTGATAAAGCAGCATCAAGAAGATTTGTTAGCCTTGGCCGATGTAAATAAATGGCAATTTTCGGCCGTGATAATCTTGTAGACGCTGCAAATTCCTTATAACGTAGTTCTTGACGTTTTGTAAATTGAAAATCACTACCACTCAGAAGCCTAATCTTAGCGATTTCTGTTTCGACATGCTTCAGAATATCTCCAGATACAGTTTCGTTGAAAACATTGGATAATGGAATATGAATAGAGATTGATGAATTTCCGCTTCGTTCACGCCAATCCGGTTGTTCTTTATCCAATACTTGGCGAATATATGGTTTTACCCACAGATAACATGCCTGCTTATGTTGAGAGCTAAAAGCTACCAAGAGAATGGGCAGAGGCAATCGGTCATAATAATTCAACGTGGAGACTTTAAGCGGTTGGATCACTTGGTTCTTGTACCGAATTACAAAATGTTCATGCCCCTTCGATTGGACTCTGAACTCCAGCGCGGTTGCTTCACCATTTTCAAATACTTCAACGAATAGGTCTTTTCCATAATCATTCTTGATTTCCTCCCTTGTCCAGCTAGTAGGTAATTTGTTCATTATGAAATTAACCGCTTCCGTGTCAAGCTCATGTTGACGCGGGCGCTGAGGCATGGAGGGTTTCCTATGATGCCGTTTTTTCATACCTTATCACCAAGTGGCTTCCGTGATTTGATAAATTTGAATAATTATTTTGTAGTTCGTGTTGGCCAAGAATGAAATCACTGACTAAACTATTTTCAATACTCGCCTACCGTAGCTTTGTACCTATAGTTTACTCCTCCCTTACCAGATTGTATAATAGCTCAAGAGAAAGGTTGGTATTAATGACCCCCCTAATCTTCAACCAGCCATTGATTTGGCTCTTCAACTTGTCCACTTCTTCATTGACCTATTCCTCGGTATAATCAATTCAATCCCAAGCCTGCCAACTGAATTAAAGGGAATTTTGATCGGTGTGCTGGTCCTGGGGTTTATTCTTGGTTTGTTTCGAATGCGCCCGATAAAACAAAGCATCGAAGATCTCTTTGACAGAATCTTCAATGTTTTGACTAGATAGTCTCAAAAGGCTTGCTCATGCCCACTCTCAGCTGGATCGGAAAATCTTCCGTAGTTGAACACCACAAAAAGGTGCCTTTTCGTTTGCTCAAATGTCAGGATGAATTCTCCGTTGGCGATCCAGAGAGCGGGAACCTGCTTGTACAGGGCGACAACCTGGAGGCGCTCAAGGCACTGTTGCCTTACTATGCCGGCCAGGTAAAGTGTATTTATATCGATCCGCCCTATAACACTGGTGAGGAGAGTTGGGTTTATGATGATAAGGTTAATAGTCCAGAAATGCGGAGCTGGCTAGGACAAGTAGTAGGTGGTGAAGCTGAAGACCTCTCGCGTCACGACAAATGGCTGTGCATGATGTACCCGCGGTTGGCCCTCTTGCAAGAGATGCTCAAAGAAGATGGTACGTTATGGATGAGTCTAGATGACAATGAAGTACATGATGGGCGAATGATATTGGATGAGTTGTTCGGACGTAATAATTTTCTGGCTACTATTGTATGGCAAAAGAGAACATCTCCGGAATCGCGGTTGCCTTTAGGTGCGGCACACGACTACATACTGGTATATTCTAAAAATCTTGAAATCGCAAAAAAAAATATTAATCGAATTTCGCTTACAGCCAAACGAACATCTGAATATAAGAATCCCGACAACGACCATCGGGGGGTTTGGGCATCGCGAGATATAACTGGTCAAGTTGGACATGCTACCGAAAATCAATTCTATGAGTTGAGTACACCTTCTGGAAAAAAGTATCATCCGCCAACAGGGAGATGCTGGACCGTATCAGAGCAGACTTTTAATAAATTGGTCACGGATAACCGAATTTGGTTTGGAAAAAATGGTAGTTCTCGCCCCAGAATGAAGTTGTTCTTGAGCGAATCAGAAGGTGCTACAGCATGGACATGGTGGACAAATTCAGAAGTAGGGCATAACCAGGAAGCCACGAAGGAATTGAAAGAAATCTTTGGCGAGGGAGCTTTGTTTGAGACACCAAAACCAACTCGCCTTATACAACGCATTATTCAGTTGGCTACTAACCCCGGCGATCTGATTCTTGATTCATTTGCTGGAACTGGTACAACCGGTCACGCTGTTCTGAAACAGAACGCCGAAGATGGCGGCGGTAATCGCCGTTACATTTTGATTGAAATGGATCCCAAGATTTCAAGAAATATCACTGCTGAACGATTAAAGCGTATCATACAAGGGTACAAATCTCGGGGGCAGAACGGTAGTGAGAAAATTGTAGCCGGCCTCGGGTCCGGTTACCGATATTGCGAACTCGGACCTACGCTCTTTGACCCAACCGGTCAGATTCGTCCGGAGGTCAAGTACGAAGATCTGGCGCAGCACGTTTTCTTTGTCGAGACTGGGTCTCCGCTTCCTCGCGCTGGAAAGAAGAAATACCCTCTTTTGGGAATTCACGATGGGGCAGCCATCTACTTACTCTACAATGGCGTGCTAAAAGACAAGTCGCCGCAAGGCGGTAATGTACTTACCAACGAAGTGCTGGCCGGCCTACCCACGCACGATGGACTGAAGGTCGTTTATGGCAACGGCTGCCGGATCAGCGAACCGCGGTTACGTGAACTTGGTATTGTGTTCCGGCAGATTCCTTACGAAGTCAAAGCGAGTTAGCTATGCAGCTCAAAACCTACCAACAGCGTTCCCTGGATGTTCTCACAGCCTACTTCCACGCCTGCCGATCCTTCGGCGACGCCGACACCGCCTTCTACAACACCACCCGCCAGGTGTACGAACAGGGTATCCCCTACATCCCGGTTACCGGGCTGCCCGGCCTTCCGTATGCTTGCCTGCGTGTGCCTACTGGCGGCGGTAAAACCCTGATGGCCTGCCACGCAGTTGGTGTGGCCGCTAAGGAACTCATGCAGACTGACCACGCTGTGACGCTCTGGTTGGTGCCATCCAATGCCATCCGCGAGCAGACCCTCAAGGCGCTGCGTGATCGTAACCATCCCTACCGGCAGGCGCTTGAAAGCCGCCTTGGAGCGGTTACGGTGCTGGATGCGGGCGAAGCGCTCTACGTTCAGCCGGCTACGGTGCGGACCGAGACGGTTGTCATCGTCTCCACCATGCAGGCCTTCCGGGTGGAGGATACCGAAGGCCGCAAAGTATACGAACCATCTGGCGCGCTGCTGGGTCACTTCGAAAATCTCGGCCCGGTAACAGATATTGACCGCTACGAGAACGGACAGCCGATCACTTCGCTTGCCAATGTTCTGCGGTTGCACCGCCCGCTGGTCATTGTGGATGAAGCCCACAACGCCCGTACCGGCCTATCTTTTGAGACCCTGGCGCGCTTCAATCCGGCCTGCATCATCGAATTCACTGCCACGCCTGACCGCGATAAGAACCCCAGCAACGTTCTGTATAGCATTTCGGCCGCGGAACTCAAGGCCGAAGATATGATTAAGATGCCCATCCGGTTGGAGACCCGCCCGCAGTGGAAGGAACTCATCGGGGATGCTGTGACTACTTTGAAGGGGCTGGAAGCGGTCGCCGAACGGGAACGAGCGCAGACAGGCGAGTACATCCGGCCGATCATGCTCCTGCAAGCCCAACCGCGTCGGCAGGATCGTCAGACTGTTACTGTTGAGGTGGTCGAATTGTGTCTGAAAGAGGATTACCACATTCCTGCCGATCAAATTCGACGCGCTACCGGCGACGATAACCAAATTGAAGGCCTGAACCTGTTTGACCCAGCTTGTCCCGTTCGGTACATCATCACCGTTCAGGCTCTGCGCGAGGGTTGGGATTGTCCTTTCGCTTACGTGTTATGTTCCGTGGCCGAACAGCATGGGGCAACAGCCGTCGAACAAATTATTGGACGCGTCCTGCGTATGCCCAAGGCAATCCGCAAGGTAAATCCCGAACTGAACTTGGCTTATGCCTTCGTCGCTTCAACCAACTTCGCTGCCGCCCTTAACCAACTCGGTGAGGCGTTGATCGAAAATGGCTTCCAGAAACAGGAAGTGGCGGAGATGATTGCTCAACCCGCTACCCCCGACTTGGGACCCTTGTTCAGTTATCGGGCTACCAGCGGCGAAAACCTTGTTTTCAAAATTTCGGATGCCCCTGCGCTTCAGCAACTCCCTACTGAATTGGCTGCCAAGGTTCACTACGATGCAGAGAGCCAGACAATTGAGATTCCATCTTCGCTTGAAAATCAGCAACTCGAAGCTATTGGAGCAACCTTCTCTACGCCAGTTTTTCGTCAGCAGTTCTCTGAGGCCGTTCAGCAAGCCCGGGCGCATCTTTTATCACCAACAGCCACGCCGGCCGAACGCGGCGAAAAGTTTGCCATTCCGGTGCTGGCCATCCGTCAGGGAAGTTACCTCGAACAATTTGAAGAGACTCACTTCCTCGACTTTCCATGGGATCTCTCACACCTGGACGCATCCCTGAGTGAGACAGAATTCGCATCCGAACGCCCCGGACCGCAGCAAGGCGAGATAGATGTTTCTGCCGAAGGCAAGATCAAAACCCAATTCATCGCCAATCTGCACAACCAGATTTCCCTGTTGAATGTCGAACAAGGTTGGCAGGTGTCCGATCTGGTTGTCTGGCTTGACCGTAACATTCTGCATCGCGATATCCCTGCCGTGGAAACAGGTATATACCTGACCCGCTTAGTTACCCAACTCATCGAAAAGCGTGGCTTCAGTCTGAATACACTGGTGCGCGAGAAATATCGTCTGCGTGACGCGACCGTTCTCAAGATAGACACCCACCGCCAGCAAGCGCATCATGGGTCATTTGAGCAATTTTTGAAGGCAACCAGTCTGCTGGAAGTAACGCCGAACCTGGTCTTCGAATTTGACCGAGAGAACTACCCCTGCCCAGTCAACTCCCTTTACCGCGGAATGCACCAGTTCAAGAAGCACTACTATGCCGACGTAGGCGATCTGAAAACCAGTGGGGAGGAATTCGAGTGTGCGCAATTCATCGACGCGCTGCCCGAAGTCGAATTCTGGGTTCGCAACATCGATAGCCAGCCCAAATACTCCTTCTGGCTACAAACCTCAACCGGACGCTTCTACCCGGATTTTGTATGCCGGCTGACGGATGGACATTACCTGGTCGTCGAATACAAGGGCAGCCATCTCTATAAAGACGCCGAAGAAAAACGCCAGATCGGGGAATTGTGGGAAAAGCGGAGTGGAGGCACCTGTCTGTTCGTGATGCCGACGAATAGGGAGTTCGGTGTTATAAGGGCTGCCCGGATGTGAAGATAATCAACTTCACTTTGCGATCAGAATCGTACAAATTGTGCGCTCAGCCGTAGGTATCCAGGGCGTCGTGGTGGAGTGCGACATAGAGGTGGTAAATCATTTCTTGCGCCGGCTGCGAGCATACATACCAACCATCACAACTACTATGATAGCTGAAATAACACAGGGGGCAAAAGGGAAATTTTCGCTGCTCGAGCCGCCTCTGGTTGCCTCATCTGTAGCCTGCGCTAAAAATTGGGCGGCTTTGGTCTGGTAGTAAGATGCAGTACCGGTCTCTTGGGGTATTACTTGCGTCTGGATAGCCTTGTGTTCGGGTATTACGGTCGGCAGCCTAGATGACCGGCACCCCATCAAGAGAGTTATCATCAAAATCCCCAGGAACACGATCAAGGGTGCAGATTTGTGTGACACGTTCATCCTCCTCAACATTAAATCTTCGCTTATGCAGCCTTGCGCGGCAAAATAAACCAGGTTGACCACTCCCCTGCCCCATCGGGCAAGGGCATAAACAAAACCAGGAACCATCTCTCACAAAAAACACGCCTTCCTGTTTTTGGTTGGCAGAGTATCAGTAAAGCTATGCGCATTAAGTGGTGTGGAACCATACAAATCGCTACCAGATGCTACCAGATCCCGAGTCGTACCTTCGCCCATTCTGCCACCGGCAGATGCCCGAAATCGTTCCAATCCCCTGTCACAACAGCCATGTGGTCCTGAATATTCACCAAAGCCGGCCCGGCCGCCTTCTGCACCCAGGGCATCGCCAGCAAAACAAACACCACATGCAGTTTCATACTCTTCGCATACGCTGCCGCCTGATTCAACCGGCGGTTTATCTTTTGGGTAATGCGCTCGCCGCTCTGGTGCCCACTCTCAACCTCCAGCCAGAACAGCGTTTCGTAATCATCAAAGCTTCCCCAAGCCAGCGCGTCCGGAGTTGCATCGAGGCCTTTGATATATACCTCGCTCCACCCTGTCCATACCTGCACGTTCGGCCAGCCTTTTTTCAACCAGGCTGGCCATTTCCGTAATATCTTGCGATGTCGGCTGTCCGCAGGTTCTCGGAATTCCCAACGTTCCGGGAAATAATAACCAGGTGGTATTCCCCAGCTCCGCAATGCAATCGAGTTTCCTTTTCTCGTAATTTCGTAAAACGGATAACGTTTTTTCTCATCCGGATCCACGCGCCCAAATGATTTTTCGCCAATCAATACCAACTGTTTAGGTTTAAGTTTATGGTTATGTTTCTCTTCCCTGACAGCGCCAACATTATAGGTAGCATATTCTCTTTCCACCAGGATCCTGAGATTCTTACGCGCCATATCCAGGCTTAGCCCTGCCAGAGCTGCTATTTCCGCGGTATATCCCTCCTGGAGCCTGTCCAGCACGCGCAGGCACGCCAGTTCGCCAGGCGAGAGATTGCCCAGGAACCATTCATCTGCCTGCGGCGGTGGAGGCGCCGGGACCCTCGAGGTAGGAGGCGGAGGCCAGAAGTCGTCGGCGGCGGGTTGATCAACGCTCGAGGATGTCACCGCGATAGAAATGGATGCGCCCTTGAGGTAACGTCTTACCTCCCTGGCATACCATCTCCCAGGTCCGTCCACCTGTATCCATACAGAAGCTTTACCATGATGTAGTTCCTTGAGTTGCCAGGTTAACTTCTTGACACCCTCGGCGTAAGCATCCGGCGGCAGTCCGGCATTGGTCGGCATTTTGAAGATAAAGGTGTCTGTCCAACCAGCTGGAGGATACTCGATTGATTTCCAACTGTGGAACACAGAGGTCCCTACGTGCACAGGTGACATAGTTTCACCTCATCCGCATCCACCTACGAAATACAAATCCTGGTCAATAAAATCCACGGGGTTAATCCAACATTGATCGGACTTCCTCTTTACGCCCAGATGTAAATGCGGTCCGGTGCTGTTTCCGAGATTATCTGATAGCCCAACCACATCACCCCATTGGACAATCTGACCTTTCGTAACGAATATCTCCTGCATGTGAGCATACCAAACCTGGTAGTCGCCATTCTCAATGACAACCAGACCGCCCCATTGATCTCCCGCACCGGGAGCAAAAAAGTCAGCCCAGGCTACTTCTCCCCCCAAGATCGCGTGAACTTGTGTACCATCATTCACGGGCCAGTCCGCGCCGTTGTGTATTCCACCATTCATGCCATAGCCGGGGACCTTTCCAAAACCACATCCAAGTACCGGCTTTTCATAGGGAATGGACCAGATCATGATGGGAGCCAATAACGGAACCCCATGGATATCCGCGGTGGCCGGATCGCTGTAATCCACCCAGTCAATTCTCGTGGAACCCATTTTAATGCCTTGATTGTCATTGCAAGCGCCAGGCACCGGCCCGCCGGGGATGTAATCACTGTCCTGCGGTATATCCATCATCCAACCTACAGCCGGAGTTTGCGCCCAATCCGGCAAAGCCGACACGATGCCTCCGGCAATCACGTCATATATAACCACAACCAGCATCCCGCAAACCAGCGGGACGATCAGGATCACCATCATCAACTTCCCAAAACTTTTCGACATTGATCCGGTGCAGTCCTTCTATTCTTTCGCTAATTTCAAGCAAGCGTTGATCTCTTTAATATCAAAACGCCATATTCTCTTGCCTACCTTGTAGGCCGGTAATTCTCCTTTTCGGGCTTTGGCGCGCACCGTCTCAGGCTGCAGGCGCAGATACTCCGCTACTTCTTCCACTGTCCAAAGGTGTTCAGCTACTGCTGTAGCAGAATGAGACGAGGTGACCATGCTACGCTTTTCTCTCAAACCTACAGGACACGGCCCATCCGGTCATACTGGATGATGCCTTGCTGACCAGCCTGCAGTCCGATGGAAGTCTCTATGGACAGGCCATTCCGGATGGAACGCATCGAAAGCCAATAGGAAGTGCCGGAGCCCAGGATGACCGGCAAGAGATACCAGGGTTGGGTCGCATACATTCTCCCGGCCTCGGGGGTCAAAATTCCCATCACAACCAAAACGCACGGTGGAAATATAGCTAAAAAACGCGCCTGCCATGTAATACCGTTCGCCGCAGCGCGCGCCCGACCCAGGATTTGCACCACGTCACTCAGGGTCTCCCTCAACCTGGCAACCAACTCGGTAACGCTGATGTGCGCCTCGACCGAAGCCAGCAAGCTCGTCGCGACGATGTCAACAGCGGGGTTATCCCAGGCCTGAGTCCAAGCTCGGATGGCTGCCCCCTGTTGGTCGGCGCGCGCAGATTGCATCCGAGCGACCAGATCGCCAAGGACTAACCGGCCATCCGCCCCGACTGCATTGGCCGCATCTGCGAGCGATTCCAGCAGCGGTTTCGCCTGGGCCAGTAAAGTTTCCACCACTCCCATGGCGCGTAGAATGTCCTTGGCCTGGCTTAGTCGGAATTCCTGACGACGTTCGGACACACCACCGTAATAAAGCAGACCACCCGCGCCAGCAAAGAGGATGGCCGCCACAACGCCCAGGACCAGGCCAGCAATTAACCCCCCGAATACCCAGGCCAGGAAACCAAACAAAAGCTGGTTGAAGGTAAGCCCTGTCCCTGTCCGAAGAGCAAATCTTTCGGCATCAAATTTTTTTTGCGGCGCAGCAATACCCATCTGCCTGGCCATCGCCGCCTCACCGGCAGTTCGCCGCCACCCCAAGATAAGCGGGATGGACGCAAGAGAAAGCGCGGCCATTAGGGAAAAAACAAGGGTCATCACAGCCTCCTAATAGGATATTTTGAATATCGTGCGCATCCAGTAGCCGATTTGCTGGGTGCCGCCCTGAACCAACCAAAATATGAAATAAATCCCAACTACCGCCAGTAGCACCGTAACCAGGCGATAAATACCTACTTCTTCCCAGGCAAACGTAACCGGCTTCATCGAAATCGCCGCGCCAGGCATACCAGCGGTACTCCTCTTAGGAATAGATACCTGAGGCCTGGGCGGAGGCGTATTCGCCGCCGCTTGTGCAGGAGCAGCAGGCGCATCTGCTTGTACTTGAGGAGGCGGGACCGTCTTTGAGCTTGCCTTCCCGCCGCCCAAAATGAACTTGCGCGGAGAACGCAGATTGTTCAACCAGCGGGTAAGGTGAACTTCGATGGGTTCCCGGTCTGGACCAAGGCGAAGGAGAGCAACGATCATAAACGTGACCAGGACCAGCAGCCCGACCACCACGCGCGCCCCGAATGGCCATTTGAACAGCAGGCACAGAACCGTCAAAAACGCCCCTGCACCAATAATGCCTAAATCCCTGTCATTGATCATAGCGATTTAGAAAGGCGCGGCTGGCTTGAGATCGGTGATCATTTTAGACAGTTGTGGGATGGCAACGAACGCAACCACCACCAGCAGTACAATGCCGACTACGCTGATGAGAGCGACGGTTGTCTCCTTGCTGCCTCCGACCAGCATGCCACCGGTTCCCCTTAGTACGGCCACGATCATACCCAGGGTGGCAGCAATGATAATCAGGCCCACAAATACACCCCACAGATCACGCGCGTAGCCTGTGATTTGATCCAGGATCGGTCCAAAGATGCCGCCACCTCCATCGGACAGGAAGAAACCAGCCGCGACGGTCCTATCCATGACCAACTGAAGAACATTGGATGCAAAAGCGAAAAACATTCCGACCTCCTTGAAAGTTAAGCAAGTTAATAGGTTGGAGTTGCCCAAAACGGATTGCCGGACTTCGGTAATTGGTATTGCGCACAGCCTCCCGTGAAAAACATCGCGATCAGCGGGATAGCCATACCCACCAGGAGCATGCCAAACAAGGCCTCGACAACCTCTATCAGGGCCTGTGATACCTCCGCTGTTCCGCCGATTGCTGCCCCGCCAATAGTCCGGGCGACCGCCAGCATCATACGAACCCCGGCAATGGCGGCGATCAGACCGGAAGCAAATGTGCCCAGCTCCGTGATCGGGCCGCATCCAGGTGCCCCGGGGATGGAGGTGGCGACGGCGCGCACGATCGGCGGAATACCTACAAATGCAACCAGAACGAGGATAACCACCGCCGCAATTGTTGCCAGGCTCTCATACACCATAAATCGAGCACCAATAGATGAAGCCCCCACTGTACTTAGAACCTTTGCAAGCATTGCCAGAGCCGCCGCAGAGACAATAAAAAGAGTCAGTGCACCCCAGGCCTGGCGCAATACGTTCAAAATGATTTGTAGAGTATCTCCCATAAACGTTTACGCCCTTATCCATCGTGGCGGGAAAAATCGGCTTCGAGGGCAGGATAGAAGCGTTCTCCCCAAAAATCCATCGGCCAGGTGCGGATTTTTTCCGTGCGGTCTTTCATGGTCAGCGCAGTCAGGTGAACACAACCGCACGTACGCGGCAGCTCGTCCTTTCTTAGGAAGATGACCCGGTCGGCCTCATAAGGGACGCGCTCGTCTCCAAATAAGTCTTCAAGACCCGGCTGGGCTTTCTTAAAAGCCTCGGACTTTAGGGCCGCGGCAGCAACGATCGCCCAGCCGTGTCTTTTTGCCATTTCACGCAGCGCCGCGGCCGCTTCGCCGCTTCGGTATTCAACCGGAACAAGTCCGGTCAGGCCAACCACAGGAATTACATTAAGGTAATCAACCGCTACGAGCGCGGCACCCACATCAGGGAATTGATACGTTTTCAGCAATTCATCTTCAATACTGCGAATGGTGTGCTCTTTATAATAGGTTGCCAGCAGTACCGCCGAACTGCACCTAGCCAACTGCGCTTCGGTAGTCTCCTCATCCACTGCTGCATGTGCGCCTGCTGCCATAGCTTGCGCCTGGCGACGCAGCCTGAATTTCATCTCGGCCTCGGTATGCTCGTAACAGGCTATCGCTGCAGGCAGGCCAAACGAGGCCGCTTCAAACACCATCTTGAGCAGCAAAGATGTTTTACCGGCCCCGGGAGAGGCAGGCAGAAGCGTCAGGCTGCCCGGCCAGAAGGGCACACCGCTGAACATGCCAAAGAATTGATAGGGTGCTGATTGGGTGACAGTGCCTGCGCGAGTCATTATGAGGAGAACTATAACAAAGTAATTCTTGATACGATTTTTCCGCGCCGGTAGAAAAGGCTATGCAGCTTCAATCCATTCCGGTCTTCCACCCGCGCGCTCGAGCAGTTCCATCAATGGATCCGGTTTTTTATCGATCTCGTTCCGCTCGCTGGAATAAATGCTGGACATCAAACCGGCCTGTTGTGCATGCGCCGAGAAGAAATTTTCAGGAGGAATATCTCGGCCATTTTGATTTAGCAAACGAGACATATCGGTGTAAGCTGAACCTAATTTTTCTTCAGATCCCCCATACCCCCGCAACGCATCCTGCCAGACGTTATCGGCTACATCAAAAGGCAGGCCTCTTCCGCTGCCTGCACTTTGCCCTCCGCTGCTGCCCCCGCCGGTATCGGGCTGGCCGGTTTCTCCACCATCGTCTTTTGGTTGGTTGTTTCCGCCACCTCTACCCATTCCCGCTCCCCCAAGCCTGCCCATCCTGCCCGTTAATTCCGCTTGGCGCGCGGCCAGAGATTCGCCGCTCGAGAGCGTTCTTGATAAACCCGCCGTTCCCTTTAAACCAAAGGCTTGAGCATATCCACCGATCGTATTTAGATTTTGAGCCGCGCCTAGATGAGAACTGGCGCTCGCCAACCCTGCCGCTTCACCACTCCCCGCACCGGCAGCTAATCCGCCTGCTCCACCCGCGCCAGCAGCCAGCCCCCCTGCCCCACCCGCCGCGCCTGCTCCCATTGCCCCTGCACCGGCCGCCAACCCAGCTCCGCCTGTAGCGGCCCCGACAGCAATCATACCGGCAACATCGGCGACCGCTTTCACCATCTGGCCTGCTGCGTCAGCGGTGGTCGTGATGGTCATCTTGCCAAGTATCCCGGCCAGGGACAGCATTGCACCGGTTGCTCCCCACAGCCACATGAGGCGGATCAGCAAGGCCAGCACTCCACCGGGAACAAGGATGCTAGACATGTAAATGCTTGCTTTGAATATTCCGCCAGCAACCAAAGGCAATAATGCAATAACCGACACCGCCTTGATCCACAGGCTGCGCATCCAGCGCATTTGCGGAAGAGCGCCCGTCACGGCGATCGACGGACCCACGACTGCCAGAAGAAACAGGCCCGCATTGGCAGCCGCAAACGCCATCAGCATTCCCGCAGCAGCCAACAAAGCGCCCAGCTCGACGGCAATAAATATAAGAGGCAGCATAAACGAAAGCGAGGCCGTCTCCGCCAGGCCCTGGATAGCATCCACGAAAGACAAACTCTTATAGAAATCCATGGCCATGGATCCCGCTTCGCCCACCGCAGCACCGGTCATCCACCATCCCAGGCGGACGATAAGATCGAGAAATGCACCGCATACAACCGCCAGGACCAGGGCGGTCAGGATATCACCCGCGGCGCGCCTGGCGCTGTCCTCTTCACCAACCAAACGACTCCAGTGGTAGAGCGCGATCCGCAGGATGAACAGGGCCGGAGCAAGCGCTGCCGCTACCGGCCAGCTCGATTGAGCGACACGGGCATATACCCCAGCTGAAGGAGCCTGGATGATCTCGCCAATGGCTTGGTAACACGTGGCATAATCGAGAACCAATTGTTCATTTTCCCCTTTAAACGCATCCGAAAATATCCTTCCAAGCGATTTACTGATGGTGTCCAGGGGGAAGATGATATTATGAAATATTTCAGTGATCCCACCACCGCCCCCGGGAGTTGGTGTTGGTGTTGGGCCAGGAATAGGAGTTGATGGTATTGGCGTACCTTCTAAAACGAACGCTGACGCCCGGGCGGGCTGCGTCCCAGTCATAAAGACCATTAACATAATCAGGCCAACGGATATGGCGAAGAGGGCAAGGAGTCTTAATTTCTTATTCTTCTTCATACGATCCTCCCGTCAAATATCCCCGCGTCGTCTCTTATGCTCGCATAGACGATGGAAGTTAAATCACCATCTTTAGTGAAGCACAAGGCCTGAAAACCACAATGCTCACAATTGCCCTGCTGAGAAAGGGCACTCAGTGGTGGGCAAGCACCTTTCTTGGCTGCCTCGGCTAACTGAGGTATGGTCAAAACCAGTTTTTCGGCGTCATAGAGCCTGACCGATCTCACCGAACCACACCGACGGTCCAGGGAATAAAGATGGGGTGTAACTTCCCATGGAACAATTTTCTTCTTTACTTCACCTTTTACAGTCTCCTCCACAAAATAGCTCTGACTTCTGGCTGCCAAAGCAAAGCGAATCTGATCCTGTAAGTTGTCCTCTGTCATCATCCCCAGGATAATGCGGAGTGCATAACCGTCTTTGATTCTCCAACACCAGGCTGGCCACTTAATCGAATCCTTGTTTAACCTGGGGACATTCAGCAACAATGTCACCTTCTGGATTATGTATCCCTTGTCCGCCTCAACTTCTACACCGCCTCGCCAGTCCTGGGTCGTGAAGAGCCAGGTCCGGGCAAATCTCAACACATTGCGCCAATCGCCGCCAAAATACTTGTCAAAAGCATCCTGATAACCCGAGCGCGCCGTGATCTCTATGCTCCCCCCAGTAAAACCCTGAGATAGTTCGGATGCCGGATAGTCATAACGATGGTGGTCTCGGAACTTTGTGATCTGTTCCGAATATTTTTTGACATGACCGATAAGATCCGGCACGCCTCTCTTTACGAGAGCATCCTTTAGAGTCAAATCAGTTGTAAAATCGCTGACCGCCTCCCAAACCACATCGTACGGAACAACCGGGTCAGCGCCGTTCAACCACCATTTGGCCGCCATCGGGCAGAATGCATAAAGAAGCGCGGTTAAAACAGGATGTCCACGCGCATTGTTGTTTATGAGCGCCATAAAAAGGTCGGTGTGATAATGCTCGGTCGCGTATTCCATAGCCTAATGTTTTCTACCAAGGTGACTTGAAAAATTCTATCCTATCGAATCCAATTACGATTTTTTCGCGCCGCTTCGAGGAGCCTAAAAAAGGTTTAAATCATAAACTTGTTAGCAAGATAAGCCACAACTCCATGAGTCTGACTGACCTCACGGAGTTGTGGCTTTATTCCAATTGCTCTATCGTAATCCTACGGATTCGGCCAACCCACCTGGCCCTGGCCCTCGCGACAGGCCCAGTAGAAAATAGAGCCCCAGCTGTACTGGTGGGCGTACTGTGGGTTGCTGGTGCTTCCGTTCTCATCCATGCGTCGAATGACGACAGAAAAATCGTTATAGACGGTACCACCATTCATAGCGGGCGGCAGATTTGCCACCTGGCTGGGCAGGATTTCACCACTCTGGGACTTTCCATCCCATCTCCCTTCCCAATGACCATGTACACAGGATGGACCAGGAGTGCGTAGCCAATTCGGTGTTGGAGTCGCCCTATCGTCGCATACGTAATGCGTGGAACGCTCCTCGTAGGATAAGTGATAGAACAGGCGATAGGTGGTCTGCGAATGCCCTTCAAAGAGCGTGATGTCAGACGGAATCTCACCAAGCTGGCCTACGGCGCCGGCCGTCCTACTTGCACCAGCGGCCGGGTGCGATGGAACTTGCCAAGAGAAAATCCTTAGCGCCCCTCCGCTGCTTGGTACAGTGATCACACCCTGTTTCATCAGGCTGACAGAAACTGGATCTCCAGTTGGGCGGAAGGTCAGGGTAAGGGTGATGTTCCGCCAATCGCCGACGGCGGGTGAGGATGGGGTTCCCCCGCCCCAGCCCGCGTAGGCCAGACTACCACTGCCGCTAGCTTCGGCAAGTCCATTCACACGCATTGCAGTAGGCCAGTTGACGAGTGTAACCGGATAGGGGCGCGCGTCGATGACGATCGGAGGCATGCTTACACCAGCCTCCAGTTCCCATTGAAATTTCCACTCGCAGTTGATGGTGCCGTTGGTGGGATCGAAGCTCAAATTTTTACAAGGACTTGTCGGAGGCGGTGGAGTTGACGTCCCGCCGCCGCAAGGAAAAAATCCAAAATGCCAATCTAGTAATTTATTCGGACTGGCGCAAACATCCCAACTTTCTATAACGCCATAGCACCTTCCCGGTCCGGCTGGGCCAAAACTCTTATAATGTGTTTCATTACAGGAAGGAGTTCCTCCCGGAATTGGAGTCTCGCCTGCATCTCCCGGAGTTGCAGTTCCACTATTTCCTCCTATGCATTTGCATACAACCGTGTTGCCCTCCATAGAGCAAGAGAGGGTCTGCCCCGGGGGACAACTTCCATCTACCGCGCCGACACGACTCGTGGAAAGGATTGCCACCAGAACGGCGACGATGATAAGGGATGGAACCGACAAAAAAAACACCTTCTTTGACTTTGGCATAGGGTATGCTCCTCTACACACCTTTACGGTGCATTCGACAAATTAATAGAATTCAAGATGGCTTCCAACTCGGTCCGGTCATTGGCAGTCTGCCAGCTATCGGGCAGCGCTTTCATTGCCAGGCCGTAAGTCTGGGAAAGCCATTGCGAGCTCCAGACAGAACCGCCGTATTGGCCTGAATAATTCATATGATCACTGGACATGGCAGCAACATCGGTTGAGGAGTGAAGATTCTCATCAATTCCCAACCAATCCCATTGTTTCGTTTCGGTGTCATATCCAAAATACAAATAGGACCGAGTGGGACTTGAAGAAGCTGAGAATACATGCCCGCCCAGACTCATAATGGTGTAGGTGGCCACATTGTCATCAATGATGTAACAGATAACCGGGTAACTTCCGTTCCATATTTGAGCTTTACTCCCGGCCACGTCAATGCGCGTGTCAATGCCGCGAAAACAACCTTGTGGGAAGTAATACATGGCCGGTAGGCCTTTCCCGTCTATGAGCCACTCGGAATAATCAGCGGTAAGCGGCACCATAACCAGGGATGCCACCAAAGGACTCCCAACTGGGTTAATAACCTTGATAGCCGACATATTCGCCTGCGCCGGCGGCTGAGTAAACCCAAGCGCCTGGACTGCCTCGTCCCGGCTATACCCCTCTCGAATTGCCAACACCCAGGCAATCGTCCTGCCAAGACCATCATAAACGCACGCCGGCTCGATGCGTTCCAGGCTATCGCCCAGGATGCCAGAATCGACGAACTGCCACCCTCCCGGATCAGACGGGCAGGCCTCGGGAGTCGGCGCAGATCCCTGGGTTGACGTGGGCGACGTTTCGTAACGGATGGTTGCAACCGCCGCCATGTCCTGCATGGTCTGATATTGCTGTCCCAGGACAACCACCAAGGCAACCAGAAGCGCCACAGCAATGAAAAGCGCCGCCTTTACATAAGTGCGCAATTTGCGCTGCCCGCTCAATTCAGCGGAATAAGTCAGGAAATCCCGCAGCTTATTCAATTCTTTCTGTTACCCTTCTTCATGCTCGGTTTGACTCGACCGGCGTGATCATATCCAGCAGTCGCAAAAAGCTTTCGTATTTGTCGTTATCACTGATCCCCGCGCGTCACGCCATTCGCCAGGTAGCCTAAAGCGCGGATCGTCATCCAATACTGCGGAATCAGCATGCCGGACGACTGCACCTGCACAGTCACCTCACACGCCGGCCTTCCCTGGACGGTCCCGCAGGTCGCATTGATGAACCGTATATAAGACCGATCCTGCATCGAGAAATAGCGAGTCGCAACCGTCGGTCCCAGCGGGGTAACTTGGATCACCCCATTCGGTAAAACCTCGACCTCCTGCGCCCCAGCGTGTGCCGACAGGTCGGCAACTGCCACCGCCTCCATGTTGCGCGCACTGGTGATCATGTAGTCCATAACGCCGAGAACGAAAAGCACCAGGGCCATGACTACCACGGCAAAGACGGCGGCAGACTGACCCTTCTCCATGCGTTTAGACAACGGAAATTGGATCGAAAGTTTTGTCATCTCGACCAATCGGCTTTCCAGGCTTCCGAGCGCGAATAAAACGATTCTGCATCCCATTCGGTCGGGATACCAAACAGACCGTTGTACAAAAAAGGCGCGCTGTAATAGACCGTACAGCTTCCGGGAGCCCCGGGGCCTGCCGGAGGCGATACCTGGATGCGGAACTGCACATTCACCAGACCACTCCAGTCAGAATTCACCGTCTGGTTTGCGACATAAGTGGCTTGCCGTTCCGCCTGGACAGGGTTGGGTGACTGGCTCAAAAATTGTGCACACGCATACGATGCTGAAATCGCCGCGGCACGTGCTCGATGAATCACAATGAGTGAGAATGTTCCGAAGATGAGCAAAATAGCCACGACCGAGATCACGGCTGTTTCGGCCAGAGCCTGCCCTTTTTCTCTTTTGGAGAAGAATGGCAGCCGACCACTCACTGCGAGCCTCCCATAGGTGGACCGGCATAGAAACGCCACAGACGGAAGTAGACCGAGCCACGATACGACTCGATGATATTCGCCCCAAAGGGACCGAGCCGGGCATTTTCAACGGAGATCCACGTGCGTGTGCTCCGGCTGGTGGGCTGACTGGTTCCCATGAAGCTGCTCCGAATGTCCGGCCACGTTACAGAGCGACTGGCCATCTCAGAAGCAACCTGCGTGTCATACGATCCGGCTGCCACGCCATTGATGAACAGCCCCCAATCCGCAGAGGTAGAGCGAAAGCCGTAGAAACACGCCATGACAATGCCGCCCACGAATAATATCAATAGAGGCAAAGTCGCGGCGAATTCAGCCAGCGATTGCCCTTTTTCTCGGCGCGCGAGAAAGTGGGTCTTCTTCATGGAACTAGCGCGCGGAACGCAATGCATTCGTGGCGGCCTGGAAGGCGGCCAGGATCTGCCCGCGGAACGCGATCACGACCGCCACAACCACGACGCCGACGATCACACCGATGATCACGCCATACTCGGAGAGGGTCTGGCCCTTTTCCTTTTCAGCGAACATCTTTTGGCTGACAAATTTCCAGGCAGCCAGGGTAATTCTATGATTTAGAGCAGATAGATTTTTGAACACTTTAGCCTCCTACATATTCATGAAAGGTAAGATTATCGACAGGATCAACCCGACAATGGCAAAGATGCCCAGCAGGCTTGTTCGCTGCAAAACGACCGAAGTGCGCCTTTCCGTTGCTTCCAAAATATTTCGATGAACCGCCACGCGCAATGCTGAAATGCCGCTCAGGATGGGCCGGCCGCGAACAAAATGGTCATAAATATCCCGTAAGAACAACTGCATATCAATGTCATCCGGATCGGGAACGTGTGCGCGCGTGGTTTCGATGGCATCCACATGCTTTTCAATTTCCATCCGAGCCACCAACAACCCCATCAAATTACAGAACGGCCCGCCAACAGTTGAAGCCGCGCGCATCGATTCCTGCACGCCCTGTCCGGCAGCCAGGAGCGATTCGAGAACGGCCAGGCCAACCAACATATTATTGCGCAGGGCTTCGGCACGTTTCTTAGCCAGAGTTCGCAGGTTGGCGTACGGGCGAGTCAGGCCCATATAGATAAACGCAGCCGCCAGGAAAGGCGCAGCCACGCCCAGCCCAAGAACGGCCAGCATGCCGGCTGTGATCGCTCCGGCCGCCAAATAGACGGTGAAGAAACGGATGGCCGAGGCGTAAAATTCGCCTGGCGTGTCATACGGATAGCCGGCTCGTCGCAGCAGGTCGATCACATTTGATTTTGAAGTCCCTGCCTGGTTGGGGTCAAAACGCTTGGGCAAAACAGCGACGAGAAGCGCTTCCCAGGTAGAGCGGCGCGGCTCAACGGATACTTGTCCCGAAGAAGCGCCATCCAACCTGCCGCGCCCGATTACGCTACCCTGGAATACTGTCCCGACTTCGAGGACAAGTATTGCAAGCGCCAGTGCCCCGATAAAAGCAGCCACATTCACAGAAGTATTCTCCCGGTTCAAGATTTGGATCTGGAATTACTTGCCGTAATTGTAAAGTGGAAAAATATTTACCGATTTCTTCGCGCCGTTTCGTGGCTATCCCCAAGGTGCGATTTAAGGCTGAAAAATGGACTTGTCTGCGCCTGATTCCCCGAGCCGATCGTGGTTCACAGCAGATAAAAGACCCGCTCCCCTCCCCCCAGGTCGGACCGCCAAATTCTTTCGGCCAGAGCGGGTAGTCAACCTTGTTCCAGTTTTGGGGTAAACGACCCTCCTGTACAGCTAAATACCACCTATGCAGCGCTTCAAATCTTTCCGCCCACAAACCCCAGGCAAGGTCGTAGCGAATTTCATCTTTTTCGATCTTTACAACATCTGCGCAATGCCTACAAATAGGCACCGCATTCTCGGGGCGGGCCAGTCGCCAAGCTATCTCCTGAGGCATATTGGGATGCGGCTTTAACACAAAACGCCAGGACGATTTTCCACCGCAGCGCATACAATGTTTTTGACTGGCATTAAATGTCTCTCGCCACGGAACACCTGCAAGCGAGGCTGCCTCTAACTCCTCTTGATAAGCGGCCTCAGCTGCCAAAATCTGTCTTGCAATAACTATCGCTCCTCTTGGGATAGACCATTTCCCCTCAATGCTCATCTCTTTTATAAATCCAGCCGAGTTCACAATCTGGCCTCGTTCCCATGCTGGAATACGAGCATGCAATGCATCCGGGTTTAACTGTCCATCCTGGCAGATAGTGGATGATTCAACTACGTGGCGCATCAGATCAACTGAGTCGCCCAGGGAGCGTAACATGACGCTATCGAACGGAATTTCATCTCTATTTCCAGGTGTGTTGATGCCACCTACCGGAAAGGTAGCTGAACGGCCGGCTGCCATGAGCGCCATGACGAATCTTCCTTCCCCCGCCAGGCCGGCCCTCGTTAAATAAAAAAACTGGTGTTTGATAGCCTGGACGAGATCACGTTCCGCACAAAGCGGTTTCCTCCCCGTTATTTTGGGAAGGGGGTCCGGTTCCAACGTGGATCTCCCGGCTAACAACACCAGCGGGACAAACGAAAAACTACACCGGAAAACTATTCTCTATTCAATTTTCGAGAATATTTTAGCGACTTGGCGAAATGCTGTCAAGGGAATAATTAACACAAGCTGTTATTAGAACTCTTCGCGTTCGTCGACCTCCCACATTTGCATGAGCCGTAATTGAGCCGCCGCAGCTCTTGTGTAATCAATATTTCGCAACAGCGCTACGTTTTCGGCCACAACCACCCACCGGCCTTGCTTGTCTTGACACAGTAGTCCATCCATGGCAACTTCTGATGTCGGGCGAAGATACGGAAATACAAATTCGGCCAGGAAACCATATGCAACTATATTCAAGCCCTCGGGATAGGTTTTATTGAATAGATTAAATTGCAGATAGGCATACTGATCGTTTTTGCCTAGAAATTTGCCCGTTTTCCTTTGTCGCCATTCAAAGAGTATGTCTGGACCGATAATTCCTTCAACTAATGCCTTGCCGCCACCCCGTTCTAAAATTGTTCCTCGAGCCTCTATGTCGGCCCAAGAAAAGCTTCTTAGAAGGATCAGGTTTCTCGCTTCTACTTCTGTTACAAAGCTGTTTTCATGCCGGCGAGTTATTAGATGACCAATGATCCCAATTTCAGATCCCTTTCTAAGAGAAGTATAGAATTCTTTTGCTTTACCATCCAGTAAAACTATTCGTAATCTGGTGATAAGCCGCGGATGACTGGAAAACAAGAGCATCCGCAATAACGGGTGCTCGTTGTTTTGATTAGAGTAAATATCTCCGGCAATATTACCCACTAAAACGACACTATTCATAGCACCTGTAAGGCAATGATACATTCCTATTTTTGAGTGCGTTTTTCTCGCGCCGGTTCGAGAATTGATTTGTCTTACTGTTTTTTTTGTGGGCTAGATCTCCCCCTGCCCTACCGGGTGGTGGCCCGGTACCTATAGAGAGTAGAACGCTTGTCGGATGATATTCAGGATGTGCGCATGTTGGTGGTTGGGTCGCGCAGAGTATCCTGGCATTACGGTTTCATGAAAAGGGAGCAAAAAATCCAATCTATGCTTTGGCCGGCTTCCCAAACAGCCTCTCTGAGAGTTCTTGCAATGCTTCAGAATGCAGTTTCGAGAATGCCCTTTGGAAGTGATAGTTATCGACATAGCCCCCGCGAATTGCCTGCTGGAACAGATTATGCAGTTCTCGTGGAGGCAGGTCGGCCAGGTGATCGTACGCTCCACCTGCGCCCTCACCCGGTTTTTGCGCCAGCCTGGTGACTGCGAGAGCTGTTGCATCATTGATGCCCCGGCCTTCTGGACCATACGCGTACAAAATCCAAGAGACAAACGAGCTAGGGTCGCACGAATCGATAAACGCACTCCGCAGGTCTGGCTTTACCCGATTGAGTTCGAGAATTTTATTAAAATCCCAGGAAGCCACCCCCACCCCTGCCCCAATTTTGCCTGGCTCTATCTTTGCAGCAATCCGTTTCGTTGAAAAAAAGCTGCCAGGTGGTTGGAGGTTCTTATTTTTAGGTTCAAGAGATTGATCTGGGGAGGTTAAGAGGTTAAAGACTCTGACACTCGCGTAAACAACTTGTGCAAATCGCGTAAACTCACTTGTGACAGTCGCGTAATTATCTTCTGACAATCGCGTAAACCCAAATGCGACAGTCGCGTAATTATCTTGTGACAGTCGCGTAAATAAGTCGTTGAGATCCTTATTGGTCAGCGCCATCTCCAGTATCTCATGGGGAACATCATCCTGATACACCTCAAAGGTTCTGGGTGCGTTCTCAAAATCGCTTGCAGCTCGCCGTTCCGCGACTTCCCGCACGTATACGCGGATTACGGGATGTTTGAATTTACCCACTTTTTTACCATGCAGCCATTCGTAGACCGTCATGGGCCGGGAGAGCCCCATCCAGTCAGCGACTTCCCGGTAGCCACCGGCGACGTTAACCAAATTCCGGTCCACAAAGCTCATGTCTCGCAAAATCGTCAGCATCCAACCAGGACCGGGGCCCATGTAAGGCAGGACGTTTTCCAGAAAATAAAGCGGGATATGAATGGTGTCCTTTTTGGGAGGCATGATCCGGCTCTGGATGGCTGTGGCCAGTGCGGACACCTGGCCAGCGGACAGTTGGTCCCCGAACAATCCAGAGACAAGCTGGCGCACCGTTTGGGGTTTTCCTTCCCCTTTTTTGGCCGACAACAATTCACTGACCGGAGTATCTGCCGCAGCTCGCAGGGCTGCTTCCGGTCCGACCTCTCCGGCTCTCTCCTTCAGCCATGCGTTCAACGCGTAAGTGTGTTCTGGAGTCAGCGGCAGAGTCATTGCTACCGAATAGCGCCGCATCAGCCGGCGCGGTTTATTTCCGGGCTGCCATTCTTTTGTGCTTGTTTCCGAGGTCACCAGACTGGTTAGTTTGGCCCATGTCTCATCTTTTTTTACACGTCTCCAGAAAGAACGGGCACAAAAGCCCCCGTTGGCAGCTATCTGGCTTCCAGAGAAACGGCCATACTGTTTTCCACTCCGGCCTCCTGCGCCATAGGCGGTTTGCCGGAACGCAACGTACAACCAGGCCAGGGTGGGACCAAGCAGGGGCAGCCAATGCCGAAAATACCCGGGAAGCACCACTGCCCTACCGGGGTGGGCAACCCCCTCGTACGCATCATCGTACTCCTCCGCTCGCAGTTCGACGATCTCATCACCGGTTTCTTCCGGGTCTTTCTCGTCGGTTCTTTCGAGTGAGATTTTTATCCTGGCATCATCAAGCTCAGCGTGCAGAAGATCAGTCGCCCAATCAACAACCTGGCTGTTCTCGTGCGAGATGAATAATGTTTCGTGATCCTCTTTCGGGATACAGATCGTCAATACATCTACATCAAGGTTGCGCCCATCCAATGCACCCCTTTTTAGAATACTGACTGCCTCATCCGGCAGATCTTTTTCGCCGAGCTTTTCCAGCACTTTATTCCAGGCATCTCGTACTCTAAGGAATCCGTCCGTGTCCAGACCGGTCTGGATACCGCCGTGGACGACAAACCTGACATCCACGCTCCTGTTCATGATGCCCATCAGTAGACGTGTCACAGAGCTGGACAGGCGACTTTCCAGCCAATCGCGCCCATAAGCATTGCGTACGCCGATAACAAACAAACCATTTTCATAGGACACCAGTTGTGTGTCCCGTACCCAGGTATCAAATGACGCCTTTGGCATCTCCATTTGGAGTTGCCCCAGAGCTGACTGCCAGGCTTGCTCGGCGTCCATACCAGTCCGACGCTCTACGTTCAACTCAGACAGGCCATCCCCAAAGTGGGGTATCAAATATTTACCAATGAGATTTGTGTTAGCAATGACCCAGTTCTGGAGATCGTCAGTGTCCACCTCCAGATTAATGCAGGTGCCCGTGAATGAGGTGAACCGCACCAGAGAGAGTTTTGCAAAAGTGTCTCGGTCAGCCGCTTCGATCTCCGCCAGTGCATCTTTCCAGTTTTGAATATCCATCTACATCCCCGCTCGATCAGACGGAACATCATGGTACCGATGAAGTTTCCCCGTTTCAAAAATAAGTCTTGGAGGAAATTTTTTCACACCCATGAATAAGGCCAAACCAGAATCGCAGCTCTTGCTGTCAGGTTCCAGGGTATTTAAAACGCGAATAAGGCTATCGCGAACCTCCTCAAGCGGTTCGGTCGATAACGGTACGGCCACCCTTCCCGGTTCCTTGTCGAAACACAAAGAGCCCCCCCGAATACCCGGTAACAGGGATTGACTAACCAAGCCGATTCTGGTATAAGAAACAGCAAGCAACGTGATCATCGCCTCGATCACCACACATATCAAATGCAGAGTGCGCCCCCTGGCAGGGGCGTTCTGCTTTAAGTCAGCAAACACCCAAAAGGGTGTCTAACCAAAGATGTTTTAAAGAAGTCAGGTCATAATTCATCGGCTCCATAGTCAATCCCTGAAAGGATCGCTTTTTCGACATTTGTGCGGCAGTGTAACATATTGAAACGTTTTACGAAAAACGCGCGCCGCTTGCGATAGGTATTTCTCTGATAGCAAGAGGTTACGAGTTGGTCTCCAGGTTCCCTTATTTCACAAGTTAAATCATATAGTAATACAGTAATATATTAATACACTACTACTTCCCCTCCATCAAGGCCCGGACGATCTGTCCCCAACTGTCGGCGTGTTCGGGAAGGAACTGTGAGCGTTCCTTCAGCAAGCGTACTGCCAAGCCGTACACCTGGCTTTGCGTGACCGTCCCCGGACGTAGAGCCTCCCGAATCTGAAAAGAGATCTGATCCAGGAAGGATAATTCTTCGTCGGTTAATGTGACTGTCTTTCTACGCCGAATGAAGGCGCTGGTGGGGTGGCCTCGCCTTTCCTGCTTGGCTTTTGCTTTTGCGGCCAGCCGGGATTCGAGATCGTACAATTCAGCCCAGGTTGTAGATGGCTTGATGGGTCGGGATTTTGTATCGCTCATAATGCTGCCTCCTGCTCGTAGTCCGTCCTCGGTGGACGAGCTTTGTAGATTTCAACTGCCTTACTGACATCGTTCGCATCGGCGTTGTCACGACCTGCATCCACCAGGAGGTGTAGCGTTTCGTTACATACGATAATCAGCGGCCGGGGCACACCTTGTGAAAACCTGTAGAGTTCCTCCAAGGCGCTATCGTTGAACATCGGTTTTTCCCGGCCGGCGATTGCTAACCGGAACTGGATCATACGTACCATTTCACCGAAGGAAAGAGATGCCAACTTGTGCCAAAAAACGACCCGATCGAGCAGGGCTGGATTGCGGGCGAAATTCCCGTGGATTTCCTGCTGACCGAATAATACGCACTGGATCATCTTGGAGGAGATGTCAAAGTTCAGAAAGTCCTGGATCGGCTGCAAGCTTTCGGGTCCCATGTATTGAGCGTCATCGATGATCAATACTGGGTTCTTTTTTTCTTCACGCAACTTGATCAAGGTTCTTTCAAAATCTTTCAATTGGTCCGCATAGGTCTTGCGAATCTTGGTTCGAAATGCTTCTGAATAAGCATGCAGGGCAGCTAATTGAGTGGTGTAACGGGGGGTATGGATATAAACCGGCTCCAGGTTATGTTTCTGAAGACACAGTTCCATCAGGCGGCGCGCCATGCTGGTCTTCCCGGTGCCGATCGGCCCCTCTATGACTGACAGGCCTTCGCGAAACCTGATGGATTTTTCCAATCGGGAAAGAGCCCATTGATGGCCTTCGGTCAGGTATAAGAACCGGCTGTCCGCCGAAATCCGGAAGGGGAGTTCTTTCAGGTGGAGGAGATCGAGTTCACGGCTCGTAAACTCTTCATCTTCGTCGCTCATCGCGCTCATATCTCATCTCTCTTTGTTCAAATAGGTGAATCAACCGAACTCACCTGGGACGGGAATATGCGATTATTCTACATCAATCCGGCCTATCATGCAATAGGGGCATTAAATGGGGCGCAAGAGGCCTTTGCACCATTAAATATGGTTGTAAGTGCCATTAGGCGTCTTGCGCAAGCTCTGTGTTTGTTATATAATATTTCATGTGCTGTAACCATGGTATGGAATGAGTAGAACACCAACAAGTTGATAAAAGGGCCTGCTGTGAAAATTATCTCCTGTTTCAGCCAAAAAGGTGGCGTAGGCAAAACAACGGCCACCATCAACGTGAGCGCCGCATTTGGCCTGATGCTCTGGCATGAGACCCCGCCAGGCCAAGACCCCGGGCGGGTCTTGATCGTCGACTTGGACCAGCAGGCCAATACGGATATTACCCTGTCAGGTGGTTTCTTTGGGCAGCGCCAGCCAAGAAAGCTGGGACCTTACGATAACATCGCCGGCCTGCTGATGCTGGACACCCAGCGCCCCATTTTCGAGATCATCACCAACGCGAATATTCCTGTCAACGCCAGGAACGTTGATTTTATCCCATCTAACCGGGAGAAGATGTTGCAGGTGGAACCAACCTTGCAATCCGATCCGGCCAATGGACTGTTCCGACTGCGCGAAATCCTGGAACCGGTCGAACAGGCCTACGAGTACGTGTTCATCGATAACCCACCTGGCGTCAGCCACCTTTCGGTAAACAGCCTGGTCGCCTCCACCCATGTGATCCTCCCCATCCAGCTGGAAGCAGCCAGTGTCTTTGGCTTGGCAGATTCGCTCAAGGCAATCAAGAGCATCCAGCAGAAGTATAACCGGGACCTACAAGTGGTCGGCATCCTCCCCACTATGTGCAACTTCCGTGGAGCCGGACAGCAGGAATTTTACGAAGGCCTGTGCAACCAATATGGGGATCTGATGTTGCCCCCCATCTATCACCGGGCTGAAATCTCGGATGCCTTTACGGCCGGTCTGGATATATTCAGTTTCAAACCGGCGCGTCAGGCCGGGACGATGAAGTCTTCCAGCTCCTCGACGCACGAATATGCCCTGCTGGCCGAAGAGCTGCGCGTCCGCCTGGACCGCTGATCTGTTCCAGGTGGAACAGATCGATACAGGAGAGTGTAGATGCCAAACCGTCAGCACGTAGACTTGAGTAAACTGCGATCTGAACAATCAGATGGAGACCAGATCACCGGCCTGGTCGCAGGTACGTCCGCTGCCGATGGACAAGCCTCACAACGGGCTGTTCGTGTGGTCGCCGTCCCACTTTCACAAATCCTGCCGGATCGTTTCCAGACACGCGTCATCCTGCCTCCCGAACTCAAACAAGCCTTTTTCGCTGGCGAGAACGACTGTTTCGCTACCGCCCATTCGCTGCTTGTGGCTGCCGATGGGGATCCGGCGTTACGGCAGCAGGTGGATGAATTGCTCCTGCTGGGAGAATCGATCCTGAAAGACCGCCAGATCGAGCCGGCGACCGGCTCCTGGGTAAAGACACATATGGGCTCCCGCTTTCTTCTGGAGACCGGAGAGCGCCGCTTCTGGTCCCTGGCGCTGCAGACCGTCAGCATGGGATTGCAGGAGGAACCCAGACTGAGGGTTACAGAGGAAGGGGAGATCAACCGGTACCGCCAGGTGGCGGAAAATCTGCTGCGCGAGGATATCTCAGCCGTGGATCTTGGCAAGGCGATTGCGGCCTTGATCTTACTGCAACTCGACCAACAACCCGACCCAGAAATGGATGAGCTGACCTATTTCCGCCAGGCATTAAAGATCAAGAAGCTCCCGGCCGGCATCTGGCAGGGGATTATCCGGGTCATCGGCCTGTCCCGGCCTGTCTTGTATCGCCATCTTCAGCTTTTGAAGCTGGATGACGAGCTATTTTACCTGGCTTCTCTTTACCGGCTCGAGGAAGGAAGGCTGCGCCAGATCCTGGCTGCCCCAATCAACCAGCAGCGCCGGTTGGTTCTGATGGCCATCGAGGAACCTCGCTTGACCGGGGACGATCTAGCCGGCATCGCCGAGACCACCGATGGTCAACCGGAAGAATATGAAGCCCCCCGCGATCAGATCAAGTTCAGCAAGGGGGCCCATCCCCCGCTTGGCCCACACCACCAGCTGGCCGTGCGAGTCAAATCCATGTTGAGCTTGGTGCGCCGCCCTGAGTTCGATGGTAACCTGGATGAAGTGGCCAGCGAGCTGTCCGGCCTATATCGAGATCCACACGATCTCGAAGCTGCGGCCGATCACCTGGAAGCACTTGCGGCCAGTTTGCGAAAAATCCACTCTCGCCGGCGATAAAGCATCTGTTCCAGGTGGAACAGATGCAATTCAGAAAGCTAAATTATCTTGTTTTAACAGCGGGCATGAGGTGGCAGACCATTTTGCCGATGTCGGCAATATGGTTGCTGTATGATGATAATCAATCAAGCTTCTAAGTCTTCGTTCTACCCCGATGCGGAAAAGCATCAAGCGTTGATCCACTAAGGAGAAGATATGACAACAAACAATTTAGCTATTTTTGAAGATTACAAAATCCGCCGGCTGTATGACGAGGCCACAGAAACTTGGTTTTTCTCTGTTGTGGATATTATTCAGGCTTTGACTCAACAGCCCGATTATCAAACTGCCAGGAAATATTGGAACAAGCTCAAGGAACGATTGAGCAAGGAAGGCAGTGAGTCGGTGACAAATTGTCACCGACTGAAACTGCCTGCGGCGGATGGAAAAAACTACCTTACTGATGTGGCCAATGCCGAGACTCTTCTGCGATTGGTACAGAGCGTACCCAGTCCCAAAGCAGAACCCATCAAACTCTGGCTTGCTAAAGTAGGCTATGAACGCATGCAGGAAATGGCCGATCCAGCAAAGTCACTGGATAGAGCCAGAGAAACATGGCAAAAGCACGGATACAGCGATAAATGGATACAACAGCGCATGATGGGGCAGGAAACCCGCAACAAGCTGACTGATTATTGGAAGGAACATGAGATAAAAGAAGGCTTGGAATTTGCCATTCTCACCAATGTCATTCATGAAGAGTGGTCAGGGGTCAGCATCAAAGAACATAAAAACCTCAAAGGCTTAAAATCCCAGAACCTGCGCGACCATATGAGCGAAGCGGAACTGATCTTTACCGCATTGGCGGAGCTTTCTACCCGCCAGTTTGCCGAGACCAGCGAGGCAACAGGCTTGGAAGAAAACAAAATAGCTGGTAAAAAAGGTGGGAGGATTGCCAAAAAAGCACGGCTCGAATTGGAAGAACAAACGGGTAAAAAAGTGATTACAAAAGAGAATTTTCTGCCGCCCCCCAAAAGCCATAAAGTCCTGAAGGATGCGCCAGATAAGGAGTAAACTACCCCCGTTTCAAGAGGTGGATCTGTTCCACCTGGAACAGATCAGCAGCAAAAAGAGTGACTGGGTTCAAACCGGCCACTCTTTTTTTGAGTGAGCTGGTGACAAATTGCCACCAGTTATTAAGTGAGGGTGGAAGCAATGATCACACAGTTGGTACGACTAGAAACCTTTCAGGAAGGCCCGCCTTAGAACGAAACGCTCCTACGATCTACGGTTCATTAACGGTGGCGAAAATTGCACTACAGGCTTCTCAGCCGGTCGATGTAAGTGGCTTTGCAAGTGGCTATCGAGCGCTATGCAAGTGGGTTGTAAGTGGCTTGCAAGTGGCTTAAAGCGTTGCCACTTGCAAGCAATTTCCCCTCAAAAATATATATTCCTTTTCCTGGAAAATCCGAGCTTCGATTTTAGCGTACATTATCGCATCATAGTTTTTAACCCTGTCTTGAATGACATCCTCGAGGTATATGGTATGGCGGGTACTGCTTATGATAGGATAACTCACTGGCTGGCTTCCCCGTCTATTATTCTAAACCCGACTCTTCTACGGGAGGAAATGCCAATTGACCGCTCTCGTAATCATCTCGCGCGCGCAGGAGCAGCAGGGTTACGAACTCACCGCGCTTGTAATTCCCCCCGCAGAATTCAACGATCTTGTTCTTCAACCCCTGATCAAAGCGCGACCAGGTAGTGGTCTTGAATCTCCAATCTTCTTCCTGGCCTTTTCCTTTTGGCTTGTTCTTGCCTTTTGTAGAAACCGGCGCTTCAGGTACGAAACCGTTGTAGTTCCCATTCTGGAACAAGGTCAACCCGTTCGGGGAAGGGCGGGTCTTGATTGCCAATTGTCCACTGTCAACTAAATCAAATGAATGCTGGCACGCCATGGTCGCGATGTCTCCGACACGGCGGTTATGTTTCTTGGCAACTTTAACGATCCACCTGTCCAGGTCCGGTCGCAGCCCTCTGAAAGAGAACGCTTTTCCATATTGGTTTTTCTTCTCCCAGGTGCGCGGCCGGTCGCTGATGCTTCTGGCCCTATTAATCCCCGCAGTACCTTTCGGTCCAAGCGTCTCCGGAGCAAGCGGATGAGATGCAGGTGCTGTGGGAGGAGAACCGAGATCCGGCTGAGGCGTCGCAATTAAATTGGCGAACGCGTCGCTGGAGCGGGCCGGCTTTTGCCGGCGTGCGGTCTTGGGACTGGAGATGGGGTGCTCCGTTGCCGGAATATCAAAAGCACTTTTCAAAGGTGGTTTCTTGCCTGGCATATCGTATCCTTTAGCGCAGCTTTAAAATTCTCTTGACAACCTTTTGGTACTCTTCCTGAGCACGCTTTGTGACCATATTGGTGCCCGGCATCTCAAAGATCGTACAGTTGGCAGAAGATGCTTCTCGGAAAACATTTGCGTCGTGGATTGGTTCCCAAATCATGTCTTGTCCAAAATAATTCATCAAGCTATCGTATTGCTGTCTGGTAACAGTTGTGCCTCCCGACATGATTTGTTCTCCACCTTCGGACTCCATCTTGCCCTTAAAATAGGTGGGCAGTATTCCCGCCACCTTGCCCTTCCAGCCGGTACCCGTCAGTTTCCGTAAATCCTCGGTCAGTGTCTTAACACCGAATAAAGAGCCAAAATCCAGCATGGTGGGGATCAATACCAGATCAGACGCCCACACAGCTGCGCTCTGCATATCTGTGACTGATGGGGCTGTGTCAAACACAATGTAATCCAGTCCGGAATTGATTAATGGAGATAGGCACTCTCTTACATAAGAAGCGGGGACCATCCCTTTAATTTTCATATTGTCTTCAGCGTCTTTGGTCCATTTATCGCCTGGAAATACGAACAGGTTATCCCGATTGGAAATTCTGATCCATTGGCGCATGTGGTCAACTGTCATGTTTTTCTCGGCACCGGCCGGCGTTAGCCGATAGGTGAGCCAGTCGTAAATACACGGCTCCTGACGCAGGCCCAGATAAACCGTCAGGTTGCCCTGGGGATCAAAGTCAATGAGCAGCGTTCTCTTTCCTTCCAATGCCAGACCATGGCCAAGACTGATGCTCGTGGTAGTCTTTGCCACCCCACCTTTTTGATTGACTATTGCGATAACCACAGCTTTATGCGCCATAAATTTTCCTCTACTCCTATTATACAGAAGGATTCACTGCTTGAAGCGCTTTCTGCCAGATAGAATTGCCTCAAGATCCCTGCCTGGAAATGGTTCAAACTTATTCATCAGCGGTGGAAAATCTTGATCCTTACCGCCGAGAATTTATGCCTCCGGTCATGAGTAGGATAGGATTTTGTAATCAGAACATTTGTGCTAAAATTGGAGACGTGATTACCCACCGGGCTTTCAGGTTCCGTTTCTTCCCATACTCCGATCAGAAGCAAGCAATGGACATCTTGTAATTCGTATGTATCATAATCGGGAAGAGAACATAGCGAAGAACAGCCGTCACTTTGAATGCAGGGTAGGGGCCGCCCGGACGAATACGCTGGCGGAGACCGAGAATGATTTTCGTCGAAACCGGAAGCTTCTGGCTTTAGACTTGGAATAGCCCATGGCAAAACAACTGGCTCTGAAGAAATTTGCGGTTCGTGTTATTGGAATCAATATACCGGGGAACTGGGACCGTCCGCTCGGTTACGAAGGCTGTGCACATTTTGTTTCTATGTACTGGGACTGTGCCAGCGATGATGTTTACATCACCGATGGCGTAGTTGGTCGATCCGGAGGTTCCTGGAGGTTATACACAAACCTCGTAGAGCGTGAAGCGCGCCAGCAAATCGTGGCCGCTTTGATGGCATGTGGCGTAACAGATCCCCAAAGCATTTGGCCTCTCGGGAGCAGCAGGGCCGAGGCTACCCACGGACTAATACTGGACCGCTATGAGCATACTCTCTGGGTTGCGCAACTTCCCACTATAGCAGAATTTCTATCTCTGCAGCATTCGCCCCTGAGAGAGGAAGCCAGAGCCCTTGCCTTATCATTAGCGCGCGATAAGGAAACCATTTACGGCCAACAGATTATTCGACCTTCCACTCCATGCTGCTGTGAACGCGGCTGGATATTGACTTCGAATTTTTATTTACCATGTCCGAAATGCGAGCGGACGGGTAGAATAGTGGGAATCCCGAATATTTTCATGCGCTGACATCTGCTGTAAAGATAAATTGCCAAACACCCGCGATCACACAGTAGGTGTCCCACATTAGCACATAGTTAGGCCGCACAACCTAGTACGCTGCCATCAAACCGAAAGGACACTACTATGAAGTTTATGAACTACAAAACGGTTGTTGTCCTGATTGTGCTTACTTGCCTTCTAGGCCTAGTGTTTGTTTGGCTTGGATGGACAGGGCATGCACCACCCTGGACTGGTTTTGGGGAATATATACCTCCACCCTATCCAATCGATGGGTATCAACCACCCAAAACCGTTTGGAATCTGTTGGAGTTAATAATCATCCCTGCCTTCTTGACACTTGTTGCCTACGCATTCACCGAGTCGCAACGCGAAAACGAACGCAGGATATCAGACAATCATATCTATGCTGCAAGGATGCAATCGTACCTTGACCAAATGACTGAATTGTTACTAGAAAAAGGATTAAACTCATCAGACCCAACCCCAGAAGTACGAAGTGTTGCACGAGCGCACACAATAACAACACTACTCGAAATAGATGGGAAGCGAAAAGGAAGACTCTTACAGTTTCTCTTTGAAACGGGCTTAATTGATGCTGGAGAGCGTATACCCGACATAACATCAGTACCGTGGAAGGAAAAGGCTATTGTTTCCTTGAAGAAAGCAGACCTGAGCCATGCAGACCTGAAAGGGGCTTTTCTAGTTAAACTTTGCGGAGTTGATTTGATATGTGCAAACCTAGAGGAAGCTGATTTGCGTGATGTCAGGTTAAGCGGCGCTCATTTGTTTGAAGCTAACATGCGCAAGGCAAATTTACGCGGTGCATGTTTACGTGATACGGACTTACGCAATGCCACTTTGTGTGACGCCGATTTGCGCGGAACGAGTCTTAGAGGTGCAGACCTACGTGGTGCTGATTTCAGCGGTTTCAAGTGGGATAACAAAACTGACTTCGTTCTGACACGAAGAGATAACACCAAAGGAATTGAAGAAATACATATACCACCTAGCCCGCTTGAGGAAGGCGGAGAATAGAGTACAACCACCAGTCATATTGGAAAAAGTGCGGCCTAACTCTAGTCGGACAGCGACTCTGCCGCTCCGCGCAGGTGCGATTTGCCAGAATATGCAATAATTGTGAAAGAGTCTCGCGGTCCCGCCGCTGTCGCTGAGCCAAACCGTTATATGGACCAAAAAACTTTCGAGGCATCTTTAAAAGCAGGTCAAACCGTTCGCTTACGCTGGCGAGGACAATTCTGCCGGGTAACGGTTGAGCGCGTCAATCGCGCTTCGGTTGCCGTAATAACCAAAGAAATAATGTTGGATAAACCGGCCGGTACGCGTATCCTTGTTGATCGGGTTGTTTCGGGTAGATGGGCGGCAAGTAACTGCGTCCGTCCGTTGGATTAGCCACTCTGTTATTTTGAATATAGGGATTTATTTGATAGGTGCCCGGATTTGTCCGGGTGATTTTTCCCCCAGCATTTCATAATTTTCCCCATTACGCTATAGATATAAAAAAATACACGCGGCTGTGTACCGTTTTCCTCTCCCGGTTAATAGAGTCTGCGATATAATAGTCTCGACTATAATTTCGGAGGCGACTATGTTTGTTGACCGGCAGGAAGAAATCGCTTTTCTCAATGATTTGCTTAACCGCAAACACCCTGGCCCAGCACAACTGATCTTGATGTATGGCCGGCGCCGAGTGGGGAAATCGGAACTGCTCTTGCACTGGGCAGCGCAGAGCGGCTTTGAATTTACGTATTGGGAAGCCGTCAAGGAAACCGCTACCCAACAACGCACCCGTTTATACAGTAAGTTGCTCAATGTTCCATACTTGTCTGCTCCGACATATCGCTCCTGGCCTGAACTCTGGGATGCTGCTGCCCCTCAACTGCAAGGCAAGCGCAAGATATTAATCCTGGACGAGTTACCCTACACTTCCGATTCGGATTCTGCCATGCTCTCTTCTCTTCAATATGCCTGGGATCAGCACTTCCAGAAATCTGAAATCGTCATGGTGCTATGCGGTTCGCAGGTGCACGTGATGGAAACGTTGCTTTCTCGACAGTCACCACTCTTTGGGCGGATGACTGCCCAATGGCACCTCGAACCGCTGCCCTTTTCCAGTCTGGCAGAATTCTTTCCGAAATGGGATGCCGACGCGCGTGTTGCCGCCTACGCCGTCGTCGGAGGAATTCCGGCATATCTGAACTGGTTGGACCCGGAACAGGACCTGATTGGCAATATCCGCCGGGTGATATTGAAGCCCGGTAACATGTTCTTAGCCGAGCCAGCTTTCTTGTTGTACGATGAGGTCAAAGAGCCAAACAGTTATCTTGCCATCTTGAAAGCGATTGGCAGTGGGGCACATACGCTATCAGAGATCAGTAATCGGGCTTTCATCCCCAGCACGAGCGTGAACTTCTACCTGAATACATTGCAAGAGCTACGTTTAGTGGAACGGCGTTTGCCGGTGACACAAACTAAAGATCAGCGCTCTCGCTCTCGCAGTGGTCGTTACCACCTGTGCGATCCATACTTCCGGTTCTACTTCTATTTTCTTGAACCACTACTATCTGATTCTCCTTACGATGCGGAACGGGCAATCGAAGCTATCCGAAAAAATCTACGCGCTTTTGTAGGGGGCACTGCCTTTGAAGATCTCGCCAGGCAGTGGGTGAGGGTACAGGGAAAGGCCGGCGAGTTGCCCTTTACACCCGAGGCGGTTGGAAGCCATTGGAGCAGCCGTGTACAAGCGGATGTGGTAGCAATTAATTGGCAAACGCATGACATCCTGTTGGGGGAGTGCAAGTGGGGGGCCGATCGGGTTGACCGTCAGGTTGTGCGCGATTTAGTGGATGGCAAAACACCTCTCGTGCTACAAGATTTGCCCGATGGAGGCAAGGGTTGGAAAGTACATTATGCGCTGTTTGCCCGAAGCGGCTTCACGCCTGCCGCAAAAACTGAAATGCAGCAAAAGGACGGCCTGTTGGTGGATTTGAAGGCATTGGATAGTGTTCTGGGTCGAGCTTGAGACCAGGCCCTAATTCTGCATTGGAAGATAACAAGCTGAGGTAGATTTTTATAAAGAGACCGCGGTCGCCTTCTCGGAGAAGATGATAGCCTTACTCTTGATTGCTTGTGTCATTGTCCTGATCCTGGGAGAAGTTTTGCGGATGCAGATGTTTTCTCCGTCCATTATTGGATTAGCATCACTGTTGTTTTAAATAAAGGGATTTATCTACTATGTGCCCGGATGTGTCTGGGCAATTTATTACCCCCAGCGATTCGTTTTCCCCCATCACGCTTTTGAATGAAAAAAGAGAAATATACACGGGAGGCGCCCAAGTCTGAGAGCCTCCCGTTTCAAGGGTCGCTATACCTGCTTCTTCTTGCCGCTTTCATGCCCGTTTACGCACCGAACTTTCCGCTTTCCGGCTCTTATTTCTTCCACGAAGGCCATGGCGTCCTCGATCGCCATTGGCGGCTCGTAGACGGCATACTCCTGGCAGATTGGGCAGGATGTATCGTACCTCGTATCGCGTATCAGTCCGCGCACACATCTTCCCCCTTTTTCTTTTTTCCAATGACTTATCAATTTGGTTCGCTGGCGGGAGCGCAAATAGGACAGAATATCGTCTCGGCGATATAGATACTCTCCGTGAGCTTTCCGGACTTCGCTGATGCGCCATTTTTCCCTCTTCCAGGCTCTTTGCACCATACGGCGATTATTCCACCTGCAGAGTGCCATCACCTCTTTTGTGGTCAGCCATTCTTCCATCATGCGCTCCTATAATCTATGGCCGGCTCTCTTGCCCAGCTCCACGGCCTCAAACTCATCCAGCCCAAGCGACTGGCGGGATTGACGGATTACATTCTCCGAAGGTACGTCCGGCACACCTAAGCTTCGGGCGCTGCGTGGAGTCTCTCCGAGATCAACCAGGCTGGAACGCGTCAGGATTGCCACGTTTCTCAAGCTTCTTTGGATGTCGGCAACACTGTGCCCTTTCTCTATATCCTCCCCTTTGCCGAGGTTTGCAAATTGCGACCTTACCGTATTGATCATCGCGGTTACTTCTTCGTCCCCAAAGAAGTTAAGTTTGTCAATTTGCTCGACCAGGTTATTGAGCTGGGCGACAGATCGCGGGTGAACGAGGGTGTTTTTCTCGATGCTGGCCAGGATGTCGGTCGTTGTCTCGTACACCATGCCGCGCAGCTGGATCAGCAGATCTTTCATAAAACCTCCGATCATCTCTTCTTTCTGTCTGCGAGCCTGTGCGAGCACATCGCGGTTCATTTCTTCCAGCTTTCGTTCACGTTCACGCAAGGCAGCCTCTTCGACGGAGAGTGCTTCCTGCTCTTTCATACTCTCCAACTGCCGTTGTGCCCGGACGCGCTCCTCTTCCGCTGAAATGCGGGCCACTTTCACCCTGCCCTCTGCCCGGATTCGCTCCTGTTCAGCACCGGCTTCGGCCTGTAGACGAGTCGCCTCGGCCATATCTTTTGCGATCAGAGATGGCAACGGGATGAAGCTAATGTTGATGTCGAAACTGAACGAGGCGCGGAGGTAATCCTTGCCTGGAATCATCGCAGTAATGTTGTCCAGAAATTTGTTGACAAAACCATCTTCGTCGATGTAATTTTCGCTGCTCTTGAATCTTGGCGTCAGCTTACTCAGCCTTCGGTAGGCCTGCCGTGCTGCATCGGCGCAGGTGGCAAGATGCTCTTCTGTTATACCTTCCAGGTTCTCGACGATGTTGCTGCAGACTGCCGAAAAGCGATCCCGGTACTTGTTCAACTCGGCTCTCACTTCTGCGTACTCTGTAAAGGGCACGAAGGGACCGTATGCAGTCTCGTAAGCGACTCTTGCCAGGTACTTCCTGCCAGCCGACTCGGCGCTCTCCATTTCTCTCACATATTTGGCCGGCAGAAGGAATTTCTCGCCAAGCAGAAGCAGTTGCTCGAGCACCTTTTCTTCCTCCTTATCCACAGGCGGCAGCCCCAGGTCCTCATTGGTCAGCCTGGCCTTTGCGCGCCACCGGCTGATATGCAGGGTGATGATGACGCCTTCCGTCATTTTCTTCAGCCACTTATTATCTAGAACTCGCACGTCTTTTTCGCCTAATATCCGGGCGATTCGTTCTTTGGTCTCTTGTTCCGCGAAGCCCATATCTCGCCTCCTTTCATGCGTTCCAACAGTGGAACATATGGCAAGGGTTAATCGGGCGGGTTTCCGGCTCGCCCGACCAGCCTACAGATCACGTTTTCCACGAGTGGCTGCCGGAGTCATCTCGTCAATGCGTTTCTTCAGATCTGCTTTATTGTCGAACTGTGCCTGGTACTTTTTCGGCAAAAGATCCCGCTCGTTGCATTCTTGCAGAGCAAGAAGTGTCATGTATTCGATATCAGCCGTGCTTGGGCGCATGTTGTTCACCGCGTAGATCAGAGCATCTTCTGGCAACATTCCGTCATACTCAACAGCTTCTAATGACTTTACAGTTGCCAGTTCGATCTCTGCACCGCTCCAGCCGTCCGCCTTTTGGACGCACTCGGCCGGAATCGCTTTAATGCCAAGTTCATACTTGCGCGCCATGACCGCGAAGATGCTCTCACGCTCGGCTTCATCAGGGATCAGGAATGGGATTTTCTTGTCAAAGCGCCCGGGGCGGCGCAGGGCAGGGTCCATCAAATCAGGACGATTGGAAGCAGCCAGGAAGATGACCTTGCCGCGGTGGCTGGTGTCCGACATAAACTCCATAAGACGCTTGAAGAATCTGTTGGAGACACCCGAGTCACCACTTGCGCCACGACTCACGGACTGGTCGATTTCGTCAATGAAAACCAAAACCGGGGCCATGGCGAGTATGGCATACAAAGCGCGGTCCAAATTTCGCTCGGTATCCCCGACGTATTTTCCAAAGATACGGGCGGGGTTCAGAATTACACAGTTTATACCCGCTTCCTTTGCAACCGCCTCGGCCATCGCGGTTTTTCCGGTGCCGGCCGGGCCTGTCATAAGAACACCCATTGGAACGAGACTCAGCTGATTCTTTCGGATCGGGTTGATGACACAGCGCTGGAAGAACTTTTTGACGTGGTCTAGTCCCCCGATCATCTCAAAGCCGAAGTGGGGGTCAAAGACCTCCAACACCTCGCCGAACTCGCTGGCGATGATATCCTGCTTGCGTTCGCGCACCAAGTCCCAGGTAAGACTGCCCTCCTGTTCCGCACGCAAGAAAATATCCTCGATGTGGATCAAGCTTAGCCCTGCTGTGGCATTTGCCAGTTGTTCCGGCGTTGGCTTCCACGTCGTTTTGTCGTTCTTTTCGCGGTACTGGCGGATAAATTCAAGCCGGGCGGCCTGGTCGGGGATGGGAGCTCGGATCGCCTCGAACTTTGACGAAGCTGCCCGAATAGTCTGGTGAAGGTCGGTCAGGTTGGCTGTAAGCAGGATGACGGGATTGCCTGACCGCATGATTTCCGGGTCACGGCCCAGCTGTTCGACAAGAACAAGCAAAGTACGGTCTTCCGGAGACATCATCGCAATTTCCGCGGACGGGACAATCGTCTCCGCATGCTCTATCATCACCGCGGCGAGTTTATCATCAGGGTTACCCATTTTAAGCAGCCGGGCCAGGAGCGGCAATGCCACAGACGGCGCTTTCGGGAGCTCCTGATCCTGGTTTCCCTGAGCAGCAGCCAGTGCGGCCAGCGCAGGGTTGGCAGGTTTCTGAAGATCGAGCAACTTCACAAATTCATCCCGCATCGACGGCAGGGCGAATGTGATTCCGTCCGAACGGTTATAGAAGGCTACGATTTTTCTGCCGGCCATCAATTTAGCCAAATACGTTCGCATGCTGGCGCCGGGAACTACATAATCGGCTACGTTGAAGTGGAGAATGAACGCGTGCGAAACGCCGGCCACATACTTGCTTTGCAGTTCCTGTACCCAGGCAGGAGTGTCGATCTTTTTGTTAGCCATGATTTACCTCCATTGCGTGCGTATGTTGCCCGTCATGCCGATGTTGCTCGGTCTGGCTGAGCGATTCGATCTTCACACCTGTCGTACTCAGGTTCTTGAAAAACTTTTCGAGTTCGGGAGAAGCGCTCTCAAAAGTGCCCTCGTCAACGAATACGCTGACTTGACCGTCCGGTAGGATTACGACTCTCGCTTTCATGCTTACCTCCTACAACTCGATGCTCAGGACCAGCGCGCCGTTGGGGGCCGTCTGCTCCTCAAGAATCTGGTATTGGGCGGCGACTGCCTGCCGCACTTTCTGTTGGATGATCAGGCCGGCAACCTGTTCGAATAAGGTTTTTATCTCATTCAGATTCACATCCGGCCACACTTCTGTACGCCCATCCTTGTAGAGAATGACGGATTTCGCAGTCCCATTGCCGGCATCGAAGCGGACAAATTCGCGGCCCGGCTGAACCGCCACCTCGTTCTCAGCCATTCCCCAGAGAGATGCCAGCAGATTTGCACAGGCCTGGATTGCAACCAGGTTGCCCAGGATAGATGAGACATCCACATTTAGTTTTGCAGATCTTACTGCGATAGCACCACAAGTCATGTTAACCTCCTTAATCCTTCATAGAGACATCACTATTATATTATATAATGCTGTCTCTATCCAATAGGGAAACGATTACGATTACCAATTCCCTGGTTATAGGCTCAGCGTACGCATTTCTTTAGGCGCAGATGCTCGATCATAACTGAGGGCCTAAATGGGCGGGGAATACTGCGCATAGTCGAGTATCTTACATTTTATGATAGACCCACCAGGCAACATTTTGTCTGGCTGATTTTCGAGACTGCATCTTACAGCCCGTCTGACGTTGTCTGCGTAAAACTGCTTCATGGGGGAGGGGTGGATGGAACTGACAAGGCCGGCAAAGCCGGCATAATCCAGTCAGGAACTCCTTCCAGTTCAACTTGAACTCCGTAGATCTCGCCGGTCCTCATTATGACAGTCCAAATATCGGGGCCGCATACTTGTTGATTGGTATCCGGGTCAAGGATGCCGAGGAAGGTGGCGTGGTACATGCGCCATTGACCACACCTGATCTCGCCAGTTCCCCGGTCTATAGAGCAGCAACAGATAGCCATCCAAATTTCATTGAAGGCTATCAGGCGCTTGCCTTCTTCCAGGAAGACAAGGGTTTGCGCAACCGGCTGCTTATTTTCTAGAGCCGCGGGCGCATTTAATGTCTCGGGGATTGCGTGTTCTTCTGGTTCTACAATCTCACCCAAATTCGGAACCGGCGTTGCCTCATTGGCATCAGCATTTTCTGCACGAGTTTCGATGAGATTTGCGAGGCGCTCGAGGACGGCTGTTTTGTCGTACGGGAAACATCCCGAAACCACATCAACGTGTGCCCAACCTTTTCCAGAGGGCGTTCGGTTCATCTCATAAAGAACGGTATATTCTTCCGTAGCTGCCTCCAGTACGCCATACCCCCAGTCAGAAATCGCTTCAGAGGGGATGCTTTGAGTGGTGGGGATACCCAGCGCTTGGTCGTATACCAGAACGATAGGCCAGCCCTTCACTTTTTCGATCAAGAACTGGATATCGTCAGTTGTCCAGCCTGCCGGTAATACAAGTGTCATGGTGCACCTCCATATTGTGTTTGAAATGCAGACTGGCAAAGATTGTGCCTTTGCCAGTCTCTTTTCCTAATATTCAGACGGAAGCAGAAGAATCATAACCTGCCGGTCGTTACTGATATCGGGATGCTTTTCGACCGACGCATAGATCGTGATTTCGCCGATGGGAAGGAAGTCGGTAAGATCGATCTCCTGTCTGACCAACTGTTTCTCATTTCCGTTGGTACAGGTCAGGACAGCGTGTCGGTGAGGGCTGCGACCTTGGGCCGCAGGTTGTTTACTTCTCATAACAGCCGCAACCGACATTGGAGAGATTTCCGGGTCAGGGGGAAGTATTGATAATTTCCACACCTGGAACGCATGATGTTTCAGCGCAGCCTCACCCTGATAGCTGGCAATGGCATCTATCAACCAGTAGGCCGAGTTTTCGTTCTCACCGCCGTGCTGGGCAACGAACAGCGCGCCGTCTGTCAGTAGGACGATGTGAGAGCACAAGCAGGGATAGCGCGTCCATTTCTCGGTTCCTGTGAAATAGCCCAGATTGCTGTTAAACTCTTTGACCTGTTCATTGATCTGAATCTTGGCCGATGACGGTTCCATCAATTCGTCGCAAGCCGGGGTAACCAAGTCATTTTGATTCGCTGCCGTTTCTTCTGGTGGGGCAGGGGAGAGCTCATGGGAAATGCTCTGCGGAGCTTCCGTTGGCGACAAGTACGACATGAGCTTATTGCGTACTGCGGCTTTATCGTAGATGAATGGGCCGGTAGTTTTCCCTTCGAAGGTCAAACGAGTCCAGCCTTTTCCCGAAGGAGTGCGCTCCATCCCGCCGCCAGCATCAAAAAAGATCTTGAAGCCCGGGCCTTCGGCTTTCATCACACCGAACCCACAGTGAACAACCTCTGCGCCGAAGTCTTCGTGGATGGTGGGGATGCCCAACTGGGTGTCAGCCACCAGGATCGGACCATTCTCCAAAACGTTCAGCAGGAAACGAATATCCTCTTCGTTCCAGCCATCCGGCAATGCAGGGCCAGCCGACTGGACAGAGAATACAGGATTGGTGGCAGGGGGCGGGGGAGTTTCGGTTTGCACTGTCGCCGCACTTTCGCCCTTGAGCAGATCAAATAGATTCGTCTGTCCCACTGGTATTACTTCGGTTTTCTTTTGAGCCATTTTTCACCTCCTTGGTGAATCCCAACAAACCCGAAGAGGGCCAACTAAGAAATTCATCGGAGACCCACCTCGAGTTTTTTTGGAGAGATTATTTGCAAGTGGCTCTTAATATCCCCACTTGCAAGCCACTTGCGCGAAATTTTGCAACCACTTGCACAGCCACTTGCGACTTTTTTCTATGAAGCCCACCAAGCGTTTTCTTCGCTAAAACGGGCAATAACCGTTTTGCCAGAATCCATTAGCAAAGGCCTGCTTGCTGCAAATAACAAACAAGGCGTCGGTTGAATGCCGGCGCCTTGTTGATCAGATCCGAGAATATCTTTTCTTCTATCTAGCTGAACTTTCGTTTGAAGTTACATATTCCTTGATGTTCGCGTAAGTTTCATGCTTGCGCTCCGGGTTCCAGCTTTTTTACCCAACCCCTTTCCGCTACTACATCCGCAGCAAGGGCGATCTGGCGAGGGGTAAACTGCCGCTTGTGGTCGTTCCAGGCATACGTGAGTTTGATCACTTCACTTAGAGAGTTGACTGACTCGTTTTTCATTATCCAGTAGACTGTGGACAAAAGCTCTAGGCCGAACGGTGACTCGAAACCATCCACCAGTTTCGCTACCTTGTCAAAGCGAGTACGGGTATCCGGGTGCTTTTGTAGAAAGGTTGTAGCTTCCTCGATTGCCCCAGGCACCAGCTTGAGCTGCTTGTCCGGCGCGTCGCCGCCATCGGCATAGCCGGAGACAAGGTGCCCCTCGATTGCATGCAATACATGGCGAAGATTCTCGGCATAGGGGCCATAGGGGCCTTTCTGATATCTAAGATTCAGCGGTTCGCCAGCCTCCTGCATAAGATACATCAGCTTATGGACTTCCAGCAACGTTACAAAGGGGTCGAGCAGACCGGCGAGATAGCGATTCATCAACTCTACCAGTGCCGCTCGTCCTGCTGTCATGGTCGGCACCTCACGGTTATGAACCATTCTCTCTGTAGCGGGTGCTCCATGAGGTTCATAGAGAAAAACGCGTACATCAGTAAGCGGTTGTAGTCTCGACTTGATGTGTGGCTTGACATCTGACCAGTCCAGCCCTCCCAGTCCGCTACCTAATGGTGGAATGGCGATGGAGCGAATGTTGTATTGTCGAATCGTTTCGACTAGCGCATTGAGCCCTGCATCGATATCCTCCATCCGGCTTTTACCGCGCCAATGCCGCTTGGTAGGAAAATTGATGATGTAACGCGGGTTGGCCAGTTGCCCTGTCTCGAACACAAGCATCCGGCCTGGTTGTACTTCTTTGTTCTTGCAAGCTTCAGCATAGGCTTTGAAGTTCTCTGGAAAGGCGTCCTTGAACTGAAGCGCGATACCGCGCCCCATTACGCCGACGCAGTTCACAGTATTGACAAGGGCTTCGGCGTCTTCTCTTAAAATGTCGCCACGCCTGTACTCAATCATCTTTGCTGCCTCCTTATCAATAGTACCATTCTGGTTTTATCTCGACCTGCGGACGATAACCGCCTGTTGGCAATGCATTGGTTACTTGCCGATAGATTCCCGATGAAGACACACCGATTCGTTCGACTAAGTGCCAAGGGAAGTGGTACTCCATCAAAAACTCCGCCTGTTTGCCTTCCTTGACTGACGAGGCAATACCGGATCCACCCCAGCTATTGGCCTGCACGGCATCCCAGTTGACTTCATTCAATTGTGCTAAGTCGCAGCGGTCTTCGAAGTAATAGGCCCCGGCATTTGATAGGGTAAACGCCCAACGCCTGTTATTTTGTTGTGCCCATGCGACTGAAGCGCGAAGATCCGCTTCCATATGGACGATTGGTCCCTGCCCGCCCCGATATTCCAAGTCCACGTGATTGGCCTGGTAGATCAGGTATAACATTACTGAACGCGGACAGAAGTAGAATGGCACGCAGTCGCCCACATGCAAATCCGGGTGACTGGTCAGAGGCAACTCGTTGAGCCGCCGCTGCTTGATAGCGTTCATACCAATGGTGGTTCCTGGCGGTGTGCGCTGAACTATTTCCGCATCGCACCAAAGGTAGCCATCTGCGATAATCGATGGTAGCCGGTCCACATGCACGATATGGTAAATCTTCATCTGCGCAGGAACCGTCATTCATCGGCCTCCCGTGCTTCTTTGGTCATCATATTCATTTCTACAAGCTTCATATCTAGTAATCTTTGGCACCTTGATACTACACTTAAAAAGTATAGCATATATTTCACACTTCTTGTCAGATACAAAGAGCTTGAGAGCTTGTAGCATCAAAATCAGTATTAGTAATGAGATCCTGCCGGAGGTTGTGATTTGTATTTGCTGTAGGAAAAAGAGATGGTAGTGGTAGGCAGTGACTCACCGGGTGAAGGTTTGCTGCTTCAACCTTCGACCATCTGATTGATAGAGAGGCATGGTTTTCTCCTTTTCTAAAAATACGAACTGCCGGCAAGTATGAATGCCGGCAGTTCACAGCATGACGCGACGCGATTGCCTGATGGTTTATCCCACCAGGTCGAAAAGCGACATCTGGCCCTCCACCGCTTTTTTCTTCCGGGCGGAGACCAGAATATCGGTTCCTCGTCCATCCATCCAGGCATCGAACGTGGTCGTCTTGGTGGGAGCCGTTGGTATATCTGCTGGAGCGAGTTCTGCATTTTCCCCATACATCTCGATTTCCGTTATGCAGATAGCCGGCCGTTCGACACGGCAGTTCTCGGCGAACAGCGATTGCAAGTCGGGGATGTCAGCCTTGCTCAAAGCTTCGCGCGCCAGCTTCAACAGCAGGTCGCCTTCATCCTCTGGGACGATAGCCCCACCCACTTCGTCGCCGTAAAGCGTCTGTCCGGCTTTCATTTTCTGCCCCATCAAGGCCAGTGCGCGCGCTTCCATGGTGTTGTTGTAGATGGCGAACACCGCTTTGACCTTCTTGGTCTGGCCCGGACGCCAAACCCGGCGTAGAGCCTGCCACAACGTGTAAAGGGAATACTCAATTTCGACGAACACCACGTTGGAGAAGGCGACCAAGTCCAGACCGGTTTCGACCAGCCTCGGGTTCACGATCAAAGCGTCAATGCCGTACACCTTACCGGCGATCCAGGCCTCGCGCTTGCGAGCTTCCACGCTACTGGTCAGCACCAGAGCACGTATACCGGCATCTTTCAAAATCCTTTCGAGGCGGTATTGAATATCGCGTGTACCGGTCTGCCGCAGGTAGATCAGAGTCTTCCGGCCCAGCCGACTTTCGGAGCGTACAAATTCCACCAGCCAGGCCTCTTTTGGCAGGAAAGCTTTCCCATCTTCCGGGATAACCGCCGGCAGCTCCATGATCGTCCGCCTGAGTTTTTCCCGGCCGTTGACAGTCTCGGTTTCGACGACATTCAGCAAGTCAACTTCGGACTCATCGCCGCTATGTTTATCATCTAGAATATCGGTCTGCACTTTCTCATCACGGAAGGCCGAGTTTGGTCGCCCGAGGCTCCATTGCAGCCAGGTCGAAAGGAAGCGTTTATCCTGGCGGGCTTTTAGACGCAGGGAGCTTTCCATCAGGCTGTATTGTTCAGCGTGCCCGACCGGATGATCTTTATCGCAGGGCTCCAGTGCCATATTAATAGCAGCCACTTCCTCGGTGTACTCCGGCAGGACCAGGCCGAGATCTTTGAGGGACAGGAAGACAGTATTGGGAAGCAGACGGTTGATAATGCTGGGAGAAATGCCGGGCAATTCTTTTGCGACGTTCAAGTAACGCCGGTTTCCCGTAAAGCCAGCCTCTACGTCATCTTCGTTGTAGCTCTTCTTGTTGACCCTGCGGTACTCCAATATACCGTAGCGGGCTGCCCAGCGGCGTTCATCGTTGAAATCGAAGTCGCGGCTGACCTTCGGATCGTTGCGTTGGAGCAGCCAGAAAATCGAAGTCGAAGGCCCGCCAAAGAATGTGCCGGTCAGGTTGATGGTATAGCGTACCGACTGCACTAATTGGTGATAGGCAATGCCGCGGTCCGAGGACTTGCCTTTGAATTTATGCACCTCGTCGGCGATCAGCATCTTGAAGCGGAACTTGGAGTGCCGAAAGATATAGTCGGCGATTGGGTAACGTTGATTGCCCACATCGTTTGCGAATAGGGGCGCATGGCACTCCCGCTTCTCCCAGATCGGCATCCCGTCCTCGCCTTTGGCGACACGGCCTTCTTCGTCCAGGGCGTAACCACTAACCTGCGCGCGGCAGAACAGGCGTTTCTGTCCCATTTCTTCTTCCGCGGTTGCCGGAACTTCCACGCCGTGATTGTCGACCGTAATCGGAGCGCCGCAGGTTGGGCAGCAGAGCACCACGATCCCATTGATCCGGCGTTTGACGTAAGAATGTCTCCAGCCAGATCCAAGTTTGGCAGTGGTGTGCGCGATCACCGCAATAGCTTTCTTACCCAATAGGCCCTTTTCGTAGGATTCGAAGAAGCGCTCTACATCGTTGACCTGTTGGTGGTTGTGTCCACCCAGGCGGCGAAGTTCCATAATCTGGACACCGGGAACTACTTCCTTCGCCTCGCGCATCCACTTCTCGACCATGTGGGGGTCGCACATGATGAGCGCCGGGAATGCATCCAGTAAGGCAAGCGCTGCCAATGCCATGGTTGTCTTGCCGGAACCCATTTCGCCTTGAATATTGTCGCGCCGGTTTTTACGCAAGGCACGCGCTACGGCAGTTGCGACATGTCGCTGGATGGGCAGCAGCCCGGGTTTCGCCTGGCCCGGCAGTGGTTTTCTGTGCAGGCTGAGTGTGTCCAGGATGGCGATTTCAGCCGGCGTCGGGTCGAAATTATAGAGCGGCTGGGTACGCTCGGTGATATAGCGGCCAATCTGCTCACCGTACTTTCCCATGAACTCGGAGAGCATTTTGACATCTTTGATCACCTCGATGCCGTTTTGACGGACCACCGAGATCGTGGTCTCATAACGGTCCCGGTAGATGTCCAGTGTGTCGCCGCTCTTGGTTTCCTCGCTGCCGACCTTGGGTGTCACCTTTACAACCCTGCCCTTAATGAGCATCGGCTGGTCGTTCTCATCGATCAGGCGCATGATCCCCATTGTGCCGGCCGCCATCAGCATGGCAATGTGCCCTTTCTTGAGCGGCATGATCGGACGGTCCAGCTTTACGTCCAACCGGCCGGGATCTATCCGGTCAAGCCAGGTCCGTGAGTGCATCAGGCCTTTCTTGAGCGTGGCATCCACCAGCTCTTCGGCAGAGTAATCCATCCGGCTGAACTTGATGGCAGTTCCACCGGCGCCCTTGCCTGGCGCAGGTAGCAGGGTATACTTGGGAGCGGATATCGCCTCGAGCATGGGCGGTTCGGCCTGTGCTAATTTCTGGATCTCGGCGATTTCCTCTTTAGCTGGATTCTTGTAGTGCTGCCGCCTGTACCCAAGTACAATGACCTGGTTGTATCCGGTTTCCGGATAGCGGACCACAGCCAGGCTCTCGTAGTAAGCAGACAACAGGCTGGCCACACTTTCATCGCCCAGCAGTGTTAGGGGGACGATATAAACCAACAGGCCGCCCCGGATAAGTTTTGGCGTCGTGGTCTTCAGGAATTCAGTTTCCAGCCGGCGCTGATCGCCGAACCGGTCGTAGTTGTATGGTGGGTTGAGGAACAAAAGCGTGATGGACTCGTTGGTTAGGGTGCAAGTCTGCCAGGCCGCACACAGCATACGATCCATATTCTTCTCTGCAACCTTTGATCGTACCGGGGAAAGTTCTACACCCCAGCTTGTGCAATTTATCGCCCTGGCTAATGCTCCTGCCGCAGAGCCTTCACCGCAGCATGGGTCAAGCAGCCGGCCATCATTAGCAGGCGCGATCCAGCTCTTCAGGGCTTCGATCACTTTACTTGAGGTGGGGTAGTACCCCATTTTTTCTACAGCGGGTGGTCTCATTGTTTACTCCTTATGAGCAAAAAGCCCCTCAGCCAAAAGGCGAGGGGCGCTATCGTGCACGAAGTAAGATTTGGATTTTTTATACGGTCAGTGTAGACTGTTCCAGGAGTTCGTTAATCATGCCGGTCCAATCCTTATCAAGATTGATGCGGGCACCGGCAAGGCAGTCGCCACCCGTCCTCAGCCATTCGATCAATCCCTTTGCCATGCCTTGCGTGAACATGGCATGTGCCCATTCGTCTTTCACGGGGTGGGGGAGAACTTCTCCGAGCCTAGTCATGACCGCCGCTTCGAGCAGCGCATCTTTATCTGTCTCGTCCCGGTTGGATTGTTTGAATACCAGGGCATATGCTTTTTCGTCAAGCGGACTCCATTGACCGGGCAAGGCGGCATCGCAAATGAGAGCGGCGTGGAACAGGTTGAAGTCAGGCAGAGGGGTGACTTCCAAGCGGAAGTGACTGTCCGGGACCGCTTGACTTCCATCCAACGACAGCCCTTTTCGCTGCAAAAGTGTTGCGTGCAGACTCTCGATGGCGGTCTTATGGGCGACCACACCGGCGTAGACGAGGGTTGCATTCCAGCTTACAGTCGTCACGGCAAAACCGGTTAAATTTCCCTGGGCATGTTCGTTGCGGATGGCCGGGACCCTGCCATCCTCGTACAGGTGCTGTACGGTTGGGTCACTGACCACTCCCGTTATCTTCCAGACAAGCACGCCGGCATTTTGATTTTGTAGTTGTTCATTGATGTCCCGATTCAACTGCCAGCCCGCCAGTCCAATATCTACGGATGGAAAAGTAATCACGGTTTCGCCGTTCTTGATGGTGATGGTGCGGGTGCTGTAATCCAGCTCAGCCTGGACGAGTGCCCATGCCTTTGCATCTTTTAAGCCCTCGGTTAACTGGGCGCCAGGGAACGGCACGAGAATCGCGGTCCCGAAAGGAGCATCGGGCAACACTTTGACTACTCCAAACTTACAATCCCAATCATAGAGCAGACCGTTGTTATGGTTTGGGCGATAGGAACTGCGCTTGACGCCTTCCAGTTCCTCCAGGCGTGGAAGAAAGTATTTTTCGTACTCGGTAACCAGAATACCTCCCATCACCGTCGCGCGTTCTTGAGCAGCGACAATATCCGTGATCTCGTTTCTTATTTGTTCGTTCACAAAAGGTTGATCAACTAATTCGTACATGGTTCACCTCCTCACACATCCTGGATTTGAAGCGCTTCGAAGAGAGTCATCTGTCGAACGCCGGTCAGTTCCCCATTTGGAACGCTGGCATCTGCGGCTGCTGCGGCAATTACTACGCCGATAGCAACCTTTGCGAGTTCGGCATCAGACCGGTTACGCATGACCAGGGCTGGCAAAGGCAGCACACCGGCAGTACGGCTGTGATATGAGACGCCCTGCATCAGCCGGACCGCGCTTGCGTCATCCTCCTGGCCGGCGATCTTGAGCAGTTCGGTTGCCAGCAGTTGGCTGTTCATGCCGGGATCGATGAAGTGATTGGGCCCCATGGTCTTTGTGCGATAGGAGACTTTTCCTGCCTTACGTACACTATTATGATGGGCCTCGCGTTGGTGTTGGCGGGCCATGATGATCACGCCATCTTTCCGTCCGCTGAACGGGATGGCTGACGCACCGATGGTGCAGTAGATGATGTTGAGCGTGTCAGCAGGTTTCCAGAATTCAGCATACACGTCACCGGATCCAGCCACTCCCGACTGGTTGACGTGAATATCGCATTCCGTCCATCCTAACCGAGTCAGGAACTCGCCGGTTTGCTTGAGCAGCGCGCGGGCATCATGCAGGAATTGTTCTTTAAGTTCTTGCCTGGCTTGGTCATATCCGCTGATGGACTGGTCGCCACAGCAGTATGACCCATCCGGCGCGAGCGATTTGATCTTTGTCATTTTTTACCTCCGTATCGTTAATAAGAAATTCCCGCCGGTCCAAAAGGGCGGGATAAGGAATTTTTTAGATTCGAGGCCAGGTTATTAAAACCTGCAAAATACGAAAATCAGAATTTCTCGGAAATTCGCCCCGGTTTTTAGGGGCAGATTTTATTGCAAGTGGCTATTAAAAACACCACTTGCAAACCACTTGCATGATTTTTAGCAGCCACTTACACGCCCACTTACACATGGCTGCCAGAACGCACTCAGAACAATCCATCCCCCTATCAATGAGCTGTAGATTGTTTGATCAGGAGCTAATAACCCTAGCCTTCCTATTGGCTTTTGATGATCTTAGCGACAAAGCATGTTTTCCAGTAATAATTTGCTACATTTGGTCCAGGTAGCATATTCGTCTCTACGGGAGATCGGCAGCCTTCACTAAACAATCCGTCTTAACCATGACCCGGTCGATATCCTGCCAGGTCAAACTGTAGATGGGCTTGTCCACCTGGACATCCATTTCCTTCAAGCGGTTTAGGAGGGCTATCTGTCTTTGTTCTTCGATCATGGGGGGATGCTTTCTGTTGGTCAGGCAGGGACGAGTTCCGCCTCAGCCTGGAGAGCGGGTTCGATCAGAATGGAGGGTATATCAACGCCTTCATCGACTGCCCGTTCGTAGGCCTCGAAGGCGTACATTTCTTCCCGTTCCAGTGGGCTCAGGCTTTCTTCGAGCAGCCACTGCTCCACGATCGGATTATCGCGGGCTGCTTCATGAGCCAACCGTTCAGCATCCGCCACTGTGCAGACGTGAGGGTTGCCCCGACCGTAGCGGTTGAACCAGCGTGCAGCCAGGCGGGTCCGGAACGGACCCTGCGCGCTGGTGTAGAGATGCCCGTGTGTCTCCTGCGTGGGGGTGTGGATGGAACACAACAGCACCCAATCCCCTTGTGGACGTTTACCCAGGTAGTATGGCATGTCTGCCTCCTATAATTCCACTACTAGGCCGAACGCAGCCAGATACTCCTGGACTTCGCCGGCATGGCTCGTAGGCTGGTTGTCCGCGACCGCCCCGCAAACAGGACAGTAATCGTGGTTATCTGGATGAATGTGGTTCGTCTTGCACTCGCAGTCCCAATACCCGAGGGCGTAGACAATGTCACCCTCCTGGCTGGGTTCCCATGACGGGATAACACTCGTCCCCCAGCACAAGGAACAGCGCCCGGTGAAAACTTTACCGGTGGCACCATCCTCTTCACGGGTGACGCCGCTGCCCCGGCACTGCGGGCAGGCCATCGTCCCGGCCGGGGGTTCGGCGGACGGCAGGTCCGTGAGTTCGCAGACCTGCGCCCAGACCTTACCATCCGGACCCTGAACAAGCTCGACGCCGCCCTCGAATTTGTAGGCCTTGCCACCCCATTCGCCAACCTCGATGAAGCCGCTCGAAACAGGCCGGAACAGGGCAGAGAACGGGGGTAGCATGCCTGGTTCTTCGCCGACCTTCTGTGCAATGTCGGGAATGTGGATGATGACACCCTCCCCGGCTCGGTAGGCCGTGCCTTCAACCGGCAGGCCGCTGATCAAAATCTGTACTTGCATAGTTTCTCCTTTTGTAGTTGAGGTCTTTCTCTGCACTAAAAATCATCAGGAAAACCAATCATGAAGACCGGTTCGCCCTCATCGGTTGCACCTCACGAGAAGCCGAGGCCCCTTTCCTTTAAACTTACGAAACGGCTGCCGCCAATAATCAGGTGGTCCAGCAAAGCAATGTCAAGGAGCTTGCCGGCCTGCACCATGGCGCGAGTTACTGCGACATCGTCCGGCGAAGGCGTTGGATCTTGGGAAGGGTGGTTATGGCAGGCTATTATTGCCGGGGCCATGCGCTGTACGGCCGGTTTGAAGAGCTCGCCGACACGCACCTGCGAAGAGTTCACGCTGCCGTGGTACACCTCGACGACATCTAGAACGCGGTTGCGTGTGTCCAGGAGCATCACCTTCAAATATTCTTGCTCCAACAGACTCATCTCGTACTGAACGATGGCGGCAGCATCGGCAGGCGAGTTGATCACTGGCCGTTCTGCTATAGGCTCGTGAAGTCGGATCCCGAGCGCCAATGCCGCCTTGATACGCACCGCAGTCTGCTGGCCGACCCCGCGCACTGAAGCGAGTTCGGCGACATGGGCCTTGTAGATGCGTTGAACGTCCCCACCAAAGCGAGCCAGGATGCCCTCGGCGACTTCGATCTGCTGCGCCCCGCCGACCACCGCGGCTAGGAGTTCGGCCAGGCTGCAGGCGGCGGCGTTCGAGCTGACCCGGTAGGCTGGCTGGTCCCGCAGGGGTAGGGTTTTTAGTTTGTGGAGTGGGTAGGAAGGGGGAGAAATCAATAGGGTTTCCATCGTCTATCTCCTTAATCTATGAAATGGCAGGGGACGGACGACGCCCCAGGAGGGGAGCGGTGCAATCCGTCCCCTGCGTGGGGAAAAAAGCAATTTCTGTTATCGGTTCGGGTTATACCCGGTTGGCTGGGCTTGTTATTTGGAGGCTGGCTCAGCTACTTCGCAAGCCATCAACAGAGCGACTCGCCCGGGTTCCCGGTTGAGTGCCGGGAATTCCAAGACAACTTCCGTCCCGTCAAACAACCGAAACTCGTGCATCTGGATGCCGTCTTCCATCACCGAGCCGATGTACGCTGCCGGTCTCTCGTCCGGCATCAAGACTTTGTCGCCAGGCACAAGTGCCCCCGCTGCCTTTACGGCCTTGATCAATTGGATGATGCGCTTACCTTTTTCTGAAATGGATAGAGTCATGGTTTCTCCTTTCCAAAATAAAAGGGACACGCAGTTTGGCGTGTCCCAGTTTGAGGGTGATTTACAAGGTTTTTATTGCTGCATCTACGTTGCCGGATTCTCTCCAGGCTGTTTTATTTTCTCCAGCACAGAATCATGAATGGCGTAGTGGTTCCCGGGGTGGTTCGGCGGCAGGTTCGGTTGATCCGGGTTGTGTTCCAGAATGCCGGCCTGTACCATCGGGGCAATGACATCCCGGCGCAAGCTTTCCCGGGTGTTCTCGGCATACTGCACGCCGTACTGCGCGTTGATCCAGACCAGGATATCGTGCAGGCGCAGGCTTTTTCTTTGCGCCTCGGACCAGGCTTGGGTGGCGCCTACTTGTACAAGCGCGAGCAGCGTCAATGCTCCCAGGCGACTCACCGGCTGGCCAAGACTCTGCAGAACGGACTGCGCTTCGGCGACATGCTTTTCCACCAGGGCTGGCGGGAATATTGCCAGCTCGCGATTGCATGAATTCCGCACATGGACTACAAGGATCGGCGCATCGCTCCCATCGTCGAGTATTTTGAGCAACTCACGTGCAAATTGCTCTGCCGTTTTCATCGCTTCCACCTGCGCAGGTTGCCCGGCGTAATATAGGTGCTTTTCATGCTTCCACTGGCGAGGTCGATATAGGTCTGGAACTTATCCAGATTCTGCGTGAGCAACAGGCGCAGCAGGTAATCCGCGGCAATCGAAGCGATGGTCTGGTTGATGGACAAGCCTTGCTCGTCAAGCATGGCGATCTCGGCGCAGGACAGGCCTTCGGGTACGACCTGGACTTCTTCCGGCACGTTCACATCCTCTCCGTCGCCATCTTCACTGTCGTCGGCTGTGCCGGCCCTGCCAATCAGTTCCTTATGCTGCCGGGAAGGGAGGGGGAGCCAGGCGCACCTGCCTTCGAGCGGGAATGTTTTTATTTTTTCTCCGGGGCTGTTACGCCCGATCAACACCTGCCCCGATTCCTTCACGTTGCCGCAGTCGATCCAAAAGCATGTCCCGTACGTCTTGCGCAGTGTGTCGAGGATGTCCCGCCGGGCCCGGATGTTATCCACGCAGCCGATATACACGCTCAGGTCATCCTGGTTGATGCAGCCGCCCAGGTCGTTGGATATGTTCCAACCGAACTTGGCCGGGTAGGCCCGGATGTCGATACCCCAGGCAATACTATAGCGGGTGGCCAGGGCAACGGCCTTATTCACGCCTACCTCTACCGCACAGAAATTCTGGCGGTAGATATTCTTGCCCTCTACCACGTCGGGGTCCACAAAGCCCACCGCAACTTCCTTGGCGAACTTCTCGACCAGCAACCGGGAGATACGTGCTACAGCCGGAGCAAGCCAGCTTCCGGTCCCGCCGCAGCCAATCAAGACCAGACGTACCCTGGGAGTCAGCGGGACGATCAGCCTGGATGCTTTGAGTCGGTCAAGGTTAAGGGCGACCGGCTGTAATTTCATCTTGCACCTCCATTTCTGCCACCAGCAGGGCGGCTTGTTCGAGCCTAAGTCCGGCAATATCCCTGACCCCTTTGGGCAGGACAAACACATCGCCGGCAGCGAGATGCCAGCAGTAGCCATAGATGCCGATGCGCGCCATAACACAGGGCTGGGTATCCAGCAGGCCGAACACTGCGAAAATCCGGAAGCCGGTTTCGTCCTTGTCATCGTCGGTGGAAAAGAACGGCTCCATCGTATCGTGCGAATGCACATCCACGAGCGCGGCGATGCCGGCCGGGTCGAACGGATCCACCGGACGCACTGAGTTTTCGTCGGCTATCTGCTCGGGCTTGATCACCCTCCACTTCTTCTCTTCCAGCTTTACCCAGATCAATGACTCATTCGGCAGGTCGCTTTGAAATTCGGCCAGGATCGTCTGCGTGCAAATCAAGGGAATCTTGCCAGCGTCCAGGCGCACGTATGGTTTGACCGTTTTTAGCCCTCGAATTTCGCACATTGAGACGGGGATCATCGCCTCCAAACCGCACCGGCGCGCCCGCACAAAGACCCCGTTGCCGGCCATGACGAACTCGTAAAGGCAGGCCGGGTCGATGGCCGGCAGGGTATCGGTTTCGGCCAGGATGTACTTGGTGAACATGCTCATCTCTCCTGTCCGTCGGATGCGCCGACAAGCTCCTGCAGAGGATAGCGCAGGTTTTGATGGTGCATGACCAGGTCGTTTTCCGGCCAGCTGTCGAGTTTCTTTCTCGCCACATACTTCAGCATGTGCCGGACGTCGGAAGCATATTTCCCTGATTTGCCGTTTGCCAGATCCCCGTTGAACTGGCTCTCGAAGAACAGATGCCAGGCAGCCTGTGCGTTCCGGTGATGGGACTTCGGCGGGGTGTTTTGCCCCCAGCAGATCGAACCGTCGTCATGGATGTTAGGGAATGGCGCCCGGTACAGCCGGGAGTCCGGGGTACCAGAGCGAGCCATGGCCCACAGGTAATACTGCATGCCCATGCCCACCATGACGGTAGCGGGGACCGGGACCTTGATCTTCTTAAGACCCTCTTTCCCTCCGAAATTAACTTGCAGGGTCAAAACTTGCTGGCTGGCTACATACGCGAACCAGTCACCTTTTGCACAGTAGCCGCAGCGCACCACCCCGGGAGTGATCCAACCGGAGTCGACATCCGAGCCGCCGAAAGCAGCCTGGACATCTTTTACCGTGACAAACTTTGCCCCTGCTTTCATGAGCGGTGACCGGCTGCGTTCACTATCTGTTGTCCGGTATTGGAGCAGGAAATCGCCGCTCTGCAGGAAAAAGAGCGCTCCGATCGCAAAAGTGGGGAGCGGCGGAACATTGGAATGGTCATTCGTTGCCATCTTCATCCTCCTTGTCTTCCGAAGAACTCCCAGAACGATTCGCTTCGATGCGGTCTTTACACTCGGCCGCCAGCGACATGAGTTCCCGGTTTGAAAGTTTCTTTTTGTCTTTGCTGTCCTTGGAATGCACGATGCACCGGCCAAGCAGCTCCATCATGGTCGCGTATATTTCCGGGTGCTCTGCGGCGCGATAGCAGGCTGCCCAGCCATGGTCATGGATGGGCTTTGCCTCTTCCCATAGTTTCTCCAGGCGCAGGATATTCTCGACCGTGTACTCCTGGCGCGTTTCGTCGGTGGCGGAATAGCCGTCATTACGCTCCTCGAGGTCGAGAAAGAATTTCCCGGTGTCATGCCAAGCCATGCGGAAGGTATCCGCAACATCCGGCAGGCCGCATTTAACGAGCAGCCGGTAGAATTTTCGGTTGTCCGTTCGCCACATGCCAGGGGGGAGATACAGCCACCATGGAAGCTTCATCCCCCAACTGAACCAGCCGGCCGCGCTGTCCCAGAATTCCGGCAGCGACTCGTCATCTACAAATTCTCCCAGGAAGACGGCATAGATAGCCAGGAGCATCAAGCCCACCTCCTTGTTCCAATTCTCTGGACACTCGATCAGCTCAGATACATCGTCCCAGCATAGATCGATACCGGGATTACAGACGCTCATCACGAGGTCTTCATCACTGCCATCTGTCCAGAGCATGTCGGTATAATCCTCGTTCAAGGGGAATTTGCCAATCAGCCAAGTCGTAATTTCTGAGCAGAAATTAACGAACGGAGCAGAGCCACACGGATCAGCGTCGCCCTTGCGCAAGTTCCAGATATTGGGGAGCATGATTGAAATGTCGTTCTCCGGTCGCCTGCGCCGGTCCCTGGCACGCGCTGCACGGTACACCCCCGTCAGCTTGACCATCTTCCTTATCGTTACCATTGGTCCGTAGATCTTTTCCAGATCCGTCACGAACGATTTTTGGCCGATAGACCGGCAAACAGTCTCGAACGTTATTGAAAGTGGGTTCATTTTTTCACCTCTCACTTGCGGCAAACGCCATGCTGGTTCAGAAGCCTGCGGGCACGAACATCCCCTCCTTTGGAGCAGCCCGGACAAGCCTTGCGAGGGCAGCAAGGACTTGCTGGTTCTGCTTTATGCCTGCCGCAAGGGTGGAGTCGATATCGTCTGCAAGCGCGATCATCCCGGCTGGGTCGAGCGCATTGACGTTCTGGGCGTGCATCTCCAGATACAACTCGACGGCAGGGTTGCGCCTGCTTTTGCAAGAGAGGAGGGCGGCCAGGCCGCCCCCCTTCTTTCTACTACTTGAACGGCGGCCGTTGCCCTTCGAGCCGGCCAGCTTGATGATTGTGATGGTTACAGTGTCATCTTTCTCGGCCCGCTCAATCTTCGAGTTGGCCGCGCCGGGGAACATGGGCGTCAGGGCACGTTTCAGGTCGGCATCTTCCAGACCGCCAACTTCGGGGGGAACAGTAAGCTCCTGCCCCTCAATCTTGAGAATGTATTTTTTGTCAGTCACGTCGCACCTCCTGCTAGGGTTTCTGGTCGAACATGTCGAAGAGATTCATGCTGGTTGGCTTGGGCTTTTCGGCCTTCTTTGGAGCGGTCTTGACCGGTGTTTTGGTCTTGTTCCCGATGGCCTTCCGTTTCTCCTCATCTTCCTTTGCCTTGGCCTTCTTCCCGGCGGCCTTTTCGGAGCGTGCCGGTAATTGCTCTTTCAACTGCTCGATCAACTGCTGGATCGGGTCCGGCAGGGGCATCAGGTCATTCAGCCGGCAGGTGGAGAGAATAGGTTCGTCCTGGTGGTTGCGCACTCCCAGCATGACCAGCCGGCTGTTCGGGTTACCGTCGTCGGGCATAAAGCCCATCGCCACGGTAATCAGGCACTTGTCGAACTCGTACACATCCTCTTCGACGACATTGACCGGCTTTTGTGTGGCCGGCTGCGAGGTTGCGGTGGAAGCGGTACCGGAAGCAGCAGCAGGGCTTTCATCTCCGGCAGCGTTCTCGCCGCTCTCATCCTCCGCGCTTTCTTCCTCGCCATCCTCGGTGGTTACATCTTTGGCCTTGGCTTCGGTCCCGGGCAATTCTTCCGGTTCCGCTGCGGCTTCTTCTTCAGCCAGCACCTGGTTCTTTTCCTCGACAGCGGATTCAAGCGCTGCTGGTTCGGGTGCAGGGGAAGTATCTCCCCCGCCTACGGTATCAAAAAGATCGGTCACTTGGACCTCCTTCCTGGGTAGCCACAAATAAATTCGTGGGACCTACGAGCAGTCCCACGAATTATTCGGGTAACAGAATACATTTAGGCAGCCACAGCCTCGGCGTTGGCATTCATTTCGATCGGCAGCTCGATAGCAGTGGCTTCGTCGAACTCAACGTCTTGCTGCGAAGCCTTGACCAGCGGCGCCACCATAACCCGCACGTTATCGCCCACGAACAGGATCGGCAGGGCGGCCAGGTCCGTGGATAGAACAGCCTTGGTTTTTTCAGGCATCAGGCTGACTGCTTTCCGGAAGATTGCCGGAGCAAACCAGCGCGAGGTGTCCGGGCCGGCAACAGTGCCATCCAGAACCGCACGGCACTGGCCGTTATCGGTCGGGTTGCTGGCGTAACGGATCACGCCGGCCTGGATGGACAGAAACAGATTTGCCGGGTCCTTATCTCCATTGGAATACGCCCCGACGATGTCAAGCGCGTTGACCAATGCGGCCGTCTCGACCTCGATGGTCACATTGGCTTTGTACTTGGTGGACTTGATCATCTCGGCGATATCTTTCACCGGAGGAACAGCCGCCGATTCGGTTGAAGCCAGGGCCAGATTCTTGCCGGTTTTATCGTTTGTTACCACCATGATGAAGCGGTTCTCCCCGGACCGGTAGATTTCCACCTGGTCATCTGGCCGGATGGCCTCCAACAGCAGGGCGACAAACGATGCAGGGAAGGTGATGGCTTTTCCGACTGCGCCTTTGGCGCAGGAGAGCGCCGGAGCGAGGGACTGGACCGCAGCAAAGCCGTCCGTAGCGCTTGCAACAACGACGACCGTCTTCTCGTCAGGCTTGTTGAAAGCCATGTGGACGGTCATCAAACTGGGCTGGCCCTCATTCGTTGAGGCAAACTTCACGGCCCGGCAGAGGCGGCGGAGCTCGATGCCCGAGATCCTGGCCATGCTTGTCTTGATGGAACCGGCGATCACGGGGATTTCCACGTCGGCGCCGATTTTCAAATCGTTCTTGTGTTTACTGTCGCCGGTAGTCATGATCAGGCTGTTGTTGTTCAGAGCCAAGGTGATTGCGCCCTCTGGCATGGCCGTGACCAGCTTGAGCAGGATCTGGGCGTCAACGTAAGCTAGCATGTCGTCGGTAACGTCGCCGACCAGGATGGACTCGATGGCCGTCTGTCCATTGAAGGCAGTAATCATCAGCACGCGCTCGGCCGCATTGGCCTCGATGCGGGCGAACTTGGCTGCTGCCAGCGCGCCAGTTTTATCGCTGACCCGGGCGGCATTGGTCAATGCTTCGTACAGGTTCACACGGGATAGGGTTGCAGACATGTTTTTTTCCTCCTGAAATGAGTAGGATAGGATGGTTTCTGGCCTGCCTGGGTTTCCCCGGCAGGCCAGAAATTGTAGGATGGAAGAGCTATTCCTTCAGGCCCAGGATTTCCTTTTCTATCTGGCTGGGTTCCAGGCCCAACTTCTGATTAAAGGTATCCACCACCTGGCGAAGCCTGGATTGTGTGAGCGCCAATGTGAGCATGTCGGAGAGATCATTCTCCAGCCGGTCAAACTCCTCCAGTTTTGGGCCAATATCATCATCCTTCACCAGCATCGCCTCGAGGGCACGTTGAGCAGCTTTCCTCCCAGCCTGCTCGACGGTTTCTTTGTTGTAACCATAGCGATAGGATGGCAGTCCGTGAGCCTCGCAGAATTCATTTGTCTCGGAGAGAGCCTCGTTGAAGCGCTTTTCGGCCGCCTCTTTATCTCCCACCAGGTGGCGGCACTTTTCTTGATGAGCGCGCAGTTCCACCAAGACCGGATCCTTCTCGGCAGCCTGCTTCGCTTTCTCTACGGCATCTGCGTGGCTGTCCAGGAACTTCTTGCGGGCCGCTGCGATGCGCTTGATAAGCAGCTCGCGGACTTCTTTGCGGTAAGAATTGGAAATGTCAGACATAGTTCACCTCCGAAAATTGTAGGATTGGATATGACACGCCTCGCAGGGTGCGCCTGCGAGGTTCCGAGCAATAAAGAGTATCTGCCATCACCTCCTTGTTTTTCAAAGATAAGGTTCGGTAAAATGCTATTTATCCTCGTCAAGCCGCTCCTCTCTGCTCTGCCGGCGGGCGGCGTGGCTTCCCTTTGGAAACTTTTCAAAGGCCGGCAATTCATCCCGGTCGAGCCGGCCATGACGATTGGAGCCCTTGATGTGGATGGCGGCTTGGGAAGAACGGCGTGTATTGGACGAGAGATTGAATTTCCGAGACATTTTGACCTCCGGGCGTAAGCCCTGTTGAATGGGTACTGCGCCGGGCGAATCCTCGCCGGCGTCAGTTGGAAAAAGATGGATTCAGAGACTACAGAATCTCTTCGCCGGCCTGCTCGTAGTGCTACAGTGAGGGCAAGCGCATTTCACTTCAGATGACCCGCCGAATAGCCAACGGCGGGCTGTCTGCTTTTCTCACCAGAGCATTGCAACCAGCCGTCCGAGCCAGCCCAAGGCGCTTTGAGGGGCGGCGGCATTTGCTGGTGCATTTAGTGTCTGTTCCAGGTTGATGCTGGCCCTCCGGCCGGCCTGCTTGGCTTTCTGCACCAGCTTTGCCGCGCGCCGTACGGCCATCTGCGGGCTGCGAACTTCGTGTGGCCGCACCTCGACAATCCCAAAGGTGGCCGACAATCCTCCCTGGCGCAGTCTGGCCTGGATGCGCTCCGCGAATTGGAACGGATCTCCCATGCGTGGGCCATCGAGCACCAGGAACACCAGTTCGTCGCCTGAATACCAGCGTGCGACGGCGATGTCGCTTTCACGGCTGGTGTTAATGGCGCGCTTGATTCTCCTGTCGACGCCTGCATAACCGTAAAGCTCGTTGGCTTGGTGCATCTGATCGACATCGCAGAACGCTACGAAACGCACCCGTTTTGCAACGGCTGGCCAGATTTCCATCTCGAGGCAGTTGCGGGTGTAGCAGCCGTAGGCACGATCAGTGCGATATTGTTGAAGCATTTCATTGGTCAGTTGACTTGCATTTATTTTGAACATGGCGTCACTCCTTTTTTGCGAATAGAAACAAGGGTCCGGTGATTCGCATGATCACGCATCGGTCGGGCCCCAAGAGCCAGTTCAAGACTTGCAGTCAGCTGGCCGGCTTTGGCAAACAGCCGGGCTGATACCTGTCCGTATTGTTTGAATGCCGACTTCTTGATCCCCTTTATGGCTGTGCGGACTTCTCTTTCATGTTTCTTCGTAACTTCAGGATTGCTTTTGTCCACCCCCGCCAGAAATGCGATTTTCTTTTGGGTTAACTTCACGGGATCTCTCTCCCTGGCGCTTGACTTGAAGTTGACCCTGCCTACGTTCCTAAACTTGGCGTTCATACAACATCTCCTTATTCGGAATTGGGTTGGAATCAAAAACGGCGGGCCCGAAGAGGTCCGCCGTTTAGGGGAAGGAATATTTTTATTCAGTTGATTTGTTTCTTCTTCTTGCCGGCGTCGGAGGGAGCATTAACCTTTCCAACGCTGATATTTTCCTCCTTGTCTCTATTAAACAGACAGAGGCCCAGAGAAGTGATCCTCCAGACCTCTGCGTTCTTTTATGCAGCAATGCCGGCTTATCGCTTGAACTTGTGCGGGAAGCGATCCGGGTGCTTTAGGGCGTCCAATTCAATGTCCACATCTAAGTCCGGCCAGTGGAATCCATCGAAGGACTGCCTGAAATTATAAATCTGTGCGATGGTTGCATTCCTGAAGTCGGGGTAATCCTCAAAAGCAACGAAGTATTCCCCGTCCGAGGCCAGCATCCAGAAACCGTCGTGCTCAATATTGGTTATCTGAGCACTAATCTGGGAAGTGTCTGTTCCAAGCATTTTTAAACTTCTCCTCGTGACTTTCAACCAACCGTTGAATTTCTTTGAGCTCGTGCTGCTTCAAGTCTCGAAAGTCAGCCAGCGCTACAAAGGGCTCCAGCCAAAACTTCGCTTTTCCGTCGGACGTTTCAACGTGCACATGCATCCGGGATTCTTCACGGCTGTTGAAGTAGAAACGATAGGGACCTTGTCTGTGAATTGTTGGTGACATAGGTTCTCTCTCCCTGATTATAGCCGATTCTGACCGTATTCCGTTTGGTCATGCGGCTGTTCTCAACTATACGGGACACGATGATTGATTGAATCCCGCCTTGTCCACTGCGGCTGAAGCTGCATGGCTTGCGGTGGGCTTCAATCGGTTAGATCGCGCTCGGCCACCACCCGGATAGGAAAGCTTCATCCGGGTCCAGACCATCAGGAGTATTGATGATCGTATAGTGTCCCTCGCCTTTATCAAGCGCCTCCGTGATGTGGTCTTTCCAGCCTTTAACCCAGCGTTTCTCTGTACCCCCATCTTTCAGCTGGTAATCTTTGAATTCTCCCAGGCCGGCCCCATCCTGGTCGGGGATTAGCACGAACTCATAGTTCTTGGCGTTGGCAGTGAACCAGTCCAGCATGCGGTATACCGGCGAAGCGCCGTTGGTATAGACCGTAACAACTTCTGGATGTAGGCTTCTTTCGCCGACTGTTTGTGCTCCGACCAACATATCGAATAAACCTTCTACTACAAGCACAACCTTGGTCCGTGGCGTGATGCGCCAACTCCCAAGCGGAGTCTGGCGTACGCCCCAGGAATGGTGGTTCTCTTCGATGTCGAATGGGCGTTCGCCGGCCGGCAGAAGATTGTCCGGGATATATCTCACATTCAGGACCGTAGGTTTCGTGATCGGGTCCGCGTAGACCACACCGCCTGCCCACAGCCAGATGCCATTTTTTAGGACCAGCTTGGATTCGTAGCCAGACATTGCCGTATCCCGGCTGATATATGGCGTTGGTTGTCCATAGCCCAGGCCGTATACCAGCGCGGTATATTGCTTGACGCCACGGCCTTGAAGGTAAGGCAGGGCCGGCGACTTAAGCAGGGCAGACCTGCCGGCGGACAGGGCCTCGCCGAGGACGCTGACCTTGGTCTTTGGCGCCTCTCTAGGTGCGAAACTATCTAATGCCGCCGCTTGGGACAGGTCTGGCCGCCAGCCCTTGCCGAGTTTATAGCTCAAGTGGCTCAGCGACGGTCCGGATGCGCCGCAACGAAGACATTTATAGTAACCAATTTCCAGGTTGACGCCGAAGTTAGGATGTCCACCATGGCCGGCACGTGTAGAGTCGGGATGGAATGGACACCACCAGTGCGCCCAGCCTCGATGATCCGATGGGACGACAGGCGGGCCAAGAAGCGTGGTGGCCTCCGCCAGGATGTCTATAATCATGGGTTATTCTCCTCGTTGTTAGAAGAAACATTTCAACAGTACTGCACTTGTAACCAACAGTCTGTGCAGGATCTGCGCCGGCTGGCTTGCTGCCAGGACAAACAATACCAACATGATTGCCAGCACTCTCGCGCTCATGGAAGTCTCCTTTCGCTGTCAATTGATAGAATACGACAAGGCACATCCATGATCACGCATCCAGAGGGCCCGATGTGAATTTCATTGCACCGGCCTAGGGGATTTGTGAAACTTATAGAGAGAGTGAAGGGAGTCCAACCGCAAGCGACCAAAATTTTATCGTAGAGGCGAATTCTTGATTAATTTGGTGACGCTTGGTATTGCAATTTAGAACAAATGTGGTAATATTGGGGCGGGTAAGCTTTGGAAAACCCACCAAGACATCCGCAGAGTTCGAGCTCCGAGGATGTCGTTTTTTATCGGGCATTTCAGCCCGACAAGTCCTTGCTGGCTTGCGGTTGAATAGATCAGTTGTAGTGAACATGATTAACCTCCAGATAGCAGAAATGCGAATCAAGTAAAAGAGGCCTGTTTCTTTTCAGGCCTCTTTTCCGGTTACCGGCATCGACCGTTTTTCTGGCGTTTCGGAGCAGTTGCTTCTTACCCATGGAAGCATCACACCTACAATATCTTTAGATGTGGTGAAACCACAGTTCGGGCACTCATTATTCATGCCGTGGCCACACATTGGGCAGGTGTTGGGCATTGATCCCAATCCACTTGCTGCTGTGATCCACGAAACAAGGTCAGCAGAAACCGTGTAACCACAGTTCGCGCATTCGGTGCCATGCATGGTTGCATTACACATCGGGCAGGTGGGGATCGATGAAACAACCATGCAGCCGACTGTCGATGAAGCAACATCTTTTGTAGCCATATTAAACTCCTTTTGTCCAGCAGAGGCTGGTGAATGTTGGACCGGACTGTTCCCGGGGGTCATGCTTTGTGTCGTCGTCGCAGTTACGCCGGCTCTTCGCCGTGATGTAGTTTCTCTCCACGCCGTGCCATTGCCCTGGACAAGCTCACGCTCTCTACACGGAGTTGCGGCTATATGAGAAACATTGTAGTTCCTTCAAAAACGTCAGGATTTTTTCGCGCCGTTTCGATACAAACGAGAACAAGTACCTGCCAGGGTCTCCCAAGGCGAGCGCCTATCTTTCGTTGTTTCCAATTTGGGGTGAAAAAGTTGTTGGAGAAGGTTGGGATAGAACTTTGATAGATTCGATATCAGCCCATTTTCTGGTCTGATCTTCACAGCGGCATTGCACTCGTGTTTGTTAAACGAAAACAGGCGCAGTCCAAGGTTTCCCAGGGAGAGCGCCTGTTTATTGACGAACCGGTATGGAAGTGCTACCGCATCCGCGTACTGGTACGGCTGATTAATTCAGCTGAGAACATGAACTCATTGTGCCGGATGAATGCTGGCAACAACAACCATCACGATCAATCAAGAGAGTGGTTTTGCACCCGCACATTGTCACCGCTTTCCAAGTGCCAGAATAAAGTAATTGAATTATTGGGCGGCTTGGATTATTTAGGATTATTTGTCGGTGCAAGAATATAAGATGTGTCGCTTTTCGATATGATTATTGGGTTTGGTGATCTAGTAGAAACTCTCAAAGACAAGACCCCGGCAACAACAAAAACAACCCAGCGAGGCCGGGCTGATGAAAAATGAACTGAACTGTAAAACTAACTAGAAAGATATGACTATTATAGGCATTTTCTTGGGGTTGTCAAGAATTTCCAAAGCCAGTTATTCAAGATCATAAGGCCCCGGCATTATTTGAGCCGACCTCGATGGTCTAAGAGACTATCCAAACAACAGGTAAGCCCGGGTACACGGGCGAACAGACCGGTCGTCTTTTTGAAATTCGCCTGTATCCTGAAGAGATGTTTAGACGGTAGTATTCGCTGAATTGCGGACGAACAAAGCATAAAAAACGTTGCAACGATCTATCGGGAAATAAAGAGGGGATTAGCCAAAGATAACTTCACAGTCGAACTGAAGATTTCTATTCTGTTTACCCTCTTATGCACATCTCGATTGCAGGCATGGCTTCCAGGCAAACAAGCCTGGTGAAACAGGCAAATACAATACCTCTGGTAAAAGGTGGCGCACGTATGACCGATTTCGCAATTTCAAAACCGTGGAGCCAATTTTAGGGGCTTTCGGGTTGGCTCCAACAAAAAATCCAACCGATCAATTATTTTATCGGTACAAAAAGGGTGTAGTGCGCTGATTATTCGGGCATGAAAGCGTGAACTACGCATTGGTTGATGGGACGAGTTGGCAGAAAGGGGTGTAACTGGACATATCCAACGCAAGCTTGCCAAAACCGACAAATGACGAAAGCAGTTACCGACAAATTAACCACGCCTATTTTCTTGTCGGTACAAAGGCCGATAAAGAAATTAGATTCCACGAACCGGCGCGGGAAAATCGTATCTGAAAAAGCTAGTTTATTATTCCGGCTGATATGACAGAGAATTACGATCAAAAGAAGGCCAGACAATTACGGATTCGGGAAACGCTTCCGGCCGAGCTCAAAGAAATCCCCTTGTGTTATATCGAGGATGTGGCCGAGATAAGCCCTCAGGCAAAGCAGATCCTGATTGACGCCCTTGCCAAGGAATCAATCAATATTGCCCGTGCGTTGGAATATTTTCAAAATACATTTGTGCTGAGCCTAGATGATTTACTCGAGGTCGCAAGGCCCAAGAAACGAGGTCCACAACAGGCCGAGGGCGACCAGGAACAGCAACAAGAAGATGCAGTAGTGCCATGCAATACCCCGACCGCAGATTCTTTACCGGCAATACTATTGGCCGCAACCCTGGATCCTCGAGATATTCAAACCCTGACCGAAATACTCATTAAGTGCTACCCAAGCATGCCAGTATTCTCCGCGGGAGGATTAGCAAAGTCTGAGGTTATGCGAGAGGCTATCAGGGTTGTTGAATCAGTGCGGTTGGCGTTGGAATCGAACCACGCCAAATCAGACTTTGTTATTTTGGCCCTTTTCGGATTATTCAGGACAACGAAAATACAGCTTCAAGAAATCGTCCAGAGTAATCCCGCGTATCTTCAAGCGATAAAACTGAGCGGGATTGCTCTGGAGTGAAAACGCACCCCACTTAACTCGGAGGAATCAACCATGGCAAAATTATCCGAACGTTTAGCCAAAGCTGGTGTCAACACAGTTGTCATTCTCATTGCGATCGCCGTTTTTATCGTGGCCTTTGTGGCCCTGATGGCTTTCGGGAATGCTTCACGACCCGCGACGATTGAAATACTGGCTGCCAGTCGCGACCTGAGCATTGGCGACACCATTGCAGCCACCGACCTGGTCACGATTACAGTTTATCAGGACCAGCTTGCCAACCAGTACATTCCGCCCGACCAGGCTGACCAGGTTGTTGGCGGTTACACTGCCTTACCTATTCACTCTGGCCAGCCCGTCATGCGGAACTCCATCATTGCCCCAGCCGGTATTGGTACACGACTTTCCGCGGTACTGGCTAAATATCCGGGCTATAGCCTGTTTCCTCTGCCGCTGGATGTTCAGAATGTTGATGCAGCAGGAGCCGAGTCGTATTTACCGGGGGACCTGGTTTCAGTAACCATCGTTATTGCATCCCGACCGCAATCACCTACAACGCCGACTCCTGAAAATTCATTTGGCATCAGCATTACTCTGACGCCTCAGCCAGTTGCCACATCCGAAGAGAACGCTCTTCAAGACGCCCTGAGCCGCGGCTATCCTCCCATGGCAAAAAACATATTCCCGCAAGGAGTGATGGTTATTGCCGTTCAGGGTTTACCTGTCCAGACCGTATCGCAAAACCCCGCATCGGGCAGCAGTGCGAGCGACCCCAATTCGTCAAACATCACTCAAGTGGATATCAACCAACCCAAACGCTTGATCCTGTTAGTTCCAAGCGAGAGCGTAGAAGCCCTGGCGCTCGGTTTGCAATCTGGCGACATGGTTGTTGTTTCGATGGTCACAGCAGGTCAACCAAAACAAACGACCGGGTTCTCCTATTGGGATCTGGAGGAACTGTTCCGATTAGAGCGGGAAGGCCTCCTGAAATGAATATATTGCTTGTCGGTGCAGGCACCGAAACGTCCGAGCTTAACGTTGCCCTGAGTGAACAAAAGCATGTTATTCAGGCTCAACTGGCAATGTTTGCCCCCAGCCACCTGGATATGTTTGATTTCAAGACGATCATCGTCGTTTCGCCGGAAGCTTCTGTCCAGGTAGAAACTCTGGTCAAGGCCGTCGAGAATGGAAAAAGGATCATCATTGTTGCCGGTGTATCGGACGGGCTTGCGGCCTGGGCTGCCGGGACGAACATATCAGCATACGCTTACCCACTATCAGGCGTTGATCTCGCCAACCTACTTGCAGAAATCAGGCGACTGGAAGCCGGTGGTGGCGGCGCACAAGACGAACAATATCGGAAAGTTCTCTTAGGCGGCGATATGGCAGCGCGCATTCAAAGCCAGATGAGCGCTCGCAAGATAGTAGTTACCTCGCCAAAAGGGGGGACCGGTAAAACGACAGTTGCAGTCAATTTGGCCGTTGCCCTGGCCCTCAGCGGAGTAACAACTTACCTGGTTGATGCCGATGCCAACGCCGGAGCACTACAGTATCACTTACGCCTGGGGCAAGTGAAGACAACCCTGATCGGCTTGCTTCGGAGGATGGCAGAGACTCCTCACAAAAAGGCTGGCGACGCCATGAGCGCAATAGCTGCCGGTAGTGTGTATCTATCTGCCTTTACACCCATAGAAGAACTCCCCACACTTAGGGTTATCCCAGGAATGATTACAGACGACCTGGGCGACATTGCTCTTCAAAACGAAGAAGTTATCAACAGTACCATAAAAGGTCTTTTTGAAGCAGGCGTCGCGACCGGTGGTGTTGTCATCATGGATGTTGGCATCAATCCATCTCATCCGATACACCGTGCCGCCCTGAGTAACGCAGAGGCAATCGCAATTGTTATCAAGCCAGAGATCCCGGACCTCGCTGAAACTCGCCGGTGGATCGCGCGCATGATTGCTTCGCACGCCAGTTCAGTAGACAGAGCATCGGCGGTCGAATTCATCGGAAGTCGTGTCAAGATCTGCTACAACATGGTCATAGGCGATGAATTCAAGAAAGTTCACAAGATATTGCAGAATGCCTTGAACGAAGACCGGATCAACATCAGCGTAGCGCCGAATGGCATCCTACCTTTCGTTGATCCAAATATTACCGCGCAGGCAGTAAACAGCGACAACATCGATGACATTCTTGTTTGGCGCTTTAAAAAAGAAAGACTTCCGGAACTTGTTGTATTTACAGAATCTTTGATTGCTTTTGCTGCCCACTTTGTCCCAGCCGTACGCGAGGGTGCAGCACGCATAGGTTTACTTCCAGGTCAACAAAAGAAAAAGGGCATATTGAACAGGAATTAAATATGGTTTTTGATGTTGTAGGCAAATCTCAGAAGATCTCGCCCGATAGACCTCCAGCCGAGGTTGTCGAGAAATGGAGAAAGACTCTCCTGGAGGAGGGCCGAGCAGAAAAGGCTAGGGAAGCCAGCATGCGCTCTCTTACATCTTCTGACACCGATACTCTGGCGCGGGTTGTATTTGAAAGGGTATCCGGTCAAGCCACCAACAACGGAGTATATCTGAACGACGAAGATTTGTTGATGCTGCTTGGCGACCTTTCTGGCCTCGGGCCGTTACTTGAATTAGTGGCACGCCCTGACATAGAAGACGTGGCCATCAATCTGGGTCACATCTATGCTTATACAACTTCCAAAGGCTGGGAGCATATCGGACCGACTCCTGCTGGAACAGGCGAAGCGATAAGAGTATTGATCGACCGGGCACACGGAAACCCTCCCACTCCCGACCATCCTATCGCTGACGCAACGCTTACACAAATGATCCCCACAGCGAACGGCGTCACGCGCAAGGGCATACGCGTGAACTACATTATGCCGCCCGCTTCTCCCTATGGAGATGTGATCACTCTGCGCGTCAAGGATTATGGAATACAAAATAATGAGGCAGATGACGGGCTTGCTTCGCTATGCTCTTCACGCTTGCCGCCCGTGGCCAGGCGACCATTCCAGCCCATTTCATTTCCAGATGGAAACGGTGTAATGACTCCCGAAGCGGCTAATTACATTTTGTCCATAATGGTAAACGGGGGCACGCTTATCATTTCGGGTACTACCGGGTCAGGGAAGACATATATTGCACAGCGTACCCTGCAAGAGATGTTGAATTTCTTCCCGAAAGGTTCAATCCGCTTGTTCATTATCGAGGACAGTAACGAAATTATTTTGTACAAATGGGATGGGAGTGCCAGCACGGACACGGGAAACATTGTTTATACCGTTACCAGGCCCAAAATTCAGGCTGGCCCCGACGCCATCACCATGTATGACTTGGTCCGAGCCGCCTTGCGCTCCCGCCCCCACGGGTTGATTATCGGCGAAGCACGTGGCCCGGAGGCATGGGAGTTAATCCGGGCTGCGGCGACAGGCCACGGTCATTCAGCTTTCACTATTCATGCGACAGGCGCAGAACATGTCTGGGAGCGTTTCCTGCAAATCGTGCGCGCCCACGAGGAAGTGAAGAGCTATTCTGAACTGGATATCGCAAAAAACTTTGCAGCTGCTGTAACTGCTATTGCCCATATCGGGCGCAGCCCTGTCCACGGGCAGATCATGACTGAAATTATAGAAGTATCGCCGATCGTAGAGCGTTCAGCGAACCGCCCCACGTTCTCGCCAATTTTTCGGTTTGATCCGGATAAAAATAGACTTGTGCCAACTGGCAATCGCCCGATGCGCAAAGGCTTTCAGGCACAAGACCTTGGCTTACCGGAATCCTATTTCATCAATTCCCATTAACTATGGCCGATCAAGAAGAATTAGGCACCACTGAGCAATTTGTCATAGCTAAAGGGTTTACCCAAGCCGGGAGATGCCCGGCCCTGATCGGCTATGACGGGACAAAACGGCTGTTTGCCGAACTGTTTGCCGATGCAGACCGGCCCGACGTTCGTACAGAGGATGCGTATCGAGAGCTGTTTTATTCCTTGCAGCCTGGCTGGACCATCCGCATCCTGCAGATATTTTGGCCTGATCCGCAGCCTCGGACCGCATTCCTCCGCGGCGTGGAAAACTGGGCTAATCATAAGGTAGAAGCATTGGATATATTACACACTGGATTAATGCTCGCAATTCAGGAAACCCTGCTCCCATCCCTGCGGCGGACCTTCATCGAATTTATCTTGCCGGGCGACGAGGGGCTGGCGTGGTGGGAAGGATTAACCGGCGTTTGTACCTCTTTCGGTGTACAGGTCAAATATTTGAATGCCGGAGAAATCCAGGAATTGGCTTATCGAATCATGAACCCGGGATTTGAGCTATGAGTGCTAAGCCTGACAATGCCCAAATCGCGGAAGAATACAAGCGCGCCGTTGCCCCGGCTTCCTTTGAGAAAGGGCTTACCGATGACTATCTGGTAATTTCCGATATTGTTCTTCTGCCCATCTCGGCGCGCGGTGGGGGAGTGCCGGGAACACTGGATCGCCCATGGTCTAAAGTGCGCATAACCACATTCATCAACGAGGCTCCAGCAATATTTTCTCTGACCGTACGCCGCGAGCCTCCCGACTCGGTGCGCACCAGTATGAAAGCCCGGCGCACACTGACAGAGGGGGCCCTGACCGCCCTGGCGGTCAAGACGGGCCGCCGTCCATCCATGGCCGAAAACGCTAATGATATGGCCATGGATGCCACCGAGTCGCGCGTAGCTATGGGCGAACCTGTGTATCGCACGGTTCTTTTGTCGACATTGTTTGCGGGCCTCGATCAACTGCAGGCTGTCATCGCAGTTCGACGCGCCATCGAATCAAAATTACGGGCAGTTGGGCTGCTGCCGCTTAAACTGCACCTCATTCCAGAACGCGCCCTTTTGTCTCTCCAGCCGGGTGGCAATCTATTCCTTGGCAACCTCGGCCAAACCAGGATGTTCTACGAGGAGTTCCAGAAGCTTCTCCCGTTGCCGTCTCGAAGAGTTATGCCGGTAAAGGATGCCGTATGGATCGGGATCCACTCACGCGACGGCCGGGATGTGCATTTCTCGTATGCAGCTGGTCTTGACCCCGCCACGCCCCCGCCTCCGCACTCCCTCACGCTCATTCTGGGTGAAATGGGATCCGGGAAAACAACCCTGCTGCGCTGGATCATGCTGCAGAGATTGATGCAGGGGCGCACGATCCTTTCCATTGACCCGGAAGGCGAAAACAATACACTCTGTAAAGCGATGGGAGGGCGAGTAGTTCCCGCTGGCGTGCCAGACGATCCTGATACTTGTTTGCTTCATCCTTTGCAGGCAGAGACTGCATCTGAAATGCTACTGGCTGTTAAATTTCTAATTGCAACCCTGATAGGAGTAGAAGGGGTGACGCCCGGCATTCAAGCTGTTTTGCATGAAGCGGTACAGCACTGGTGGGCGCGCAATCCAGGGAACATGTCGATTGCCGATCTGGTAGATGCCCTGGGAACATTGAACGATCCCAATGCCGCCGCGCCCATGGCTTTGCTCAGGCCATATATGCATGGCGGGTTGTGGGAAGGCTTTTTTGACCGTTCCAAAGCCTTGCTGGGTACGGCGATAGACTCTGGACAGTGGATCAACTTCGACCTCTCTACCCTGCGGGAGGAAAATCGAGGCATTATTCATTCTGTCATGGCCTGGTTTTTATATAATGTAGTCACTGTAGGCAAGACTGCCATGGATATCTTCATTGATGAAGGTTGGCGCTTATTACGCAGCGGCCCCTTTGCCGACCTTCTCGACGAACTGGGACGGCGTGCCCGCAAGCGCGATATTGGCGTAACGCTCATCACACACATGCCGCAAGATCTTGTAAAGAATCCTTCTTCTCTCAGCATGGCCTCGACTGCTTTCATCGGTCGCATAGGTCCGGAAGAAGCCTTTGCTTTCTTCCGATCGATGGGCGTAGCAGAGGCAGAGGCAAGGCGTAACGCAGATCAGGTATCTCGTTTGCCTCCTCATACCTTTCTGGCCGCACCGTCTGGTGGACGCGGCGCATTGTTCCCGGTTCTCGTTGTCATTCCAAAAAATTGGCTCGAGTTTTGGAAACAGCTGGGGGCGATCAAGTAGCCACCGTAGTAAGACAACTACTATGACCATACAGTGTCAAAAGTGCGGGTACACGTTTGCGAACACAGATTCCCAATGTCCTTTGTGCCATGGACAATGGGAAGCATGGGAGCTGCGCCTTCCGCCTGTTCCTCTGCAACGTAACCGAGAGCAAATATCAGCATGGCTGGGCCAGCTTCCCACACCTGTTGCCATCGAGATATTTACAACGACGGATGGCATCAAGATACGCTTGTACACGCCACCTGAAAGGGCTTCAGGGGCGGTAAACGCATGGGCTTCGATGACACATCAGCAATCCCGATGGGAAAAAATTTCAACAGATCCGCAAACAGGTCAACTCCCTGTGGTCGCTCTGCGAACCACGTCGCGCATCCCTAACCTGGTTATGGGCGACCTGAACGCAGACCCAATGCTGGCGATCGGCGGCCAATTGCGTACCGGACTCCAACCTGGACAGCAGGCCAGCATGCGCATATGGCTCTTGGGAAAAGAGAAGCATCTTCAAGACCGTCTTCGGACATTGGTATCCTATTCGTACGGAACAGAATCGGGCGTAAGCGACAAAGGCACCCCAAATCCCTGGGGAATACGGCTTGGTTTCTTACGTGTTGTTCTGATGATTGGCGTTATGGTCGCAGCGGTATGCGGTGGTCTGCTTGGAGCAGGTTGGATAAACCCTCTCCTCGCCGCCCTTGGGATTATTGAGGGCGGATCGCTTGCCGTAGTTGGTACGCTTGGAATGCTCGACTGGATGTACTGGCGTTCCATCCCAAAAGAAATCATCGAGAAGCGCGTCAACGAAACCTTGCTGAGAGTATCGTTTGCCGTCAGCGGCATGTCTCCGCAATCCATTTCTTTATTGGGCGGCAATAGCCGGTGGGTGGCTCTCCCGGCCGAATGGCCGAATATACGGGCCATGTCCATGCCATTACCGGTTAGCGAGATTGCCGCACTTGTCTCCCCGCCAGAAATGGGGGAGGGGAGCGGCTCTCTTGACCGCACAACCATCCAGGATGTTCCCGCACCGCCCCCGTCACGTCCTCTCGTGGAAGCAAAGTTCAAAATCGGCACCAGTCCAGCCACCGGCGAAGAAATTGGCGTGGACCCGGACGGTCACGGAATGGCCACCGGCGGTACCCGTACTGGTAAATCATCCGTTATGTTCGGACTGCTCGAGCAGCTCATCGCGCGCGGCCCGGACGCCCCCGGCATCTTTTTGGCAGACCCCCACCAGTCGCTGTCGGATAGTTTTCTCCAGGCAGTCGACGATTTGCCGGACGATCTCCGCAAAGAAGCCATCCGGCGCTTGCGGATTATTACTCCGGACCAGCCGGAAGTGATCCCTTTGAATTTGCTGGCGATTTCCAATTACACATGGGCCGGAAATGCCCTCGTACAGATTGGTCGCAGGATTTGGGATGACTATTGGGGACCGCGCATGCAGGCAGCTCTGCTAGCTTTATTTCGTATCGCCCACGCCTGGAATGCAAACCATCCGGAAAACAGGATGGGCTTGATACACGTTGTTTTTGCGGCTTTTAATGATAAATGGCGGCACAATGCTCTTCAATACCTTCCACCTGTGGAACGCATGGGCGCCCTGGCCCTCGACGCCCTGCTGGGACAATTTAGCAGTGAGGGCAAAAAATGGGACCAGGGTTGGGTTACGGAGGTGATTTCACCGGTGCTGTCCAAAGTGATGCACATTCAACTCTCACCCTGGCTGTTTTCTGCCATGCACCAGGATTCGTTTGTAGACCTGGAAAAATGGATCAATGAACGCGCCTGGGTGGTCTTGAGGTTGCCGTCTGGTAGTATGGGACACGAGGGGGCAAGACTAACTGCTGGTGTTGTTTATAACGTTTTCGATGCCGCTTATCGCAGCGCTACGCTGGTGAACCAAATTCCTTACTATTTCGTGATTGACGAGGCGCAAGAGATTGGCGGAGGCATGCGGCTGGAGTCCATGTTGTCGGAGGGTGCCAAATTTGGTGCGCGTATGTTCGTTCTTGCGCAGTCCCTATCCATGCTTAAAACCATCGAGGGTTTTGAGCCTGTGGTTCAGGCGCTGTTGGCCAATACCTCCACGCAGGCGTTTTTCTCTCCCGACCCGGAAGATGCAGTCCTGATCAGGGACACATTATCATCGACAGCCCGCTTTGGCATCACTACTCTTGATCTTCCCACTTTGCACTGCTGGCTGCGCGCCCGCGTAAATTACGCCTGGCAGCCTCCAACCGCGCTGAAGGTAAAGCCCATGAAGCGCCCCAACCCCGAGCGCGTCTCAGCACTTATCCGGGAAGTAATTGATGCGCATCCAGAAGATTATTTACCTGGAGATGGCTGGCAGGAGAGAGCGGTTGCCATGCTTTCAAGTATGGTACCACCAGCTTACCAGGGCTATCTCAGTGAAATGTTCCGCGGCAACAAAGACGATGACGACCAACCCATGCCACGAGCAGATCTTGCGGAATATGACAAAGCCCGAGGCAAAGAGGTAAAACCCCCTCAACCAGCCGATAATAAACCGGGTTTTTAGACCATGTCGAAACAACAGAAAAGGATATCAGCCAAGTGAATCTATTTCCTAAAAAACGATTACCTGCTGCATTGCTGGCAACACACGTGCCGGAAGTGCTGGCCAGCCTCCCGCTGGACCTGTTTCAAACCCGCGAAGCGATCAGCACGCGCGGTATAACCAGTGCCCTGTATGCTTCCCCGGTCCTGGTGATAGCCGATCTCGACAACGTGATCGAATGCGGCGGCATATCGCGGGCCGAGATGAAAACTGCCTTTGAGTCCATGAGTGCAGACGGCGTGGTAGTGGTGACATCAAAACAATTTATGGATGAGCCTCAGCGCTGGACTGGCGAGGCGCTCATGGCAAGCGGGTTGCGAACTGGTATACGTTACATGCCTCCGCGCGTTGTGCTTGTTACGAACTACTGCGGTGGTGTGGGCAAGACCACGCTTGCCCTCGCCCTGGCACGCCAATTTCGGAGATCTTCCGGTCTGGCCACAGCGCTCATCGAAGTTGGGGTGGGGGGGAGTTCCCTGGATGCCCGCATCGGAAAACACCCTTCTCTCTATACTGTTATCACGCAAAGCGAAAGCCCCCAAACATGGGAGAATGTCGATGTGTTTCCTTCGGATACTTGGGGCGCTGATTCGTTGGCAAGCGACAATCGTTTCCAAAAAGCGCTCCAGGATATTATCGGCCAACATACCATGACGGTGTTCGACACCTTCCCTGCCAACCCGCTCTGGAAATACTGCATCGAGCTGGCGACCGACGTGCTTGTGATCGCCGCGCCGCGTGCAGATGCCATTGCGCAGACAGAGACTGTCATGCGGCTTCTGGCCGAAGAAACCGCATCGCTTACGCCTAAACCAAGAATACATTTGATCTTGAACCAGGTAAGGACGGCCGGCGAACGCATCCAGATGGCCGGGGTAAGCAATGCCTGGGTTGGGTACGATGAACGCAAGGCAGAGGCTTTGGATGGCAGACTGGCCGATTCTCTCTTAAAACTGCTTTATACGGGGTGGAAGCGGCGAAAAAACAAAAAGAATAAAAAAGCCCCAAAGGAGGATAAGGCATGAAGAAACGTATCATACAAATCGTTCTGGCGTTGCTTGCGCTGGTAGCTGCTGTAGTTGGGGCAAGGTACTGGCAGAATAACTATTTGTCGGGTGTTTCGATGGTCAAGATTCCCGTGCCGCTGACAGATATCCCACCTTACACCCTGCTTTCTGCAGACATGTTTGTTGTGCAAGAGTTCCCTCGTGCCCTGGCTGACATCCAAGCGGCTAAAGCATCAACTACCGATCAGAGTGTATATGTACTGTCAACCGCCGACCTGGAAGGCTCAATGAGTGTTGAAACGCTGATGGCCGGGTTGCCTGTGGCAAAGCGTATGGCAATTCCGCCTGATCAGTTCCGCTTGGCGGCCCCTAGCCTGGAGGTGATCTCCTTGCCGGCTGACGCCACAAATACCGTAGGCGGACAGGTCCGTATTGGCGAGATGGTTAATATCTATTGCCTAAAGCCGGCACCCAAGCAGGATGAAACTCTGCCTGACGCACCGCCTCCTGAGCCGGAGGTAATGTTTGTTGCCCGCGTGCCGGTGGTTGCAGTATTCTCCGATAACGGGCTCCCGCTTTCCGCTGGTGGCGAGAATGAACAACCACAACCGATGAGAATTCTAGTGGTGGCTGCACCACACGAAACGGTGCAAAGCATTCTCGATGCGATTGCGTTGACGAAATTGGAAGGTTCATTTATATGGGTAACATTAGCTACGCCGTAGACGCGAACAACGGTTTTCACGGCTTGGAAGAAGCCGATTTAGAGCTGCTGGTTATTCTTCGGGAAAACCTTCTTAAAAGCGGCACAAGCGTACCTGCGTGGGGTCAAACCGACGCAGATACGCTGCGCAGGTTTCATGATCAGGTGCGCGATAAACTTCGCGTCCATGTTAAACCAGCCAATCTGAACGATGCTAGTGAGCGCCTGGCTGATTCGTTGTGTGGGGTCGGACTGCTGGAACAATTTCTGCGCCACTCCGATATCGAGGAGATTTATGTCCGGCACGGCGAAGTAGCCATTGAGCGCGGGGGACGGCTTCAGAGAGATGTCGTTTTTGCCCCGGATGAATATTGGGAGGAGCTGATTAAACGCGTCGCTGACATGCGCGGCCAGGCGATCTCTCCGCGCCACCGGGCCGTGCTGGTGGACCTGCCGACCGGCGAACGGTTCACCGGGATGCTTCCACCGCTGGCCGATGCGCCGACCATCAATATACGCCGTTACGGGACCAAAGAGATGGGGCTGTCTCAGCTGCGCGAGTTGGGCGCCTTTACGAAGTACAAACCGCACCTGACAGGCGGCCTGGAGGATATCTTTGATCCGGAACTGCGGGAGAAGATAGCTTCCTTACCGAATGGATCGGTGGAACGCTTCCTGGCTTGGGTGGTGGCAGCTCAGGCGGGAAATATCCTGATCGCCGGAGAATTCTCGTCTGGTAAAACCACGCTGCTGAATGCCTTGTGCCAGTATTTCCCGCGCAAATCGCCGTTTGCGATCATGGAAACCTTCAGGGAACTTCAACCTCCGGACGAGCTTTACCAGATGCGCGCCGTTGCTCCTTCAATGCTGCTGCCTGGTCAGGAAGAAATCGCTACGATGGATTGGGTGTTGAACGTGGTTTATACCCGCACCAATCCAGCTGCCATCCTGCTTTCGGAGATTGTATCCCCTGGAGAGGCGATGCAGTTCCTCATGGCCGCCAACCTGGGACGCCGCGCATACTCCACCATCCATGGCGGAACGGTACGGGCCTCACTGCGCCGGCTTGAAAAATTTGCCTTGCAGGATTCATCCGAGATCGGGCGCGAGGTGGTGCGCGAATTGATCTCGGGGGGCGTGAACCTGGTCGTCCATTTATCTCGATATCCCCAGGAAAAGGCAGTCTATCGTTTTATATCTGAGGTGGCACTGATCACTGGCGTCGCCCCGGATGGCACATATCAACTGGATACGCTTTATACGGGTTGGGAGGGGGATGGAGTGAACGCAGCCCAACTATTAAAACAAGCCTGGAGCGTAAAGTGATTATCTATTACGCTGTTCTGCTTTTATTTGGATTGGGCCTGTTCTTTCTGGCGCGCCAGGGTCTGGAGCTGGTCACAGACTTGATGACCGGGTTGGCCGGGATGATACAGCGCAGGCTCCGCCCTTTCGCGCTACGCCAATTTCAAGAGATCCAGCTTCAGGCTGGTATTCTTCAACCAGAAGGCCCGGAAATCGCTAAAACCCGAAACGTCAGTATCTTGCCCGGGCTGATGCAATGGCGGCTGTTCTGGATTGCAGGGGCTGCCCTGGCTGCGCTGCTATTGAACGATAGTTTGCGTTCACCACTAGCTATTGCCGTGATCCTGACCGGGGGTGAGTTATACCGTTCTACCTACTGTTCGCACCGCTTGCAGCGCATGAACGAAGACGCTTCCAATCTGATCGTTCAATTTGCAAGCCGGTATCCGATATCGCGTTCGCTTGTAAATACCCTGCGTAATGCGTCCAAGTCGTTACCAGGCGGGGAAGTGCGCCGCGCGGTGGAGGCTTGCCTGGCGCGTCTGGCAACGAACCAGAAATTATCTGAAGCCATGATGCCACTGCAGACCCTGAAATACCCAGCGCTCGAACGCTTTGCCCGCTTGCTGGCCGATGTGCAGGATACCAACCAGGATGTATTTACTAAAACGCTGGATATTTTACGTGCCGAGGTTGAAAGTCGGATGGATCTTCACCGGCAGGCACGCCAGTCGCTGACATTGATACGCGGCACCACACGCATTTTACAGGCGGTGGTGGTGGCGGCCATGACGATTGCCTGTGTGCTGCCCAACTGGCGCTACTACTTTACTTCAAGTGAAAAGAACTGGTTTCTGTTCATCGGCATGATCGTAACTTCCGTACTCGGAAGCCTTTATGTGGAAGTCGAGTTACGCCAATTGGAGACGTAGCGATGAAGATATATTGGATGAGTACCGCTCTGTTCGGAATGGGCATTCTAATTCTTGCATTTACCCTGCTGTCATTTTTGATAGAGTTTGTTCCCAACCTGTTTTTCCGGCGTCGCAAAGAAATGCTTCGTATTCTGCGTGGAACCGCTAAAGTAGATACGGTTGTAAAGGTTGCCCCGGAAGATGTGCTTGGGATGGCCAATATCCCCTGGATGCTGATCTACATCCTTTCCCTGGCAGCCGGGATCGGTTTGTATGCCTTTACGCAGCAGGTCGTGCTGGCGCTCCTGTCTTTGACCCCCTTTGCGGTCAAGGTTTGGTTGACAAACTACCGCAAGCGACAGTTGAATGCCGAAGTGTTGGATTTCTTGACCGATTTGCGTCTTGCCATGCCTTTGCAGGGGTCGCTCCTGCGCTCTTTACAGGATGTCGCTGAGCGGGGTGGAACGCGACTGGCTAAAATCACGAATCGCTACCTGAGCGGCGGCTTTGGAGGAAGTGGTCTGGATTTGCTTGATAGGTTGGCGAAAGATACACGAGTATCGTACCTGAGCGACCTTGTTGCCTGGACCCAGGCGGCGGAGGAGGGCACGATGGAGGCCGATGCTCCGTTCGAGCACGCCCTGTCTCGCTTACAAGCCGAGGCAAATACCACGGCGCGCGAGAATTTGCAAAAAATTCCAACCCGTTTGACGGTTCTTGTACTGCCTGCCTTACTCGGGCCGTCCATCGTGGTACTGCTGTACCCGGTGGTGGCCAGACTGCTGTTGAATATGGGCGGAACCGGTTGGAGCGGCGGTTTCTAATACAGAATTATTGCTCGAAAAAAGAGAACCAATCTATGTTTACGAAAATGAACCACAAAGGCGTTGCAGTCCTGGAATTTATACCGCTCGGCGCCATCGTTATTGCTGTCGTCATCATCCTCTACACTATCGCCAAGAACGGCGGCGCGTAGGGTACGTCCCTGGATACTTGGAGCGGTGGTTGCTAATACAAGATATTGATAAAAGGAGGTGGTGAGAAACGCCAATACTATAACCTTTGGTGTTATTTCGTCGCAAAACGTCTATTACTTTTGTTCGAAAAATAAGGAGAAATCTATGTTTACGAAAATGAACCACAGAGGTGACGCAATCTTGGAATGGGTAGTGCTCGGCTCCCTCGTTATTGCTGTCGTAGGCATCATTGCCTACACTATCGCCAAGAACGGCGGCGCGCAGGGTACGCTCCTGAGTACTTGGATCACCAGCATCGCCGTTCCCGCGGCGCATCCGTAAAAAATGTATTCAGATATGCTGGTGGGACAGAGAATATTTCTGTCCCACCAGCGATCGATGAAGGTAACCCAATGTTTAACCAAATGAACCACAGAGGCGATGCCATCCTGGAATGGGTCATCCTGGGCGCGGTCGTCATTGCCGTACTCGGAGCAGCTTTGTATGCAGTATCGCGAAGCATCAGTGCAAAATTGAATGATGTCAATGTTCAGATTGGCTCCTAAGCAAAAGGGTCAGGCATCCGTTGAGCTTCTGCTTGTCTTGCTGATCCTCGTACCGCTGCTTCTGGGCGGCATCGAGTTAGCGCGCGGGGTAGGGATACGCAGCTCACTGGATAGCGGTGCGGGCGTGGCGACTCGCGCTTTGAGCCTGGATCCCGAGCAGTGGGCTTGGTCGACTTCCGTAATCAATCAGGCTGTCAATGATAATATCCTTGGAGGCGGGTCGGTCAGCGTGGTGTCAGTGCGGGTCTATAACGCAAGTGGGACTCAGATCAGTTCAGCAGCGCTCGCTGCACTCCCGTTTGGCGTTTCTTTCCGTTTGGAAGCAAGCTGCACCTATACTCCGGATATCCCCCTGGTTGGCGGGCAGACGGTGACCATCCGTGTCTCGCATTGGGGAATCGTGGAACGTTATCCATGATTATGCGCCGCAGTAGAGAGCGCGGGCAGGTAGCTGTTCAGGCTGTCCTACTGATACTCCTGTTCTTCCTGTTGGCGATCACATTAGTGGATGTTTACGCCATGCTCGAAGCTCGCAATTGGGGATACCAGGTGGCGCAACAGGCAGCGCTGGCAGGTGTCTCCCAAGGAAGAGACTGGAATAGCCTGACTAATCCTCCCTGCACAAGCGGGCCTGCACCAATCAAACTGGATTGGGCCGCGGCTCAAAGTGGTGCGACAGATATTCTGGAGAGGGAGCTGATCATGCGGGGCATCAGCAGCGCCGCCTATGATGTGCGTGTTCTGCCAGATTATGATGGTGGGACGATCTCCGGCTTTCCGCCCAGTACGGTCCGGTTGGGCGAGGGGCGCGGGAGTTGGAGTATGTCGCAGCCGTCCGTGGGCGTGTATCTATCGTTCCCGGTCTCGACCTTCCTGATGTCGTTCGTGGGCCGTCCCATCGTGCAGATCAATGTGTTCGCCTCGGCCAGCGTGCATCAGCCGGAAGGAGCTTGCACACCGTGAGCGATTTCTTACGTAGAAATGCGGGGTTACTGATTGCCGGAGCGGTAATCCTTTTCCTGATAGGGATGCTGGTTTTCCAGACATCCTATCCTTCAGCCCCTCCTTTACCAACTCAAATCTCAACTCCCACCTTGACCCATACGGCAAGACCGACGCAAACACCCAATCCATCGGCCACTCCATCTGAAAAGCCTACCGGAACAATGACCATAATGCCAGAGCCGAGCAAAACCTGTCAAACGGAACAGGATGAGGTGCAGGCGGTATTGCAAGCAACCATTCCGGAAAACTTATGGGGTGTGCATGTCGAGCGATTTCTCGGAAGCCTTTATGAACTGAGTTTATTTATCGTCAATAGCGGTGAGACGAAAACGATTGCCGTCGAGGAGCCATCCGGGGCCTCATGGAATCTCGATCTTGCACAGTTCTATTATCTGCGCCCGGATGGAACGCTCGATGCCTTATGGGCTACTCTGGGATTCGCACCGAATGGCACACCTTCCACAGCGCCAACTCCCTACTACACCTTCAACAACGTGGACAATGAGGGCTGGTTCTCCAGCCAGGAGGCGCTGGCCAAGCTATCCATATCTGGTCAAGTATTCAATTTGATCTTCCCTGAAGTATTTATCCAGCCGGATGGAATTCATTGGAATCAGTGCCGGGTGACGCTCAATCTTCTCCCGGAGGTTGCCTGCCGCCTGGGTCCGATCCTGGACCCCAGTGGTAGCGCAGAAATCGTTTCCACGGGAACTCCTCTAGAAAGCTGGTTCGCCTTCGGTTGGTACGTGCTTCCAAACAGCCAAAACTCTTTCGTTAATCCTTTTCCCAACACAGTGACTCTACCGGAGACATGCCCATGAGAAAATGGTTCCGATATGCCAGGATCGTGGTGGTTTTCATAGTCATCCTGCTGGTTGGGACAATTCCCACGAGCCAGAAGTGTAGGGCGGGTTGCGGCCCGAATGATGACTACTGCACCAGCAAATGCTGCTATGGAACAGCCGTTGTTCAGAATTTGAGTTCGTGTCAAAAGGTTGGCACGTATTGCAACCCGGTTTGGGCACCCCAACATGATATTACATGCCCCAGTCCAGGCTGCGCGTATGACCATTACGATTACACATGCAATAGCAGTTGCGTCAAAGTTCCTGACCATAGGGTCACAGGCTGCTGTAAGGCTGGCGATCCTCCACCAGATCCAACAGAACCGCCTGCTCCCACGCCCACTTTCACGCCGATCCCTTCGTCAACCCCCATCCTTTGCCCGGCGATCGTTTCCGCCTCTCCGGCGACGGCAGTAGCAGGGGATAGTGTCAATTTCAAGATCACCTACTCCCATCCGGCTGGAGCTGCCAACCTCGCCCGGAACTACTTTGGGTTTACCAACGCCTGCTCGTGCGATCCTGGAGAGGCCGGCTGCAGCAACTTTGAGCGCCAGATGGCCAGGTCCCTGGCCGTCTTCAGCGCCGGCACATGGGGCGGGGTTGGTACGATCGGTACAGATGCGGCCTGTTCGGGCAATTCAGGCGCTGGCTGCCCCTGGACCTATTTCCCAACGCTGCCGCTCGCCAACGCCAGCAACAACCTCGCCGTCAACAGTGTCTCCTTCGCAGACAGCGGAAACAACCGAACCTACACCTGGAACGTCACCCTGGGTGCGGCTTTCCCCGCCGGAACTTACAACTACTATGCGATGGCCTCTGACCTCAGCGGTCATTACCAGGGCTGCGGCGCAGCCCGGTGGACGAAGTTGTCCACGGTTAAGATCATCGCCCCCTTGGCGGCGGGCTTGACGCCGCGCTACTCTTCACTCGTTCTGATGGCGCCGGATCTCGGCCTGCCGGTCCAAATCCTGGATGGGAGTATCAGTGGTGGTGTCCCGCCGTACAGCGCAACATTGTACGTTGCCCAGCCCGACGGCAATCAGAAAACTTACAACCTGACACCCGGAACGAGCTTCAGCTTTGGCACAACCGAGTCCGGGGACCCGAACTTCGGCACGAACCAGAAGGGAACCTGGCGAGCCTGGGTGGTGGTCACGGATTCGGCTTCCCGTACAACCACATCACCTACCGCGATCTGGGATGTGGCTTTTTACCCGGTGCATCAGACGCCGTAACGGAAAGAAAGGAATACCTTATGACGTTTGCGAACGCCATTACCCTGGTCTGCCTGTTCGCCTGGCTGGTCTTTGAAACGATCTGGGATCTGCGTAACCGCAACATCCCCATCTGGTTCTCACTGGCGATGCTTGTCCCTGGAGTCATTATGCTTGCGGTGGGTGTGTCCGTTTGGGCCGCCATTCTGATGGGGATCTCCGTTGCCTGCACCGAGGCGTACCGGCGGACGAAACTGGTCGCGCTAGTCGGAATCTTCGCTCCCCCTGTGTTGATCCAGGCCCTTTTCCCGGCGCTTCAGCCCCTGGCGATCTGCTGGCTGGTAATCGTGTCCTTGTGGCTGGCGGGTGTGATAGGAGGCGCGGACGCCCTGGCCGGGCTGTCCCTGGTGTTGTTCTTCCCTTCCACCTGGGCGATGCTGATTGCCATTCTGTGCGGGATCTTCTGTTGGAATACTGCACTCCTACTGCTGAAATACCGTAAGGATGCCGGTTTGCGGGTCTGGACGGTTCTGCGCACTAGGACGGGGAGGGATACAGTCGCAGGTATCGGGGCGTATGCTCTGGCAGTTCTGTTCTACGGTGCGTATGTTTTGGCGCGATGACAAGAGCATGGTTTTGGCTATGTGCGCTGGCGCTACTAGCGTTCAGCCCAGGGGCTGACCAGGTGCGGACCACGCCGGTCCCACCTGCAACACCGCTGGAAAGAGGGATGCAATATCACCAGCGTCAGCCAGCGTCATTTCCGACTATGCTGCCGGCGGCGCTCTATGGAGCGGAGCCAGCGGCATCGAAAGTCATCGATCCCGCGCCACCCGTGACCGCTTCAGCCACAGATGAAATATTCTTTTATTCCTACTACTATCCCGATCTGCTGGCTCCCGAGGATGTGGTAGACGGGATCTGCGCCAACCAGGACGGCGCTTTGTGCCATACAGTGAACTGCTGGGATTTCGATCTCCTGACCGGTCGCTGCCGGTCGGCAATGGCATCCGGCCTCGATTGGCGCGAATACATCGGCAAGGCACTGGCCTGCGGGTATGAATACTCCCTGGGGACGGTATTCCGCGTGCTCGAACCGGCCAGCTTGGCAGGCGATTATCCCTGCCTGGATCGCTGCCCGGATTGTACGAGCAAGAGATTGCTGGATTTCATCAGCGCGTACCAGGCTTTACCCTGGCAGACAGAGCTGCTCGTCCAGGTTGATCCGTGACCTACTACCAGATTCTCCACTTTGCCCTGACCGCCTTGGTTATCCTGGGTGGCATTCAGAACTGGCGGGAACGGGAAGTGAGGAACTCGATTTCCGTTCCGCTGTTCCTGGTTGGCATCCTTATTGCTGCGCTCCGGACCTTTTCCAAGGAATTACTTGAAAGTTTTCGTGGTGGGAGTTGGTCTGCCTACGGTAATATTTCCTGGAGGCAAATATGATACTTACAAACATCATCATCCTGGCCTGCCTGTTCGTCTGGCTGGTCTTTGAAACGATCTGGGACCTGTGCGACCGTAATATCCCGGTCTGGTTCTCGCTAGTGATGCTCATCCCCGGCATAATCCTGCTGTCGATTACCATTTCGCTCTGGGTGGCAATCCTGATGGTGGTTTCAATTGTCTCAACTGAGTTGTATCATCGTTCTAGGATAACGGGATTAATCGGTATCTTTGTACCTATCCTACTCCTTACGATCCTTTTCCCTGTTGCCCTTCCGCTTGTCGCGGGATGGGGTATCTTGGTAACGCTCTGGCTTATCAAGATACTCGGTGGGGCAGATGCCCTGGCCGGATTATCGCTTTTGATCTTCTTTCCAGATTGGTTCATGGAAGCAGCAATACTTTCAGGCCTCCTTGCTTGGGGTGTTGCCATGCTAATCCATCGATATGGTACTCAGATTGGGATACGCTTGTGGACAGTCTTTCAGGCCAGATCGCAAGGCGAAAAGGTCCCGGGGATTTGTGCATATGCTCTGGCTGCCCTATTCTATGGCCTGTGTCGGCTTTTTTAGGTGTCGTTAAATCCGTTAAATCCAATTGATAATATTCGCTAGGTGTGGTGGTTTTTGGTCTGGCTGGGAAAGCAATTGTTTTCAACATGGCTATTACTAAAATACTTTCACATGACTTGCTGGGCAACAGCATTGACAATCTGGTGCGCCAGGCCGATACACTTGAAGCAGGTGCGGATCTGGAAACGGTTGCCCGCTTCTGAAAAGATCAGGCGCGGGGGTTAAGTGGGGTGAGTGGATCCTTACTCTTTCCAATGTGGTAATCAAGGGCATCAAAGGCGAGTTGATTGGCACTGCCATTGTGCTGCACATTATTTAATGAAGAAGGCCCAGGTTAAGATGGTAAAGAACATGATAATCGCCCTGACACCCCCTCATTTCGTAACACCATAACGGTGATCATTGGGAATGCGGAGTTGATACAACTTTATCTTAATGACAATCAGGATTCACGAATCTGTAAGGCGATATACACCATTCTCAGTAACATTGAAATATTAAGAAGTGCGTTGAATAGCCTGAACGCTCCGGCAGACCTCTAGGTTGGGAAGATCACCCTGAAAACTTGGTGATCCTGTGTCACATCGCTCCCAATTTGCTTAGCAGGAGAATACTGCCAAAGGCGGTATCCATGCCAAGCAATTTCAAGCCGCATGGAAGGAAGACTACCTGCCAAAACTCCTCGCCTCTGGAAATTAAGATGCGATTGCCCCTAATTGCCCTACTAGCCAGAAGATGTATATGGATTTATAATGTTTAATGTATGATTATATTGCTGGGTAAATAGAAATGACATACTGTAGATGTTGCAGGTTTGTTAAGAATCCCGTAATTAAACTTCATTGATGTACTATGGCACAAGAACGGGGTTTCTTTAAATAGTATTTTAGGTTACTGCTTCTTTTATCCACATCATCTTTATAGGTAGTTCAATGGTTGATCCTGATACTGGTCAAAGCATCTTCAGGTAGACTGATTGGTATGTAGAAGAGCGGGCCAGAAGAAAGCGTTCAGTAATTCAATTCACAGTAGACCAACAACACTGTTGTGCTCTCTCGAAATATGATAATTACTAGGAGGTGGAATGAACGCTCGATCCTTTGAGAAATTGTACGGACTTCGATACCTTCCATTGGTTTTAATTGTTGTTGTGCTTTTTGCTTGTGGGCTTTTTACGATGACTAGGGGTGCTCTCTTTGACCTTGTGGGGAAATCTACAGAAGTTCCAAACGCTATTACGCCAAGTGTCATTTATGCTACAGCTACCCTGGAAGTGCCGACAAACACTTCATCCCCATTAGTTCAAAATACACCTATTAATACTGCAACACCCAAGGTTCAAAATACACCTGTTATTACTGCAACATCCCCGATTCAACCCACAGTTATAATCTCGCCCGAAATAGCTCAATTTCCTACCATAACTCCGCCAAACTTTCCCGAATCGGTACCTGTGCCTGGTACCAAATTAATTGTGTGCACAGGATATAAAACCGGCAAGTTATTTTTTAAACAATCTCCATCTGTAACGGGCGAAGTTATTGGTATTTTGTCAGAAGGACAGCAAGTTACCTTTCTAAAAAGAGAAAATTCGTTTTACCCTTGGTACAAGATTGAAGTTGATGGAGTATATGGTTTTGCTTACGGCGCATATTTATGTACACCATAATGTGACAATTACAACTGTTTTTAATCAAGTTTTCTAAGGAGTAGTTTTATGGAAACTTTATCTGCGTCAAAAGTAGTTTTACCTTTTGGAAAAATAAATATATGGCCTCAGGCTGATGGATCTAAGAAGATTCGCGCTTACATTGTTCTTGAAAGACCCGTTGAAGGTGCTAAAACTGGTGTGGCAATTGATGGATCAGCATCTTTTTTCCCTGCTTACGGGTACGATACAGGATTGCGCGGATTGTTTTCAATCCGAAAAACCGGCCCCAATATTGTATCCGATCAGGCGCAAAAGGTTTGTAAATATTTGGCACAACACGTTGATGTAGATAGTAAAACAACAGCGTTATATTGGGGCACTGGATCAGGTAATGGAGGTGTGAATCTTATAGGCGATCTATCTGATGTAGAAATCGGTGGTTATGAATTTAAGGGACCGAAGAAGTTTGGATCCCGAACCAGATTGACACCCGCATTAAAATACTTTATGGAGCGCTATGCGGATGCCAAGTGGGGAATATATATCTTTATTACCGATGGCGTCATTGATGATCTCAAAGAAGTGAAACAATATTCAACACAATTAGCTAAAAACATCTCGAATGGCAAACGTAATCAATTCAAATTAGTTATGATTGGCGTGGGTCCCGGGGTTCAGGAACAGCAGATGATCGAACTGGATGATCTAGATACAGGAGTAAATGTAGATTTGTGGGATCATAAAATAGCATCTGAGATGGGCCAATTGGCAGAAATTTTCACAGAAGTAGTGGATGATAAAATGATATTGGCAGAGAATGGGATAATCAGGGATGCTCAAGGAAAAGTAATAAAAGAATATCGAGATACGGGCTTGCCAGCGTTGTTAGAATTTGAATTACCTCAAAATGCGTCGAATGCATTCACATTAGAATTCGGCGGTCAAGTAATTCGACAACCATTGCCATGATTTCTTAATCAATAAATGGTTTAGGCGATATAATGATTACGTTCGCTTCAATTTACGGCAAATAAGGCACTTAATTTATTATCAGCGAATCAATAAGGAGGCTTCCAATGGCAAAAAAAACATATAAAGTCGAAGATAGTATTGAATTATTGGGCGATAAATGCACCCACCCACCTTTTGGTAAACTCAATGTTTGGCGAGAGTCGAGCAACACACACGTGCTTTGCTATATTGACATGGGTGAACGCACATTCGAACAAAGCGTGACGGGCGTAGCCATTGATGGCTCTGGATCAATGCAAAGTCAATTTGGCCTTGGACCATTTGCGAATAACCATGTTAAAGTCATTGCGCAGGTTATGTGTCCATATATTGCCAAGAAAGCAGATAAATTCGACGGAACAACATTAATATACTGGGCTACCGGGGATCCCGGTGAAATTGAATTACACGGTTTTTTGCCCACTGCAAAAGCTCAAACTTATAGCTATCCCGCGCCAAAGAATTATGGCAGGAAAACGAATTTATTACCAGCTTTGAAATATTTTACTGAGGGTAATCACCCCAGTAGTGGTAAGCCATTTAAAGATGAAGAATTTGGCCTTTTCGTTTTCATCACAGATGGCGCTTTTGAAGACATGGATGCTGTAAAACAATATTCCACTCAGCTTGCACAAGAAATAGAGGCTGGCAAACGTAAGGCGATTAAACTGGTAATTATTGGGATTGGGGATCAAATTGATGAAAACCAAATGTCTGAATTGGATGACTTGGATACTGGCACGGAACAGGATTTATATTTCCATCGAATTGCCTCAGAAATGCAGGATCTATCGGAAATATTTATCGAGTTAGTCAATGAAAACATGGTTGTAGCTGATAATGGCATTGTACGTGATCCTAAAGGCACCGAGGTACTAAACTTTCGTGATACGAAAGTGCCCGCAGTATTTGAATTTGACCTGCCAGCCGGAGCCACCAGTTTTACGATGGAAATAGAAGGTCAGAAGTTTACTCAAGCATTACCATAATTTCACTGGTTGTATCATGGTCTGGCCTGACGAAAACCTCTCTTTAAGTGAATCGGCCAATTCGCAATCAACTATAGATTTCGGATGGCAGCCTACGCGTCGTTTACCCGTCTACCTTCTTCTGGATGTTTCGGCTTCAATGTGCGGTGCTCCAATCATGGCGGTTAATGAGGGCATCAAGTTGTTGCATGATCAATTGATGGAAACACCTTCAGCTGTTGAGACAGTCTGGATCAGTTTGATAACTTTCGGCACAAAAGCACTCCAAATGTTGCCCTTAACACCACTTGCCAACTTTGAGTTTGTTGAATTAGAGGCTGGAGGAACAACGTCTTTAGGCGCGGCTTTCAATCTCCTGGAACAATCTTTGGATAATGATGTTCGGACAGGCTCCGATACTGAGAAAGGAGATTGGAGACCTCTTGTATATTTACTTACAGATGGAGACCCAACGGATGATTGGGAAGCAATCGTACAACGAGTGAAGGATCGGCCTGAAAAGAAAGTAGGCTCCATAATTGCACTTGCTTGTGGCGAGGATGTTGATATCAACACTCTGAAAACGATAACCAACCATGTGGTGCGTATGGAAAATGTTAGTGCGGATTATCTGAGAAGCTTCTTTAAATGGGTTTCACAAAGCGTAAGTGGTGCTAGTGTTTCTGCAGAAGCGGCTGGCAAGGTAGCCGAAAAATCACCTCCTCTTCCCGAGGGGCTATCAATAATTTAATAATCCTACGGAGGTATTCCTATGGCAATGCTTGATATTGGATCAGAAAATTCACGTCGAATGCCTGTATATTTATTGTTGGATGTCTCTGGT